>Ga0207416_1005165_pt1 | contig 10578 bp, 11 predicted proteins | sample PaiPotPPM11metaG_FD_184107 | JGI IMG/M metagenome (GOLD analysis project Ga0207416, IMG submission 184107) | Iron sulfur acid spring bacterial and archeal communities from Banff, Canada, to study Microbial Dark Matter (Phase II) - Paint Pots PPM... ...
GCCTTTAGGGATTAAATTATCCAGAATAATTATGGCGTTTAGGAGGTTGTCAAGACTGATCAAAACCGCACACTCCCTCCAGCGCACCGCAGTTCAACGAAGCTTCGTTTGAGGCCGCAGGTGAGCAGGTAATGGATGTGTGACGCCTGTATAGCATCAGTCGCATCTCTGTTGGCTCTGGCCGTCGCGCGCTGGAACTTACCAACTACAAAACGGCAACGGACTCGAGAATGCATATATCAGCTTGTTTGGCAGCTCAGATGTTGCGCTCCGCTCTTCTGTTGATGCCGACATAGGAGTATTCCTCTGCATGAAGCTGGCTGAAGATTCGCAATCATGACTACTCGCAGACGTGCGAAGCCAAGAGCTATTTGACCGCGAGCGCGGCAGCGAGCCCCTCTTTTTTGCGTGAATAACGTGCAGAGTCATGGTTAGTCGTACTTCTTTCCCGCTTTCCGACACCACGCTGAGCCTGCCTTCCCCTTTTGAATGAAGAACAGTCCGTCCGTAGAATCGCCCTGAGCGAAAATAGTCTCCTTCATTTCGAAAGATAGCATCCCACCCTGCCATCCCCAATCGTAGAAAGAAAGGCAAGCGGATTGAAATGTGCTCGTGTATTCATGTAGTGGCTTGTCCCATCGGGATCAGCCGTGCCTTCTCTCGCTCCTTATCAATCATGCCCGAAACAGGGGGAATTGAATGGTCATTAATGCTCACAATCCGCTGTTACTCCGGAACAGCAATATCGAGCTACGCCAGTCGAGTTCCTTCAGGATAATGACGCTGCGCATAAATTCGACTAATGAGCAATTCTGAACAGCCGAGCGGGTTGTTGAAGCAGATTGTTTATAAGGAAAGACTCTTTCCCAGTTCTTCAAAGGCAACGGACATGGCTCAGCAACAAACGGATCAAGCATTCAGTTGACGCACACTATTTCAGCAGGTCCGACATTTCGTGAGCCGACCGTATTTGATTGGGGAATTCTCGTGGAGGAGGTAAAACTGGAAAATGCCAAATAATCAAACGGAAAATTGGGATCAGACGGTCCCGCCAGAATCAACCATTCAGGAAGTGCCTGAGCGGAATGTTGTGCTGGATAAGGCGACGCCTGCGTATTTAGGTGCACTGGTTGCTGGGGAAAAGGTTCCTCGATTTCGGTACCGGGTTCTTATCGTGGAGGACGAACCGACGATACGAGAACTCGCCGGGCAAATTTTGGAAAGTGAGGGCTATGAGGTTCTGACAGCTGCGGACGGAGTAGATGGCCTGCACGCCCTCAGCAAGTCCTTGCCTGATGTAATTATTTCCGATTTGAATATGCCCCGGATGTCGGGTTGGGAATTTCTCGCGGTTGTACGAGAGCGCTTCCCCCATATCGCCACAATCGCAATGAGTGGAGGCCACAGCACCGGCGAACTCCCCCTGGGAGTCTTAGCGGACGGATTTCTACAAAAAGGACACTACACAATCGAGCAGCTTTCCCAGCAAGTCGCCATGCTTGTGGCTGCTTCTCCTCTGCGCTCAGAGAGAAAGAAGGCGGAGATTGCCCGCCTCTTCGTGCGGAGAGATAAGGGGGGATATCTCACGATTTCCTGCCCCAAATGCCTGCGTCCGAACAAGCTGGAAGCGACGAATTTGAACGGCGGACTACACCAAACGATTTGTCACTCATGTGGAATGGCGGTGCAATTTGAAATCGGTCACGAGGTTGTGCCAGTGATACAAGGCAACAACGCCTGAATATCAATTTGCTACCCCTCGGTTGAGTAGTTTTCTCCGGTCCTCCAGCTCTCAAAGCGCGCCACGCCCCTTGTGTATGAGTGGTAGTCCTGTCGGAGTTGGCGCCGAGGCGAAACTTAATTTCATTGCGCCTAAACATCTAAGAAAACAATTCCACATCCAGCAGGCCTGAACGGGGTTAAGATTGCGAAAGCACCGTGGAACGAAGGTCTGAGGTCATCGTGGGTCGACACAAAAAAGCAGCGTGGCTCACGATCAAACGATCTCTAAGAATGATCTACAATGATGTTTATGACGAGCACATCTTCGTGTTCGCCGCCGGCCTCTCGTACTATTCGTGCTCTCATTATTTCCGCTGCTAGTTTCAATGGCATCGTTGCTCGGGCATCTGCCCATCCCTCACTTATTTCAGGGTCTTTTAACCTTGATGGCCAAGCTTGTTCCCGGAGATGGGATGAGTTTAGTGCGCAACATCCTATCCGACGTCAGCAATCAACACGCGCACTTCCTTACTCTGGGCTTAGTCTTCACAATCTGGACAGCTTCGAGCGGGTTTGCAGCGACAATCGACGGGCTCAATCTTGTTCATCGCGTCCGTGAAACTCGCCCGGTGTGGAAAACGCGACCAATCGCGCTGGCACTGACGCTGGTAGCGGGATCGCTACTGCTCGTGCCTGTGGGATTGATGGTTGAGGGGACCTCGCTCGAAACTTGGTTTACGGAGAGATTCGATTTGAATCCAGCCCTGCTTACGACTTGGCGATACTTCCGTCTGAGCATCGCCGTGGCTTTTGCAGTGCTGGCGGTACAACTGCTCTACCATTTTGGGCCTAATTTCAAGCAGCGATTCCGGGACAGTTTGATCGGAGCGATCGTTGCCGTTCTGACATGGGTCGGTTTGTCGTACCTGCTGGGGGTCTACTTTCGACACTTCGAAAGTCTTGATAAAACCTACGGACCCCTAGGCGCCGCAATCGGGCTGTACTTGTGGTTTTATCTGTCCGGTTTTGCCATTCTGCTCGGGGGAGAAATAAACTTCCTCCGTGGCGAACTGCGAAACCGTCGAATCTTGTGCTCAGCCGAACTGGCGCGTAGCGAAATCAATGACATGGACGCCGCGGCGTAATTGCCTGGTACAAGCCTTTCATGTAATAGCAATACAAAGAATGAGCGGGTGTCGCAGTGGGGTTTGGGCAAAGTGGCGACCCACGCGCATACCCCACTGTATTTGAACTGTCTAGGAAATAATAGGCACAGTGTGCGGCGAAGGGACTATCGGCGCCAAACTTTTCATTCCATGCTCCAGAAGCCTGTGTCTATTGCGGTTGGATCGGAGAAGTTGTTCCTGTCAATATCCGATCCAGGCCATATATTTCGCCGCACAGAGTGCGCCGTTGATTCGAGGCGGTAGAAGTGCATCGGGTTCGTGCGCCGAAGTGGTCGGTTCTTAGGGCTGATGGGAGTGGACGGTATTACACGGTGCCGCCTGTTGCGCACGCGCAAAGCGTCGAGGCTCTACTGTTGACAGGATTCGCTGACCATGCGGACGTCGGTGACCTTCAAGTGACCGTGCTCGGTATTGTTGTTCTTCATGCCGGAATCCTTCGCTGCGCCTTTCGCGTCTTCCTTCATGTTGTGCATTTTGGCATGTGAAACCACACCTTTGGCTTCAATTGTGTGACCGAGATGACTCGTCAGATCGATCGCGTTGTTGTTGTGCACTTCCCACGAACTGCCGTCGCTGGCGGTCAGCAGGAACTGGTTGGCACTGGGGCCCTTAGTAACGCATCCGGTGATGCTTCTCACCTCGCCCTTTGATCTGGCGTCTGTGTCGGAGTCCTGCGCGATTGCCCACGCCGTAGTCAGACCAGCAAGAACCACACACAATACCAAGCGACTTAGTTTTGTCATTAGGTTGCTCCTTTTAGGCTGCTCCAAAGAGATTAAAGGCTCTTAGAGGGGTGTTGTTTATGTTGTCCGTCTATCGATCACAAAATGCAAGAATTGGGAAATTACTGCGAACCGTCGCCAAGATGGTCAACACTGGACAATCCCCACCCACAAGGGACGGTGTGCCCTCCGTGAGCGGACCACTTTTTCAACCGAATAGTAAGTCTCAAGAAGACGGCGGGGCTGGTCACAATTGCTCACTTTTCGCAATTATCTCTCAGTGCGCCTCCACCATGCCAGATCTGTTCAGCCGGCACCATCGAGGGCAGGATAGCTGCCCCGGTGCTCACCTTAATCCGAAGCGAAAACCGATATTGCTTCCGTCGTTGAGTGGATGCTATACACATAGGTCTGTCCTGCTAACTGGCCGCTTGTACTTATGTTGAAGACCCATTGCTGCGCGCTTGTGTCCCACCGAAAGGCGGTATCTGGTGTGGTGGACGATACGACTTCATCTACGTCCGTCACGGTTCCAGCGATAATCTGCACCAACATGAAGCTGCTGAGTACGCCCGGGGTTCCAATGGAGACTCCGTTCGCGTCACAAACGCGGAACTTCGCCGGTATGGTACGGCCCTGCTTCCAGACTGAACTCCCATCAGCGTTGACCGGCTGAAGAATCTGATGACCCGCATCACCATTGCATATCCCACCGTTCGCGTAGAGGATCTTGAGGGTGCCCGGCACGTAGGTGATGCTGTAGTTGGTCGACGACCGTCCTGAACATGTGATGGGATAGCCGCCTACCGGACTCGTGGTGTTGGCTCTCGTCGAGCAGCTCAAAGTACCTGTCAGGGAAGTGGCCGATTCATTCACAAAACCGCTGTAGGTTGCCCTCAGGGCTGGGTTTGGCGCATGCAATTAGGTCGGGTATACGTTCAGGATTCTGAAATAGAATTTACCTTCACATTCGTTCGCCAAAAGCTCCAGTAATCTATTGTCGGGAATTCGGACGCAATCCGGTCCTGAACCTAGGCAACAGCTGGGAGCTCCCTCCTTGAAAATCATCAACCCAAACATGTTGGTTTGGCCTAACGCAGTCCCGGCACGCCGAGCGCCGGGCGTGGATCCTCTGGTAGCTTTGCGACAGTAGGTCGAAAAAGGTCCCTGGATCAGGGCAATCAGGAAACCAGGTCCTTATAAGTTCCGGATAGCCGACAAGGACTAAGCCGCTGGCGCGGCGGACGCTACCGCGTGGTTGATCCCAGAGAGTTCTGTGGAAACTGACATATTGTGGGTCACGGAACAAGGAGGCTCCTGTGACCCATCTACGAAAAATCATGCTGGAGGAACTCCAGCGTCGCAACTACTCTGCCATCACCACGCGCAATTACTTGCGGGTGGTTACTGAGTTCGCCAAGTATTTTGGTAAGTCCCCCGACAAGCTCGGCCCCAACGAACTTCGAACCTACCAAGCCTATCTGCTGACCGAGCGCAAACTGACGCCCGGCACGGTGGTCAACCGGGTAGCGGCGCTGCGGTTCTTTTTCGTCAAGACGCTCAAGCGCCATCAGTTTCGCGAGTTCTTACCGTACCCCCGCGACCGACGTCGGCTGCCTACGGTGCTAAGCCAGGAGGAAGTCTCGCAGTTGATCAATGCCGCCGGAAACCTGTTTCGACGGACGTTGCTGATGACACTCTACGGAACCGGCATGCGACGCACCGAACTCGCCCATCTCAAGGTCAGCGACATCGACAGCCAGCGCATGATCATCCGAGTGGTGGAGGGCAAGGGCGGCAAAGACCGTGACCTGCCTCTGAGTCCGGCTCTGTTGGAGACGCTGCGAGAGTATTGGCGCTGGCGGAAGCCGAAGCTATACATGTTCCCCACACGCACGCGTGGCCGGACGCTCGATCAGCCGATTTCCGACAAAACCGTCTGGATCGCGTGTAGCGAGGCCGCGCACCGGGCCGGCATCCGCAAACGCGTAACCCCGCATACGCTGCGCCACAGTTGGGCGACTCACTTGTTGGAGGCGGGCACCGATCTGCGCACCATCCAGGTTCTGCTCGGGCACGGCGACCTGGAGACCACCGCCCAGTACCTGCATCTGTCGCAGCGCCACTTGCAGGCAGTTACGAACCCGCTGGATGGCCTCGCGCTCTCCAGCACCGAGAACATCAGCCGCAGCTTTAAACGGAAAAACGAAAAATGACTCGGCCCACCTTCGAGGTGGCCGACATCCTTCGCGCGCAGGGCGATCACTTCCTGGATCGCTATCGATCGAGCTTTGACTTTCAGCAACTCAAAGCGTTTCGTGCCATTCTGCGCTGTCGCACCGCTGCGCTGGGCGGCCATCGCGATGCCTGCCCGAGCTGCGGTCATCAGGCTATCTCGTACAACTCGTGCAGAAACCGGCACTGCCCCAAGTGTCAGACGCAAGCGCGCCAGCGCTGGCTGGCGGCCCGCGAACGCGAACTCCTGACCACCAGTTACTTCCATGTCGTGTTCACTGTGCCCCACGAACTCAATGTGCTGGCCTTGGAAAACCCGCGTCTGTTCTACGACTTGTTGTTCGCCGCCAGCGCGCAAACCTTGCTGGAGATCGCTATCGATCGCAAACACCTGGGCGCAGAGATCGGCGTGATCAGCATCCTGCACACCTGGGGACAGAACCTGCTTCTGCATCCCCACATCCACTGCGCTATTCCTGCGGGCGGACTTTCACCCGATCACCGTAAATGGGTCCGCCCACGCTATCCTTTCTTCTTACCCGTAAAGGTCCTCAGCCGCGTCTTTCGCGGCAAGTTCCTCGCCGGTCTGAAACGGCTGCACCGCCGCAACAAGCTATGTTGCAACGGTCCCGCCGCCGCTCTGGCCGATCCCCAGCAGTTCGCAAAACTCATGCACCGCCTGCACCGCCACGACTGGGTCGTTTATGCCAAGCCCGCCTTCGGCGGTCCTATGCAGGTGTTGCGCTATCTCGGCCGCTACACCCATCGCGTGGCCATTTCCAATCATCGCTTGTTGGCCTCCGATCAAGGCCGCGTCACTTTTCGCTGGAAGGATTACGCCCACGGTGGCAAAGCAGGCACGATGACGCTTGCCGCCACCGAGTTCCTGCGTCGTTTCTTTCTGCATGTGCTCCCCCAAGGATTCGTGCGCATCCGTCACTTCGGGTTTCTCGCCAATCGCTTCCGTGCTTCCCGCTTGGCTCTATCCCGACAACTGTTGTCCAGCAGTTCCTCCACGCTGGTCGAAGCTGGAACCTGCAAAGCTTCGGCGGAGAGTTCTTCCCTCTGGCATTGCCCACGCTGCGGCGCGACCATGATCGTGGTTCAGAGACTTACGGCTGCGGAATTATCCACATGCACATACTTCGATTCGTCGTAGCGCATGCCTCACTACTCCTCCTGCGATGTGCACCGGCACTTCGACGCATTCGTGTGCCTACCCCTCGGCCACACTGTGCCGTGCCACGGTCCGCGCATATTTCGGAAGCCATCTGCGACGCGCTCAGCGATCACCACGCCACCCGTCCAGTTCACCAGTGTTCTCCCTGTGCTCGATTCTGCCACCGACTGCCGTTCAAATCCCATAGCGCACCGCGTCCGCCGCAAACGCCAGCGGCTTCCTCCTAGTCTCCTTATCGAAAACGCCTCGGGTCGAGATCCCCTCCGCCCCCAACAGTTTGCCCCGAGGCGTTTCCGATCAAGGCTAGCGACCATAGTTCCACGGACAGGGGCTTAACCTCTGGAACTGGGCGTGATAGGCTTCGCCAATCAGCAAATCCGCGAGAGTGAAGCGGCGGAACTCGTACATGGCACTTTTCAATCGGTACACGACTGCTTGTGTTGCCCTTCTAATTTCGTTTTGTCCTCTTTTAGCGGACGATGGCGCATCTCTTTACAAAAAGCACTGCGCTGCCTGCCATGATCAAATAAGCCCCCGTATCCCGCCGCGCAGCGCCCTCCAGAAGATGCCCGCAAGCCGAATACTTCGAAGTTTGGACTTCGGAGTGATGATGACTATCGCCTCCCCCCTTCGACGCGAAGAACGCGAAGCGATTGCAAATTTCTTGGGCACCAAATCGGAGGAGGCGCCGTTCCCGCCGGCTGCGTTTTGCCGGGAAAAGCAGCCTCCCCTATCGACTCGGTCCTCAGGGAATTGGACAGGTTGGAGTCCGACCTTTTCCAATACCCGCTTTCAACCTGCGGAGGCCGCTCGTCTGACTCCCTCTCAGATTTTCCAACTCAAGTTCAAGTGGGCATTCGGTTTTCCAAGTGACATCACTGCATTCGGAGCTCCCACAATTCAAGGCGATGTTTTGTTTACCGGTAGCGCGAGCGGAACCCTACATGCGATGAACGCACAGAGCGGGTGTCTCTACTGGACGTTTCAAGCGAACGGACCTGTTCGTGCGGCACCGCTGGTTGTTCCAAGCAGTAGCCGCTATTTCGTTCTTTTCGGTGACCAAGTCGGTTGGTTTTATTCCCTAGACGCGACAAATGGACACTTAATCTGGAAAAACAGAATCGATGAGCACGAAGCGACGCGCTTAACGGGCTCAGCCAGCCTCGATGAAGGCATAGTATTCGTTCCCGCTGCGTCGTGGGAAGAAACCCGAGCAATTTCACCAGAATACCCGTGCTGCACATTTCGTGGCAGCGTCACGGCGCTCCGGGTATCGAATGGTTCGCTGCTCTGGAAGACTTATCTGGTTGATCCTCCGCGAAAAACAGACGCAACGAAAAAGACAAATTTTGGGCCATCCGGAGCGCCAGTGTGGTCCGCCCCGACTGTAGACAGGAAACGAGGTTTGCTGTACGTCACCACTGGTGATAACTATTCCTCTCCTTCGACAACAACGAGTGATGCCGTCGTTGCTTTAGAGCTGAAAACGGGCCGAGTCGTGTGGTCGAAACAAGTTACTGGCGATGATGTTTTCGTAGTGGGCTGCAACCTCGGTAATCCCAACTGCCCAAAGCAGGTGGGACCTGATTTTGATTTTGGTACTTCGGCAGCCCTGGTAAGTGTCGCAGGACATGACCTCCTTATTGCGGGCCAAAAATCGGGCATGGTTTACGCGTTCGATCCCGATCAGAAGGGAAAAATTCTCTGGCAAGCACGCGTGGGGAAAGGCGGAACTCATGGTGGCGTGATGTGGGGCATAGCTACCGACAGCACGAATGTGTACGCCGCCGTGGCGGACGAAGTTAGGAAGCAGGGTAATCTAAGAAATGCACCCGTAGGCAACGCGGATTTTGATGCTAATCAGGGCGGCGGGCTCACGGCCCTGCGTCTTGCGGACGGCAGGAAAGTTTGGTTTGCACCCGGTCATCCGTGCGAGCCTCCCAGGCCCGGTTGTACCCCAGCTCAGCCGGCGGCACTGACTTCAATACTGGGTGCCGTTTTTTCCGGATCCATGGACGGGCATATCCGAGCGTTCTCGACGGAAGATGGGCATCTCCTATGGGACTTCGATACCGCGCATGTCTTTCCGACCGTCAACGGGATTCCGGCGCACGGCGGATCGCTTGATGGTGCAGGGCCGGTGATCGTAAATGGCATGCTCTACGTCAATTCCGGCTACCCGCGTTTCGGCGGTATGCCGGGTAACGTCTTGCTCGCTTTCTCCGTTGACGGCCAATAAAGAGTCGCACTGTCGAATGCGAGTCGAGGATGACGGGCAAGCTGAATCATCAAAAGCGCATTCTCAGTTTCTTGTTGGCCGACTACTCGTGACGTGAGATATTTTGTGAAAGTTGGCTTGTCTTTCGTTGGATGGGTCTGACGTAATAGAGTCCGTTAACCGCTCGGAGTTGCCACGCTCATTCGCCCTTCTGCACTCCGCGATATCCTGGTCCCCGGAGAGCCATACCAGGCCGCTCGCCAGTGTGATCCCCACGGTCGATAACGACACGGCCGTTTACCAGCACGTAGTTGATCCCCTCAGGGTATTGCTTCGGATTGGTGAAGGTAGCTTTATCACTGACGCGATTTGGATCGAACACGACAATGTCGGCCCAGTATCCCTCCCGGAGCAGACCACGGTCCTTAAGACCGAGCCGTTGGGCAGCGAGAGAAGTCATCCGGCGGACTGCATCCTCGAGCGTCAGCACCTTTTCGTCGCGCACATAGTGCCCCAGAATCCTCGGAAACGTACCGTAGTTGCGGGGGTGAGGATGGCCTGCGGCGAGCAATCCTTCAGTAGTTAGCGATGAACCATCCGACGCAATGTCTACCCAAGGCTGACGCAACGCGGCCTGCACATCCTTTTCATTCATCGCAAAGAGAATGCACATCACTTGGCCGTGCTCCTCCAAGAGCAAATCGAAAAACGCATTGGCTGCATCCTTGCCACGGACTCGCCCAAGTTCTTCGAGCGTCTTCCCCGAGAGCGCTCCGTTATTCTCCGTCTTTGTTCCTCCGATGACGACGCCTTGCCATCCTCCCGCTTGCTGAATCTTGTTATCGTTCCATCCAGGGAGACCGTTCTCGATTTCCTGCTTCATGCGAGCCCGGAGTTGTGCATCTCTCAACCGCTCCATTGTCTTGTCGACACCGCCCTCAAGGGCCCAAGGCGGTAGCAGCGGCAGCATCGGATGATTCGCAGCAATGTAGGGATACTGATTTGCATTCACATCGAGACCCCGGGCTCTCGCGCCATCAATAAGCCCAACGACCTCAGGCATGCGTCCCCAGTTATTTTTTCCAGCCACTTTGAGGTGAAATATCTCGACCGGAAGGTTAGCCTTTTCTCCGATTTCGATGGCTTCGCGCACCGCGTCCAGGATGGTGTCTCCCTCTCCGCGCACGTGTGTGGCGTAAATGCCGCCATAGCGAGAAACTACTATGGCCAACTCGATTAGCTCATCGGTTTTTGCGTATCCGCAGGTCGCTTCTAGGGAACCTCTGAAGAACTCTCCGATCCACAGGGGAAGGG
>Ga0207416_1005167_pt1 | contig 10571 bp, 7 predicted proteins | sample PaiPotPPM11metaG_FD_184107 | JGI IMG/M metagenome (GOLD analysis project Ga0207416, IMG submission 184107) | Iron sulfur acid spring bacterial and archeal communities from Banff, Canada, to study Microbial Dark Matter (Phase II) - Paint Pots PPM... ...
GCAAGATTTTCTCTGCGATGGTACCTCCAGCAAAGCGCGGAGCGGGTGCCCAGACTCCCGAGTTCGATTTCATGGATGCATGGTATCCGATTCAAGTCAAGCAAAAAGACAAGGCAGGAAGGCCCGATATCGACGCCTTCGAGGCTATGATGGTCCGCGAGGAGCGGACCAAGGGGTTCTTTGTCTCGTTCGACTACACGCACGATGCCATGACGGAAATTGACCGCTTCTTCCGGCAGACCGGAAAGGTCATCATCCCCTTTACCGTTCGCGAGATTCTTGACGAGCAGATCGCACATAAGCTGGCCTAACTCCGCGTCTGCCCATAAAATACCCCGGCTGCCCATAAATCCGGCCCTCGGAGCGACTTTATGGGCAAAGCCTCGGTCAGCGCCATCATGTGCGGTACGCCGGCTGCGTCCAGGTAGTAGGGCACGATCGGCGAGTTGCCGTTCGGCAAGACGCCGCCGATGATGTAGACGTACGCCTGCGTTCCGGCCGGAATATCCGATTGCGTGAGATCGACAACCAAAGTACCCGTTGCCGCCGGGCCCGGCGGCGCGGTTGGAGCACCGGTCGGCGTAGGGGACGGGCTCGGAGAGGTAGATGGGCTCGCCGTTGGCGGCGTGATGCTGCTGCCGCCGCTCTTCCCGCATGCAACCAGCACGATCGAGGCTCCCGCGCCGGCGAGAAAAATCTTGCGTTCAAATCCGTTGCCCATCTCCGACCAATCCTTTCGACAAACACCCGATATAAAAAATGCGCTAGGTACCGTTTTCAGGCAGACCAAGCGGCGCTTCGCTATCTTCCTTTACCCGCCCCGCCCGAACGGAGCCTAAGGTCGCTCGAGAATGGTATTATTTTGGAAAACATGGTGGAGCCGAGTTGTGAGCTGCCGGATATTACCGTGGCGGCTTTCGGGCCGGTCCTTCCTTCGGTATGGGTGACATCATGAGCGATCGAGAGATATCGGCATCGTCCCTACGGGGAAGTACCGATGATGCCGGGGCAACCCACGCCGACGTTTGGTTTGACGATTACCGCTTTCGAAACGGCCAGCGTATCGCGCGGCTCCTGATGCACTATGCGACGCTCGGAGAAGCACATCGCGATGCGGCGGGACGGATCGACAACGCGATTCTGGTCCTGCACTGGACCGGAGTGGACGCGCGAGCGCTTCTCACCACAAACTATACGAACGCGTTATTCGCACCCGGCAAGCCTCTAGATGCGCGCCGTTTTTTCCTGATCTTTCCCGACAACGTCGGCCACGGCCGTTCGAGCAAGCCGAGCGATGGGATGAAGACCGCGTTTCCCAACTACGGATACGGCGACATGGTGGACCTTCAGCATCGGCTCGTCACCGACGTGTTGGGAATCGAACGCCTTCGCGCCGTGGTTGGAATGTCGATGGGCGGGATGCATGCGTGGCTGTGGGCCCAGGCTTTCCCCGACGCGATGGACGGGATCATGCCCGTGGTCTCCTTACCGATGAAGATTTCAGGCCGCAATCTGCTTTGGCGGCGGATGGTCATCAACGCCATCCGCTCCGATCCCGCTTGGAATAATGGGCGCTATGAGGAGCCGCCGAAAGGCTGGCTTCGGGCCTACGAGATTCATCGCATGATGACCGATAGCGTGCCGCACTTACAATCCATCATCCCCGATATCGACGCTGCGGAGCAATTCCTCAAGGCCGCACGCGCGCACGGGGAGTCGGCCGATGCGAACGATGTACTGTACGCCTTAGAGGCCTCTGCCGATTACGATCCGGAACCTAGGCTTGCTTCAATTAAAGCAAAGGTCTACGCGCTCAATTTTTCCGATGACGAACTCAACCCGCCTTGCCTCAATGCGTTCGACCGTCTCATGCCGTTGGTTCCGCATGGACGCTTCGTCACGCAAGAGGCGTCGGGAGAGACGACCGGACATTCGACAACGGCGCACCCGAGGCTGTGGTCGGCTCACGTCGCCGATTTCATGCGCGCCCTCGAGGATTTAAAATCCACGATCGACGTCGGCGAAAACTGAGATCGCGTGTTCGAACGGCCCGGCATCGATCGCTAGCGGGCCGACGAAAGGCCGACTGAACAAGGCCGTCGTGAAGAGCAGCATCCCGATCAACGCGGACATCACGCTCACCATTACGAGTTGCGGCCAGAAACGGTCCATGTAGAGAAACAGACTCATGCCGACGGTGACGATAGCGCCGCCGATGGCTGCGACCCACATGATCCACGACAACGACTCCGCAGCCTGCGCGTAACGCTTATTGCGGTCGAGAATCATCTGCGAAAAAGTCGTCATGAATTGGGCGGCGATAATCTCGCGCGGTTTGTTTGCGGGCTTGAGGCCGGCAAAGACGGCGAAGATACGATTGACGTCCTTACCGGCTTTTCGGTTGCGTTTACCCTCTTGAAACCGTGGCCAGCCGTTGGCGACATCTTCCGCGTATGCGCGGAGCGCCTCGCGCATCTTCGCACCATTTCCGACGGCCATCACTTCGGTCTGCCGATAGAGCGGCACGAGTAGCGCCGCTTCCTCGGCGGTATTGGTTTTGGCAGCATCGTACGATTCCCATTCGCCGACGACGATGAAGGCGAGCAGCACCGCGTAGATAACCCCAGCAGTCAAAAAGAGCGACACCAAGACGTCGTTGTGGCCTTCGCCGACCACTTTGTGGGTCACACGGCGGGCCGGCGTAAGCCCGAGGACCGCGAAGGCAGTCATGCCGCCGATAAAGAGCACTGCAAGGAAAAAAGAGTTCACGCCGCACCATCCTATCGAACGCCGACCGAGACGCCAACGGCACGACGCCGGGCATGTATGTTCGTACCCGATACGTTGCGCCTATTGTCGCTCTCATCGTTACTAGATCCCGCATGCACCGCCCTTCAGCCGCCGACCGCGCTGCAATCGCTGGCGAAAGCGCCGTCATCGGCAGCAGGATGAAAACACATAGCATAGTCAGGAATTCAGCTGTCGCTTAGAGACAGCGACGCGCAGTGCCACCGAAATGCCTTCGGAACGAAAAGGCAAAAGCGGACCGGATTTTTAAGCATGAGTGATGATTCGCTCGCTCATCGCTCTCGTTGCGCTGCTCTTCGCACCGCTTGTCGCCGCTGGGGCAGTTCTTCCCACCGGCAATCTGCACTGGCGGGAGGCCGGCCCGGCAGTGGCCGGCGGTCGCGTCACCGCCGTGGCGGGGTCGAACCGTGATGCAAGTCTCTATTTTCTCGGAGCGGCCGGAGGCGGCGTTTGGAAGAGTACCGACGGGGGCGCCAGCTGGAAGGCCGTCTTCGATAAGGAGGGCGTCGGATCGATCGGCGCGGTTGCGATCGATCCGTCGAACGACAACACCGTCTGGGTCGGTACGGGCGAATCGAATCCGCGCAACGACGTCAGCTATGGTGACGGCGTCTATAAGTCGACCGACGGCGGCAAGACGTGGACGAACGTCGGCCTGCGTGCGACGAAATATATCTCGCGCATCCTGATCGATCCAACCGATCCGCAACACGTCATCGTCGGCGCACTCGGCAACGTCTTCGCCGATTCGCCGGATCGCGGCGTGTACGTCACGTTTGACGGAGGAAAGAGTTGGAGTAAGACGCTCGATGTCGGCCCGCGCAGCGGCATCTCCGATATGGCGATGAATCCCGGTACCCCAAATGTCGTTTACGCCGGCGTGTGGGAGTTTCAGCGCCGCCCATGGACGTTTAGCAGCGGCGGAACTAAGGACGGCTTGTACCGTTCGGCCGACGGTGGCCGAACGTGGACCCGTCTTACCGGCCATGGGCTGCCCAGCGGCATCACGGGCCGCATCGGGCTCGCGGTCGCTCCCAGCGATCCGAACCGCGTCTACGCGCTGATCGAATCGAAGCAAGGCATTCTCTGGCGGTCGGACGATAACGGCGCGACGTGGAAGCTCGTGAGTTCGAACACGCTCGTCGATCAACGACCCTTTTACTTCTCACATATCGCGGTCGATCCGCGTAATCCTAACCACGTATTCACCGCGTCGACGGAACTTGCGCAAAGCACCGATGGCGGCAAGACGTTCAAAGCAATCGCGCGCAACGTACACGGCGATTTTCATGCGATCTGGATCGCACCGAGCGACTCCAAGCGCGTCATCGTGGGCGAAGATGGCGGTTACGCGCTAACGGTTAACGGCGGCGACACCTGGACGTTCTGGGCAAACCTGCCGATCGGACAGTTCTACCATGTTGGTTTGGGCAACGATAACCCATATACCATCTGCGGCGGGCTGCAGGACAATAACTCCTACTGCGGGCCGTCGAACTCACTCGATATGGCCGGCAACACCAATGCGGATTGGTACGCGATCGTCTACGACGACGACGGGCAATGGGCCATTCCCGATCCCCACAACCCGAATCTCATCTGGTCGGACGGACAAGACGGAGGGCTCTTCACATACAAGCGGAGCTCGCGCGAGTACACGTTCGTGCAACCGTATTGGACGACCGTTCAGGAGAGCTACAACATCGCATCGAGCCCGTACCGCTTTAACTGGGATTCGCCGATCGGCTTCGCACCGTGGAATTCGCACATCGTGTGGTCCGGCGCCAACGTCGTCTTCCAGACGACCGACGGCGGACACACCTGGCGGCCGATCAGCCCCGATCTCACGCTCAACGACAAGGCGCATCAGGCTCCGGCCGGCGGCCCGATCACACACGACGTCACCGGCGCCGAGTACACCGACACGATTCTGGATATCGAAGGCTCGCCGCTTTCGCGCGGCGAGATTTGGGTTGGAACCGACGACGGCCTCGTGCAGATGACGCGCGACGGCGGTGCCCACTGGGCAAACGTCACGCCGCCGGGCGCGATTCGCTACGGACGCTTCGAAACGGTCGCGCCCTCGACGCTCGAGCGCGGCACGGCGTATGCCGTGGAAGACGCACATCTCTTGGGCAATAGCGCCCCGCACGCCTGGGTGACGCGCGATTACGGCGCGCATTGGCGTTCGATCGTCAACGGTTTGCCGCACGATCTGTGGACGCGTTCGATCCGTCCCGATAACCGCAACCCCAAGCTCGTGTATTTGGGCACCGAAGAAGGCGTGTGGGTCTCCTACGATCGCGGCGAGCAGTGGCAGAACCTGCGCAACAACATGCCCGCCGTTTCGGTTCAAGATATCCGCATTCAGCCGCAATTCGACGATCTCGTACTCGCGACGCACGGTCGCTCGATCTGGGTGATGGACGACATTCGCCCGCTGCAGGATCTGCCCAAAGCCGTCGCATCCGGGACTTGGCTCTTCCAACCCCGCACGTCGTATGAATACAATCTTACGAACAACACGGAAGGCACTTACACGAATTACGCAGCGGCCAATCCGCCGTACGGCGTACCGATCACGTACTACCAAGCCTCACCACAAGCAACCGCGCCGCAGCTGACGATTCTCGATGCATCCGGGCATGTCGTTCGCACGCTAACCGGAACAAACGTCGCCGGTTCGAACCGCGTCGTATGGAACTTCACAACGGCGCCGCCGGTTAAGTGGAAGGGCCCGGCAAACCGCGCATTCGGAGGCCCCGACGACGGGCCGATGGTGGTACCCGGCCAGTATGCGGTACGCATATCGCTGCACGGCAAAACCTACATGCAGCGCTTCTCGGTAAAGCCGGATCCGAAATCCACCGAAACTCACGCGCAGATGCAGCAGAGCTTCGATGCGTTCATGGGGTTAACACGCATCTATTCGAGCGTTGACACCATGCTCAATCACCTCGACGACTTGCAGAAGGCGTTGGCGAATGAGCCTGCGCCGCCCGCCGGCCCCGCTGCTACCGCACTCGCGCGCGTGCGCCGCGATCACGCAGCCGTCATCGCACTATTGACCGCCAACTTTACAAACTCCGAAGACTCCGTCTCTCGACCGGGCGCATTGCGCGAGAATCTCGACAACGCACTCACGACACTCGAAACGTTCCCGCTGCAGGGAATCATCACGCCTGCCGCCGCGCAGTTCTACGCCCGCATCGACGCCGAATACCGCGCCGCGCTAAGTTCCTACAACGCCTACGCGACCTCAATTCCCGCAATCAACCGGAGCCTCGCCGGCGCCGGCCTCCGCCAACTTCCCGCGATTCCTCTGGAGTCCGCAGCACCCTAGGTGCGCACGCGCGCGGATCGCAAGCTCGTCATACACGTTAACGGCGCCACCCTGTAAATCCGCTTAGATTTGATAACGGCGCGCCTCTAAGCGCAAGCGAGCGCACAAGAGCTTAGCGTTGCGCGACCGTTCGCAAATTGTACGAACATGGGCTTGATGGTGGCATTCCCATACACCGCGAGGGAACTGCGCGAGGAGTCCGGACAAGAGCGTTCCGATCGAAGAAGAGCGCGCTCCGAATCGAGAACGCCGTGCGAACGCGAAATCGAAAACATTCACACAAAATGCCGGCCGTGGTATCAAAATAATTTCATTCAATATCCCTCAACGCGTAGGACACGACCATGAAATTATTATTCGCCGCCGGCGCCCTGGCGGCAGTGTCGATATTAGGCGGCGCGGCGCCGAGCGCGGACACGCAATATGCCGGCGTCATCACCCAGTCGATCGACACGGCGAACGCCTATGTGGGGCAGCGCATCATACTTCGGGACGTGATCTCGGAAGACGGTAACGTCACGGGCGCGACGTTAATCGGGCCGCGTCGAGCATGTGGTCAGCGCAGGACAAGGCTGGCACGCCGAACTGGAGATGGTCTTCACCAAGTTGACGCTCGCCGACGGCGCGCAATATGCGGTGGACGGTGTCGTCACCGGAATGCAGGCAAGCACGAAGAGTAACGTGGGACGCGAAGTCCTCGGAACGGTGGCGGGCGCATTGGTCGGCAATATTATCGTAAAGAGCGTCTTTCACGCGAGCGGGGGCGCTGGCAGCTTCCTCGGACCCGCGGGCGGGTATCTCATCGCGAGCAACATGAAAGAAAACATGACGGTACCCAGCGACTCGGTGGTGCGCGTGACGCCGAAATCAGTAAGGCATCGCCGTCCGGTGAACGCGGTTGGGCCGCCCCTTACGCCGGGCGGCTCAACAATCGCCGGCACGTTGTTCGATGAATACATCACTGATGCGGCGACGGAAGAGCCCAGAGCAATTTCTGAAAATCCGGGATGCTTTCGAGATTCCTAAACCAGCGACGAACGCCCGGTTGAAGCGCCAGCTGCAGCAGGTTTGGATCGTGCTCGATGAACGCGCGAGAGAGTTGCGCCAGAGCCTCCGCTGCTCGTCCGTAGGCGGCAGCGGCCACCGCAATGCTCACCGGAGAAACGTACCGCCGCTCCGCGATAGCGACGAGTTGCCGATATACGGCTTCGATGAGATCTTCTTGCCCGGTATCCGCGTAGGCGCGGGCGAGCAACGCCAACGCCTCCGGGCCGGCCGCTCCTTCTAGCGCTCGCACCTCATCGATCCCCGCCTTTGCATTGCCGCTCAGCAGCAGGGCTCTGGCCCGCTGTTCGCGCGCTAGTGACGAATGCACCCCGCCGGCAATAATGCTATCAAATATATCCAGCGCGTCGTCGAAGCGCTCGGCATGCATCAGCACTCGCCCCACAAAGATCTGGAGCGCGAGCGAGGACGGATGCAGAGATAAGGCCCGCTCAGCCTCAGAAAGCGCTCGTTTGACGTTGCGCGCACATAAGGCGAGCCACGCAGAAGCGTGGTAGTTGGCGACGCTCGGGCTGCGTAGTTGCCGAGCTCGCTCCAGTTCGCGACGAGCGCCCTCAAAATCCCAGGCAAAGAGCGCGAGCGACTGGGCCAGTAGCGCGCGCGGCGTCGCCGACGTGGGCGCGACTTTCAGGGCCGCGTCGAGGTACGTTCGCGCCTTGAAATACGTGTATTGCGGCGCTACATACTGCTGCTCGCCGAGCAGCAGAACGGCCTGTGCCGCGCCGGTTAAGGGCAATGGGTTCGAGGGCTCTGCGTCGTGCGCGCCTTCGAACGCCGTCACGGCTCGCTCGACCGCCGCGAGATCCTGCGTTTCGAGTAAATGGCAGCCGCGGCAATAGAGACGGAAAGCTTCGCTCGACGCCCTCTGATCGATCGGTGCTCCCCAGGTGGCCGGCTGTTCGGGATCCACGGCCCGCTGCTCGACGATCGCTACGGGAACGGCGAACCGAAAGCCTTTTCGGGGTTGGGTGATGATGTACGAATGATCCCGGGCCGACTCTCCAAGAAGCTGCCGGAGCATAAAGACGTGCTGATTGACGTTGGCTACGCTCACCGTCTGCCCTGGCCATATGCGTTCGGCTAGGGTACGTTTGCTGACGATCTCTCCGCGAGATTCAATAAAAATCAGCAACATCTTGAGAAGCTTGTCGCCGATGGGTTTCGTGGTTACCCTATCGGCCAGCAACCTGCGTCCTACGTCCAGCCTAAATGCCCCGAACGTGACCGTGGCCGTCTCGCGGGGCTCGCCGGCATCAAACAGGTCCGTAGTGACTGCGGCCACGGAACCATCGGGCTGCATCGCACCAGCCGCTATAATCATATAACACGTCGCCCCTTTTAGATAAAATCACTCTTTTAGAGCTGACTTTATCAACGGTCGCCGCCCCCCGTCGCGAACGATCGGACGGCGCCGCGGACAAATGGGTTACGTGTGCCCGGGAACCTCGCACGATTCAAACGCAAAACTGTAGACGCCCAGACCGTACGTCTGCGGCGTCAGACGCAATGTATGATAGCCGAATTTCGCATTCATCACGATATCGTAGGCCCGCGGTTCCTCAACCTTGATAAAAGACATCCCGGACGAATCATAGTGAATATCCCGGCCGGCATCGTCTTTGGGCACCGGGTTGCCGTCCTGGGTTACGTCTACGCGCACCGGCGTCCCATGTTCGGATTTGAGGACGCCTACCAATTGCACGGCATGATACGCAAGATCGAGAAAGCCGGGCCCTCCTCCGGAGACGACCGCCTGCGGCGTTCGGTGCCAAAAACCCTGAAGATATACGCGCCCATCGGTATGCGTACCGCGATCGATGTAGCGCGTGTCCGCGAGCGGTTCGTTAAACGCCGTTGCGTTCGCGACCGCATGATGCGCGACCAGAATTTCCGCCGTCTGCGGATAGCACACGGCCCCGGGCTTATCGTAACTGTCCTGAGGCAAAAGAGCCATGACCGGAGGCAGCGAGAGTTGCGGATGCGCGGCGCGCAGAAGCATCTGAATGTTCGCTTCGGTTTGCTGGTAACCGCCCTCTCCCTCGATGCTCTCGACAAGGTGCCCGTCTGGATCGAATAAAAGCTCGTGCGGCCAAATCGTATTGTGGTAGCGATCCCAGATCGCATCGCTGCTATCGAGAACCACGGGCCATGCTATTTTTAGCCGCTTTACGGCGGCGGCGACGTTGGCCTGAAGGCCTGAAAAGCGGAATTCGGGCGTGTGCACCCCGATAATGACGAAGCCGTCACTGTGATAGCGTCGATACCACTCCCGTAGATACGGTAGCGTCCGCAAACAATTGATGCAGGTGTATTCCCAGAAATCCACCAGCACCACTTTACCGCGCAGCGAGGCCAGAGTGAGCGGTGGACTGTTGATCCATCCGGCATTCCCATCGAAGTTACGTAACGTCGCGGGTTGCCCGGCGCTGACTTCCCCGCCGCGCATCTGCGACGCGAGCAGTAGCACAACGCACAAAACGCTCCGCATGATGTTCTTAAGCATAGCAATCCATAGTAGTTAGTCTTGGAAGGAGCGGGAAGGGTCGCGCGAACGCGGCCCTTCCCGTTTTGGCTTATGCGATGTTAGAGCTTGACCTGGAGGTTGAAGTACGCGTTGAACGGAGCCGGGATGAACCCCGCAAACGAGCCGTTGGACGGCGAATACGACTGCTGCTGCCACGGGTACAGAGTCGTACCGTTAGCCGCTGAGTTATACGCGCTGGTGTTGGCTGGGTTCGCGGCGCCATCGCCGAGCTGGTAGTTCGAAACGTACGCGCCGTTTGCGCCGTAGGCACAAACGTTCGCACCCGGAGCATACGCCGACGTCCACGGAGCCTTCGTCCCGCCGAAGCAGGTGTGGAAGATGTTCGTGAGCGTGACGCTCGCCGTGATGCGCGGGTTGACGTCGTACGTCAACGCGAGGTTACCGGCGAGCAGGTTCGGGTTGCGGAACTGACCGATCGAAGCAAACGATCCCGTCTGCCAGTTCGGTACGTAGAGTACGCCCGACGGCGTTGCGCCGCCCGCGATCAGCGAGAGGTAATTACACTGATTCAGGTTGGTGGCGCTGCTATCAACGCTCTGGCATTCGCGCGGGTCGGCGCCGGTGGTGTCGAACGGCGAACCGTACGACGAGCCGGACGCGAACTGCACGCTCGGCGTAATCGCGAGCTTATCGTGACGATAGTTCAAGATCAGCGACGAGACCCAGGGGGAATCGTAGAACTGGAAGCTGGTAACGTAGCCGGGGCTGGTATAAATACCCGCCGGAGCATACCAACCGTTGGGATCCAACGTGCTCTGCGCGTTCATGTTGTAGTACGGGTTGGCGATCATGCCGACGCCGCAAGCCGTG
>Ga0207416_1005168_pt1 | contig 10570 bp, 11 predicted proteins | sample PaiPotPPM11metaG_FD_184107 | JGI IMG/M metagenome (GOLD analysis project Ga0207416, IMG submission 184107) | Iron sulfur acid spring bacterial and archeal communities from Banff, Canada, to study Microbial Dark Matter (Phase II) - Paint Pots PPM... ...
AACTGGAAGCGCGACCGCCCCTTCGCATCAAGCGCCACCAACTCGCCGTCGATCACGCAGGGCTCTGTGATGGCGCGCAGCGCCTGTGCGATGCCGGGATAGCGGGCAGTCACCTCAATACCATTACGAGAGAAGAGCCGCACCGAGTCCCGCCTCACTTCGGCAACGAGCCGGAAGCCGTCCCACTTGGTTTCGTACACCCAGTCCTTGGGCAGCCGTTTCGTGAGAAAGTGCGTTGCGCCCATCCAGCACTTGATGGTGCCGACCTGCCGCCTTGAGTTCGAGGTCATCGGCTTTGGTAGCGTGACGGTGATGCCTGCCTCCTCGCAGGCGCGAATCTCCTCGCCCGCGTAGTAGCCGCGTGCCGCCCATTTCTGTTACGGCGGTTGAAGCAGTGTCGAGATAGGCGCCGACGAGGTCGCGCCACTCCTCAGCATCGAGCTTTGCGGCTATGCCGGTCGAATCTACCAGATGGCAGAACATCACCGTAACGCGCCGACGCTTGCAGGCGGCTTCCGGCGTCGAAGCGGCAGCAACCGGCGCTGTCGGTAGCGGCGATGCTTTTGCGTCTGCGCCAATATGCAAAGCGGCGATTGCGTCGAGCAACATTTGCCGGTGCCCAACGATGCCGATGCCCATGTCCTTCAGGTCTTCCGCCGTCAGGTCCGGCAGGATCTTCTCGTTGATCGCGTTCTCGCTGAAGGTCCATCCCGCGCCGAGCCGGCATAATAGGTCCTGCATTACTTTTGCGTTCAATCAACGCTGATGTGCCAGCGGTCCAGCAGATTGCTAAGTGGTCAGTGATCGACAATACAATCAACCGGGATTTTGGCAGAAATCCGCCACCGATCTGGCCAAGCTGCTCACCAGCGACGAGGCCCGGCGCATCGCCGCCCACATTGCCAAGTTTGCCGGAATTACTGTGGTGGACGCGCGGCCAATAGGCCCTGCGGATCGCCGCCACCATAGCCAAGCTGCCCGCTTGCTGTGCACAGCGGCATGAGCGGGCGCCGCCTTTCCCGCCGCCTGGTCCTCCGAGAGGACCGACGCCCGCAACGGACGGGCGCGAGAGCCACAAGTTTATTGGCTCGGCGGGGGCGGATTTCCAGGAGGCTGCCCAGGCGGGGGTGCGTATCCGGGAGGCGGCGCATATCCGGGAGGCGGCGCATATCCGGGAGGCGGTGGATAGTAAGGCCCCGCGTTCGACCAACATCTACGACCATATGGACCTGGATGGTAACCTGGCGGACACGACGCGCACTCGCTCAGCACGAGTGCGGCGAGAAACAAAGTGATGAAACTCGCGATGCGCACGTACATGGAGATCCCCATCCCACATAAACCCTACGCCTAATACCTTCCTAATACATAATAGCTTCCTAATGCGCACCCGGACACACCAAGGGACCGCGCCGCAACTGCTGAGTACCCGGCGATCGGCTACTGCTTCGTGCCCGGCGGATTCGTCATCGGCTGCGCGCCCGGTGTCGATTTGGCACCGCCGCCTTTTCCAAAGTTTGGGTTCTGCTCCTTGCATGACGCGACCGCCTTCGCGTCGACTTCCGGCAACGGCTTGGCAGCCTTTTTGCGTTGCGGCGTACCTGCAATGATCGGCCGGATGCAATCCGCCATAAGCCCCAGACCCGTCTCACCGCCCTTTGGCACAAAACCCGCTTGCTTGCATGCTGCCGTGATCTGAGCGCAGGCGCCCCCCTTGGGGGCAGCTTCAGCGGGCTGAGCGAACGCCGACGGCCCAGTCAGGAGAAAACCAATTGCGGTCAGCGGTATGATGACTGTTGTTCGCATGTTAGATCCCCTCTCGTCGCCGAACACGCCATAAGGACGCCCCTCACTCGCGAAGCTAAGAAACTGCCCATGAACGCAGAATGAACGGCTGACCAAAGACGAGGCCCCCCCAGGGCCGACCGTCCTGCCGCCTGGCTACGGACATTGCGGCCAGCCTATCATCGATCACATAGGGAAAGGTAAAGCCGTGCTTCGTCGCGAACGCCTTCATGTTGTTGAAGGAGTCTTCGTGGTAAGTCTCGGTGTCGTTCGGCATGATAGCAATTGTGCCGATACCGATCTCCCGTAACGCCTTGGCCTCCGCAACAATGCGATCAATGGAGGCCTTCACATAGGGACAGTGATTGCAGATGAAGACGACGAGCGTACCCTTTGGCCCTCGTAATGGGCTACCATGGCATTTTGTGATTCCCCCGAGTAACGGGCTAACAGTTCGTTACCTTGGGTCGGTGCCCTCGCCGCAATTTACAGGCTCAATCGAGCGTAACACACGCAAGAAGTGTAGGTGAGCAGAACGAACCCAAAGCCTTCGCCGCCGCGAACCGCAGCGCGTCGTAATCCGAGTATCGCTGAGGATTGGAGAATTTGCCGGTTTCCCAAACGTAGTCGCCGTGACCTCCGATCAGGTGCGGACGCGAATCGCGGTTGGCCTCCGAGTGCACGATCAGCACCGTCTCGCCAACCTTTGCCGTCAGCGCATTCTTGCCGGTGAGGGCGCCGACCTTGCCGTTGAACAAGACATGGGTCGGAATGAGCTTGCGCATCGCTTCGATGTTGGCCGCCTTGCCCCTGATCTCGCGCGGCTTGCTCGGCGGGTTGTCGCGATCGACCACGCGTAGCACCGCATCGTCGGCATACATGTTGGCGAGTCGACGTCCGTCGCGATTCTCGATTGCGTATTTGATCTCGCTAATGCTGACAGCATGAGCATTCGTTGGCATGACATCCTCCCATGTTGGGTCAAGCTCGCGCCGTTGTCGGCGCCCATAATGGGCAAGCGCGAGCGGCGGAATCGTCCGAGCCGGGACAGCGTCGCGGACTCGACCGCGAAGGAAGTTTGGACGCCAAATCAAGCGGTTAAGATCAAAACCGGTTTCCCTGAGGCGACAAGCTCGGCAGGTCAAGGACCCGGCAGCGCCACTCGCGAGACCGAGGAAGAACGGAATTAAGCGTGACCCTGGGCGGTTCCCGCCCTGGTCCGTCGCCGCGCGCCAACGCGGAATATGTCCGGCAATCCCATATCGATCCAACACCAAAGATATGCCCGCCTTCTTTCCGAAAACACTCTACAAGGCACGGGCACGCATCGCACAAGCGGCAAATGTCGCGCTCTTCGGTTTGAGGATGCTCTGCGGTCCGCATTGGCTCACGTGACCCCAGGGGGGTGGTTGATTTATTCTCGACCCGCCAGGCTACCCCCCGTCCCGTTTGGCCGCCACGAGGAATTCCTTGATCCTGCGGATTCTTGCCTGCGCGGCCCTGCGCATTGCCACCGCCTCGCGCGTCCACAGCCCGGACTTGAAATTGCCGTTACGCTCGCCCGGCGGCCCGCCCGAGCCCTTGGCTCCGCCGTGCATTCGGCACCTTTCCCGTTCGCGACGCGCGAGACGAAGACTTGCGAGATTGAGCGTGGCGCTCCCTGCTTGCCCGCGGGCCGTTCCCGCTCAAGAAGATCGGCGACATTATCCAGCCATCGAACCAGTGATCGTGGAGAACTGGCTTGCCGCATGCGCTCGACCTTTACTCGCGTCGTAGCTGGCATGGCTTCCCACTGATCGATTATCGGCGGTCGCCTGGCCTTGCATGGTTCGGGGTGAATTAGTGACCGGATATTGTCCGCCAACCGGCGTGGCCCGATTTGCGGAAGAATCGCGCTGATTCTTTCAACGATCTCTATGAATACTTCGGAATCGAATTGCCCCTGGCCAATTATCTCAACCACCCCCTTGTTCAACTCTCCTTTGGATTTTGGTGGCAGCTGTGCGACGGCATGACTGAGCTGTCGAAGAAGGCGGATGAGATGATCAAGAGTGGTATGAGACTGGGCCTCCATCCTCTTGAGAAAACGATAGCGTAGAGCAGACAATTGAAAATCGAATGCCGCCTCTAGAGGCTTCAAGATCGCCCGATCCGCAGCAATAGCGGAAATGCGGCCCTTCTTCACCAGAATTCGTTTCATCTCCTCAATACATTTTGTGTAGGCAACGGCCTGTTCTGGTTTGAACCCGAAGTCGAAATCCGTGCCACGCAGTTTTACCCGTAACACATAGGGTCGCATTGCTGCAGAGATGCGAAACTGGCTGAGTAACGGGCTGGCGTTCATCACAGTTCGAAGCTTTCAGGGAGGCCGCTTTATGCGTCAGGGGTTGCTGCGCCTATATCTGCGAATCGCGAAGATAGATAGCATAATCCACTGATATTATTCACTTTTTTCCGATCACATTTTCACAGTTCTGGAGCATATGCGCTCGGGGCGGACAACATTTAGCTTGAAGTCGGCCGGCGTTTTTCCGCTCAGGGGATCAAGAGATGTTTCATCAGGACCCGGCTGCCACAGCCAAGGCGATCATGTTCTTCGCCTCGGCCAAGTACGCGTCGGAGGCGAATGATCCGTGCATCGTGCTCGCGCACCCGCGAGGAAAGGCGACTATAGCGGCGGTCCTAGCGACACCGCGAAGTCCGCATCAGCGAGGGAATTACGATTTCCTCCCCGCGGCATGTCACGTGTCGAGGCTGCCGACTATGTCGGCATTAGTCCCAGCCTGTTCGACACCATGGTCAGAGATGGGCGCATGCCCGGTCCGAAGCTCATCAACACCCGCACCATATGGGATCGATTAGCACTTGACCGCGCCTTCGAGGCGCTTCCTGATCGTGATGCCGTCAATCCATGGGACGAAAATGGCACCGAGGCATAAGGGGCAGAACATGCAGATGCGATTCAAGTACCTAGTCGAGGATGTTGACCGTTACGGCCACGTTCGGCGCTACGTTCGCGTGCCGGGCCGACGCAAGGTTGCGGGCGAACTTTGGAACGGACGAATTCCTTGCCGCCTACACAGCCGCTGTTGCCGGTCACCTTCAGGCGCCGCGGCAGGCAAGCGTAGCCAAGCGCGGGGGCGACCCATGAGACGACGCGAGTTCATCACTTTTGTCAGCAGCGCGGCGGCTTGGCCGCTGGCGGCACGCGCGCAGCAGGCCGGACAGCGATTGATTGGCGCTCTGCTTGGCGTCGCGCAAAGCGATCCGGCTGCACAGTCTTGGTTCGCAGCGTTCGAGGATGGTCTTGCGAAGCTTGGATGGAGGGAAGGCGGGAATCTCCGTATCGAACTTCGCTGGGGCTCCAGCGATGCCAATAGAATTGAGGCGTTAGCAAAAGAATTGGTCGATCTTCGACCCGAGGCAATTTTCGGTGTTAGCACGCCCGTGATCAGCGCCCTGGCTCGCGAGACGCACACAATCCCGATCGTGTTCGCGATCCTAGCCGATCCGATCGGCGGCGGCTTTGCCGCGAGCCTTGCGCATCCGGGCGGCAATATCACTGGCTTCGCGGCTCTCGACTCTGCATTGGGGGGAAAATGGGTGGGACTATTGAAGGAGATTGCGCCGCGCACGGTGCGCATAGCGCTCCTGTTCAACCCCGGGACATCCTCGCCACTTCAATTCTACATGCCTACGATCCAAGCCGCTGCATCATCCCTTAGCCTCGACATCAGTGCAGCACCGGTTCGCGCCAGGGATGAGATCGAAGGTGTAGGACAAGCGCGCAATTCAGGCGCCGGTCTCATCGTGATGCCCGACGTATTCAACGCGATAAATAGTGACCTCATCATTTCGCTCGCGGCCCGATACCGTGTCCCGACGATCTATTTTAACGCTGCCTATTTTGCGAGGTCGGGCGGCCTGATCACCTATGGTGACGATTACACTGAGGAGTGCCGCCTAGCTGCAGGCTACATCGACCGCATCCTCAAGGAAGTCAAACCAGAGGAGCTGCCAATCCAGCAGCCGATGAAGTTCGAGCTGGTGATCAATCTTAGGACTGCTAAGGCGCTCGGCCTGAATGTCCCGCAGCCGCTACTCGCTATCGCCGACGAGCTAATCGAATAACGACGTAAACCGCTGCAACGCGAGACGTCCATTCCTGGCACGTTGCGACGCGCCGGTGGCAGTCCGACTGAACGCTATGAGGGCTAGAGCGGACGTGTATTGGGACGTCTATTGGTAGGGTCCAATCAGTCGTTCCTGACCCAAAGCGGCCGACGGTCAATCCTAGTCGATTGAAACCTCGGCCACTTCCGACGCTTAATCCGGCGCAGGCAAGCTGGGATTGGCGGCGTGAACCGACGTTGTCAGCTTGTCGACCTCGACCGAGTGCCGTCCCGCCCAGTCCTCGAGGTTCTTCGGCCGATAACCCGGGTCCCTGCGGCATCGCTCGAACACCGACTTGTCGATCGTCTCATTGACCGTGTGGACCGTCGTCTCTTCCAGGGTCACCGGTAACCGATCGATCGGGCGGTAGTGGCGTTGCCCGAAGCGAAGGACCTTATAGGCACCGCCCAGGAAGTCCGAGAACGAGTCCTCAATGGGACCAGTCGCCGCCTCATTGTCGATCTCGATGTCGCGCCTGAAGGCAAGCCCCTGCTCCGAGGCCTTGGACAAGAGCCATTTGAGGGGGATCTGCGCGAGAGGGTCGCTGTAGCTGCCGCCCCCGACATCGCCATGAGCGCCCGAGAACCACCGCTGCTCAACATCCTTCAGCTCCCGGGGCGAGACGAAGGGACCGGTCTGGGACTTCGGCACGTAGTTCGTCAGCAGAGTCACGTCAAAGTCGATGCGGAACTCGTCGATTGCCATCGCATGATAGATGGTCTGCTCGCTCTTGCGGAGATTGGTGTCGAGGAAGGCATGGTTGCCGCCGGTAAGGATGGCGAGGCCGTTCGTCAGGGCGACCGAGCCTACTGTATCCCAGACGCCTGTGAACTTAACCGGCGCTGGCTCGCAGTCCTTGACCATCCACTTTTCTTCGAGGTCGTAAGCCGAACTGTCCAGCTGCGGCTCAAGCAGCTCATGGATCGTTAGGACGGCGTTGCCCTTTCTGTACCGGTCGTACAGCTGCTTCACCCCCAACGGGGAGCCGGGCCTAATCAGGCCGCATCTAGAGATGTATCCGGACAGGCTCCGCGCCGCGTAGGCTCCCCGGCTAAAACCGAAGACGAAGATCTCGTCGTCCTTTTCGTAGTTCTCGACCAGCCACTGGTAGGCCTCGATGACCTGATCATCGATCCCGTACCCGAAAACCTCGCCGCGCGCCTTCTCCCCCATGCGGGTGCCAACTCCGACGCTGTAGAAGACCCTTTGTTCCAGGTCATCCGTCCCGTGTGGCGCGCACAGCGATCGCGCGCGCCACACGTTCGTGTTGCCGTCAGACGTGTCTGTGGTCCCGTCCATGAAGACGGCGAGCCGCTTCTTCTCGGCAGGCGGCTTGACGGTCTTGAGATCAGCCATGACTGCCTCCTCGCTCAATGTTGTAGTGCGTAAAATACGCGCACGGCGCACGAGACACCAGCGCATCCACGCGGCAGGGAGTGGAACAAAGTATAACAATGGCCAACCTGCACGCTGGCAGCAATGAAGGTCCTGCCGAGGACCTGTAATAACGCGGACACCGCGAGAGCTGGGGCGCTCATGTCTTACGGACCAAACTTTCCGGCTCTGTTCCGCCGCGCCGCAGAGATTGTTGATAAGATGCTACGCGGGACAAAGCCGGGCGATATCCCGGTCGAGCAGCCGACCAAATTCGATCTCGTTATCAACCTCAAGACCGCCAATGCTCTCGGCCTCACTATTCCCCCATCAGGACAGGCCGCCTTTTTCGGGCCCACCGTCGCTAACGGGACATTGCGGACATGGCTGGACCTGCAGCTTGCCCCGCCCAGTCGCGATTGACCTAGCTTGTGTGAAAACGCGAAGAATCGAAAAGTCGCGAGAATGATTTTTCTCAGACTAGCTGCGATCGAGCCTCTTTAGGAACGCTTGGGTAGCTAAGCGGCTGTCGGCCGAACGTTTGTTCTATCGCCGCCGCGCGTCGCCGAGTTTTTACACAGCCAAGACCCATAGCGGCCAATCGGCAGCCAAGTTTGCTGTGACGCACAACGTACCTTTCGGGTAGAGAATTTGGTTGGCTATGCCACTCAACCGGAGAGGGCGCGTATGAGGCGGCGCGAGTTCATCACGCTTCTCAGCGGCGCGGCAGCGGCCTGGTCACGGGCGGCACACGCGGAGAACGCCGCGAGAATTGCGCGGATCGGGTACCTTTCTTTGATCGCGCCTTCGTCAGCGGATGCCGCCTTCTTGGAAGGTCTGCGCGACCTGTGTTGGATTGAGGGGCGGAATTTAACTGTTGAGCGCAGATTTTGCGCGCGCGACGTCGACCGGCTTGCGATGTCCGCTGCCGAACTGGTGCAGCTAAATGTCGATGTCATCCTAGCGTTCGCTTCGGCGGCAGTTCGGGCTGCCAAGCATGCCACCACCTCGATTCCAATAGTGTTCTCAGCGACGGGAGACCCTATCGGTCAGGGCTTCGTCGCAGGTCTTGCCCGCCCAGGCGGGAACGTCACGGGTACTTCATTTGACACCGGCCCGGAGATAACGACCAAGCAGCTTCAACTGATCATTGAGACAGTACCCAAGGTTTCCCGGCTGGCGGTTCTGTGGAACCCGACTTCTCCTTTCATTCGCACTTACTGGCAATTTGCGCAGGATGCGGCGCCGGCGTTGCACGTCGATCTGCAATCGGTGGAAGCGAAGGACGCCACGGATTTCGAACCGGCCTTTGACGCAATGATCCGGGAGCATGCCGACGCACTCATGTTGTTGTCGGATTGTTTCATGACGGCGCACCGAGCAACTCTTGCCCGGCTCGCCGCACAACATCGGCTGCCCGCATTGTACGGACACAACCTTTTATACAGAAGCAGGCGGGCTGATGAGCTATGGACCCTCGGTACCGGATCTAACACGGGGCGCCGCGACGTATGTGGACAAAATTCTCAGGGGTGCGAAGCCGGCGGAGCTACCGGTCCAACAGCCAACGAAATTTGATCTCATCATCAATTTAAGGGCTGCTAAGGAGCTCGGTCTCGACATACCACCTATACTTCTTGCGCGCGCTAACGAGGTGATCGAGTAAAGCGGTGCAACCCAAACAGTTTGTTAGCTGCGGCGCATGAGGCCGCACCCATCTGCGACGTTCCTGTGGTGTGAAGCTATTTTACGGCGTGATAGGCTCAAGTTATGTTGCTTCTCTTGGGGCCAACGGCCGAGATCACCGCTCTGCGAAAGGGTAGCGAGCACGCCAGTGGCGATGCTGATCGAATGGACCGGCGCAAGTTCATTATTCTCGGTGCCGCCGCGGGTCTCGCTTCGCCCGCCGCCGCGGAGTCGAAAAGGCCCAAAATCGGACTTCTGAGCTGGTTAACGCGAACCGGCACGCCAGCGCTCGACCAGTTCCGCGATGGCATGCAACAATTCGGCTACGTTGAGGGAAAGAACTACGAGATCGAGGCCTATTTCACCGGAGGCGACCGCGAGCTGACCCAAGAGATCGCCCGCAAGTTCGTGCAGGAGCCGGTCGACATTCTCGTCGTTATTGCGACGCCCGCCGTTCAGATCGTCAAGGAGGCGACCCACACTATTCCGATCGTGATGCAAAGCTCCGACGCGCTCGCCACCGGCTTGGTCCCGAGCCTGTCGCACCCCGGCGGTAATCTCACCGGGCTCTCGCTTTTGATGACTGATCTGGCCGGCAAGCGGCTGGAACTGCTCCATGCAATCCGTCCCAACCTGCATTCGGTTGCTCTCCTAGTGTCGACCAAGGACCCGCAAGTCCCCACCTATCTACGCGAAACACAGGCAGCCGCTGACCGGCTCGGCGTCGCGCTGTCGGTCCGACCTGTCGACGGGCCGGCGGCGATCGATCAAGCCCTTTTTGATGGGATGAAAAGCGACGGCAACGAAGCCGTCATCGTCAGTCCGATCTTCTTTGGAGCACAGGATAGGATCGTGGCGATAGCGATGAAGGCCCGACTGCCAGTGATCGCCGATTTTGCGGCCTTTGCCGAGGTCGGGGCGCTGCTGAGCTATGGCATGGGCGTACCCGCCATCTTCCGGCGAACAGCCTATTACGTCGATCGCATCCTCAAAGGCGCCAAACCTGCCGAGCTGCCGATCGAGCAGCCGACCGAGTTCGAGCTGGTGATCAATGCTCGCACGGCAAAGGAACTTGGCTGGACGATTCCGCAGGATGTGGCGATCCAGGCTGATCGCGTGCTCGAATGACAGAGGCCGCGCATGCAACCACTTGCTATGGACAACAGGGAACTCCCCCTCGTTCGGGTGAGTGCCCTATTGCCGCCGGAACGCCGGAAATGACGCGGATGACCCGACTGAGACATCGACGGCCTTATCAGCAACTATGACAGAATTCCCTCCCGATCGCTTTCATTGGTGCTAACTTGAGCCGGCACATGTCCTGGGCTTCGGTGGCTACATGAGACGGCGCGAAATAATCGCCCTTCTCGGCGGGGCGGCGACTTTGCCGATGTCTTGGCCGCTCGCGGTGCGCGCGCAGACGAGCCGGCGCCTTGGCCTACTCTTTGCCACAAGCGCGCAAGCGGCCAAGGCGCGGGGTTTGTTGGAGGCGGTTACTCAAGGATTGAAGGAATACGGCTGGGTCGAGGGGCAAAACATCACCATCGAATAC
>Ga0207416_1005170_pt1 | contig 10569 bp, 9 predicted proteins | sample PaiPotPPM11metaG_FD_184107 | JGI IMG/M metagenome (GOLD analysis project Ga0207416, IMG submission 184107) | Iron sulfur acid spring bacterial and archeal communities from Banff, Canada, to study Microbial Dark Matter (Phase II) - Paint Pots PPM... ...
GACGTGCCTGGGCATGGATATTGTGCGCTATCGGCAACGGAAATACAGGCGCTTACGAGCGGCGAAATCTGGTTCGAATGCGAACAACGCGAACTCCTATGCCCGTCAGCAGCTATCCTCAACAACGCGCCATGTTCAAAACGCGGTGGAGAATACAGCACAGACTGATCAGAAGGATAAGGATGATGGGATAGAGGGGGAAACGGAGGAGGAAAAGGAAGCAGACCCGGCTGAGCGACCGGAAGCAGAAGGACGATGGACACGATCGCTCGTGAATTTCTGGCTGGGTATTCTCACAACCCTGCTCGTTTTGATGGCGTGGACAACCAATCTGATCGCCAAACCCTTAGCAACAGCCTTTGGAGGCTCAGTCGCGCTGCTTGGCATGGCCATCGCTTTCACCAGTTATACCCTGCACAGGAGAAAGGGACGCTCTCCCGTGGTAGCAACTGGAGTTGAGAAAGATTTTCCTGGCGCAGTGCTGGCCGTTCTTGCCGCTGGCAGTCAATCAAATGATGCTATCATCCAGGCGGCAATGACGAATACCGGCAAGAAACCGGTGGTATTCTTATATCTGGGACAGCGTGTTTCAGACCGCAAACCCGAACTGTTCAGATTGATAGAGCCACACTTGAACGATGAGGAAGCAAGTAAAGACATGGGTAGGGCAAACTACCAGGCGCAAGAGGCCAAAATTGAGTGCCGCTTTCTCTATCGCCACCAGGAACCGGGTACTATCTATCGCGTCTGGCAAGAGTTGCATCCCCAGGATACCATCATTGCTGAGGGACAGATGCCGGAGATACAGCAGATTCACCCAAAACGCACCGAAAAGGAAGCCACTTCAGCTGGAACGGTGATGCATCTACTGACTTAAACTTTTGGTGTGAATGGAGATGACGAACTTAGCAGGGATATCTTTAACGCAACACATAGAAAGCGAGACCAACCAGCCATGAGCCAGCAGCCCGAAACTACAACGCCCAGGAAGAACGGTCGCACCTCGCGTCGTTTCTTTGCCTATTCTTACGAGCGCATGTCGCTCAGCGGTATGGAAGAGAGGTTTATGAATCCCCTACGCAAGGAAGTGACTGGGCTGGCACGCGGGCAGGTGCTGGAAATCGGGGCTGGCAACGGACTCAACTTCGCTTTTTACCATCCCGATACGGTCAAGCGCGTGGAAGCTACTGAGCCTGATAGCGTTATGCTGGGATATGCTCGCAAACGAGCGGCGGCGGCTCGCGTGCAGGTCAATCTCGTCCAGGCTCCGGTTGAGAACCTGCCTTTCGCGGACGAGAGCTTTGATAGCGTTGTCGTCACGTTGGTATTCTGCTCCGTCAGCGATCCACTGCGTGGGCTGAGCGAGGTGCGGCGCGTGCTCAAGCCAGGCGGTGCGCTGCTGATGGTCGAACATGTGCGCGCGCGTGGAGCTATTGCCGCAGCCATGCAGAATATCATCACGCCCATTACACGGCTGGTGGCTGGCAACTGTCACTGGAATCGCAACACCGAAAAAACGGTTATCGAGGCAGGATTCAAGATCGAGCAGAGGCGCGATATCAGGATGTTCGTGATGCCGTTCGTCGTGTTACACGCGGTGAAGTAAGCTGCTCATCATTCTGGTTGAGCGAAGGCTTATCGCCTGACAGCTTACACGACACATTTCTTGAGAGATATTGTAAGTTTTATGACGTCAAGTTGGAATCAGTTTCCCTTACCACCTCCAGGAAGTTTTGCACAACCGCTGAATGTGCATCGCGTCGCCAGGCTACTGCCATCTCAGTCAGCATGGCCGTTCCCTCTAGCTCGCGATACACCACACCCTGGCTCCGAATATTGCGCGTGGATAAAGGAACCAGGGAAACTCCTATCCCGGCAGCGACCAGGCCCACTATCGCGTGCATCTCAGTGACTTCCTGTACTACATTGGGGCTAAAGCCTGCGGCGAGGCACAGCTTCATCAACTGCACATAATAGCCTGCTCCTCGCTGGCGCGCCTGGAGGACAAATGGCTCGTGAGCCAACAAAGACACCGCGATCCGTTCCTGATGGGCCAGTGGATGCTTCTCTGGAAGCACGCATACAATGGGTTCCTGGCGCACCACCTCGACGCTCACCAATGGGGCGCTGATAGGCAGGCGAAGCAGTCCGACCTGAATGGACTCCTCTTCCAACGCTCGCACCTGCTCCGGCGTTGTCAACTCTCGCAAGACAACCTCGATATGAGGAAAACGCTCGCGATAAGCGCGCAGCATCATCGGAAGCAGATCGTAAGTGCTTGAACTCGTGTAGCCAATCACCAGTCGCCCTACCTCTCCGCGGCTTGCTCGCTGCGCTGCACGTTTTGCCTCCTGCACCTGGGCGAGAATATGCTGTGACTCTGACAAAAACACCTTTCCCGCGTCTGTCAGTTCCACAGAGCGTTTCGTTCTCCGCAAGAGGGGAAAGCCCAACTCGTCCTCAAGTTGCCGGATCTGCTGACTGAGCGACGGCTGCACGATTGAGAGCCGTGTCGCGGCCCTGCCAAAGTGTAGCTCCTCCGCAACAGCGACAAAGTACCGTAAATGGCGCAGTTCCATTTTCGTATCGCTCCTCTCATAGGTTCTACCTATTAGTCTCTTCACAATTATGTATTGGACATACAAATGAATGGACTATATACTTTATATTAAGGCGGGGGATGGGAAGGAATTGCAAATATATGACCCATTGGAATGATGAAAGAAGATATTATGAAAGAAGATCAAAAGAAGACCGGATATGAGAATATGAGGGTAATGGGTGCAAGTGTCGTCGCACAATCTGTTACGGCCCCTCTTCGTAGCGTTCACCATGCGGCCAATGCACTCGCTTCGCACACTGACAGGCGCCAGGATCAGATGAATAAGTGGATCCTGCTAGCTCTGTCTGCGTCTGCCAGCTTTATGACCACACTGGACGGCTCGATTGTCAATATTGGCCTGCCGAGCATTGCGCAAACATTTCATGTCCCGATCAGCGGGGCTATCGAGTGGATCATTATGGGATATCTCGTGGTGATTGCCGCCGTTCTCCTCACTTTTGGACGTCTTGCCGATATGATCGGTCGGAAACCGATTTTTTTGATGGGACTGGTCATTTTTGTCCTCGGATCGGCGCTGTGCGGCCTTGCCCCCTCGCTGTTGCTTCTCATTCTGGCGCGCTTGTTCCAGGGGATCGGGGGCGCGCTCATCTTTTCGGTCAATGTGGCGATGATTACCAGCACGTTTCCCAATAATGAGCGAGGTTTAGCGCTGGGCTTGAATGCGGTAGTGGTATCGTTGGGTGTGGCTGCCGGCCCGACAATAGGCGGGATCATTACTCAATATCTGACCTGGCGTTGGATTTTTTATGTCAATGTCCCCATCAGTATCCTTGTCCTCCTTGCCGCACTTTCCTCGTATAGGGAGCAGCATCCGCGGAGCGCGCAGCGCGAGCATTTTGATCCCATTGGTGCGATAGCGCTGGCTGCCGGACTGGCTTCGCTTACGCTGGGCCTCTCATTTGGTCAGGAATGGGGATGGTTCTCACCTGCTACGCTTGGGACGCTCGTGATCGGCATAGGAATGCTGGGTGGAGCGGTATATGTTGAGTCCCATGTCGCGTCCCCCATCGTGAATCTCGGACTTCTGCTGAATCGTGTCTTCGCTTTTGCGGATATCAGCTTTATTCTCTGTATGATGGCGTTATTCGCGCCGGGTTTTCTGCTGCCATTCTACTTTGAGGAATTGCGCGGATTCTCGACGATCCAGACCGGCCTGTTGCTGACGCCATTACCGTTGATGCTGGCTGTGGTGGCTCCCTTGAGCGGCACGCTCGCCGATCGTTTGGGGTCGCGCTGGCTCTCACCTCTCGGGCTGGCAATTGCCTGTTTCGGGTTATTCCTGTTGAGCCAGCTCAATACGCAAAGTTCGACCTGGGATATCATCTGGCGTCTCGCTGTGACCGGCATCGGCCAGGGGCTGTTCCAGTCGCCCAATACCCGTACCTTGATGGGAGCAGCGCCGCGGAATGCGCAAGGAGAAGCGTCCGGGCTGCTGGCGACGGGGCGCGTCATTGGGCAGAGCATGAGCGTGGCTCTGACAGGTACAGTCTTTGCGGCGTTAGGAGGCGCCGCGGCAGGTACGCTTTTGACGTCGCGGCAAGCGCCGGGCATTTCCTCAACGAGCATCGCTGGCCTGCAACAGACGTTTGTGAGTAGTTTCCACGCGGCCCTCCTCGTCTGTGCCGCTTTTGCTGCACTCGGCATTTTCACCGCACTCGCCCGCGGCAAAGAAGGGCAGGCCGGGCGATGACTGCCCTAACGCTGCAATGCCATGCCCAAAGATAGTGATATAAAAAGGTAGTGATATAATACGTATGGATCAATCTTCCACAGAAAGGGGCAAGTCCATGATGAGGTTACAGGGAAAAACCGTTGGCGTCTTTGTCGCCGCCGAAGTCGAAGACCTGGAGTTCTGGGTTCCGGTTATGCGCCTGCAAGAAGAAGGCGCAAAGGTTATCGTTATTGGTCTCTCGACCAGCTCTGTACGCGGCAAACACGGACTGGAAATGACGCCGGATATCAGCATTGAGGAGGCTCCTCCAGCCAGCGCACTGGATGGCCTGGTCATTCCCGGCGGCTGGGCTCCTGATAAACTCCGGCGCAATCAGCATGTCTTGCAGTTGGTGCGCGAGATGGATGCTCAGCGGAAGATCATTGCCACCATCTGCCACGGCGGTTGGGTTCCCATTTCGGCAGGCATCATGCGCGGGCGCAGAGCCGTCGGCTCGACCGGCATCAAGGATGACATCACCAACGCCGGCGGCATCTGGACGAATGCAGCAGCCTTCCGCGACGGCCACATGGTGTGGGGGCGCGTCGTCGAGGATATTCCTGATTTCTGCCGGGAGTTAGTGAATGCGCTCGCAGAGTAGCCTTTGACCGTATCCCTTCCCAGGAAAGAGAGGCATGACCGTTCTGAAAACGGCTATGCCTCTCTTTCCTGAAACTAATCTTTATCTTTTGCTGCTCTCGTAGGGTTTTCCCTGAATGTTTACAGCGGAGTGCCAAAAGATTGAGCTTTCATTTAGCTGAGGTCTGGTCATACATCATCAGACTGCTTTGGGTAAGACGGTGAATGTTCAGATTCGCAGGCGCGTTGGCGCAGCAGCGGCTCGCGAATCGCCGTGGCATCCAGCTTGCTCGCGCCGAGAAACCTGACGAAGCGCGTTAACCCACGAGCCAGCGCCTCCGCAAAGGCCTCATCTAAGCCGAGAGCCTCATCCTCCAACCACAAGCCGAGGATGACGAACGTGTTGGTCGTCCGGTCGAGTTTGCTGTCGAAGCGCGCGACGAGCCGGTCGCCCCACAACACCGGCAACGTGTAGTAGCCGAACCGGCGCTGGTGCTCCGGCTTGTAGACCTCCCAGGCGTAGTCGAAGCCGAACAACACTTTGGCTCGCCCGCGCGCGCTGACGTGATCGAGCGGGGCGAGGAAGACGACCTCTTCCGTTGTGGTCGCCTCCAACGGCGTCCAGGCCTGCGGCACGCGCCCTGCGCTCACCTCGGCCAGCACCGCGGCGTCGCTCCCGAGCGCGTAGTGTACCGCCTTCCAGCCCTCAACCTGCACCTCGACGATGTCGCCGTCGGCCAACATCGCCCCAAGCAGCTTCTTCCCTGCGCGATCCGACTCGCCGTACCCGCGAAACGACTCGGCCACACGGCTCGGCCGCGACAGGCCGGAGAAGCTGATATCCTTCTTGATCAAGAAGCGGTCCGCCTCGGCCTCGTCGCTTTCGCGAATGAGATGCGCAGGCGCGACCATTTCCGTGAGGGCGTAGACGCGCTCGAAGTGCTCGCGGTGATGCGTCATCACTTCGCCGGTGCACCACAAATAATACAAGGCCAGCGAGCTGTCCTTGCGGCCGCGATAACTCTGGGTGCGTGTCCGCGCCGCCATCTCGAAGTCGCGGTTGCTCACGGTACCGCGCTCGCGTAGGATGAGCCGCATTTCGTCGATGGCATCGGCGTGTTCACGCGCCATGCGGCGAATGCGCGAGTCGCCATAGTCGCCATCGCGCTCGCGGCGCATGACTCGGCGCCAGTGCGGCAGTTCGTCCATCGGCCGCACGGCCAGCCAGCCACCCCAGTCAAAGAACTTGCGCTGTTGATAGGCCAGGTCTTCCCACAGGCCAGGCGTGTAGTCGAGGACGCAGCTGTGCAGTGTAATGTCCTGGCTGCGCGCGATGATCTGCAGCGGGTCGAGTTGCAGGTACTCCATTGCGCACATGGCCTGCTCGGTACCCTCGCTGCCTCGCCAGCGCCGACCGGGCCACAAGCCCTGCTTGCCGAGGATGAAGCGACGGGCGGTCTCGATGTTGATGGTTAGCATGATGACCTCCTGGTCAAAAAAGGAAGGGTTAAATAGAGCTCAATCTTTAAGCACTCCGCTGTAGGGGAGAAAAAAGCCAGTTTTGGAGCGAGGAGAAATTAGAACAAGATAAAGTACCTCATCTGCGTACCGGAAAATGAGATGATGGCAGCAAACGTATGTTCTGGTTGTACAATCACGTCAATAGCGATGCCGCATTTCGTCGTCTGTTCCTCTCAGGAATTTGCTTCTTTTTAATATGATAGACGCGATCTCCATCCGTTGTCAAGCAGCGGGTTCCAGGGCTTGTCATCGTCCCATAAGCGCGCGAAGAGCAAGCGAGTGGAATGAGAAACAGAACGAAATCATGCTATAAGCATAGATTTTCTCTTCTCCTGGCTTTTAGAATCTGCTATGGTTGCATGTGTGAAGACATTGCAGTAATAAGGAGTGACTGTATGAAAATTGCGGCTCTTTACGATATCCACGGGAATTTTCCGGCGTTGCAGGCGGCGCTGGCAGAAATCGAGCAGGTTCGTCCTGATCTCCTGCTTGTTGGGGGTGATATTGTCTCAGGCCCCATGCCGCGCGCCGTGCTGGAACGCCTGCTGGAGTTCGGTGATCGCGTCCGTTTCATTCGAGGCAACGCGGATCGCGAGGTGGTCGCGGCCTTCGATGGCCTGCCAATCGATCCGGATATGCCGGAAGAGGTACGCGAGGTGACGCTCTGGACGGCAAAACAACTGGCGCAGCGCCACCGGGACTTTCTGGCGCAACTTCCAGAACAGGCTATCCTCGACGTTGATGGCCTGGGAGAGGTCCTGTTCTGTCATGGTTCCCCGCGCAGCGACGAGGAGATGGTGACGGCGGCCACGCCAGAGGCGCGTTTGCGAGAAATCCTGGCAGGAGTGAAGCAGAACGTGGTCGTCTGTGGGCATACGCATATGCAGTTTGACCGCCGCGCTGGCAGCGTTCGGATAGTAAATGCTGGGAGCGTCGGTATGCCTTACGGCGACCCTGGAGCCTACTGGCTGCTGCTTGGCCCCAGCCTCGACTTCTGGCGCACGCTTTACGACCTGGAGCAGGCGGCGGAAGCTATCCGCGCCAGTGGCTATCCGCAGGCGCAGGACTTTGCCGACAACAATGTTCTCAAGCCAGCTACGGCTGCCGAGGCGATCGAGGTGTTTGAGCGCATGGCCCCCACAAGGGGGGCCACTACATATCGCACGTTGCCACCGGGGAATGTGTAGAGACCCCCTTGTGGGGGTCAGGCAATGGCGCAGCTACACTATCAGCCCAGTTGTTTTAAATTTACCGGTAAAAGGCCATACTTGAGGACGGCGACGATGGCATTGGCCTGTTGTAGTGTAAAGTTGCTCATGATCACGAACGGCCCGTTGATCTCTGCTTGAATAATTTCTGATGATATGACTTTGCCGTCCAGCGTAATCGTCAGATAGTCTCCAATGTGCGTTTTGGTGAAAACAGCGAATCGAGAGATTGCACTGCCCTTCATCATGCCGCTGATCGCTGGTTGCCCCGTTGGCTGAACCGTGATGACGGCGAGAGCAGTAGGATCGAGATCCTGGCCGGTAAAGAGGGGCCTGCCGCCAGGGTTGTATTGGGAGTACTGATCGGGATTGAAAGACGTTCCGCTGATAAGGGAAACAGCGCCAGTATCCCAGAATGCCGGCGTTCCGGTTCCCAGAAGGGTATCGATGGCCTGCGACTTGTTGCCGGTGGAGCGCGGCAGTTCCACCAGGATGCTGGGTTGACCATGCATTGTCGTTACGCGCACGCTCGACTCTTGCAAACCGAAGCTGGCGAGACGCTCGGAGAGGATGTTGGCCGCCGTTTCCTCTCATCCTTCGCCTCGTATGCTTCGTCTTTCTTTGCGCGCCAGAACGCCTTTTTCACGCAGTTTGAGGTATATCCAGAGGGCGACGCCAAGTATAATTCCGCCGATCAAGTAGGCTCCCAGCACATCAGAGGCCCAATGATCACCAAGGTAGATGCGTGAGGGACCCACCAGAATGACGAACAGGGCCGGGATAATGAGAATCAGGTAGTGCCACCAGCGATCTCTCTTCAGGAGAATGACGCCCAGTGAGAAGAGCAGTCCAAAGTAGGCAACATATGACATGACATGTCCGCTCGGAAAGCTCTGCCCGCTAACCTTGTAGAGTACGTCAACCAGCCTGTCGCTGGGACGCGGGCGCGCTACGATGACCTTGATCCCACCGTTCAAGAGCGCGCTCACGGCGCTAACTGCCACGATCAGGAGAGCTTCCAGGCGCAGGTTCACCAACCAGAAAATGATTGCCGTCAGCACGATCAGGCCGGTAAAGAGTAGAAAATGGAAACCCAGATAACTTACCGCGAGCATAGAGTAGCTCAGCCAGGGAGCTTGATTCTCCTGAAACTCTTTCGTAATCGCGATATCAACGGGAATGATGGGATGAAAGTGTACAAACCAGGCAAGCAGGCTGAAAAGGACCGTCAGCACAGCATAGAAACCAATCAGGAAATACACCCGTTTTGACGTGCGATACCAGGGAACCCGGCTGCGCTCAACCTCGTGTTCCACTCCTTTCACGACTTGCTGCACGCCGCTTTCAACCTGTTCGACCGGCGTCTCTCGCTCGGAAGTATGGTCTTTAGCTCGTTCAGGCAGATCTTTTTTCACCATAATGATGTTCCTCTTCTGTTGGATGTTCTATGCCTATATGTACTTGCGCAAACCGCCGCTTATCTTATTGGATAACACTGGCACGTTTTCAAGAGGGAATACGTTTCGCTGGACGCGCTTCTCATTGACGGCTGATACTTTCTTTGCTATTCTTCCAGTACCGAAGATCTGCACATGATCGCTTCCTCTTTAACCAGTTCCATGATTGGAGAATGTGTTACGATGAATCTCGATAGTCCTTACCCACGCTTTTCCGATGCCGAGTTCTTCCGCCGCTATGCCGCAGTGAAAGCGGCGATGGCGGAGGCTGGCCTTGCCGCGCTCATCATGTACGGTACGCCCGGCGCTGATTCCGAAGTGTCATATCTCTCAAACTTTCTGGTCAGCCGCGAGGCGATGCTGGTTTTTCCGCTTGCAGGAGAACCGACGCTGTTCGTGCAGTATTTCAACCATCTTCCCAACGCGCGCAAGGTGGCCGTTATTGACGATGTGCGCTGGGGCGGGCCGGACACTCTCTCTGCCGTCGCCGAAAACCTGCGCGAGCGCGGCATTGGAGCCGCGCGTTTTGGCGTGGTAGGTGCACTGCCCTGGTATCGTTACCAGAAGCTCTTACCGTTATTGCGGGGAGCAACTTTCGAGGATTTCACGCCGCGCTTCCTCCAACTGAGGCAGATCAAGAGCGAAGAGGAAATCGCTTTTCTGCGACGCGGTGCGGAATTCAGCGACCGGGCCATCGCGGCGCTCGAACGCGAGGTGCGCCCTGGGCTGCGCGAGCGCGAATTGACGGCCATTGTGGAAGGCGCCTACCTGGGACTGGGCGGCAGGACGCATATTCACTACATGGCAACCACGCCGATGCGCGATCCTAGCGTCTGCGTGCCTGCCCAGTACCAATCGGATCGCGCCATCGAAAAAGGTGACGTCCTCATTACCGAGATCAGCGCCCTCTATCACGGCTATCCCGGCCAGATTCTGCGCCCGTTCTCCATCGGCGCGCCTCCCACGGACGAATACCAGCGCATGTTTGACGTCGCGCTGGAGACGTACTCCCGCATCGCGAGCAGCCTGCGTGATGGAGCCACAATCGATGACGTGCTGGACGCGGGCGAGTACATCCACGGCGCGGGCTACACCATCTGCGATGATCTACTGCACGGCTTTGGCGGCGGCTACCTCCAGCCTGCTTTACGAACGCGCCGCACCAGCGTCCGCCCGCCGCAGCCGTTCACTTTCCGCGAGGGCATGACCGTTGTGATCCAGCCTAATGTGATCACAGAAGATCAGCGCATGGGCGTGCAAATAGGCGAACTCGTGCGCGTGACACGCGACGGCATCGAGTCGCTGCATAGCTACCCGCGAGAGTTTATACGATGTGCCTGACACCCACAAGGGGTGTCACTACATTTTGCACACCCAAGAGGATAACATGTAGTGACACCCCTTGTGGGTGTCAGGCACGGATGTCCGGATGTGGGTGTCAGGCACGGATGTCCGGATGTGAATGTCCGG
>Ga0207416_1005171_pt1 | contig 10569 bp, 10 predicted proteins | sample PaiPotPPM11metaG_FD_184107 | JGI IMG/M metagenome (GOLD analysis project Ga0207416, IMG submission 184107) | Iron sulfur acid spring bacterial and archeal communities from Banff, Canada, to study Microbial Dark Matter (Phase II) - Paint Pots PPM... ...
CGGTCGAGCCACCGGCGCAGGCGCTCCTGAAGGCGGCGGTGCAGCAGCTGCACTTAAGCGCCAGAGCGTTTCATCGGACCTTGAAGCTGGCCCGGACGATTGCGGATCTTGGGGGGATAGAGGTCTTGGGCGCAGCCCAGGTTGCCGAGGCGATTCAGTACCGGCCACGCCAGCTAGTCTGAGATATGGCCGTTCAGATTCCCCTCGACCGGCAGCAGATCGACGAGTTTTGATGCTGCCACCATATTCGCAAGCTCAGCCTGTTCGGGTCTGTGCTGCGCGATGACTTTTCGCCGCAAAGCGACGTGGACGTCCTGGTAGAATTCGAGCCGGGTCACGTCCCGGGATTCGCGTTTTTCAGTCTCGAAGAGGAGTTGTCGGATATTCTAGGCCCGCGTGTGGACCTGAACACCGCTGGATTCCTCAGCAAGTACTTCCGTACGGCAATCAAACGGCTCGCCGAATACCCCAACGAATGATGCATGTATAGGTCCACGACTCCGGAACGAAGAGAGAGTCACATGCAGCCATTGGACATTGACTACACCATCTACGTCGCGACCAGTCGGGAGCGGCTGTGGGAAGGGCTCACGGCTGCCGACTTTACTCGGCGGTACTGGGCCGAGGAGATCCGATCCGACTGGACGATTGGTTCCGCCGTCACTGGCGGGCGGGTTCGTGTACCACCGGCCGGGAGGTGGAGCGTCGCCTGGCTGAGCGGCGAAGACATGGTCGTCGAAACCTGGCGAGATCCAGTCCGCGGGCCCGTTGAACACGCCTCAGGGATTACGAGTCGCCACCAGCCGCTCGAAGGCCGCCGAGCTACCCCGGCGGGCCGAGGCCAGCAGCTCCAGCTCGGGCGGCGCGCCCACTTCATCCATCGAGACCATTATTCCAACCGCCCTGGCAGGCGGCGCACCGCCCGGCCGCGCGCCGGGCGGCTAGAGCGTGTTTCTTCGCATTCTATTAGATGCGAAGAGCATCTTCCTGCTGGTAACCTGGGGCAATGAGTCTGTACGCTCCGGCGCTGCTCGTGGCGTGCCGAAGCCGATGATCCGCTTGCCGGTGCCCGGCAAGCTCGGGAGAGCCCTCCATGACGGGCAGCTTACCGAGCCAGAAGCCCGGCATGGCACGAAAGTGTGGGCGGAGTGGCTGCGGCTAACGAGCAGCTGATCTAGTACCCTCGCTGCTGCAAGTCACGAAGCATGGCAAGCAGTCGTTGATGGTCCTCCTGTAGTCCTCGGAAATCTGACTGTTCGGCTGGATCACCATAGTCTCCAAGCATCTGTTGAACCGTGGTCTGCTCATCGGATATCAAGCCCAGCAGGCGTGTCCCCACGTCGTCGTAAGGACTGGCTCCGCCTCCCGTAGCGAGATAGGCCGCCTTATCCAGGTGTTGGTAGGCGTCCTGGAGGGCCGGCATCGTTGCCGGACCATGCCCGGCCGCGAGGTCCACGTGCCCGATCGCGGACATGGCCATCCCCTCTTCAGCCATCACCAGGTGAAGCTGACTTACGAACGTCTCCATCGCCCGGCCCTCGACTGGTGAGGTAGGTGTGGCTGGTGGGGCGGCTGATCCACTGCACGCACCCAATGAGGCGCCGAAGACCGCTATAACAAGAATGCACCAGCGAGGCATGTTTCCCAGCCGCTCTTGTCTCCTGCCACTCTAATCGTGAGTGCCGACTTGGCGTGTGCCGCTCCTTGGTCACTCGCTCTGATTGCCCTGCGGCGCGCTCAAGAAACGGTTATCGACCCATCCATGCCGGTGTGGACGATGCAATCGTAGTGATACGTTCCTGCCTTCGGGAAGGAGGCCGACCATCGAGTGCGCATTGTCCCAGAATTGTAAAAACCTCCCGTATACGGCCGGCCGGACGGTCCCGAGGTCTCAGACGCCCGAGCATCGATGGCCAGCTCAAAGCCCGATGGACAGCGACTCAGATTCCACCCGGACAAAAAATCCAGCCCCGCGCCTTCGCACGTTGGATCAATCTCAAACAGGCCGCTCTCCGATGGAAAAGTGACCGTGTGCATGTCTGCGATCTTCCAGCGTACCCTGTCGCCTCGCTTGATGCTCAGCTTGGCCGGGATCATCGAGTCGATCATCACCGGGTCAGTCATGATGCCTGCAAGCACCGTCCAGACCGTGTGCCCATTTACCGTCGTCCGACCGGGTCGGGCGCGGGCCTCAACCCTTTCGGCCTTGGCGACGTCCGCCTGATAGAGTCGCCGTGCTTGCTGTGCAACCGCCGCTGCCGATGAAATCGGCACACCTCGCCGCACCACTCGGATGATGCCGTTCATGCCCCGATGAAGGAGGCACAGATAGAGATACGTTCCGGGCGGCGTGTTCATTCTCACGCTGTAGGTCGCAGGTGGCGCACCGGGCACCGGCTCGCCTGTTCCCGGTCGAAATGGGTTGATGATGAAGCCTGAATTGAGAATGGAGCGGCCGGTATAGGAGCAGGGCGCCGAATGTGGGTAATAAGGAGAGTGCCCGCAGCTCGCCGCTTTGAGAACATTGTAGTTATACGCGCGCGCCTGAGCTCCGTCGTCCCTATCCGCGACGAACGGACCTCCGGGAGAAAAGAATGCTTGGCGGAGGTAAGGTGGAAGTCCGCCTCGCATCACCGTGCCGCCCTTCAGAAGGGTAATGGTGTGCAGCGCATTCTTGTTCGGGGCGAACTTCCAGGTAACGACATCTCCCTGATGGACAGTTACAACCTCCGGATAGAACCGGTCGAATTCAAAGTTGTGATTGGGGACCGGGTTGCCGTCTACCTGGATCACAACCTCACCGCCTGCGCTGGAGCCGCCTGCGACCTTGCCCGCATGCGTACGTGTTGACACGAGCGGAATGATCGATCCTACGAGCAGCGCAATCAAAGCACGGCGGAAGCGTGGCATGACGTGGCCTCCTCAGCTATCGGTACGTACAGTATGCGACGCCCCAACGCGAAGCTGCCACTCCTGCTACTTCGCCAGACGCCCGTCCTGCGCTCTTGGCGTTGCCGGCCACTCGAGCGCGTCAATAACTCAGACGGTGCGCCTCGCTCGTCAGATCGAGATCTCCCGCCCTTCTCGAGCAGATGCGTGAACGGCCACAAGGGCACGCGTATTCTGCATGGCATCGTCCAGTCCGTAGCGCGGCCTTTTTCGCTCCGCAATCGACTCTCCCAGGTGCTCTACCTCCAGCCGATAGGGGTCGACAAAGGGAAACTCCATCACTTCCGGTTGTTTCTTTAAAAAGACTTCATCGTCCGGGTGGTCATAGTGATGGTGCAACAGATACGTGACCGGCTCTCGCCTGAATCCCGTGCCCGGAAGGGAAATCCATCCTTCCGTCCCCACCACCTCCGCCTGGCTGTAGGGATTGGTATAGTCGAAGCTGCAGTGGGCGACGGCAGCTCGATCGCCCGGGAAGCGCAAGATCATCTCCACCGACGTCTCCACGCTGGCGCCCTTCCGGCTGTGCGGCACTGCGAAGACCGAGGTCGGCTCGGATCGAAACAGACTTCGTGCCATATTCACGGCGTAGCAGCCCATGTCCCAGATGATGCCGCCTGCCGCACTCGGATCGAATCGGATATTGTATCCGGGTGGATCTTGAAAGAATGCGAAGCCGATGCGCACGATACGTGGGTCGCCGATAGAGCCGGACCACACCATCTCTTCTGCCTTGCGCCATCGTGGCGCGAAGCGATACATAAACGCCTCCATCACGCGCACATCATTTCGCTCGGCCGCCGCGCGAATCGCATTCCCTTCTTCGACCGTCACCGCCAGCGGCTTCTCACACAGCACGTTCTTGCCCGCATCCGCGCAGCGAATGGTCCATTCTGCATGGAGATGATTGGGCATCGGAAGATAGACCGCATCGATCTCGGCATCTGCCAGGAGCTCCTCATATGAGTCGTACCAACGAGGAATCTTCCAGGTCCCTGCAGCGCGCTCGGCGACACCCGGCCGGCGGCTCGCGATGGCGACCAGCTCTGCATTCGACGCAGACTGAGCTCCCGGGATCAGCGATCGGTTGATGTCTGCGTCGCCAAGGATTCCCCAACGTATCCGTCTCTTTTCGTTCATGTGCCCTCCGTTCGATGCCACGCGACTAGATACTGCAGTGTAGGCCGGCGCTCCCCCGCCGGCCGACTCCCATCCGATGGAGGCCATGCACTCCGCCGTCGGCCGGCCGGTATACCGATCAGCCTCCTATCCAGATGTAGGCCGCGACGCTCCGTCGCCGGCTGCTCGTCACCAGCAATCATGTTGTTGCCGAAACGTACACGCTGCTAAGAATGCGCCTCGGCGCCTCGGCCGGCCAGGAGTTTTTATGGCGGACGCGGCGAAGCGCTTTCACCGGGCGTGTTTTCGTGTCGGAGTCCTGGGAGGAAGCCGCCGAGGATCTGCTCGGCCGGTATGGCGATCAGGACTTCAGCTATGTGGCTGCTACCTCGTTCATTGCAATGCAGCGCCTCGGACTTGAGGGAGCATTCGCATTTGACCACCATTTCGCCGTCCTTGGCTTCAGACTCTCAGCGCAAGAGAATTGACGCTAACGGCTGCCCCGAGCTGGACGCTTTAGCTATCATCGACCTGGACAACCGGTGCCGACTCGCGACCTCGCCGGCGGCTCGGGTGCAGCACCCTGCTCATCACGGCGTATCCTGCGCGGCGGCCCGTGTAAGCTAATCTCAGGGGAGGGCTATGGACGACTCGGATCAACCGGAGAGCTCAGTGGTCGTGGGAGTGCCACGGGAGCGAGTTACGGGTGAGCGGCGCGTGTCACTGGTTCCCGACGTGGTGGAAGAGCTCACCAAACTGGGTCTGACCGTCGCGGTCGAATCAGGAGCCGGCGAGGCTGCCTCCTTTGGCGATGAGGCATACCTTCTCGCCGGGGCGCGAATTGAATCGAGCTCCGGCGCGGTTCATCGCCAGGCGACTATTCTCGCCAAGGTGCAGCCGCCTCTACCTGATGAGATTAAGCTGCTCCCCCGCGGATGCTTTGTCATCTCCTTCCTCGACTCGTCGAGAGACGCCGACCTGCTCCGGCTGCTAGAGGAGAGAGGTGTCATCGCCTTTAGCTTCAATGCCGTGCCCCGTATCACACGGGCACAGGCAATGGACGCCATGTCCTCCATGAGCACGGTCGCCGGCTACAAGGCCGTCCTGTTGGCTGCAACCACGATCGGCCGTTTTTTCCCAATGCTGATGACCGCCGCGGGGACGGTGCCCCCGGCCAGGGTGGTCGTCATCGGAGCAGGCGTGGCCGGCCTTCAGGCGCTGGCCACGGCGCGCCGCCTAGGCGCTATCACCGCCGGTTGCGATGCTCGGGCAGCGGTTTGCGAGCAGATTCAGAGCGTGGGAGCTACCTTCATTGACATGTCCGTGCCTCTCGAGGAGACCGAGGGAGAGGGCGGATACGCTCGCTTGATGGATGAGGAGTTCTACCGTCGTGAGCGCGACGCCATCCGCGAGCACATCGTCGCCGCCGATGTCGTCATCAGCACGGCCCAGGTGCCGGGAGCACGAGCCCCGATCCTCATCGATGAGGAAATGGTGCGCGATATGCGCAGCGGCTCGGTGATCGTGGATCTCGCCGCGGAAGCAGGCGGCAATTGCGAGCTGTCAGAGCCCGGTGAGAACAGGACCGTGTGTGGTGTTTCCATTCTGGCGCCACTCAATGTGCCGAGCACGGTTCCGGTCCACGCGAGCCAGATGTATTCACGAAACGTCCTCAGCGTCATCAAGCTCGTAGTCAAAGACGGGGCATTGCATGTCAACCGCGATGACGAGATCATCCGCTCTGCCTGCCTGACGGTGCTGGCGGAAGCGGCCACCGGCTAGCGAAAGAAAGGGAAGATGGCGAGAAATCCATGACGGAAGTACTGCTCGGAGCCTATGTTTTTATCCTGGCAATCATCGTGGGATTCGAAGTCATCGGACGGGTGCCTGCCATGCTGCATACGCCGCTCATGTCGGGCACCAATGCCATCCACGGCGTGGTGCTGGTGGGGGCCATCGTCGTCGCCGGCCAGGCGCATACCTTCACTACCCGGATCCTCGGATTTGTGGCGGTCGTCCTCGGAAGCTTGAACGTCTTCGGCGGGTTCGTGGTGACCGACCGCATGCTCGAGATGTTCCGCCCACGACATCGAGAACGCCCATGACGACGGCCATCGGCATCGCGTACCTCGTGGCGAGCCTGCTCTTTATTCTCGGTCTCCGCATGTTGAGCTCGCCGGTCACCGCACGGAACGGCAACCGTGTGGCAGCGGTTGGCATGACGATCGCCCTCGGCGCAACGTTCTTTCAGAAGGATCTATCCAATTACGGACTCATCGCGGGAGCCATCGTCGTGGGCGCTGTCATCGGAGTCGGAAGCGCGCGCCAGGTGAAAATGACCGCCATGCCGCAGATGGTCGCAATCTTCAACGGCATGGGCGGAGGCGCCGCTGCGCTCGTTTCCGCCCTCGAATTTGTCCATCAGACGACCGGCCATGCCACCATCCAAACGTCTCAGGCGGCGACGATTGCCCTGGGCGCAGCCATTGGCTCGATCTCATTCGCCGGCAGCATTGTCGCGTTTGTCAAGCTTCAAGAGCTGATCACCAGCAGCGCATTCCAGTTTCGCTGGACCAAGTTTGCCAATGGCCTGATCTTTCTCGCCTTGATTGCTCTTGGAGGCGCGATCACCGCCGGCTCGACCAGTCGACTCGTCCTGGGTGTTCTCCTTGGACTGGCTCTCCTGCTCGGCCTGGTGCTCGTCTTCCCCATCGGTGGCGCGGACATGCCCGTCGTCATCGCGCTGATGAACTCTCTCACCGGCCTCGCAGCTGCCCTCACCGGCTTCGTGCTCAATAATGAGCTTCTGATCGTGGGTGGAGCGCTGGTGGGCGCTTCGGGTACACTGCTGACGCTGCTCATGGCCAAAGCGATGAATCGCCCCGTCACCAACGTCCTGTTCGGAGGCTTTGGAGCCACGCTCTCGGTCGAGGCTAGTCTACCGCCGGGAGTGACTATTCGTGAGATATCGGTGGGCGATGCGGCAGTCCTCATGTCGTATTCCCATCGGGTTGTCATCGTGCCTGGCTATGGCCTGGCAGTAGCTCAGGCGCAACACCAGGTGCGAGAGCTGGCGGATCTGCTGAACGACCGCGGCGTACAGGTCAAATATGCCATTCATCCCGTCGCCGGGCGCATGCCCGGCCACATGAATGTGCTGCTGGCCGAGGCCGACGTGCCGTACTCACAGGTCTACGAGATGGATGCCATCAACGGTGAGTTTCCAAGCACCGATGTCGTCCTGGTCGTGGGCGCCAACGACATTACGAATCCGGGCGCCCGAGACGATCCCGGCAGCGCGATCTATGGCATGCCGATCCTCAACGTGGACTTCGCCGCCAACATCATTGTGCTCAAGCGGAGCATGCGTCCCGGCTTCGCCGGCATCGACAATCCCCTTTACTACAATCCCAAGACCTCAATGCTGTTCGGCGACGCCCGCGACTCCCTCCAGCGGCTCGTCGCCGCCGTCAAAAGTCAGCCGGGTGCTACCAGCCAATTCGGGCAAGACAAAAAGCCATTAGCCATTAGCCGTTAGCCATTACCCCCTTATGCCAAATCAGTCGGCACTGAATCCGCGCCCGATCCAGGCACCAACGGCTAATGGCTAATCGCTACCCGAAGCTTTCCTGCAAGCGCTCCAGCTCCTCTGCGCCGGGGCAGAGCTTCTCATACGGCAGTCGGGCCAGTGGAATTTCCGACGTCTGGCTTGTGTCATGGAGATCGCCGACCGACTCGTCGACATAAAGCAAGCCCGTTACGATCTCGCCTTTGCTCTGGCGCTCCTGGAGGTAGCTGAGGACCGCCTCACGTTTGGTCGGATCGTACCCTTCCGGGACTGCGCGGAACTGTACCACGCTCCCATCATGCATCAGGACCTTGGTAGCTCCGTTGCGCGGAATGTTGGCCACGATCTCGCTCGCCGGTGGGACGAAGTCGGCTTCCGTCGCTTTGAGTTCGTGCGTGCGCGTATAGAGGTAGCTCTTGGTCGATCCTTCGTGATCGTTGAACGTAACGCAGGGCGAGATCACATCCAGCAGGGCAAAGCCGCGATGGGCTACCGCTGCCTTCAGAATCGGGACCAGCTGTTGCTTGTCGCCGGAAAAGCTCCGGGCGATGAAGGTCGCGCCAATGCTCAGGCCCAGCATTACAGGGTCAATGGGTGCAAGGCGGTTGGGCTCGCCACGCTTCGGCTTGGATCCGACATCGGCCGAGGCGGAAAACTGGCCTTTCGTCAGGCCGTAGACTCCATTGTTCTCGATGATATAGACCATGCGCACGTTCCGCCGTATGGCGTGGCAGAGATGGCCGAGGCCGATCGACAGAGAGTCGCCGTCGCCGGAAACACCAATGTACACAAGCTCTCGATTGGCCGCGTTAGCGCCGGTCGCGATGGCCGGCATGCGGCCGTGCGCCGAATTAAACCCGTGCGCGCCGCTGACGAAGTACGCCGGCGTCTTCGACGAGCAGCCGATGCCGCTCAGCTTGGCGATCATGTGCGGAGGCACCGACAGCTCCCAGAATGCGCGCGTGATGGCCGCGGTAATTGAGTCGTGGCCGCAGCCGGCGCACAGCGTCGACATGCTGCCCTCATAGTCGCGAATCGTCAGCCCGAGCTCGTTGCGCTGAAGGCTGGGATGGGTGACGATTGGTTTTACGATAGATGGCATGATCGCCTGTGAGTTGCGAAGTATGAGTCGTGTGTGCTCGGACTCACGACCCTGTACTCATAACTCATGACTCCCTTCTCTGACTGATGATTCCCTCGACGACGTGCCGCGCACTGAGCGGAAATCCCCCATAGGCGAGCACCGAGCGAAGCTTGTCTCGCCGTGCCTTGGTCTCTAGCAGCAGCAGCGAGCGCAGCTGAGCATCTCGATTTTGCTCGACGACGAAACACATGACGTGCTCGTCGAGGAATGTGTCGACGCTTTCATCGAACGGAAAGCCGCGTATGCGCATATAGTCCGCGGCAAGCCCCGGCCGTCCGTTCAGAGGTGTCGCCAGAATATCGATCGCTTCCCGCACGGCCGCATCGCAGCCGCCGAGCGTGATGACGCCGATCTCGGCGCCGTCCCGGCGCTGAATCACCGGCGCGGGCACATACCTGGCAGCCGCCCGATGTTTTCGTCCCAGGCGGTCGAGGACTTCCTGATACTCATCGGGGGTTTCTGTGTACTCTCCGAGCGTATTGTGCCCCGAACCGCGCGTGAAGAATGCTCCATTGGGATGGACACCTGGAAGCGTTCGCGCTGACACGTAATCCTCATCTTCGTTGGTATACCGATAGTAGCCCGCCATCTGCTTCAGCTCCGCTGCGCTGAGGACCCGGCCGCGGTCGGGCACATAGGCATCGTCCCAGCTCAGCCGGGGCACGACCCAGTCATTCATGCCGATGTCCAGATCCGAGAGCATAATGACGGGGGTCTGGAGACGCTCGGCGAGGTCGAAAGACTTGGCTGCAAGCTCGAAGCACTCGGCCGGGTTGGCAGGGAAGAGCAGGATGTGCTTGGTGTCGCCGTGTGACGCATACGCACACTCGAGGATGTCTGCCTGCTGGGTGCGCGTGGGCATGCCGGTAGATGGTCCAACCCGCTGCACGTCGATAACCACCGCTGGGATTTCGGCGTAGTAGGCCAGTCCGAGCAGCTCGTTCATCAGAGAAATGCCTGGCCCGGCAGTAGAAGTGAACGCGCGTGCCCCGTTCCAGCAGGCGCCGATCACCATTCCGATCGCAGCCAGCTCATCTTCTGCCTGGATGATGACATAGTTGTTTTGACCGGAATCCGGGTCGCGGCGGTATTTCCCGCAAAGCTGTTTGAAGCTGTCCATGATCGACGTCGCCGGTGTGATCGGGTACCAGGCAGCGACCGTCGCACCGGCATAGAGGCAACCCAGCGCCGTAGCCGTATTTCCGTCGATTAGAATCTTGTCACCGGTCGCATCCATTTTTTGAAGCTGAAATGGGACTCCACCCTCGAAGTGCTCCTGCGCATACTCATAGCCGAGTCTTAGGGCCAGCTGATTGGACGCACGCAGCTTCTCTTTGCCCGCGTACTTTTCCGTCAAGAGCGCCGCCACGAGGTCGACGTCGATGCCCAGAACCGCCACAATTGCACCGGCGTAGGCGATATTCTTCATCAGGATGCGTGCCCGCGCGCCCGGGAAGTGCTCGTTGCACATCCGGGCCAGAGGCACGCCCAGGAAGGTGACGTCGTCTCGAAGCGGGGACAAGCTCAGCGGCCAGGTGGAGTCGTACATGACATACCCGCCCTCACGCACCTCTTGGATGTCGCGTGCGTAGGTTTGGGCATTCATGGCAACCATGAGATCGTAGTCCAGCGCTCGGGCCGTGTAGCCCAGCTTGTTGACTCTGATCTCGTACCAGGTTGGCAACCCCTGAATATTCGAGGGAAATAGGTTCTTGCCCGAGACCGGAATTCCCATTCGAAAGATTGCCTGCATGAGAAGGCTATTCGCGCTGGCGGATCCGGTTCCGTT
>Ga0207416_1005175_pt1 | contig 10565 bp, 9 predicted proteins | sample PaiPotPPM11metaG_FD_184107 | JGI IMG/M metagenome (GOLD analysis project Ga0207416, IMG submission 184107) | Iron sulfur acid spring bacterial and archeal communities from Banff, Canada, to study Microbial Dark Matter (Phase II) - Paint Pots PPM... ...
GGGCGTAGTGGGTCCTTCTGACGGTGAGGCATACTGAAGCTCCAGGGGAGGCTGAACACGAACACTCTCCACTATCATCTCCGTAAACCGTCGCCAACGGCAAGGATCAACACAACTGACCCACTAGTGCTCCATTCCTCAATACGGCTATCAAAAACCGATGGAACCTCATTTGTAGCTCCGCAGCGGCTCAAGAGTCAGCGCGCACAACGCGTGGCTGCTGCCCGCCATGCACCCTTCTATACCTCCATTGAGGAATAGTGCACTAGAAGCTAGTCTTGTCCGCCGAGCACCGTCTCGAGGACGGTCAAGTAGTTCAGAAGCCGGGCACCGAATCGCGCCAAGCGAGACGCCAATCCGAACTGAAGCATGGCAAGTTGCGCCTGCTCCTCCATCCTCGTCAACTTTTCCTTGCGTACGATCTCGCACGCGCGCTGAAAAAGATTGAAGGAGCGAAGGCGCTCGATCTGGTTCTTCGCAAGCACGGACGGCTGCCGGGTATCCATCCTGGCGTTCGGCCATGCGAACGTTCCGCCCGACACACAGACGAGGGCGCTGGTGACATCGCAGCTATGCGGCAACCCCAGGTAAGTGTTGTCGGGATCGGTACGCACATAGAGGGCAAACGACCGCAGAACGTCGTAGGCGACGGACGGTTCCTCGCGCACGATCATCTCAACAGAATGTTGCCTTGCCACCACCCTGCCTACTGCCCAGCATCCACGAGACTCCAGCGCCTGTCGCGTCAACGTCCGGACCTGCTCGTCCCCGTTGCTGGGGTCGAGGGAGGTTCTATCAGGCGGACGCTCTTGAGCTAGCGACTTTTGCACTATCCTTGAGATGCTGCAAATAGGCTCCTGGATGCGGTCAAACGAGACGCCAGACGGCTTTCTTCGGTACGGATGGAGCTTGCTATGTACGGGTGAATTGCTCATCTGGCCCGGAATGGAACACGCAGGAGCACCGGTGCATTCGCGAATACTACAGTTTTCCGAGTTTGCGGCACTCACCACGCAAGCGGATTTGTCCCCATTCTGACCCATCCAGGCGACCCCCAATCAGCCCTGCTGGTAAACTTTCGCCGGCCCAGCTGACCTCCTCCCCGGCGCCACAAACAGTGGGTGAGTGGGCGCGTAGAGCTCCAGTTCGCCGGCCCGCGGCACGACGCGGCTGAGGCAGATGGTGGGCACACGGCGCCGGTCGAGCGCCTCGTGTGGCTCGACCAACATGGCCGCTAGCCGCCGCAGGCCGCACAGATGCGCGGCCACCGGACGCGTCATGAGCTCTCCGTTCGAGCCCCTGAACCATGCGCTGATACGAGCTACAGCCGTCCCAGGTCGGCCAGGATCTGTTCGGCTCTCGCGAGCGATCGACGGGTAAGCCTCGGCAGCTGTTTCACCACATCGTCGTAGTCACACCTGTTTCGAGCTATCCGGAGACGGTTAAGTTCGATCCCAATCTGGGTCCGCAGCAGGTCCGGGTCGTTGACGTACTGGTCTGCGACGAACTTGTGAGGGTTTACCTTCGCCGGGATTGGGACGCCGTCCACATCTCTCAGCCAGTTGCGAGCCGAGACGTACCCGGCGTAGTAGGCCCTGCTTACACCAGAGCGCTGGTGCGCCTCGGTGCCGGCGGGAGGGCCAGACACCAGCATCCCACACTGGGTCTCCGCCACCGACAGGTACTCAGCCCAGTTGAAGCTCATTCGTCGCTCAAATCGATGCAGAGGAGGCCGCGGGCGCGCCGCACGTGATGTACCCACCATTCCTGATCGAAGCGCCGCAACGCCTCCAGCGCTTCGCCATCTTGGAGGCCCGTGGAGACCCCGAGGAGCAGCTGCTCACCGTCCCCGTAGTCCGGGTCTATGAGTAGTTCGAGATTCAGGCGAGCATCAGGGATGAGGTTGACCAGCTGATCGACCGCCTCGTTCACGACGGTCGCCAACTCCGGCTGCTCCCGCAGCAGGCGGCTCACTCCTGGGCGGTCGATTACCACCACACGATCAGCTGACGCCCCATCTACTGCCGCAAGTCCGAGCGGCAGTTGAACGCTCACGCCAAACGGTGGTTCGTCCTCTCCACTGTAGCTGGGAGCGCCTGGCCGGGGCCTCCGTGCGAAATGCTGCACGAGTTCAGCCTCGACATTCTGCGGCAAGGCGTAGGCGCGCAGGATCGCAGAGTCTATCTCGGCGAGCAACTGCCGACAACGGCTGGCCAGTTCCCGGGAAGGCCCTCTCGCCAGGTCCTCGCGTCGTCGCTCGTATTCGCGCACCAACCCGTTTATGGTCGCACGATCCTGCCTCGCCAGACGCGGAAGGGGCACCGCCCTAATCGTCTGCACGCGGTTGTCGCGCTCTTCCCGCAGGTCGGCAAAGGCGTTAGCGACGTACCCGCTCAGAACCGCTGCAAGGACTTCGATCGTCCAATCGCCGGTCGGCCACACTCCGATGAAGTTCTGGTAGATAACGAGCCCGCGGCGGTCTGGCACCGCGGCAAGTCTCCAGGGCCCTCGACTGTGTCGCCTGGCATTAGCGATAGCCTTTGGTTTCTCCCACATATCGGCAAGGTAGCCACCACGGCGCACCAGCCTGGGTGAGGTGTTGAGGTAGTCGCGTGCCTCGGCGCGGAAGGGCTCGAAGTCATCCTCCACGTTGACCAAGCCGAGCGCGAAGCCCCTGCGGGGGCGGTCCGTAACCAGCTTCTTCCTGTGCTCTCCGAGCGGAACCCTGTACTCGATGCCTCGGTGGACCGCAGCGACAGTCTCTAGCTGCGGATGATCTTTCAGGTTCTCCCAGACACGTTCGAGTGGGAAACGCCACAGGACCGCCATCTTGGCCGCTTCCGAGGTAGGAAGCCGCGTGGCTGATGTACTCGACGGCTCCCCCGTGGCGAGAAAATAGCCGAAGTCCTGGCGCTTCACGGTCGAGCACCGAAGCTCGACCTGCCCTTGGCTTGGCCCGTGCGCAAGCAACAGGATCGCCCGAACATCCGAATGGGCGAACGCGCGATCCGGCAGTTCAGTGATCTCGACGGCTCCGTACTGCTCGACCAGACGCTTCCTTGCCTCTCGGAAGGACTGGCCATCGCGGAACACCCTCGGCAGGACAAACCCCAAGAGGGCAGGCGGCCGGTCCAGGACGCGGGTGAGTATGTCGGTCGCCTGATTCACCGACCGGAGCCCGCGGTACCGGGCCCGATTAGGGCCCGAGAAGTCCTCGAACGGAGGATTGCACAGAACCACCCTCGCAGCGGCCAGCCGCTCCGCGACGTCGTGCGCCGCGAAGATGTCCCGCTGCTCGAGCTGCCAGCCGTCGGGGTTCGGGTAGTCCGCGAGCATCAGCGAGAGGCGCGCCACCTCGATCGCGAAGGGTTCCTCCTCCATTCCCGCCAACATGCGGACGAAGTAGTCGTGGCGGTCCCGGTCGGAAAGCCCCGGCTCAAGCAACTCACGCAGTCGCCCGAGGGCCGCGATGAGGAACACGGCGTGTCCGGCGAAGGGCTCGAATACGCGTCTGTCGTTCCGATCCAGTTTCTCGAAGGGGAGACGGCGAACGACGTAGTCGGCGATCTCGGGCGGTGTGCCGTGGATGCTGTGCTGCTTGCGTGCCTCGCTGCTGACTAGCGTGTTCTCGTAGATGTAGGCGAGCGTGCGGACGGAGACATTCTGCAGGTGGAATCCATTCTGCATGTAACGCCAGGCGGCGCGCTGGACTTCGGGATGCGTTACCGCCGGAGGGATCGGCCGTGATCCGTAGTAGTACCGCTCGACGCGGGACACCACCTCGCTGGCGTCACCCTCCGCCCAGTCGCCAGGGTGACCGCGATCCTCGAGCAGTTTCGCCGCTAGCAGTCTGAACACGAGACGATACAAGCCCGGTAGATCGGGGTCGCCCGGTACGTGCTCCTGGTAGGTCTTAAGCGCGCGCGCCAAGGCTTCGCTCAGCAGCCTGTCCAGCTTCTTGCGGACGATGGCCTCGATGGTCGGCACGAGGCCGGCGTCGTAGAAGTCGAGTTGCAGGGGCTCAGCCGAGAAGGAGATGGACTTTGCCCGTGCTACGACCTCCCGTCCCCATGCGCTCCGCCGCTCCCGAATGACCTCGAGCAGGCGACCAGCCGGAAACCGCTCCTGAAAAACTGGCTCACCCATCGCGGGCATCTTCCAGCGCCCGACGGAGTCCTCGTTGAGCACGAGTATCTGGGGAGCTCCAAGCGCATGGAAGCGCCGCAGGGACTGCGCATCCTCGGATCCGACCGTCACGCCAATCCAGGCCGACTCGAACGACGTTGGGATATGGCCAAAGGCGGCAAGTGGGATGCGGCGCACCCGCGGCTCCGGCACCCCGAAGTCGGCGAACGCGTAATCTTCCTGGATCAACTCCCCCGTATAACCGAGCTCGTGCAGCCCCTGCTTGGCGGCTGCGAACAAAGTGGAGGAGGCTTGCATCACGATAGTGGCTCCATTAGGTCCTCGGGCTCCACGCCGAGAGCGTCGGCCAGCTTGCGAACCGTCGTGGGGAAAGGCTTGCCGCTACCGTGCTCAAGGCGCATAATCGTGACGCGGCTGACCCTTGCCTTCCCGGCCAGTTGCTGCTGGGTTAGGGCCTTCCGTTCCCGGATCAATTTGAGCCGCGCCAGCTTGACCATCATGTCTATGATACAAGGATTCATCACAAAAGCAACACACGTGCGATCCCCCTGCGACATGCAGTGTGCAGTGTGACAATCGTCGGATCGCCTGACGCGCCCAACTCTGTGCAGGCATGTCCTCTGTGCAGGTATCTGCCGTTCCCACCTGATCAGGCAAGTGATCGGCCCGGTATCGGCGATCCACCGCTCCGGACGTTCATTTCGGCTGCGCGGACCGGTGAGTCGATTAGCTTGAGCAGTCGACTTCGGCTGAACGGCTTCTGATCTGCAGATGTTGGCCCTCCGCGGCTCGTCCACTATCGTTCCCAGCCCAGTCCGACCAAATCCGCCGAGAGCCGCTCAGTGCTGGCAAGAAGAGCACCACGGACCTGGGGATCAGCATTGTGACCGCGAGCCGGGCGAGTACCTTCCGGTCTGTGGAAGGGGACGAGGCGCGCTTGCATCCCGCTTCTTCGCTTCGGATAGTTACCACGTAATCCTGGTGGAGACTGCTCGCAGCCAGATTGCAGATCGAATCCCAAACGCGCGTGGAGTCCCCGCCGAGTAATTCCCGGGCAATTGCCACGTAGCTGCCAGCTAATCGGCGATGCCGAGACTGAGGGCATCCACGCTCACGGAACGACTGGCGTCTGCCCAGGAGCGGGGCACGAGCCGGACCTGGCTCCTGCCGCTGGATCATCTGTGGGTTTGCGCTCCCCTTCCACCTACTGACCATTCTTGTCCGCCTCTGACCTCGACGAGTGAAGGGGATGGACCACCACCTCGTGCTCTGCGTCAGCGGTGTGGAACTGGACTTGAATTCCGCGTATGCGGAAGTCCGAAAGGACAACTTGTCCCTTGAACGTGCGGGTCAAAACCCCAACCGGGTTCGATACCAAATACAGTCGGGTTCTGTCTGGATATTTTAGATACTCGGTGACCACAAGGATGTAATCTTCGCCATAGTCCAGGGCCGTTCGGATTTGATCGTTGGTCAGGCTCACGGTATCGTCTGCCCTTTCGGCCCAGGCTTTTATTTCAAAGGGACGACCGCTTCCCTCCTCGAAGTAGTCCGCCCCCGTGCCAAAGCGCAGTCGTAAATCCTTGAATTTGGCAGAACCAAGCACCGTTTCCAACAACTCGCGAACCCGTTCTTCCTTATCCGTGTACGTATATTCAGTACGTGAGGACGACTGGCTGCTTGATGACGCCTGTGTGGGTCCAGGGTCGCGATGCCGCGATTCGCGAGAGGCACCTGACGATTGATCGTCATCCTCCGCAGATGTTTCCCCGTGTGGGGGATCTACAACCGCCGCAACTACAAGCGGAACGGACGGGAGGTGATGTACAGTACGATTCTTGTCGGCCTTCGAGGATGTAGCTGTCTTGCCAGGTTCGAATTTCTTGCCGGTGGCACGTCGCATACTTTCACCGTCAAGTGAGGTTCCGGAGGCAGGTGACAGGGGGGAAGTGACCAATGGAACTTGCTCAGGATCTTCATAGGCCACATGCCACTCCAGTGCGATTCGTCTACGATCGGTTGACTGAAGGGTAAGCGCAACCAGTGCTCCTCCCCCGTTCCAGGAAGTGAGGGTCAGCGTGTCGCGGCAATACAGAATGCTATCCGGCCCCAGAACCGCGTTTACAGGAACGTCGATCGGTGTGCCATCTCGCAGGAGCCACTGTGCAGTCGCCTCACCGAGAACTACTGGCACATCACGCAGTGGATTCGCCAAGGCCTGTGCCCGAGTCCAGGTGCCAGGGAAGTCGCGATTGATAACCGCCAGTACCGCATCCAACGCTCGAACAAATTGACCCCCCTCCGACGCAGTCAGCATGCGGGCAGACCCGGACGGCACCACCTTGGATGGACGTTCCATGCAGTGAATCTTGCAACGATCGAGGAAGGGGCGAACCTGCCACACCGGCCACAGTGGTTCCAGGACGATCGCGTCGTTCTCTTTCAGCACTCGTTGCGCGTCCGGATCATCCAACGCCGTCATACCCCGGGCACTTGCCCATCCCCCATCGATGGTAGGAAGCGTAATCTTTCTCGGTAGATCCTCATTGCCGCGTTGCACCGCATCACGAAGCGTGGCGGTGACGATCTGGAGGGCACGCTCCCGATCAAGCTGTCCTCTCGATAACTTACTCCAAACGCGGGCGTGGAATTTGAGTGAGGTGGGCGGCAGAGAGCCTAGCGTTCTCCACAGTGCTACATACTTTTGCATGGCGGGATGTAAGTAGCCGAGCGCGTCACCGTAGAGGCCGCGCAACCCATCCGCCACTACATCCTGGGGTAGTCGCCATACATTATCGGCGCACAGGATTGAGCGGACGTTCTTGAGCTTCCTCGCTATGTGACGTGCATCGACAGTGTCTGCGCCGAGAGCGGAAATTCTGTCTAATTCCTCGTACAGAGGGACGAGTTGCTCCACTGACACGTCGGTATCTATCGCATCAAGGAGATGCTCCAAGACCTCGTCCAAGTCAGGCGGTGCATCATCCAGACCGAGGCCCTGGCGCAATTCAAGTGGAACATCGAAGTCCGCGACGGCGGCGAGTTCGTTCGGAGGACGGGTCGCCAAAGTAAGCGGATTCGGCCAGAAGAGATCATGCGGCCTCTCGAGGTCGCCTTCTCCACTCAAGAGCCAAGCCGTTTGACTAAGTTGCGCCAGCCAGCTGGCCGGGCACTCTATGCCCGGCACAATCCGCCAGTAGTAGTACCTTGATGCCGGAAAGGCAGATGAGTACTCCGCCAAGCGTCTCCAGTGAGCAACTAGAGCGGCGAGGAGCGCTGCACCCCTCTTACGCCGCTCGTCTTCGGGAAAGCGCCGGAAATGCTGCAGCGCGGCATTCAAATCCGGAGCGTCCCAATCATCGACCACCCCGTGGGCAGTCTCGTAAAGATAGATCTTGTCCAGAGGCTCGAACTGCCGCTCTACAACGTAGGGCTCCGAGGCAGGGATGGTCTCCCGCACACGACGTACTGCGCGCCCACCTCCACGCAATTCGACATCACATTGAGCGCCGAGGGGGCGTCGCCGGAAGATCGACAGTGCTCCGAGCGCCGAGAACAGAGCCTGGGGGCCGCGTTGAACTCGCACTCCCTCACTCTTTCCTTCGCTCTCGACCGCTCTCAGATAGCGAGTACTGATCCACTTGATGCCGGGAGTGCCTGAGGCGAAAGACCCCCAACCACGGGATCCCGGGCTCCGGCTTCCCGACATATACCGGAATTGATCGGGTAGATATGCCTGCGTTGGTCGATCCCAGCCCCGCACCTCGCCCCCGCCTTGATCCGTCCAAAACACCTGTACTAGGACGTTTTCACCGATTCGAGGATGTAGACGCTGCCCAGTGCCCGCTGGGCCAAGCTGCTGTGCTAGTACGTTCAGCAGACCTGTGCCCGCTCGGATTGGTTGGGCGCGATCAGTCGACAGCACCTGCGGCACATGTTCCGGCCCAAAAGCTGGTATTATCTCGACCCTAGCTTGTCTCAAACCACGGCTGAGAGGTGCATCGGCGGTTGGAGCAACCCACCTTCTATCGCTCACCAGGAGAAGGCCGGCCGCCTGGAGATCTGATACTGCTTCTTGCCAGTATGCCTGCCAATCGCGACGAGTGCTATGCCCCGCATGTGTGGATGCAGTGACAGTCAAGCCTGCCCCAACCGGCATGAAGGTTCCGCCACGGGTCATCAGGACACGTAACCCGCCTAGCGGATAACCGTTCTCAGCGAGGAGTGTCGCTGCCTGCACCCTCCACTCTGATGTCTCAGTGCCTGGTAGAGACTCAGTGAGCCTGCACACCGCAGCGACGTCCTCTAGGGTTACCTCTACGGCACCCAACCACCGCAGCCCTGCTACTGCATTGTCAGAGCCCGAGAGAACACTTTCGTCCACCCACTCGACGTCCTGGCCACAAATACGGCTGACAATTTCTCCGGCCAGCAGGTGGCGAATTTCTGGCACGGTCGCGTAGCACGTGTAGGCGGGAGGACGAGACTCTCCGGTCGCTGTACGGATGCACGGCGTCGAAACAATGTGCTGACGCATCACGTTGGCCGCAGTAGTCTGGTCCTCCGGCGCGCTCTCGTGCCGCGTGGGAAGCAGTTTCCAAGCGGTGGTTGGTCGCCCGTCCCGCAGCAGATCCGTAAACCATCGACCAGCAACCTTCCCGATCTCTGTCCACAGGTCCGCATTCCAGCGGTTATGCACAAGTCGTTCGCGCGTTGAAGTCGGATCGAATGGGGCACACACATCGAAAGGAAGATAGTTGCGTTCACCCGTGAGCGGTAAGGGATTAAACAAGACATGGTTTAGAGATCCGGCGCTAACGCCCACCACAATGCGCTGGCGGGTCGCTGTGGCCTTTCTCCTGCGGTGTCCCTGGACCTTCACGAACTCCGAGTACAGTTCGACTCGCTCGAGGGCACTGGACATGCTGGACCGAATCTCCCCGGTGGTTCGGTCGAAAGTGAAGGTAACTGGCCCCCCGCGTCTACGGTGGAACCTGACGCTATTAAGGGATCGGCTAAAGGCGATCAGTAGCACGTTCGATGCACTTGCATCGAACGAAAAGCCGCTGCGAATCCATTTCTCCACCTCGTCCTCGCCTGGTGGTTCTCGCTCCAGAGATGTAGCGATAACCGTCGTCGACGTTTTGCACCACGTGGGCCGATCGAACGATCCTGGGACCCAATGCTGCGGGTCTCCTTGCTCGTCAATCTAGAAAGCGTAATGAACATCGTCGACCAAGAGGCGACCACCCCAGCGCGTCAGAGATGTGACGCCAGTACCGAACTGCCCCTCTAACTCGGCCTCACCCCTCTTCGCCGACTCGTGTGGAACCACAAGCGCGAAAGCATCGACGGCCCTGAATGGGCTTCCGTCATGGGCGAATATGAACATTCGATTCTTACCCCGACCGACGAAGCCCATATCTATAGCTTTGGCCCCCACGGCTATCGCGTTCTGTATCGGCTCGAATAGGGCTTGAGCAGCGTCAACGTGCAGATCACCCCCAGCTTCTCGGCCGCGGCGATCGCGATCCAGATGGTAGCCGACCAACAAGTCCAGAAAGCGTGTTCGAAACCCCGCATCGCTTTCAGGGATATTAAGCTCCCTGTCAACGACTACATCTGTGTCGCTCTCGACCAATGCAGCGAACAACTCTTCTGGAGACACCGTAGTTCCGGAGCCAAAAACAGACATACCTGAGAGTCAGTTCTTAATCAATTGAGTAGAGCAGTGTCATGGAGACTCGAGATTCGCACAGGACGCCGACGTCTGGAGACCGCTTAATTTCGTCGGAAGCTGAGATCGATGCAGCCCGGGGTAGGCATCGCCATCCTCATATTCGTCGTGGCAGCTTACTCGGCAGCGGGATAAATGTCGATGTGGGAGAGTAGCCATCGCTGTTTGTGTGGAGTGGACGCGGCTCTCAGATAATCAGGCACCGCGTCTCTACTGGCTGCGCCCTCTGTCGCTATGGCTCCGGAGGGTGTCGTGAGGCGGCAATAACGGAACCGATGCCAAGACGTGAGGGAACGCGGGATCACAGCCACGTAGCTCTTACACTTCGAGTCTACAGCCACATCACACCGATTGCTCCAATTTTGCAACAGCGCTGCCCTGCTCCAATTGCGTCAATCCCTCGCGAGCCTATTTGGGGGTTGCTGGAGCCAAATTATGTCGGTTGGCTTTCTGACACGTTGGGCGGCTACACGAATCGATGATTGTGTGAGGGTCGTTCGCCACGGTTCGCAAGCAGACCTACTGCTCTCAGACCGCCGCAGCGGAAGCCAGGCCCGCCGCAGCCGCTCGCTCCTCTGCCTCCACCTCTCGAACCTGCTGCTCTGCGACTGATTCGTCGATCGTCAGCAGGATCAGGACGTCGAGGACCATCATGACTGCAAGCAGGGCAAACATGCTGCGG
>Ga0207416_1005176_pt1 | contig 10562 bp, 6 predicted proteins | sample PaiPotPPM11metaG_FD_184107 | JGI IMG/M metagenome (GOLD analysis project Ga0207416, IMG submission 184107) | Iron sulfur acid spring bacterial and archeal communities from Banff, Canada, to study Microbial Dark Matter (Phase II) - Paint Pots PPM... ...
GTCCACAGCTTCTTGCCGCTGGCCGCGTTCAGCGCGTACAGGTTCTTGTCGCCGCCGACGACGTAGACGACCCCGCCCGCCTCGACCGGAGCCGTGACCGCCCCGCCGCCGATGGGGGTGGCCCATAGCGATGCGCCGTGGGCGGTGCCCCAGGCGTGCACCTTGTGGTCCTTGGCCGTGAGGTATACCGCGTTGCCCGCGGGCACCGGACCGGAGACCGGCCCGCCGGGGACGCTCGCGGTCCAGAGCGGCGTGCCGTGGGCGGCCCCCCACGCGTGCAGGGTGTTGCTCTTGTCGACGACGTAAACCGCGTCGCCGGCCGCCGCGGGGTCGGTGATCTGCCCGCCCGGGACCTGTTGGCCCCACAGGGGCGTGCCGTGCGCCGCGCTCAGGGCGTGCAGGACGCTGTCCCAGCCGACCGCGAACACCGCGCCGCCGGCCGTCGCGATCCCGGAATAGACCCCGCTGCCGGCGGCCCCAGCCCAGAGCGGGTTGCCGTCCGCGGCGCCGAAGGCCCGCACGTCGTTGTAGTAACCGGCGTCGAACACGACGGCGCCGGCGGCGACCGGGTCCGTGGGCGACGCGCCCCCGGACGGGATATTGGGCCCGCCTCCCCCGTTCGGGACCAGCTTGCGCCACAGCGGTGCGCCGTGTTCGGCGCTCAGGGCGTTCAGGTAGCTGTCCGAGTCGGCGACGTAGACCACGCCGTCCGACACCACCACGCCGGTATAGGCGTTCGAGAACACCGTGCCCGGCAGGCTGGCCGTCCAGAGCTGGGTGCCCGCCGACGGTGTGGATGGATTCGGCGTCGGGCTGGGCCCCGGTCCGGACCGGCCGTGGTGCTTGGTCTTCTGGCCGTGGTTGTGGTGGGCCGGCGGGGTTCCCTGGCTAAGCTCCCACCCGCCCACGGCCAGGCCGACGGCGGCGACGCCGCCGATGGCCCCGATCAGGATCCGGCGACGCGACGGGTCGGGCCCCGGCGGCCCGCCCGCGCCACCGGGCAGTTCGCCCGGGAGGGCGGGAGCGGGCGGCGAGCCGGGATGCGTGACGGTGAAGTTTCCGGCGGGCCCGGGCGGGATCACCGTGGCCTGTCCGCCGTTGGCCCAGCCCTGGGCCGGCGGCGGTCCGGCGTTCGCGCCCGAGGTCGCGGGCCCCGATGTCGCCGGCCCGGCCGGCACCGTACCGGGCGGCACCGTACCGGGCGGCACCGTACCGGGCGGCACAGTCCCGGGCGGCACAGTCCCGGGCGGCACCGGGCCGCTCGGGCCGGACCCGCCCGGGGCAGGCTCATAAGGCCGGGCCGGGACCAGCGCGACCTGTTCCGGCAGGGCCCAGTCCGGGGCAGCCTCGGCCGGAGGGCCGTCAGCGGGTCGCGCATCAGCCGGAGCCCGGCCGACCGGAGCGTCAACCCGGCGCGCATCCCCCGGAGCACCGTCAACCCGGGCATGGTCAGCCAGAACAGCGTCGACCGGACGCGCATCTCCGGTTGCGGCGTCAACCGGACGCGCATCAGCCGGAGCATCAACCGGACGCGCATCGGCGGGACCAGCGCCGATCGGGCCAGCGTCAGCCGGCCCGGCCTGACCGGGCCCGGCGACGGCAGACGCGCCGGCTTCGGCCGGCGCCCGGGCGGCCTGGTCGTCGTCCAGCCGAGTCTCGTCCATCCGAGCAGGCCCACGCGGTTCCGCGGCGCCGGGCGGGGCCTGCGGGCCCGACTGGGCCTGCGCGCCGGACGGGGCCGGGACGCCACGCGAGGCGGGCGGCCCCTGCACCCCAGGCGGTTCGTACGCGCCGGGAGGTTCGTACGCGCCGGGCGGGGCTTGGCCGCTCGGCGAGGCCGGCGGCTCGGGCCGGACCTGTGACGAGGGCGGGACCTGTGACGAGGGCCAGGCCGCCCGGGGTCCGGGCTCGCCGGCGGGCCCCAGGTTCGCGGGGCCGCCGTCGCCGGCGAATTCCTCGGCTAGGCGGGCCTGGTGGGAGCGGATCAGGTCGGTCACCACGTCCGGCCAGAACGAGGTCAGCGGCGCGGTGTGCGGGGGCGACCCGGCCCCGATGGCCTGGAACAGCGCGGGCACCGTAGGCCGGTCGGGCGGGTTCTTGGCCAGGCACGCTCCGGCCAGTTCGCGCAGCCCGGGCGGCACCGCGTCCAGGGCGGGCGGCGCGTGCACCACGCGGTAGAGCACCGACGCGGGCCGGCCGTCGCCGAACGGCCCGGCCCCGGTGGCCGCGAACGCGATCACCGCGCCCAGCGAGAACACGTCGCTGGCGGGCGAGACCCGGTCCCCGGCCGCTTGTTCCGGCGACATGAACGACGGCGTGCCCACCACCAGGCCGGTCACGGTCATCGTGGTGCCCTCCAGCGCCCGGGAGATGCCGAAGTCGATGACCAGCGGCCCGTTCGCGGCGAGCAGGACGTTGGCGGGCTTGAGGTCGCGGTGCACCAGCCCGCACGAATGGATGGCCTGCAGCGCCTCGGCCAGGCCGCCGGCCAGTCGCCACACGGCCGCGGGCGGGATTGGCCCGTGCCGCTCCACCGCCTCGGCCAGCGAGGGACCGGGCACCAGCACGGTGGCCAGCCACGGCGGGTAGCCGTCGAGATCGGCGGCCACCACCGGCGCGGTATAGGCGCTGGCCACCGACTGGGCGGCGGCCACCTCGCGGCGGAACCGCGCGCGGAACGCCGGATCGGTGGCCAGTTGCTCGTGGATGACCTTGACCGCCACGGCGCGCCCCGCGGGCGAGAACCCGAGGTACACCCGGCCCATCCCGCCGGCCCCGAGCCTGGCCTGCAGCCGGTACGCCCCCACCTGGCGGGGATCCCCCGGCGCCAGCGGTTCCACGGCTCCTCCCAGCGGCCCGCCGCCCGGCTGCCCCCGCCCCCAGGGGCCGCCGCTGATCTCAGCAGTCGGCCGGGCGCGGGCCAATTGCCCGGCTGCGTACCTAATTCTGCCGCCAATACCGGGCGCGCGCACACGCGGCCGGATTCCGGTTCCGCGGCGGCCCTCACGGCCGGGTCCGCGGCGGCCCTCACGGCCGGGTCCGCGGCGGCCCTCACGGCCGGGTCCGCGGCGGGGTCCGAGCAGGATCCCCGACTCTCAGCGCCCGCCGCTGCCCTGCAGCAGCACGTCGGCCACCAGGTCCGGGTCGTCGGTCATCGGGACGTGCCCGCAGCCGGTCAACGGCAGGATCCGGGCCTCGGGGAGGCAGGCCCGCGCGACCCGCACCTGGCGCGGGGGCAGCAGCCGGTCGCGGGTCCCCCAGGCGATCGTGACCGGAACGCCGACCGGGACGCGACCGGTGAACCGGGTCATCCCGGTCAGCACCAGGTGGAGGGCCTCGCGCGCGGCGAGGAAGGCCGCGATGTCGCCCTGGGCCTGCTCCGGGCTGACGCGGGACGGCCTGCTGACGGTCGCGCAGTAGACCAGGGCCCGGCCCGCGGTGCCGCGGGTGAGCACGGGCGCCACCGGCTGCACCCGGGCCGCGGCGAACTCCATGACCTTGAAGACGCCGCGCGCGTAGAGCGCCTGACGGTCGCTGGGCCAGAACCCGGCCGGGGATAGCGCGGTGACCGTGGCCGCCCGGCCGGCCACGCCCGCCTCCAGGGCCAGCCGCCCGCCCAGCGAGTTGCCGGCCAGGTGCGGGCGGTCCAGCCCGAGGTCGTCCAGCAGCCCGGTCACCTGGTCCAGCAGCGCCGCCACCACCGGCCGGCCGTTCGGCCGCAGCGGCGGCGACTCGCCGTGCCCCGGCAGGTCGACCAGGATGACCTCGCGGTACGGGGTCAGCCGGGTCCGCACCGCGTCCCAGGCCTGCCGCCGGTGCCCGACGCCGTGCAGCAGCACCAGCGGCGGGCCAGAACCGTCGCGCTCGAAGGCCAGCCCCATCGGACCCCTCCCTACTCGCGAGTAGCATCGTATACCGGGACTCATGAGCAATCCGAACGCCCGGTCGCGGACCCGCCGCCCCGGCCCGGCAGGCCCCCGGCGCGGCCCGGCCGGCTGGCTCGGCGGGCTGTCGCCCCGCCGCCGGATGCTGGTGGCCGGGCTGGCGCTCGTCGTGGCGGCGGGCGCCGTGACGGCGGCCGTGGCCGCGGCGGCCGCCGGGCCGGGCCGGGCGCCGGCTGGCTACCCGCCGCAGGACCGGCCCGGCCCGGTGCTGCTGGTCCCCGGGTACGGCGGGCAGACCAGTTCGCTGGCGCCGCTGGCGGCGCGGATCCGGGCCACCGGGCGTGTGGCCACCGTGGTCAGCTTGCCCGGCAACGGCACCGGGGACCTGAACGCCGACGCCGGCGCGCTGAACGCGGCGGTCGGCCGGGCGCTGGCCGGCGGGGCGCCGTCGGTCGACGTCATCGGCTACTCCGCGGGCGGCGTGGTCGTGCTGCTGTGGGCGCGCCACGACGACGGATCCGGCCAGGCACGGCGGGTGATCACGCTCGGGTCCCCGTTTCACGGGGCGCGGATCGCGGCCGGGGCCGAGGGGTTCGCGCCCGGCGCCTGCCCGACCGCGTGCCAGCAACTGGTCCCGGGCAGCCCGCTGCTCGCCGGGCTCGTCGCCACGCCGGTGCCGGCCCGGCCGCGCTGGCTGTCGCTGTGGACGACCGACGACCAGGTGGTGACGCCGCCGGACTCGGCCCGGCTGGCCGGCGCGGTCAACGTCCCGGTCCAGTCGGTCTGCCCGGCTGAGCGGCTCAGCCACGACCAGTTGCCCGGCAACCCGGTCGTGACCGCGATCGTGCTGCAAGCGATCGGCTCCGGCCCGCTCCGCCGCCCGGGCCCCGGGGTCTGCGCCGGCTGAGCCTCAGCCTGCGGCGGAGGGCACCAGCCCAGCGGTCTCAGGGGGCGCGGCGCCGGGCGGCTCACCGGGCTCGCGCAGGTTCCACCGCCCGGACACGCACAGCGCGATCAGCCCGATCGCGGCCAGGAGCAAGATGAGCGGTGCCACGGTAACCACGAAGATGTGGTGGGTGACGCCCACCACTCCCGGCGGCGCGTACGGGTTCCCGGGGATGTTCGGCCACGTGCCCGCCAGCAACCGCGCGATCACCAGCCAGTCGAGCCGAGTGGCCGGGTAGAGGACCAGCAGGCATACGAGCATCGCGTCGTACCAGGGAAGCTGGTAAGGCCAGGAGAACAGCCAGGCGGCGCTGAGCGCGATGGCCGGCCGGATGGCCGGCCGGCTCGCGGCACCCGGCGGCATCCGCAGCAGGACCAGCACCGCTACGGCCACGACCACCACGCCCGCGATCACCGCGAGGTGCTTGCCCCAGTGCGGGTCGATGAGGAAGAAGCGGTAGAACGTGTCCGCGCTGCTCCCGTTGCGCCGGTCGACCAGCGCCTGGGCCGCGGGCGACCCGAACCAGACGTAGCCCGGCACCAGCACCACGACGGCTGCGCCCGCCGCGGCCGCCGCCGCGAGCGGGGCCCGGCGCAGGGCCCAGGCCAGCCCCAGGCCGAACAGCGCATAGTTGATCTTGATGTCCGCGGCGGCCCCGATCAGCGCGCCGGCGGCCAGCACGCGCCACATGGCCGGCCGGCTTCCCGACCCGGCGAGCTGTTCGCCGAGCACCACGAGCCCGAGCATGCCCAGCGCCGCGCCGATCACATCGACGTGCCCGGCGGCCACCAGGTCCCACAGCAGCAGCGGGTTGATCGTCCAGAGCAGGTGGCCGCGCAGCCGCCGGGCCGGGTCGCGGCGCAGCAGCCGGTCAATGGTGAACGCGATGATGCCGAACGCGATGGAATTCCACAGTTTCAGCCAGAAAGCGATCCGCGCCGCCGAAAAACCGCCGAGCTTCGCGGCCAGGAATTGCTCAATGGTCGCGAGCGGCCCGTAAACGCTCACGTATTTATCCCAGGTAGTCGGGACAGACCGGGCGTAGGTGTTATGCAGTTTGCGAAGGTAATTCGGCGTCGTCACGTACGGGCTGTGCCCGAGGGTCACAAGCCGGCCGTAAGTCGCGTAGTCGAACGCGTCGGTGGACCCGGCCGGCAGCAGCACGGTCAGCGCGATCACCGTGACCGCCGCCGTGATGAGCAGCACGCGGAGGTTCAACCGGGCGCCGCGCTGGACCGCGGCCAGCCCGGCGACCACCCCCACGGCGCCCAGGAACGCGGCCACCCACAGGACGGTGGTCGCCACCTTGGCCGACACATGTACCGAGGTCAGATCCCAGGGCGGCCCCGCAGACGGCATGACGACCGGCGGGTACATCCAGCTGCTGCGCACGATCGACGCGGCGACCATGATCAGCAGCGAGACGCCGAGGGCCGTCCAGGCCAGCCAGGTCAGAGCGCGTGTCTGGGTGTCCGGCGGTTTCACCCAGCCGTCTGCGGGCGGACGAGAGCCCTCCCCCGACGTACTGCGCATGCGGCTGCTCCTCCATGGGCTAAGTGACGCGCGCCACCTAGGGGGCGCCCCGACGACCGCCGCGCCGAGGGCGGCACAGGAAGAGGCCTGTGTCGGACTGGAATGCGCGGACGGGACCCCATCCGAGCCGATCAGGCTCCAAGATACTGGGCCTGTGCGGCGCGTTGCGGCTATTGCGGCCCCGCGCACACTTGATCTTCCTGATGCTTTCCCGAGCTTTGCCCGCCCATTGCCCGAATGCCGTCAGCTCTTAATGTCTTTGGTCGCGAAGTTGGCCCACGCCGCGCCGAGAAGCACCAGGACGTAGACGCCCTGCACCGCGAACCCGCGGTCGATGTTCCGCCACAGGATCGGCTCGCGGAAGAAGTCGACCCAGCCCAGCCAGTACCGGGTGGGCAGGTACGGGCTGACCGACCCGGCAGCGTTCAGCGTGACCAGGACCTCGCTGGTCACCAGCGCGGCGAGCGCGCCCAGGGCCGCCCCGAGCGAGGAGTCGGTGATCGTGGACAGGAACAGCGCGATCGCGCCGACGCCGAGCATGGACACGCCGATGAACGCGATCGCGCCGACGGTCCGCAGCAGCACGTCGCGCGGGGTCAGGCTGGTGCCGGACAGCGTGGTCGCGGCCACCCCGGCCGCGATGTTCGAGGTGCCGCTGCTGATCACCCCGTGCGCGGTCACCGCGACCGGCTTCGCCCCGAACAGCAGCCGCCCGGTCACGTACGAGCTGCCCGCGATCAGCAGGACCGTGGCCACCGTGTAGACCACGAGCGCGATGAGCTTGGCCACCAGCAGACGGGTCCGGCCGACGGGCCGCGCCAGCAGGTACCTCAGCATGCCCGAGCCGGCCTCACCCGCGATCGAGTCGCCCGCCACCACGGCCACCGCCACCGGCAGGAAGATCGGCAGCACGATGGCCAGCGCCGCCGCCGGGTAGAGCGACCCGTTGGACAGCACGGCCGACAGCAGGGCCGGGCCCTGGCCGGGCGGCGGCGCCAGGTGGGTGACGGCCACGAACACGGCGACGGTCACCGGCAGCCCGCACAGCAGCAGGATGCTGATCCAGGTCCGCGGGCGGATGGCCAGCTTGACCAGCTCGACCCTGATCACCGGGCCTCCCCGTCGATCCGGTCGGAGCCTGAGCCCGTCACCGACAGCATCAGCGCCTCGAGGGAACGCCGCTCCGGCCCGATCTCCGTGACCCGCAGCCCGGCCGTGACCAGGCGCTCGTTGACCTCGGCCGGGTCCGCCTCGGCCACCAGCAGGCGGTCGCCGTCCCGCTCCTCGATGCGCCCGTCCAGCAGGGCCGCGGCCGCCTCGGCGTCGGGGGTGTGCACGATCACCCGGCCGGTCGGCCCGCGCAGCGTGTCGAGGTCTTCCTGGAGCACGAGCCGGCCGTGGTCGACGATGCCGACCCGGGTGCAGAGCTGCTCGACCTCGGCCAGCTGGTGGCTGGACAAGAACACCGTGGTGCCCGCCCGGTTGAGCTCGGTCAGCAGGTCGCGGATCTCGCGGATGCCCTGCGGGTCCAGCCCGTTGGTCGGCTCGTCCAGGACCAGCAGGCGCGGCTCGCGCAGCAGCGCCGCGGCCAGCCCGAGCCGCTGGCGCATGCCGAGCGAGTACTTCTTCACCGCGCGGTTGTCCACGCCGCCGAGACCCACCCGCTCCAGCGCCTCGGCGATCCGCCGCCGCCGGGTGCGGCCGGGGCCCGCCTTCCCGGCCGCGTCGATCAGCGCGAGGTTGGCCCGGCCGGACAGGTGCCCGTAGCCGGACGGGCTCTCGATCAGCGCGCCGATCCGCGGCAGCACCTCGGAGACCCGCGCAGGCACCGCCCGGCCCATGACCTCGATCTCGCCGCTGGTCGCGTAGACCAGGCCGAGCAGCATCCGGACCACGGTGGTCTTGCCGGACCCGTTCGGGCCGAGGAAGCCATACCGGTCGCCCTCGCGCACGTCCAGGTCGACGCCGTCCACGGCGAGCACCCGGCCGAAGCGCTTGGTCAGCGCGTGCGTGACGATCACAGCTGGGCCTGCGCCGCCAGCAGCGCGGAGCCCGCGTGGACCAGCAGGGCCGGGGTGACCGCCCCGGTGAGCAGGTAGACCGGCCCGCCGTACGTCGACTGGACCAGCAGCAGGGTCAGCAGCGGCGTCTCGATCAGGGTGCCGCTGCCGCCGGAGAGGCTGACCCCGGCCGCGCCCGCTCCGCCCGCCGCGCTGATCACGCGCTGCCCCGCGGCCGGCGGCAGCGGCAGCACGGCGAACCGGGCGAACCCGGTTCCGTACGCGGCCACGTCAGGCAGGCCGCCGGGCGAGGCCACGCGGCGGTTCCCGGCGAGCCGCGCGGGCAGCGGCGGGGCGAAGGTGTTCAGGATCCCGCTCACGTCGGGCAGCTCGGCCACGGTGGAGCCGACGTCCGGAGACAGGCCGGGGGTCACCGTGGCCAGGGACGGGCGGCTCTCGCTCAGCTCGAGGAACCGGGCCACCAGCACCGGGTGGCTCGCGCCGCGGCCGGTGACCGAGACCTCGATCGGCAGCCCGCTGGACGGGTCGGCCCAGATGTCCACCTCGCCGATCGTGGTGTCCGGCTCGGCCGGGATCAGCCGCAATCCGGCGGCGTCCACCCCGGCCAGGCGGTGCGACGGCAGGCGCGAGAGATGGTCGGCGCGCGAGGCGAAGCCCAGCAGCCGGCGGGCCAGGTCCGGCGGGAGCAGGTCGGCGGCCCGCGGCAGCCGGACCGGCTGCGCGCCGATGACCTGGGTCAGCAGGTCGCTGTTGTAGTCCCACTCGTACAGGCCCTGGCTGGTCTGGTAGGTGTCCTGCTCACTGGCCGTCGTGACCACGTCGGCGCGCCAACGGCCGGGCGAGCGGTACCACGCCTCCTGGTCGGTGATGCCGTCCAGCAGCGCGCTCACGTCGCCGAGGTCGGGCAGGGCGGGCAGGTCCAGGTTCACGGAGCTTTCCACGTAGCCCTGGTACGGCACGCCGGCCGAGGCCAGGATGCGAGCCCGCAGCGCGGCCGCGCTCAGCGGTGAGTCCGGCACCGGCCAGGCCGCGATCACGGCCGGAAGCCCGCACAGCACGGCCACACCGCACGCCACGATGGCCCATCGGCGTTGTGCTCCGCGCCGGACGACGCTCACCGTGGCCGGCGGCCGCGCGTTCTCACCACGGTCCTACAGTACGTCGGCGGCGCCCGGGCGGCACTGGTCGGCAGACGGCACGGGCACAGTACGGGGCCACAGCACGGAGCCACAGCACGGGCCGGGGCGACGGCCGCCTTGCCCGGGGCGGCGCGGCCGGCGGAGACTGGTCCTGACCTGCCGGACCTCCGGGACCGGCGCTGCGACGTGCTAGGAGGTATTCGTGCGGATCGGCAACCTTGATGGCCGGCTGGTCATCCTGACCGGCTCCGGGGCCCTCGATGTGCAGCGGGCCAGCGGCGGCCGATTCGGCGCCGACCCGCAGGCGGTGTACGACCGCTGGGACGAGTTCACCTCCTGGGCGGTCACCCAGGCCAGCGACGGCGCGGAGCCCTTCGACCCGGCCCGGCTCGGCCCTCCGGCCCCGGCTCCGCGGCAGTCGTTCGGCATAGGTCTTAATTACCGCGACCATGCGGCCGAGTCCGGCCTCGCCGTGCCCGAGCAGCCGAGCGTGTTCACGAAGTTCCCGAGCTGCATCGCCGGGCCGTACGGCGAGGTGGTCCTGCCGGCCGGCGGACACACCGACTGGGAGGTCGAGCTGGTCGCGGTCATCGGCCCCGGGGCGCGGCACGTGGCCGAGGCCGACGCGTGGAGCCACGTGGCCGGGCTCTGCGTCGGGCAGGACCTGTCCGAGCGGATCACGCAGCTCGCGGGCGCGGCGCCGCAGTTCAGCATGAGCAAGTCGTTTCCCGGATTCGGCCCGACCGGGCCGTGGCTGGTCACGCCGGACGAGTTCGACGACCCGGATGACCTCGAACTGGGCTGCGCGATCAACGGCGACCAGGTGCAGAAGGCCCGGACCAGCCAGCTCATCATCTCGGTACCGGAGCTCATCGCGAAGCTGTCGGCGGTCCTGCCGCTGTGGCCCGGCGACGTCATCTTCACCGGCACGCCGGCCGGAGTCGGCCTGGGCCGGGACCCGCAGCGCTGGCTGGCCCCCGGTGACGAGCTGGTCAGCTACGTCGAGGGCATCGGCGAACTGAAGCAGCGGTTCGTCGCC
>Ga0207416_1005178_pt1 | contig 10551 bp, 12 predicted proteins | sample PaiPotPPM11metaG_FD_184107 | JGI IMG/M metagenome (GOLD analysis project Ga0207416, IMG submission 184107) | Iron sulfur acid spring bacterial and archeal communities from Banff, Canada, to study Microbial Dark Matter (Phase II) - Paint Pots PPM... ...
TTATTGTCATACTTATTATTGTCATACTTATTATTGTCATACTTATTATTGTCATACTTATTATTGTCATACTTATTATTGTCATACTTATTATTGTCAAGCTTTAGGCAATCATCATATGTATATTTGGTAAAAGATATGAACAATCAAATCTTATTTTATTTTAAAATTTTTTTATATATGTGATTTTACAAACTTTAAATAAGTTAAACTTATTTCTAACTCAAAGATATGATCAAGGTCTCAAAACTTGATTTTCGTATCAACTCGTCTAGATGATGAAACTCTAATGACAAGTGAAAAAGAAAATGAGTGAGCATATAAAAAACAGAATCGAAGATGCAAACAAACAAGCAGTAGAAAGAGTTCTCAGATCCAGACCTATCCTTGTTGACATAAAACCAGCAATCGAAGTTCTTTCAGATATGAAAAAGAATTCAATCTTCCATGCTGGTCCACCAATCGAGTGGAAACGAATGAGTGGTCCGTTGAGAGGTGCTATAGTCGCTACGATGATCTTTGAAGAGTTAGTTGAAAGTTGGGATGAAGCTGTTAAATTGATAGAAAGTGGGCAGATTGAGTTTTCCCCAAATCATGACCATGATGCCGTAGGCCCTATGGCTGGTGTCATTTCTCCTTCAATGCCAGTCTTGGTAGTGAAGAATGAAACATTTGGGAATACTTGTTTCGGCCGTCTTGTAGAACAGAAAGTCCAGTTTGGAGTTTTCGACGAAGATGCCGTTCAAATTCTAAAATTTTGGGCCAAAACGTTAGGTCCGGCACTTGGAAAGGCAATACGTGTCAGTAAGGGAATAGACCTCAAGTCGTTAATGGCTAGAGCTCTTCATATGGGTGATGAATTACATAATAGGCCTGTCGCTGGTACCGCTTTGTTTGCAAGTATAATTACGCCTTATCTAATCGAAGTATTAGATAGAGAAGAACTAGTGAAAGTCACAAAATTTTTCCCAACGAATGATATCTTCTTCCTTTGCATGAGCATGGCTGCCTGCAAAACCATAATGAATGCCGCACGTGATATCGAGTATAGTACTCTTGTGATAGCGATGGCAAGAAATGGAACCGATTTTGGCATAAAAGTCAGCGGCCTAGGAAACGAGTGGTTCGTAGGACCTGCTCAAATGATCGAGGGAAGATACTTCCCAGGTTATAAACATGGAGACGCAAATCCTGACATCGGAGACAGTGCTATAACTGAAACTGCAGGAGTTGGAGGTTTTGCATTAGCCAACTCTCCTGCAATTTTGTCGCTTATAGGAGGATCCGCCGAGGATGCTATCAAATACACTAAACAAATGCGTGAAATAACAATGACTCTGAATGACACTTTTTCAATCCCAATACTTGATTTTCAAGGTACTGCAACCGGAATCGATATCAGAAAAGTGGTAAAGACAGGGATTTTGCCAGTTATAGATACCGCAATGGCTCATAAGCAAGCCGGGATTGGTATGATAGGGGCAGGAGTAGTGAGACCTCCACTTGAAGCGTTCAAGCAGGCTCTGTACGCATTTGGTCGGAAATATAAGTTATAGAATAAAAATAACCAAATAGTCTTTATGAGGTTTCCACACGACTATCTCTCTGAATCTTGAAACTACTACTCGACCGGACTAGAGAGCCTTAATATTTTTCTTAGAATTATTACCTTAATACCGGGTAGTAGTCATATTACTACATCGAGGTCCTTTCCAGTGAGGGTAGCAAGAATTCTATACCATGATCATGAAACATTTATGATCATCAATGAAGAAGGGAAGACTATCACGAGGGACGAAATTTTAAGACAGCTCCCATTGGTTGTACCATCTGAATTGGAGGAATTTCTGTTTGGTGAATATCTTCATAAGATAAAAGATCATCTGAGCAAGCTATCATTTATTCATGACATACACGAATTCAAAGTTCTTCCACCAATATTAAAATCATTCAAGATAATATGCTTGGCTTTCAATTATACAGATCAATCTACTTGGGTACGTTTCGGTGAAAAGCCTCCTATAGAACCTGTTATTTACACTAAACCACGAACAAGCCTTATCGGACCAATGGATGACATAGTCTGTCCAAGATTTGTGAAGCAGCTAGATTATGAGGGAGAGTTGGCCTTCATCATTGGCAAGAAATGTCGTAAGGTAAGCAGGAATGATGCACCAACCTATGTTGCAGGGTTTTTTGTACTAAATGATGTTTCCGCACGTGATGTTCAATTTGTCGATAAGCAGTACACTAGAGCAAAAGGCTTTGATACGTTTGGGCCATGTGGACCGTGGCTAACTACTAGTGACGAAATTCCCGATCCTTGCAATCTTCGTATAACAACAAAAGTAAATGGAGAAGTTAGACAGGATTCATCTACCAAAAATCTTGTGTTAAAGGTAGATGAAATAATACATAGCCTAAGCAAGGTGATGACACTCGAGGCTGGAGATATAATATCGACAGGCACCCCAAGTGGCACGGCATTGTCTTTGTCTACACATAGTTGGAAATATCTGAAACATAATGATGTAGTCGAAGTTGAAATAGAAAAACTTGGTAAAATCACAAACAGGGTGTTGTTTGTGGATTAGAGAAAGTTTACCGAAGAGGCAACTGAATTATAATTGTGTGTAAGGACATAGATGTGCGAGTACTTATAGCTCGCCTGAGCGCAATAAGAAAAAATCAGCCAAGCAAATTAACCAACAGCTATCTGCGAAACCTCTGCTTGGTAAGTAGCTCTTCATTTGGAAATAGACTCTTATATTTTGAGCTTCTGCTTATGAATTGAAGCTACAAAATATATGACGGACCCACTCTTTTTCCGGGTGAAATCGTCTTCCTCCAAGAACCGACCAGAGGATAGTCAGTGGCTAGCGATATAGGGTATCGCGCGCGGAAACGACATTACTAGCAGTATCTTCGATAGCGGTCACCAACAGAAATAAAAGCATAGATAGGTAAAATATACATATCAATGCAATTTTAAAGGTAGATAAGCGGTGGCAACAAAACGTAATCCATTTACCATCCCTTTTTGGGACCTGTAATTATCTGAACTTTTCTGTTTATGGGGTGAATGAAGCCAAGGGATATGCCTAATGATCATTTTTTTGGTCGAGATATAGTTTCAATCAAAGATTTCAGCAGGCAGGATCTTGAGTATATTTTCGATTGTACAGATAGAGTTAGCGCGCTAAGACCAAATGAAAAGGCCGAATTGGGTAAAGGACGAACTCTGGGTTATATTTTCTACGAGCCTAGCACGAGAACAAGGATGAGTTTCGAAGCAGCTATGGCATCGTTGGGAGGAAGCTCTATCGGAATTTTTGATTCGAAATCCTCGTCGGTCGAAAAAGGCGAAAGCCTTGCTGATACTATCAGAATAATGGATCTTTATTCGGATGTTATCGTTCTCAGACATCCGCTAGACGGCTCAAGCAGATTCGCCGCAGAGCTATCAAAGAACCCGCTAATTAATGCAGGCAGCGGAAGTGAGGAACATCCTACTCAGGCCATGCTTGATCTATATACAATACTCAAAGAGAAAAACAAGATTGATGGTCTCAGAATAGCAATAGTTGGTGATCTAAAATATGGAAGGACAGTTTATTCGCTGCTATACGGCCTCGCACATTATAATGTAAATATTCACTTAATATCGCCTCCAACGTTGAGCATTCGAAAAGAGTCAATATATGGTCTTGAGAAGAAGGAATTGAAAATTTTTGAACATGACGAACTTGATGATAATATTCTGACTAGACTTGATGTAATCTATGTCACACGAATACAGAAAGAGAGGTTCCCGGATCCACAGGAGTATGAAAAAGTAAAGGGCACGTATACTGTTGATTGCAATACCCTTCGCAAAGCAAAGCCAGACGTATCTGTAATGCACCCAATGCCTAGAATGCAAGAAATTTCACCTTCTATTGATAACACAAAAAATGCTATTTACTTCAAACAAGCTGCCTATGGAAAGGAGTTAAGGGCTGCCCTCCTAGCCCTTGTCCTAAATGAAAACCCAGTATAAGCTTGTAAATAACTGAGGGTTATAAAGAGCACACTCTCTTTTACTTCCATGTGGGAGTAGCTATGGGAGCTTATGGTACGGCAATATCGGCATAGCAGCCGACATGGTATTACTAGTTGATGATGTGACCCATGGCAGAGAAAAGTAAAAGGTAGAGTCCTTTTTTACTCGGAGAAAATTTACATCATCATATTCCACAGCAATCATGATAGTATTGTATCATATTATTGCTTCTATGGGATAACTCTTGGTCGATTTAGGTTACAGGTTATAAAAATTGGGCTACACTTTTTTATTGATTTTATCAAGATTAGCTCTATAATTGAGCGTGAAATCATGGTTTATTGAGGTCAAGAAACCAAGATGAGAAACGCTGGTAACGATGCATAGTCTTATGTTGTACTGAAATGACAAGACGAAAATTGCAAATTAAATGTGCTCTGTGTGGGAAGAAAATAATTAGTGAAGAACAACGTAAGGCAATTGAAGAAAAGGTTAATGGTACAGGTTATACCTTCGACAATCCTGATTGTGTATTAATGTTGAAAAAATTTCGGCATCCAGTTGATTAATAGATGTTAAAAAAAAGCGTGTAATAACGTTATCCTGAATTATATTGTTTCGTAGCCCTTCAAAAAAACTTGATTTGTTGGTATAATATTAGATGATTGCTGGCGTGTGCTATCAGTTTCTTGAATGTATTCGACAAGGTTAGTTTCAGGCCTTATTGCCTCTGCCGAATCAGTACCTGCTTCCGATAGTATGGTAGTAGTGGATTTCCCGTGCTCTAATACGAACCTAATAGCATCGTCAACTACACTAGCATTAGTGAGTAAATCTAGTCTCATTCCATAGCATCATTTTGCTAAAGATAATGCTCGTACCTTTTCTCTTCGCAAATCTCCTCGAATAAGTCAGAGATATAGGGCTGCTTAAAGATCGATTTAATGAGATATGGACGAATTTCTTCTAGGCTGTTCAGGGTGGAATATCTAGATTCTTCAGATAAAGTATTTTATCCAGACAAAGATACTAAACGGCTTATTGTTACAACAATTATTCTTTTTATTGATTGATACTAGGGAAATTCTCGTACTGAAAAGACACAAAGCCATCAATCTGAAAAGAATAATAACATACTGCAAATAGATCAATCAATGGTAAAAAAAATATTAATGGCCATTGATAGATCAGGCTACAAAGAAAGAATAACAACTTTTACAATATCCTTGGCCAAAGCACTTGGGGCAGAGGTAACGGCAGTCCATGTAATTGACAGATCTTCTTTCGAGCCAGCAGCTGATGCTTACGGCAATTATATGGGAGTGCAGATTGGACCTCTTGAAGAGGCCTTAAGAAAACAAGCCGAAGAGTTACTTAGTGAGGCTGAACAATTCGGAAAGAAAGAAGGTGTCAAAGTAGACAAAGAGGTTATTGTAGCCTCGCCTTCGGCTGCAATAATTGATTATGCAAAAATGAATAACATAGATCTCATCACGGTAGGCACCATGGGTATGACCGGCTTGAAACAGTTTCTATTAGGGAGCGTTGCCAATAACGTGATCACCCATGCACATTGTCCTGTCCTGGCTGTCAGATAAAGTGGTATTAGACGTTAGGGCTGCCTGAGGGCGGAGTTACAATAGTCCAAGTAGGTAGAGTGTGTAGACAGACTAGGAGCTAGATTACAATCTTATCCATAGTAAAAGGCGAGTGTGTTGCGTTCTCTGGCTGACGTGTTTTGCTTTTTTGGGAATGAGAGCGATATCAGGGCTGTAATAGGGGCATATGTGGCCAAGAATGAAAACATGCAGATAGCTTTAATCTCAACTCGTAGAGAAGATACCACTAAGTAGGGATATTCCCTGGTCGCATATGACGGATTTGATGAACTCTCTCTATGAGTTAAAGGATCTCTTGTCGGTCCTACCGATGGAAAGGGATCAGGAGCATGCTCTGAACAGGATTAGGGACAAAGCTTTGAAGGTAAGACCAATAGCAAGTAAGTGTCTGGGGTTCTATTTAGGCTGCCCAATCGGGGATTAAAGTCTAAAAAGAAATGAATACGTGGACGGATTAAGACGTTCTAATGAATGCTATAACAATGAAGCGATGAATGTCCATAGCCTAAAGTTACCAATAAACGGCCATGAAATACTAAATACAATCCTCCACAACTTAAGCCTTAAATTAGAGTAGGATGTTCCTTAGATTTAATTCCTTTATTTTTAAAAAGCAAAATCCCAAATCAACTACAGTTCTGTAGTGGTTCCGACCCGGCCCGTTTGATTCTTTAAGAGTGGATTGCGAAGTTGGGTCAAATTTGTCTCTCATACCACCGGATTCGCACCTTTGTTTTATCAAATCACATTTAGGATTAAGCTCTGGTTGCTCTACTCAGTACCTGGAGTTCCAGGATTTGTTACTTACACATTGTATTCCTGATATCTCAGGTTAATTTGTTACCTCTGCAAGGCCCTTACAAATAAGGTAGACCGCTACAAAAAGGGGCAATTTTAAGATCTTCTCTCTTATTCTAAAAGATTGACCTTTAAGTTTGAAATTTATCTGTGATGATATCTTCGTCTTAACTTCCACATCTCTAGATCCTAAAAGGCAAGCATCATCCAAAGGATCAAACGATTCAAGATCATCACATCTCATCTTGACTAGTCCGCTCTTACTATTTATTGTCCCGGGCATTCGGAATATCCTATGCACATCCATCGTTACCTGGGGATCTATTCTAACTCCCAAGGTTTTAGCCATCTTGCCAAGTTCGGACTTGAAACCTTCATATCCACCATTACGTAAAACGATATTGCCTAGTTTAACTAGAGACGATTGATCAATCACTAATTTGTCAGCTATTACTTTTCGCCAGCCATATGAAAGTCCGCTCTTTGGAAATTTAATCAGGAAATCGTTTCCTGAGTGATCCCTGCTTTTTCGGACACCGATACTTTCTGTCATTATATTCGTTCCTGCTAAATAACTTACTACATCTGATCTAGCAACAGAATCAAGGGCATTGAAAGATTTATCCGATACAACTATATGGAAACCATTGTTTCCAGAAAAATACACCGACACAGATTTTTCTTCGATACCGAGGTCGTTTGTTAGAACTGCAATTAGACGTCGCACCTCTTTTTTTAAAGCAAATATGCATTTGGCGCAAGGAATGGATGTCTGATTCAAAGATGTGCTTTTACAAGACTCACATACCTCAGACTTGGCGCGTGAGACTTCGCTACATTTTGCGCAGATGAAGTATGAATGACTGAGTTCACATGGAAGGTGCAAGTCCTTTGCATCAATGTCAAAAATAAGATCTGCTCCAAACCAATGTTTTTCTGGCATAGGATAAGTTGGGAATCTGTAATATGCATTAGAGCAATAAACGTCTGCCGGAACATCCCGTATTAAAGTAGCCAGGATATCGCCCCTATTTCTGAATGATAAATGTCGGATCATTCCTGACCCAAATGGCATGTATCCAAATTCACGTTGTTCTAAATGTTCCGGAATTTCAAGGAGCTTACTGTACTTGAAATAATATTCTCTAAATGCGCCTTTAAGAAGTGCAGCACTTTTCTCCGTTGATTTATTTCCGCTCATCAATTTGTTGACTGTAATGGCTACGGCGACGAAGATTGTCCCTTGAGCATCGGCGGTCTTCCGAATTGAACTGGGTTTGTAATCCCGTTACATTCTTCCGTTGCAAAGCAAAGATTTTGATTTAAAAGTTTCTGGCAAGAAGGAACTGAATATTTTGTGCCGCTTCCCCGGAGTCCTGCAAGATGCTCTATCTGGTATTTTGTAACTTTTTCATTATAATCAGGGGCATTATGAAACAGCATAATTATCTCCTCGATACTTTTTCCAATTGCAAGCATATAAGTTGCGAGCATTAGTCTAGCAGAATGCGGAAGATTTTCGCCTTTGTTCATTACCTCTAATGCATGCTTGACGCATGGAGGATAGTCTTGGCTCTTGTATCTACGATATTGTTGATGAGGTGCAAATTTTATGCTCAGTTCATTAACCTTAGTTTTAATTGCTTCCGGTAGAGTTGACAGGGTCATAGATTTTACCTTGTTGTAAATCAACTCGCTAAGTTCGCTTCTAATAAGTCTCACAGTCTCATCGGCATCTAGATACACATAGCCATTATGCACAAGCCTATTGATTAATTTCCAATCTTGTTCGTGGAAATGAGAAGCCCGCATCAGATAGTCTGTAATCTTAACTTTGAACAGCCGATTGTCATTTTCACTAATGTCAACATTCACTTTGAATAACTCCTTGAATATTGTCGACAGAAGAAGTCGCTTTTTTTGTTCACTTTTCTCTCTCATTAGGTCTTCAGTAAGGAATTTCTCTGCTCTCATTGCTTCAAAAAGGGCGTGTTTCTTCAATATAGGCTCTGTTCCAATCGATTTCACCATGATAAGCGTCACCAAAAATGTAAGGATTTCAATTTCGTATTTATCTAATTTTTCGTCAGGAAGACCCTTCGCTATTTCCCTTTCCAACCTCTCCGCAGCTCTATCTATGATGTGGTTCATCTCCGGTCTGTTAAATTCTTGAAAATCAAATTGAGTTTCTCTAACGTAATCAGACGCATCATTCAGAAACGGATACTTTGCGAGATCTCCAGTTCCGATTTTTATCGACAATACTTGATGACATGAAAAGTAGTGGCGAACTGGCATAAAAGTTACGTGCATGTCACAGAATTTTTATATCATACGGATTTGGCTCAAGTTCATATCAACGAAAACGAATATCCGAGTAGGCTTCCATGTCTCTATTGCTGGGGGAATTTCAAATTCAGTCGACAATGCATTAAAGATAGGATGTAGTGCATTCCAAATATTTACCAGAAATCCTAGAGGTTGGGCTGCCAAACCACTAGTAAACGAGGATGTAGAGAAATTCCGAGCAAAATTGGCCAAAAGTCCAATCTCGCCAGAGTCAGTCATAGTGCATATGCCTTATCTTCCTAATTTGGCAGCCCCGGAAGGGGAATTGTACAAGAAATCGGGTGATACTCTTGTGGGTGAGGTTCAGAGATGTAGTATGCTTGGTGTACCGTCTCTGGTAATTCACCTTGGAAGTCACCTTGGCAAGGGAACTGAAGAGGGTATAGGTCAGCTCGTGAAGGCATGTAATTATGCTCTTGACAACTACGGGAAAAATACTCCATCTGACTCGAGTCAATCGAAACAAAAGAACAACAAGAAAAATGTGCCAGTCCGAATCCTACTCGAGAATATGGCAGGTCAAAAAAATAGCATAGGTAGCAAGTTTGAAGAAATTAGCCTCTTACTTGATAAGCTAAAGCCAAAGGGATCCTTCGGAGTATGTCTAGATACTTGTCACACCTTTACTTCGGGGTACGACTTGCGAAAAGAAAGAGATGTTGAGAAAATGTTAAGCCAGTTTGATTCAACTGTTGGCTTGAAGGAGTTAAAGGTGTTACATCTCAACGATTCTAAAGGCGATTTAAATTCTAGAATTGATCGTCACGAACATATTGGGCTAGGGAAGATAGGAAAGGCGGGGTTTGCTGCATTATTACATCATGAATCACTTAGAAATCTTCCAATGATAATGGAAACGCCAGTTGATAAAGAAAGGAGCGATGCTGGGAATTTAAAGGCCGTACTGGATCTACTTGGCTAGTAGGGTGCTTAGTGATTACTAGACAAATCGATGCGGCTTATTTGGCCTATGCCCTTGTTTATATGCATCTCTACCTGCCTCGCTATAGAAGCCTTCCTGATAGGCACGGTCGTTTAATTTAGTTACATCATCTTCAGGCTTAGCCTTCCTTATGAAAGAGGGAAAGCTACTAGGAGCGTAATAACCAGCTTGTCTACCTGTAACATGATCAATATACCGAAGAAGATGTCCGCTACCATGAAGGTTTTGTATATGCCGCTTTACGGCAGACTTTCTAGAGGAAAACATTCCACAGGCAACACACGCCCAGTTTGGCTTTGATGACATAACTTATTCTTCTATAACTAACATATACACTAATAATAATATAAAGATTACTAGAAGATGTATAAAGTTATCAACAGACCGAACAACACTGCGTTGCGCTGCGCAACACAGTGCAGCTACAATGTGAGACACAACTGCCGCCTCGTAATGATTTTTTGCTCAAAGTGGTCTCCCCTAAACTAAACATTTACTAAGTTACCGGAACAGACAACAAATTTAAGGCCTATTGCCATCGAGGTTCTTGGGTAAAAGAAACAAAGGAGAAGATTCACGAGAACATGAGCAATTATGAACTGATTATGAAACTTGCCCTCGAAAGGGGGTTTTACTTCCCAAGCTGTGAAATTTATGGTGATGCCCCGGCTGGCTTTTGGGAATATGGTCCAAGAGGCGTTAGCATGAAAAACAAGTTCATTGAGCTCTGGAGAAGAGAGCTTGTCAGACGTGATGGTATGTTGGAAATTGACGGCTCTCAAATAATGAGCAAGAGTGTT
>Ga0207416_1005179_pt1 | contig 10551 bp, 6 predicted proteins | sample PaiPotPPM11metaG_FD_184107 | JGI IMG/M metagenome (GOLD analysis project Ga0207416, IMG submission 184107) | Iron sulfur acid spring bacterial and archeal communities from Banff, Canada, to study Microbial Dark Matter (Phase II) - Paint Pots PPM... ...
CTGCGCACGTACCCAGCTTTCCAACGTCTGTCGCGCTTGATCATCGAGCGCCACGGCCGCTGCCGCTTCCCACATACGTGCAGCATACCACTCCGCCCTGCGCTTGTAAAGTTATTTATCGTACGTTACACTAGATGCTCAGGAGTCACTCAAATCCATTGACCTCGGAGACGGCACACTATTTGACCCCTACCGTGACGACTTTTTCAAATATGTCATTGAGCGCCGCTTGGACCTTCGGAAGAGGGCTGCGGAAGCAAAGGAGGTAGGGGAAGAGGCGACTTACGAGCAGCTTGACGGCCTGCAAAATCATTTGAAAATCTTAGCGAACTCAATTTACGGCTTTTTCGAAGAACAAAATATTGAGGAACGAGTTAGAGCGGTTCAGCATGCCGTCTATAGCCTTCGTGGTAGGGAACCCAAGAATAGGTGGCTACGGACAATCGAACGACCTGGGAAGTATTTTCATCCTTTGCTTGGGACTTGCATCACTTCGGCAGCCCATCTTTTTTTAGCTATCGCAGAGCACTTAGCCGACAAGGAAAACATCGAATGGATGCTCACAGACACCGATAGCATGGCGTTTGCGAGACCGCTAACGATGGTCGAAGAGACGTTTCGGCGCAAGGTGCAACACATCAGAGACTGGTTCGCGCCGTTGAATCCTTATGCGGGAATGGCCGCCAACGACTTGTTCAAATACGAACCAATCAACAAGGACCCCAATAGCGGAGGTTGGCGAGAGCTCTATGGCCTCGCAATCGCTCCGAAATCATATTGTCTCTTCACACTCGATGAGGCCAATAACCCGATCATTCAGGAGGGTAAGCAGCACGGGCTGGGCCACCTGCTACCTCCATACACCCGCGCGAAAGATAAAGAAAAGCGATGCATAAGGTCGACGAAGCTTCGCTGTTGGCAGCGAGATGTCTGGGAACTAGTTGTGCGGGCGCACTTAGAGAAGCATCTAAATCGAGTTGATTATCTGAAACTCGAAGGTTTTAATAACCCGGCGGCGCACCGGTTCACGGTATCTACCATAAGAACTGAAAAAGATTGCGAACCCTACAATAAAGTCAAGCCATATCGAGACAGGATTAGGCCCGGTGGTTTCCTTTTATCGTTTCCAGCAAAGAATCGGGCCCGTCTGAAATCTGAAGATGCTAAGAGAGGTTTAACGAGAAATTCGTATGAGCCGATCAGTCCGTATGCCCCCTATGACCGAGATCCAAGGAAAGCTGCGGAGAACGCGTTTGATCGGAGATCAGGCCGCGCTGTAGGCATAGACGAGTTGGAAACGTATGCTGAGTCGCTTCGCTACTTTCATATTCGTCCACAGGACAAATATGACGGCTCGAACTTTTTGGAAGCGGGGACGACATGGCGGAAGCATGTCATTCCATTGTGGATTGATATCGTTGGTAAGGAAACGCGCCGATTCTCTACCGAAGATCCCTATGTTTTCGAGAGCGAATTCAGGCCGACAGACTACGGATCGATTCCGGCGGTAACGTTTCTTCGCTGGGCCGCAGAGGTTCTTGGTCACCGAGACCTAGCAAGGATCTGCAGAGTCTCCGTAAGCCACGCTACAGCGTTACTTGCCGGCGAGCGGTCGTGTACACCCGAGGTCCTGTTGGAGCTCCGTGACGCGACGTTAGCGAAGATTGAGCAAGGGCGACAGGACCGTCAAATAATCGAACGCATCGTTGCACACTGCCGCAGAGTTGGATCATTACGCAAAGGAGCGGCGAGTCTAGGAGTTGACGCGGGAGACCTCTCTCGAACCATAAAAGGCACGAAGCGCATTTCGAATGCCCTCCGGAGGCGGTTCCAATGACAATGCTCTGGACTGCGAAAATTCAGCACAACATGGGTGAATGAGCTATGGCAAGCGGTCGTGTGTCGATCAATACAAGACCGATTCGCTTTGCGTTCTTAGTTGACATCGCAGACGAGTCGCAAGTAGAAAGAAGTATTAGACTTGCTACGATGCTGTGGGGTGGCGGGTTTGCTCCAATTATACCCGAGGTTGCACCCCAACCAAGAACAACCGAGCAAGACCTCACTTATCGACTCGCTTATGACAACTATGTCGAACGATTTCTTGAGCGATATGATCCGGACGTCATCGTCACTCTTGATTCATCAAAAATCTCGAAGTTAGGAGACGTCGGCGGACGCGAGGTCGTCGCAGAGCAGCAAATTTTTGACGGCACGGCAGAGGGCTGGACTATGGCGGGCTTCGGAATCGGACTCTGTGAAATCACGCGCCAAATCCTGGTAGACGAACTTACCTACGTTCGACGCGTTCCATTTCGTTTTGTGTTACCCCACGCTTCCGAAAAGGCAAGCTCTGTTTTCTTGAGCGCGGTGTTTGGCGATTTGCCCGACGGAGCACGGGATGTTTTTCTCAACCTATTTAATGAAGATATTAAGCCTACCGACGTTTCGGTAACAACCTTGAATTTTGCAACCTATTTGCCCGCTCATTACATGTATCCCGAGCGTCTCTCGCGGAGCTACATCGATATTCGATATCCTCCCCGCGAACGTGGCGCGATATTTTTCCTTGCCCCTTCAGATCTCCAGGACGTGGTAGAGTTCTGGAGCGTTCGAGCCCGCGGCTGCTCGCTTTTCCCCTTTCCGATTGAACACTTATCATCAACCGATCTTCTGGACGCTGCCTCGCTGTTTGGATCTGAGAATATTGAAATTTGGGCTGGAAACCGAAGTGTTAACGTTTATTACTCGTCATCGGTAAGAGTTGAGGACCTCAATGCGATTCTAGAGGCTCTCGGCAAAAAGAACAACTGTGCTATGGTCGTCAGGAGGATGCCTGAGTGGTTGTCAGACCCCCGACCAGAACGATACAATTTGTCGGTTGGCTCCAAGAACGTTGACATTGGCGACTCCCAGACTCATGTCGAGTTTAGGGTTTCGACCAGATTCATGCGGGGCGTAAGCCTGCAAAAGGTAGGGCCGTCCCTTGCGAACCAGATTGACTTCCGATTTTATGGTAATTACGGAAAGTTAGCCGAGGTAGTGCCGCCCGGAGATCCCACCATATTGCGGGCATTCGACGCATGGGATGAAACAAACTGGCGTTTATCGCCACGCGGTTTAATTCACTATCAGAGATTTCCCGAAGAAGAAGAGCACGTAAAACTTCCGGAGTCCGAGGATGTGATCCGCAAATGGTTTCAGCGGCAAGGTTATGAGGTTGTAGAATCTGGTGCGGGAAAAGTTGCAAGACAGATCTCAAGGCAGTTTTCGAATGGTCGGGCGATCGGCGTGTTGGCAGACGAGCAAGTAATCAGAATTCTTGAACGGTTGGAGAAAGGAGAGTGCACAAAGGACGAGATCCGTGCCCGCCTAGGGCAACTCAAGTTGCAACTAGCCACCGGCGAGCTCCAAAACATACTAAACAAGTTGGTGAGGCATAGGGCCGTACAATTCGGGTTGAGCGTCAAATGCCCGGTTTGCGGCCGATCAAGGTGGTATCGGGTTGATCAATTACACTACACGATAGAGTGTGCGTGGTGCTTCGCCGAGTTTTCATTCGCGGCTCAAGGTGGGAAGGAAACTAAGTGGGCGTACAAACTTGAAGGGCCGTTCACCCTCGGCGAACGAGCGCAGGGGGCTTTGTCTGTTCTCGCTACATATAGCTTCTTTACGAGCGGAACCTCTCGTTACGCGGTTACACCGACCTTAAGTATTGGTCTCACCAAGGACGGCGTGTGCCACGAGCTCGATTTCGGGGCGTTCGTAAGAGACACAGATGTCATTGGGATCGAAGACACTAAAAAGATCTTTGGCGAATGCAAATCGTTCAATGATTTCGTCGAGGTCGACATCAAGAGAATGAAATACTTTTTGGAGCATTTCTCAGATGGCGTGATCCTCTTTTCAACACTAAAGAACACCCTATCTCAGAAGGAAGCTGAATTGATAAAAGGTCTTGCCTCGACACAAACTGACAACAACAATTATCCTCTGCCGCGGATTCTGATTTTGACTGATAGCGAGTTATTGAGTGACTTCCCACCACCATACTGCTGGTCAACTGAGCAGCGGGCGAAAGTCCCACACTATGTTCATCGCGACTTGATGGAACTTTGCGACGCCACTTGCCGACTCTATCTCGATCTTGATCCCTATTTTGAACGTGTCATGAAGCTTCGGAAAGCGGCTATCGAGGCGCCGTGACTTTTTGGGGAATATTCATTCTGTCTGCGATAACAGCATTTTCTAAATAGTTCAGGTCATTCTTGGATCTTGGTTGAGAAAATCCGAAACGGTATAAATGAAGGCCGCTTCGGGTCTCGACTTTGCCTCACAAAGTGTTGGTGAAAATTGCCCATTGCCGTGACGCTAACAATAACCCCCGTGTTCGCCTGACGCGGAGGAAAAATAGTCAGCCCTTTATAATTAGGTGCTAAACCATTAGGAGCTGAACTATTTATGACTCCCGCCCCTCGAAACGGCGAAAACGAAGTCGGAGATATGGCGCTCATCCGGCGCGGCATCGCCCAAAGTACGGAACGCTCGGGTATCACGGACTTTGACAGCGTCAATGCAATCGTAACACTCAAGCGCACGGCCGCTGAGCTCGACAACTTCAGCGCTAGCTACTGCAAACAAGGCCGAGTCGGTGTGCTACTGGCGCTCAACGCTGCGCCCGACAAGGCTATGGCGCTGTCAAATCTCGGCGAATATCTCGTGGTCACGCGGCCGAATATCACCGGCCTGATAGATGGTTTGGTGGCGGACGGCCTCGTGAAGCGGATCGATCACCCCGATGACCGACGTGTTGTGTTGGCTCAGCTAACGCCCGCAGGGCGGGAGTTCATGCGCAAGTTTGTCCCGTTCCACCACCGCGCGATTAATGCGATAACCTCAGGCATGACCAAACAAGAGAAGCGCCAGCTTGTTATGTTGCTTGACAAGCTCCGGGCGCGCATTCATGATGTTCAAGTCCCACAACTCGAGGAAGCCTAGACCATGGCAGTTGCGCTGGAAACCAACAATCGAACTCAGACTCAAGTCGCGGGGAGAAAACGCCGGGTCATCATCCCCGTTGCAATCGTCGCGATACTTATAGGACTTATCTTTGGCATTCGGTATCTCGTCTATGCGGCCCACCACATGTCGACGGACGATGCGCAAATAGCTGGCAACATCACGACCATCAGTCCACGGGTGAAAGGCCAAGTCGCGGCCGTCTATGTGGATGAGAACCGATTCGTCCGTACGGGTGCGAAGCTCGTGAAAATCGACGATCGGGATTACTTAGTCGCAGTCGCGCAAGCGCAAGCCGCCTACGATCAAGCGGTCAGTAATTTACAGGCCGCCGAGACTGCCGTGCCACAACAATCGTCGCTCACCGCCGCGCAGACTCAGCAAGCCCAGGCCGGCATCGCTCAATCCGCTGCCGGCGTGCTCAGCGCGCAGCAACGCGTTGCGGCTGCCCAGAGCGATCTCGAGGCAGCTAATGCGAGCGCGATTAAGGCCGCACGCGACCTTGAGCGCGCACGCGAGCTTGCTGCTGAGGGTGCGATCTCCCAATCACAACTTGACGCCACACAGGCTGCATACGTCAATGCGATGTCGCAGCGCGACTCGGCGGCGAAGAACGTCGCTGCGACGCGTGATGCGCTTCAGTCGGCAGAGGCAGGCGTATCCGGCAGCCAAGCTCAACTCGAACAAGCGCAAACAGGCACGCAAACAACGCAGATCAAGTCTGCGCAGGCGGCAGTGAGCGCCGCACAAGTAAAAGCCGCGGCGGCCGCGCTCGCCAACGCGAAGCTGCAAGAGTCCTATACGCTGATCGTCGCGCCGATCGAAGGCGTTGTGAGCAAGAAGTCGGTCAATGTCGGCGACACGCTCCAGGTTGGCCAACCGCTCATGGCGATCGCCGATCAACGCCATCTCTGGGTGACTGCCAATCTCAAGGAAACGCAGCTCCCCAATGTACGCGTGGGCCAGCCAGTCGAAATTAAAGTCGATGCGTTTCCGCATCGTGTGTTTAGGGGTAAGGTCGAAAGCATTTCGCCTGCAACCGGCGCAACGTTCGCGCTCATTCCTCCGGATAACGCGAGCGGCAACTTCACAAAAGTGGTGCAGCGCGTGCCCGTGCGTATCTCGATCGATGCGAGTTCGGATCCGCGCAACGAATTGCGTCAAGGGCTGTCCACCGAAATTTCCATCGACACGAGCAACCACTAAACCGCTCGGGCGCCGCTTTCGTGCAATCCAGCAAACAACCGCTCATCACGGGTAATAAGTGGCTCATCACCATTCCGGTAATGCTTGCAGCCCTCATCGCCGTGCTTGATGCAAGCATAGTCAACGTCGCTATCCCTAATATGCAGTCAAGTTTCGGCGCGGGGGTAGATGAGATTGATTGGGTTATTACCGGATACCTCATCAGCAACGTTATCATCATCCCGACGACCGGCTGGTTTTCGAGCACGTTTGGCCTGAAGCGGTACTTTGCGATCAGTCAGATTGTCTTCGTCATCGCCTCATTTCTGTGCGGCATCTCCTGGAATTTGCCGTCGCTTGTTTTCTTCAGAGTGCTCCAGGGCATCGGGGGCGGCGCCATCCTGCCTGTTGCGCTGACGATTCTGCTCGAGGCCTTCCCGCCGCGAGAGCTCGCCATGGCGTCCGCGCTCTTCGGTGTGGGAGCCGCCTTGGGACCTGCGATCGGGCCAACGCTTGGCGGCTGGCTTACTGACACGCTCTCATGGCAATGGATATTCTTTGTCAACGTTCCAATCGTCGCCGTTTCGGTCGTGCTGAGCCAATTGCTCATCCAAGAAAACCGTGAGGCTAATGCGCAACGACGCTCGGCTCCGATCGACTTCCTTGGATTTGCCACCGTCGCTATTTGGCTCGGCACCATGCAAGTCGTGCTGCAAGAGGGCCAAAAGGACGGCTGGTATCAATCATCCTTTATTGCATGGATGACTGCGGTGTCACTCGCGTTTTTCGTCTTGTTCTTGGTGACCGAACTACGCAGTCAGCATCCCCTCATCAATCTTCGCATTTTTGCGAATCGTAATTTTGCGCTTGGCTCGATCGCAGGTGCGATGCTGGGCGCTGCACTGTTTGGCGCGATCTTCATCTTGCCGCTCTTCGCCTCGCTCTTGTTGCATTACACCGCGTTGCAAATTGGCCTGGTGCTGCTGCCCGCCGCGCTCGTGAGCATTGTCCTCTTTCCCATTGTCGGACGCTTGGGAAACGTCATCGATCCGCGCCTCCTCATGCTCATCGGCGTGGCGCTGTTTACGTCTTCGCTCGTCGGCAATGGCTTCATCGGCACGCAGACATCCTACGGCTGGCTCGTCTTCTTGCAAATCCTGCGCGGTGCGTCACTGCCCTTCTTGTTCACTTCGGTTGGCGCGCTTTCACTCGTGTCACTCAAGCCGCAAGATAAGGCCGACGGCTCTTCACTTTTCAATTTAACGCGAACGCTTGGGGGCTCGCTCGGCATTGCAATTATCGCGACGACACTCGTCAACCGCGAAAAATTTCATTTCGAACGCTTTGGAGAATCAATTACGCAATTCGGGGTCCAAACGCAGCAGCGGCTCGCGCAACTCACCGCCGGCATTGCGGCTCACTCGGGATCACCCGAGCTTGCAAGTGCGAAGGCGACCGCAGTGCTGTACCAGCAGCTTACGCAGCAAGCGTACGTGTCGGCGTTCGATGACGTGGCGCTTGCGCTCGCGGTCGCATTCGCGCTTATGCTTCTGCTAATACCGATGTTTCAGGCCCAGCGTGAACAGCTCCAGCAACTCACCGCTGCGCCTGCCCACGATTAGCCGCCGCTCACTCCGGACGCTCCCACAATGTCATGCAGCTCGGTCAGGAAGTACGACGTCCTTGCCGGCGCGCCGCCGAGAGCTTGAGCTGCAGCAAGGTTGCTTTCGGCACCGCGCAGATCCGCTTCAATCAGGTCGATCATGCCAGCCACAAAACGACCGGGCTCGTACGACGGGTTCATCTCAGCCGCGCGGTGGGCGTTCACGGCAGCAGCTCGCGCGTTGCCGTCTTGCAAATCGATCAGCGCTAGGCCCGTGTAGGTTTCGGCTCGCGCTTGCCGAGCAAGCGATGCTGCAAAGAGCGATCGGGCCACTTGCATCTCGCCATTGGCCTGTCGTGTCAGTCCTGCGAAGTACGGCCCCCGCCAATCGTGCGGCGCTGCATCAGATGCAGCGTTGAACGCTGCGGTCGCAAGTGTTAACCGCCCACTAAGCAATGCAGCGGTGCCAATTCGTAGGAGCGAATCGATATCGACCGGCTTGTGCGCCAGAGCATCCATAAGGTTAAAGCGTAACGCCGCGGTGGTTTGACCGGGATCGGATGACGGAAGAGAACGAGTAAAATCTAAATCCTGAGCTACGTCGAGAAGATAGCTGCGAGCGTCAGCGGCGACTTCGCTCAGCGGCTTGGCCGACGATACTGGCGCGGCCGCGACCGCACTCGCTTCAGGTGAAGGTGGCTCAGTCGCCCACGGCGGACGGACAGGCCCAGGTGTCGGCGAGGCAACTGCCAGCGCTATCGGCGTGTGCAAAACCGCCTTCTGCGTTGCGACGTGGCGCGGACTCGGCTTCACAAGCGCGACTTTTGGAGTCGGCAGTGGAGACGGGATAGGAGTTGGGCTTGGCTGCACGACCGGCGTGACGTTGAGTTTGGGTCGGGCTGTTTTCCGTTTCGTCGCGATGCCGGCACGATTGTAGAGCGCCACCGCTTCACCCCTGCGCCCCACCTTCTCCAGCGCTTCGGCGCGGCCGATCATTGCCGGTTTGTATGCGGGCGACCTCTTGAGCTCGGCACTGAAATCGGCAAGCGCAGCGGCGTATAGCCGCTCTTCCATTTCTACGACGCCGAGGTCATAATGCACGAAGGGCTGGTCAGGTGCTGCAACTGCGGCAGCCCGCAGCTGCTCATCTGCGAGCTCAACTTTCCCTTGGCGCTCATATAATTGGCCGAGCGCAACGTAGTTCCACGGGTAACGGCCGTCGGCACGTTCGCCTGTGAGGTAATAGGTTTCCGCGGCCTTTGGATCGCCCGCGCGAAGCGCAACGTTACCGGCGCGATTGGCCACGACCGCATCAGATCGATTTTCATTCACCGCACGTGCGGCAAGCTTGAGGGCGGCAGGAATGTCTCCTCGAGCCATAGCTTGTTCCGCCAAATCGATGGCGGACGCGTTCTGGTTCCCCGATTGGTTCAGGTGCAGCCACGGCAATCCGCTGAATGTGCCGGGTGCCACGTTGACAATGACGGCAACGATCGCGGCTACCGTCACGAGCCCGGCTACCCAGACCAAAATGCGTTCGACGAGTCGCGCCACCTTGTGGAGAACCTTTCCGTGCTTGGGTTTGCAGCCTGCTCGCTCTTAAGAACTAAGCTTTTGCGACATTGTGCCTATGGTCCCGGTTCGGTCTGCAACGAAGAATTGAACCGTGCGCCCCCGTCGTTCTAAGGGCCGCTGCAATAGGGTTGTTCGGTACCTGGCGTGGCTCTGTCTTTTTCTTACTTTATGGCCTGGTTTCAGCATCGCTGCCGACACCCCGCCCCCCTCTACCGTGCCCGTTGTTACAAACGTTTCGGGGGCTGTCGTGGTTCGCTCCGCTGGCGGTACGTCGCGCGATGTGCTCAACTCGCGAATCGTCCACGCAGGCGACACCCTCGTTACCGGGGTTGACTCCCTTGCCGTTTTGAGTCTGGCGGATGTCGGCACGATTCGCTTAGGACCAGGCAGCACAGCCCGAGCGCTCGCGACCGCTTCGAGCCTCTCACTAGGTCTTGACGTTGGTTCGATGTGCGCGCAGGCGCAGACGCGCGCCATCACCATTCACGCCGGCAACCTTGCGATTGCCGCCGGCGACGATACCGCAATTTTCAATGTCATCCGCGACCCGAACGAGACGACGATTGCCGTGTATCAAGGTCAGGTCTCGACAACCCTCGGGAACAAATCACAAAGCGTTCTGCATGCTGGAGAAGCCGCGGTGAGTTCACACGGCGGGGATCCGGTACAGGTGCCCATAGAAAGCGTGCAGACTCAATTCTCAGCGTTGAAGTGCCCTGATGACGCGATTATCGCTCGCGCCTTACCAACTCCCGAACCTAGCCCGGCATCCGGCGGCCACGGCGGAGGCGGTGGTGGTTTTCTGGGCATTTTACTTGGCATTGGCGCGTTGGCCGCGCTCGCCGGTCACGGCGGTGGTGGCGGAGGCGGGGGCGGAGGTCAACCAACACCTCCTTCCGGGCCTGGTCAACTTTCTGTTAATCCGACAAGTCTTTCATTTCTCGTCGGAGGCGCATCGCAGTCATTTACCGCGTCTGAAAGCAATTACAGCGGTCCAATCAACGCCTCAAGCGGCAACGTCGCAATCGCGACGGTGACGCCGGCCTCAGGCGGCAATCCGACAACCTTCACGGTCACGCCGACCGGGGCTGGCTCGACGAACATCACAGTGACGGATAATCACGGCGGATCGCAGATCGTGAGCGTGACAGTTACTCCACCGGGCGTGC
>Ga0207416_1005181_pt1 | contig 10550 bp, 10 predicted proteins | sample PaiPotPPM11metaG_FD_184107 | JGI IMG/M metagenome (GOLD analysis project Ga0207416, IMG submission 184107) | Iron sulfur acid spring bacterial and archeal communities from Banff, Canada, to study Microbial Dark Matter (Phase II) - Paint Pots PPM... ...
CCGCCGTCGGAGGTACCCAAGACACGGGCCAAGAGAAGTACGGTCGAGGAGCGGTATGAGGGGAAACCCTCACGTGCCGTTTTGTAGGCAGGCGGAGGGAGGCGACTCCCTTCGCCTAGCCAGCTCCGGTCACGGATGGACAGGGGGGCCGCCGCTCGGCGGCTCTTCTGCTGTGCGGGAGACGCGGTGGCAGCGAGCGGCAGGCGCAGGTTTTTAGGTGGGACAGGGGGGCCGGCCGCTGACGACTTTCTGCAGAGGAGGGAGCGCCTCATCTAGCTCGATCCTTCCGTGTCCGACGCCGGATCAGGACTGCGTCCCTTGAGTCGCCACGAGGGTCCGTTCAGGTAGAAGACCTCGCCATGATGCAAGAGGCGATCGATGATGGCGGACGCCAGACTGACATCGTGGGTGATGGTCGCCCATTCGGTGAGACTCTTATTGGAGGTGAGGAGACGCGCGCTCATGTTAGCTCTCGCTTGGTCAGCATGGAAGATACATTCTCCGACACAGATTTCAGCCAATTCTTGCGTTTCGAAGCGTTTGACCACGAGGATTGAGAGCCGTAGCCTAGAAAGAGTCCAACATTTCGCATCTTCTAACAGAGCGAATGTCTTCGTTCACGGAGTCGGGATCTGCCGTCTTGCCAGGCACAGGCTCTGGGGAGCTCCAGGACCAGTATGCCCAAGCGTATGAGGAGAACGCTCCTACGGCGTAACGACTATGACGTGATGGATATGGTTTCCTCTACTATGCTTGGTGCTTCGCTGTTGATCTGACCCACAGGCGGAAAGTTTCCCTCAAGGCGATCCACTTCTTCGCTAATGATGCGGGCAGCATGCTGTATTCCAACTGCTAGTAGCCGTTCACGGGGACCACTGATTCCAATAGCGCCGATCAGGAGTCTCTCCTGACCATAACGTACCGGTACAGCCACACAGACAACTCCAGGCAGGCATTCTTCCATGTCGGTCGCGTATCCCATATCGCGCGCAGAAAGAACAGCATGTCGAAGGTCGGGAATCGACTTCGGTGCTCGTCCCGTCTCGGTCCCCTGGAAATCCACCTTCGCCAACGCCTCTTCGAGGTGACTATCGGCGAGCGCACTCAGATAAGCTTTGCCAAGCGCGGAGGCGTGCATGGGTCGAACCCAGCCGACCCCTTCGCGGACCGTTACCGGGTGTCGGCTCGAAACCAGCACCAGGTAGACCATTGAGGATCCACTTGGAACTCCTAGGACCGCTGACTCGCCCACCCTGTCGCGGATTCTAGTGAGAGTCGGAGTTACGAGGCCAGGTAGGTCGAGATGCTCATGGCCATTGCCGGCCAGTTCGTAGAGGCGGCTGACATTCAAGGAGAATGGCAACTTGTTCGAGCCCTGGTTGATCCACCCGTCCTCCACCAGTACCTGCAGGATTCTCCATCCAGTGCTGCGATCCACACTGAGATAGCGGGCCACATCGGCGGCCGAACGCGGTTGACGCGCCACATATTCAAGTGCTTTCAGACCATGCCTCAGCGCATTGCTCATTCCATAGCCACTCTAATCTCGGTACCAACCCTTTGCCGCTTTGCAACCTCCAGCGGCGGAATATTACTCGAGCGAAATTGTGTTGTATCCAATGCAACACGTATCGAATCCCTCAGTGCAATACTACGCAGCTTCACGTACCCGTTTCAAGCACCGAACTTGGCTGTACAGCTCGAAGAGTCCGGGTGGAACACTTCGACGTCGCAGCAGTACGCTAGCACGACCCATCGGTAAGCCACCTGAACTCGCTGCCCAACCTGTCTCTTCAAGATCGCGTGCCAGTTTGCCTCGAGACGACGACCTGTGCTAGCGGGCAAGTCGTTGATTCCCCGAATTGCAGCTTGACACTGGCGCTGCCGCAATGCATGATTATATCGTACAGCGTGCAATGCGTTGCATACAATGCATCACTTCCGATGGCTTACCTGACACTGCGAGAGTCGAGGAGACTGCTGAGGCGGAGAGCCGGGTCCCGGAGGAGGATTTAGGTGGAACGGCTACCAACCGAGAAAACAATCGGCGAGATCCCGCAGCCGCGCAATGCAATCGTTGTATTGCTGGATAGCTTGAATCGTCACCATATCCAGCCGTACGGCGGCGCTGAGTTTGACACGCCAAACCTCTCTCGCTTCGCGCAACGTGCCCTCAAGTTCGAGCGACACTATACGGGATCGCTTCCCTGCATGCCTGCACGGCATGACATTCTCTGTGGTGCTTTGGACTTCCCGTGGCGTCCGTGGGGTTCAGTGGAGATATGGGAGCGGCCAATTACGGATAGCCTTCGCGCGGCGGGGATCACGACCATGCTCGTGACAGACCACCCGCACCTCTTTGAGACCGGCGGCGAAAACTACCACTGCGATTTCACCGCCTGGGACTACCAGCGCGGAGGGGAAGGTGACCCTTGGAAGACGCGACCGGATCCGAGCTGGCATGGTGCTCCTAACTTCAAGGCGGGCCACATGCCGTACGACGACTCGCGTGGCTGGTTCCGAGGGGAAGAGGGCTTCCCCGGTCCCCGGACCATGGCGGCCGCGGCCCTGTGGCTTCACGTGCACGCCAGGTTCCACGACCGCTTCTTGCTGTTCATCGATGAATTCGATCCACATGAACCGTTCGATACGCCGGAGCCCTATGCATCGATGTATGACCCTTCGTGGAAAGACGTCCCTCTCATATGGCCGCCGTACGATGATGGCGCCGTGAGGAAGGGCGTCATTACCGAGCGGCAAGCAGCACAGATTAGGGCGTGTTATGGCGCGAAGCTCACGATGATTGACGCTTGGTTCGGACGCGTCCTTGATGCCATCGATGCACAGGACCTCTGGAGCGATACGGCCGTCATCGTGATGACCGACCATGGCGTGTATTTAGGCGAAAAAGACATTTGGGGGAAGCCTCCGGTTCCGGTCTATGAACCCCTGGGCCATATTCCTCTGATGATCGCTTGGCCGGGTATTGCTGCGGGCACCTGTTCTGCGCTGACGACAACCGTCGACGTATTTGCAACGCTTGCGAATGTATTCGGCGTTGACGTGCCCCAGCGGACACATGGGCGGTCGTTGGGGCCCCTCATTACAGGTCAAATCGCCAGCATTCGCGATCATGTTCTCACTGGAGTGTGGGGCAGGGAAGTAAATCTTGTCCATAAGGAAGGCAAGTATACGCGGGCGCCGGTGGGCGACAACGCGCCTCTCTCAATGTGGTCGAATCGCTGGTCGACGATGCCTCGGCACTACGCACCTCCCAACCTCCGACTGCCTCTCCCCGATGACCGGGCCACCTTGGCCCGAATGCCTGGCTCCAATGTGCCTGTGATCTATCAGCCTTTCGGCGTTGGAGACTTTCTGCCGTGGCAGGCATTCGGTGATTTCAGTGGGAATCACCTCTATGACCTCTCCAACGATGCTGACGAACAGTGCAATCTTGCCGGTACGAAGCGTGAAAAAGAGGAAGCTGATCGACTGAGAGAAGCCCTTCTAGAGATCGAGGCACCACCCGAGCAATTCACCAGGCTCGGTCTGGAGTGAGACGCATTGGAGGATACCGTGGACAGAGGCCCCTGATGGTAACAAGGCCCATGAATTGACGTTCACAAGCGATCGCGCACGGAGGTGACGGACATGCAATCCCATGAATATGGCCGGCATTGGCCAGTACGACTCTCTTCAACTGCAGTTGTCCTGGCAGCCCTATTCGCGACAACGTACCTCTCCGCTGGGTCAGCGGCAGTGGCTAAGGCCGCTAGTTCAACTGTAGTGATCTCGTATTTTTCCCATGCAGAGCCGACCCAGGAGACCGTAATCGGTACGACAACGGCTCTCCAACAGCTCATTCCTGCCCAAATACAGTGGGTGCCGATCGATTCCGCACCACCAACGGTGGCAGCAATGAGAGCTGGGTCGATAGACATGGTGACTGAGGTTGGCAACCCACCGGTTACGGCGGCCATCGCGAATGGCACTCCGCTAACTGTGATTTGGGAAGGTTTCAACGACAGCAGCATAAAGCTTGTGGTGAATAAGTCGATCAAGTCTTCGAAGGATCTGGTGGGAAAAACAATTGGAGATCTGATCGGCTCCTCGGAAGACTACGAGTTTCAGGGCTGGCTTCAGCACGAGGGTTTGCTAGGCAAAGTTAACGTGGTCGGCTTCACCGGGGAGCAGACGCCTGTTTCTGCATTCCTGACCGGAAAGATCGACGGCGCCTACATCGAGCCTCCACAGGATGCCGACATGATCAAGGCCGGTGGGCACGTGTTAACCACATCGGAAAAAATTGCCAAGCTTGGCTATTACGGGATCAATGTGACGATTGTACGACCGGAATATGCTCGGTCGCACAGAAAGGTCGTGCAAGGGTACTTGTGTGCAGTGCTAAAGGCGAGTACGTTGATGGAAGGGCCGCGGAGGGATACGTACTTTGCGAGGGCTACCGCGATGACTGGGCAGAGCCCTGCTCAGGCGATTCTATCCGCACATGAGACGATCTACACGACGCCCCGCAATGCCATGAGCTACTTAGTGGGGCCACATGGCACGGCCTCGAGTATCGTGGCCAAGACCTACGCAAAGACATCCGACTTTCTCGTGCACCTGGGCAGGATTCCCAAGGGAGTGACGGCGCAGCAAGTGGGAAAGCTCATTGATGCGAGCTACTTGAGGAATGCGCTTAAGGGTAAATGTCGCTAGCGAAGGCGATGAGGTGAAGTTACTGGATGCGTCGCCTGAGGGTGCAGTGGGGCAAGGCGGGCACGTCGTGGTGTCGGGAGTAACGAAGACATTCCGGCGCGCCCGTCAATCCCGGCTCGTGTTGGAGAAGATCGATCTAGAGCTCGAGGCAGGCGAATTCGTGTGCCTGCTGGGGCCATCAGGGTGCGGGAAATCGACGCTCCTGAACATCATTGCCGGATTTCAACGCGCTGACCAGGGTAAGGTGATGGTTGGCGGTCGGCTCGTGACGAAACCAGGGGCTGATCGGTGCGTGATGTTCCAAAAGCCGACGTTGTTCCCGTGGATGACGGTGCTCGACAACGTGCTGTTTGGTCCACGTGCCCAGCGAAAGCGAACCAAGGAAGCAAGAGCGAAAGCATTGGATTTGTTGCTAGCGTTCGGGCTCAGTGGATTCGAGCGACATTACCCCCACCAACTCTCTGGGGGGATGCAGCATCGCGTTGCAGTCGCACGTGCCCTGATGAATCAACCCTCATTGCTCTTAATGGACGAGCCATTCGCGGCACTTGACGCGATCACGAGGGCCCGCATGCAAGAATTTCTCCTTGATCTTTGGGAAAGAGAGCGAATGACCGTCTTGTTCGTGACCCACGACCTCGAGGAGGCTATCTTACTCGCCGATCGGGTGTGTGTGATGTCACCACGCCCAGGAACGATACATCACCAGGCAGAGGTCCGTCTTACCCGACCGAGGAGTCAAGCGACCGTGGAATCGCTCGAGTTCTTGGAGCTTCGGCGGGCAATTCGCTCGACGATCAAAGGAGATAGCCAATGAAGCCGGTGGAGACTAGGGAAGCAGCCTACTTGGTGGATGACGTCGGCGCAGAATCGCGCATGGAAGTCGGGGGTGGTCCGCAACGGACCGGCATCACGCGGCTCGGTCGAAAGTTAGGGGGAATTCTTGCGCAAGTTACGTGGGTGGCGTTGGGGCTTTCGCTAGGGGTTGGGGTGTGGCAGGCGGCAGCGGTGATCCTGGGGTCGGACGTGATCATGCCGGGGCCCGCCACTACGTTTGACGCCTTTCGCTACTACATGGGCCACTCATATCCAACGCAGGGGTACCCGCTGTGGCAGCACGCGTGGTTTAGCTTGGAGCGCGTCTTCCTTGGGTTTGCGATAGGGGTTACCGTAGGCATCGTCCTCGGTGCACTGATGGTGGCGATCCGCCCGATTCGGCGCACCTTGGACCCGTTGGTCGAGGCAATGAGGGTGTTGCCGATGATCGCTTTCATCCCCATGTTCGTTGTGTGGTTCGGCATCGGGAACCAGCCGAAGATCGTGCTGATAGCGGTCGCAGTGGTGCCGATCATGATCGTTTCAGTGGTCGCAGCGCTCGACCAATTTCCGGAGGAGATGGTCAATGCGGCACAGTGCCTGGGAGCCTCGCGATGGTATGCCTTGTTGCATGTGCGGATCCGAGGCTCGGCACCTGCAATCCTTACGGGGATGCGTCTCTCGATGGGCGTCTCATGGGGCAACATAGTTGCGGCAGAGATGATCGTTGCGACGAGCGGGTTGGGCTATATCGTGCTCGAGGCAGGCCTCTATCTTCAGACAGCTCTCATCTTCGCAGGAATCATATCAATCGTCGTGTTGGGGCTACTGTGCGATCTTGTACTGCGGCTGATCCAGCGTGCCCTCGATCCGGTGCGCAGGGAACCACAGCGCTAGCAGCCTGCGCAGATCCTGCGCCCGCTCGTTGAGCGCCGACACCATCCTAGTCTGACGTTAATCATCGGCGTGTCCCGTCGGACGATGCTAATCAGCCTAGCTCGACCTGTGGACCATTCTCAACTCGTCCACATGCACTGAAACATGCGACACACTGGCAAAGCGAAACGGAGGCAAAACAGTGCAACCGCTCATCATAACGGCTACACCCAACATCAGCTGGCTCCATCCTGACGTTAGCTATCCGGCGGGTCCTGAGGAACTTGCTGAGGAGGCGAGACTGTGTCGGAACGCAGGGGCATCGATCCTACACATGCACGCTGAGAAGTGGACCCAAGCGATCAGAGCTGTGCGAGACAAGACCGATCTGATCATTCAATGCGGCATGTCCAGTCTGCCAATCCCTGAGCGGATGGAAGTATTTCTGCAAAAGGCGGATATGATCTCGATCATCGTCAGCCACCACGATGAAGCCTTTGCCGAAGTTGATACGCATGCTCTTCATCCGCGTGAAGAACTTGCGGAATATGCGAAGTTGTCGGCTGATTACGGGGTCAAACTGGAATACGAAGTGTGGCACACCGGATCCATCTGGAACCTCAAGTACCTGATCGAACGAGGTCTGATCGATCGCCCTTACTTCACGACGCTGTTTTTTGGTTGGCCCGGCGGGTCATGGTCTCCGCCGACCATACAGGAGTACCTGTATCGACGTAGCTATCTCCCTGAGGACTGCGTGGTGAGTGTAAGCACAATGGGAGAGCAGCACATTGACATTGTCACAGCGGCAGTGTTGCAAGGCGATCACATTCGAGTGGGAACGGAGGATTACCCATTCAATCGTGCAGGGGAGATTGCCAGGGCACACGAGCTCGTAGCAGAAGCCGCAGAGATAGCTCGCTGTCTCGGGAGAGCGGTGGCATCCCCCAATGAAGCACGCAGCATGATTGGCATTCGGGGAGTGGAACATGTCGCGCGCTGAACGAGTCGTGATCGTCACTGGAGCTGCCCGCGGAATCGGGCAGGCTACAGTCAAAAAGTTCCTCGAGAACGGCTATCAGGTGATCGGTGTAGACATTCGGGATCAAAGGGACGGAGGAGTTGAGGCTGAGCAAAGTAGTGGGCGGTACCACTTGTACAACTGCGACGTGTCAAACGAGGACCAGGTGAAGAACCTGATTGACCACGTGATGGGCCGGCATGGCCGCATCGATGTGCTGGTGAATGTCGCAGGGGTGGTAGTAGTCAAGCCCCTGGATGAAACATCTTGGGACGACTTCCAACGGTTAGTAAATGTCAACCTTGGAGGCACCTTCCTGATGTGTAAGCACACATTGCCGATTATGAGAGAGCAAGGTGACGCTTCAATTATCAACCTGGGGTCGGTCTCGGGCCACGTGGGCCAGGTCGACCATGCACTCTATGGAGCCACCAAAGGCGCGATCATTGCCTTAGGTCGGGCACTAGCGTGGGAGGTTGCTCCCTACAACATTCGCGTGAACTCGATTAGCCCCGGCTCCGTTGATACTCCCATGCTCCGCTCGGACATTGAGGTTGAAGCGCGTCGGACTGGCTTGCCCTACAACCAGGTGAAGGCGAATCGAGAGTCGGAACAGGCCATGCACCGTTGGGCCGACCCGGCCGAGATCGCTGAGGCCATCTACTTCATGGCAAGTGCGGGCGCCTCGTTTATAACTGGCACTGATCTCCTGGTCGATTGCGGCTGGGTCGCCAAGTAGGCAGAAGATTGCCCACGACCAAGCGATGAGGAGCTATTACATGACGACACCGCCGCGATTCCATCCTCTGGGTTTCGACAAATGGAAACTGTGCCAGCTGATGGGACGGGAGAAACTTGCTGGTATCCTTCTCACCTCTCCTGAGAACGTCTTCTATACAACCGGCTATACGGCCCTACCAAGTAGTGGTAATCCTATCCTGTTCGAACTCAAAGACCGACTGCCTTTCTTTTCCTACATCGATGCCGAAGGCCACGTCACCCTCGTGTGCTGGGGCTTCTCGGCAGAAGGTGTCAGTTTTGGAGCGGACGAAATCATCGGATTCGATGACTTCCGCGAAGCCCTAAAGGCGGTGGCTGACCTCCTCAAAGGCAAGCTGCGGCCGATCGACCGGCTGGGCGTGGAATCGTCATGTCCGTATTACGCTCTCCGTCTGATCCAAGACGCTCGTTCCCAAGCAACCGCTCCGATCGCCGTTGACGCCTTGCTCACGGCATTGCGCATGGTGAAGTCCCCGGAGGAGATTGCCTGCCTGCGCAAGAGTACCGCGATTATCGAACAAACCGTCTCGGAACTGTACCAGATACTCCACACCGGTATGTCAAGGCTGGATCTCATCCAAGAAGCGAAATATCGGATGATCAAGAATGGAGCCACTGGCATCAGCCATGTCACATTCTCATTTGCACAAGAGAATCCCGAGGTTGCTATCGAAGAACGACTGAGCGCGGGAAAGCTTGTCACTCTTGATCTCGGCGCTTTCTATAACGGCTATGCCTCCGATAACAGGCGATACGCGTACTGCGGGTCGCCACCGGATTCGCTGCGTCACCGCTACGATATGATGGTGGCTCTTGTGGACGGAGTAGGAGAAATGCTCATTCCTGGGACACGTTACGCCGACATATGTGGAAAAACAGTTGCTTTATACGATCAATGTGGCATTCGACCGCTCACACGCTTTACACACGTTGGACACAACATAGGATTGCAAACGGAAGAAGCGTGGATAGATGACAGTCCTGATGCTGAAGTAGAGATCGGTGCTGTCATCAACATCGAACTCTACTCGCAAGCTCAAACGGGAGAGCAGATTGGAGATGAGGAAACGTATGTAATCGAGCCCGCAGGCCCAAAACGCATATCGCTTCTGCCGAGGCAGATAAGAATCGTTTAGGGAGGCACTAAGTATGGAAGGGCACAGATTTGGGTTTGGGCTCATTGGACTGGGAGAAATCAATCAAGCTCACATACGAGGTTACCAAACCGCTCGCGATAGGGCAGAGATTGTTGCCGTATGCGACGCGAATGTCGAGGTGGCGAAAGAGCGGGGTGAAGCCTTCCAGTGCAGAGTGACTACAGAGTATCGGGATATCTTGGATGATCCAAGAGTTGAAGCTGTGGACATCACTCTACCCCATCATTTGCACTACCCGGTTGCAAAGGCTGCGTTGGAGCTCGGGAAGCATGTGCTGGTAGAGAAGCCAATGGCAGGGACGTCTGGCGAGTGCCTCGAGCTGATCCGCCTAGCTGAAAACCGCGGCGTGAAGTTCACAGTAGCTGAGAATACTCGCTTCGTCACAGCGTACCTGGAAGCTGAGAGGCTGCTGCGTGACGGGATTCTCGGTGAGCCCCGCTCGATCAGGACATTCATCTGTGGGTCGGAGGTTCATCGGCTTCAAGATACGACCCTTTGGAAGGGACGCAAGTGGGGCACCCTGGGAGGCGCAATCTTTGACGCCGGGCCTCATTCCTTCTATCTGCTCAAGTGGTTGTGCGGAGACATTCAGGAGGTGCAGGCGTTTCAAGGCCAGCTGGTGAGCGCAAGCGAAGTAGAAGACAATGCCATCGTCGCAGGCCGACTCGTGAGCGGTGCCTTGTTCTCCACCGAGTACAGTTTTACTGCGGAGATTCCATGGGATGAGCGATGTGAGATATACGGAAGTAAAGGATCGCTGATAATCGACCAGCTCCGCAATCCCCCCGCGATTCACTATCAGGGGCGCTTCGATTTCCATGGCAGTATCTTGCAAGCGGTGCCCTATCAGCCTGCCGAGTGGAAGTTCAACTCTATCGCCGAAGGAGTAGAGGACTTCATTGACGCTATCTGCGAGGATCGCGCCACGGGCGTAAATCCTTGGGATGGGTACTACTCGGTCAAGGTGGCAGAGAAGGCATACGAATCGGTGGCAAGGCATGGCGAGGTAATCCGAGTGCTGGGTGTATGATGACGAGCTGCTCAAGAATGAGAGAAGGGCTCGTGAATTATCGGGGGGAGCGAGCCTTTCGCCGGAGGAGGGCGAATGCCTGAGCGGGATGGGCCGCGAGGTGCCGGCGAGTCGCGGTGATCGCTGCCGTGCCCGTCCGCCGGATGAGAGT
>Ga0207416_1005184_pt1 | contig 10548 bp, 8 predicted proteins | sample PaiPotPPM11metaG_FD_184107 | JGI IMG/M metagenome (GOLD analysis project Ga0207416, IMG submission 184107) | Iron sulfur acid spring bacterial and archeal communities from Banff, Canada, to study Microbial Dark Matter (Phase II) - Paint Pots PPM... ...
GGCATTTTGCGCTAAGACGGGCTCGCAGGGGCGAGCCCTTTTGGGATCAAGCAAAGGGCGCTGGTCGATCGGTCGCGGAATTGATCCACGGCATTTTGCGCTAAGACGGGCTCGCAGGGGCGAGCCCTTTTGGGATCAAGCAAAGGGCGCTGGTCGATCGGTCGCGGAATTGATCCACGGCATTTTGCGCTAAGACGGGCTCGCAGGGGCGAGCCCCTTTTGGGATCAAGCAAAGGGCGCTGGTCGACCGGTCGCGGAATTGATCCACGGGACGCCGTAGCTCCGGACATCCGGGGCGGCTTTAACGAAGATTGCGGATTTTGCCGCGCTCAACCCAGGCTGCGGATGGCCGCGCTCTTGTCATGACGAATTAAATACAGTTTTATGACGTGGCGCCTTGCGCTGGGTTTTCGAGGGTTAGGTCATTTCCGGGCATGCGCGCGCAGTCATGCGTGCTGCCATTATTTCCCTGAGCAAGCGGCTGGGTGCTGCGGATCTCATTGCCCGGCACGGCCTTTGGCGACTGGCTTTGGTCGTCGCCCCGCACATCATCGCATTGACGATCATGATCGCGACCGAGGCCAGGCCGGTCGAGATCGCCGCATTCCTGTTTGCCTGGGGAATCTTGAATTTCTTCTGGCTGGCGCTCACCCGCCGGCCGGCTGTCGCCGGCGCATTGTCGCTGGTGATGATGACGGTTTTGGTGCTGCTGTCCGATCTCAAGTACCACGTGTTGATGATGACGGCGAATTTCGTCGACCTGATGATCATCGACACCGACACCGTCAGCTTCCTGTTCACGATCTTCCCTGCACTGCGCTGGATCGTGGCGCTGTGCGTCATCGCGCTGGTGCCGGTTGTCGTCGTCACCTGGCGGCTCGATCTGTTCCGCGTCCGCCGCCTGACCGTGGCCGCGGCGGCGCTGTGCTGTGTCGCCGGACTGACGGCGCTGGAAATGCATTTGCCGATGCAACCCTTCGAGGCCTTCTATGGCGGCAATCAGGTCTCGTCGTTCGCGCGCTCCGGCGTCGATGCAGTCTCGGAACTGCTGACGCACGGCCTCATGGAGTCCGACGCGTTTGCCGCCGATCGCCTGCAGCCGGCCGATGTCACGGCGTGCCGGCCGAAGAAAAAGCCGCCGCACATTATTCTGATCCACGACGAATCGAGCTTTGACATCCGCATGGCGCCGGACATCAAAGTGCCGAACGGCTACGGCGCGCATTTCAAGTCTTTCGACGGCAAGGAACGCAATTTCCTGGTCGAGGGTAATGGCGGACCGAGCTGGTTCACCGAGTACAATGTGCTAGAAGGCCTATCGGCGCGTTCGTTCGGCCGCTTCTCCTATTTCGTGACGCGAATCGCGGCCGGCCGCGTCGAGCGCGGGCTGCCGGCTGCGCTGCGTCGCTGCGGCTATCGCACCTTCTCGCTCTATCCGGCGCTCGGCGCCTTCATGAGCGCGCGCAGCTACCAGACCACGACCGGCGTGCAGCACTTTTACGATCAGCACGATCTCGGCGCCAAAGAGATCGAGCCCGACAGTTTCTTTTTCGACGCCGCGGCGCGGATGATCGGCGACGAGCACGCGCGCAGCCCGATGTTCGTTTTCGTCTATCTCGCCGCCAATCACTTCCCGTGGGATTTCCGCTACCGGCCCGACCTGATGCCGCAGTGGAAGGATCTGGGCAACGTGCCCCCGGTCGACGAATATCTGCGCCGGCAGGCGCTCAGCGCGCAAAACTATGCGGACTTCACGGCGCGGCTGAAGCGCGAGTTCCCAGGCGAGTCGTTTCTCCTGGTGCGCTTTGGCGATCATCAGCCGGATTTCGCCGCGCACCTGATCGAGCCGCAGCTCGATGACGCCGCCATCGAGCGCCACCTGATGGATTGGGATAAGCGCTATTTCACCACCTACTATGCGATCGATGCCATCAACTTCAAACCGGCCGACGTTTCTTCGGCGCTCGACACGCTGGAGGGCCCGTACCTTCCCATCGTCGTGCAGGAGGCTGCGGGGCTGCCGCTCGATCCTTCGTTCGCGGAACAGAAAAAGATTCTCCTGCGCTGCAACGGATTATTCTATGGCTGCGCTAATGGCGCCGAAGCGCGCCATTTCAACCGCATGCTGATCGACGCAGGTCTGATCAAAAATCTTTAGCCGTAAAAGTCTCGCTGCCTGGAATATTGGTGCGCGACGGGGTTGTAGCCGGCGATGACGCAACACCTGCCCGATCCGGAATTCTTCGACCTCGATCGTATCGAGATCGCGGTCGAGCCATCGTCGTGGCCGTACGCGCTTGAGCAACGCGACGAAATCGAGCGCTATTTTGCCGCGCTTCAGCGAGAGCGCACGGGCGTCTGGAACGGCCGCGTGCTGTTGCTCAAGAGCTATGCGATCCGCGGCGGCACGATGCGCGGCTCATGTTTCGAGACCGATTTTGCCAGCTTCGTCACGTGGCGCGATCAGGGCTTCCCCGACCCGAATGTCTACAATTTCTTTGCCGCCGCGGCGCTGCGTGCGGCCGACGGCGGCTTCGTTCTCGGCGAGATGGCGCCGTACACGGCCGGTGCGGGCCAAATCTGCTTTCCCGGCGGCACGCCGGACCGCGACGACATCCGCCCTGGCGGCGCGCTCGATATCGGCGGCAATCTGCGGCGGGAACTTCTGGAGGAGACCGGTCTTGACCTCGGCGAGTTTTCCGCCGAAGCCGGCTGGACCATGGTGCACGATGCAGGTTTTGTCGCGCTGATGAAGCGCATGACGTCACGACTGAGCGCCGATGACCTGCGCTCGCGCATCATGCGGCGCCTCGCCAAGGTTGCGCAGCCTGAATTTGTTGATATGCGGATCGTGCGTTCAGCCGCCGATCTCAACAGCGGGATGCGGCGCTATCTGCGGGCCTATCTCGAACGGGAGTGGCGGCGATGAAATTCGCCAAGATCTTAAAGCATTGCCGCGTGGACAGACCGCGGCATTTCAAGTTCGCCGATCACGATCCGGCGGAGCGCTTCGGCCTTGCGACCGACATCGAGGACGTGAAGCCGATCCTCGCCGGCGGCATTGCCAGGATCGAGGAACTCCAGCAGCGCCTTTACGCCGACGGCCAGTGGGGCGTGCTGCTGGTGCTCCAGGGCATGGATACGGCGGGCAAGGACGGCGTCATCAAGCACGTGATGTCCGGCATCAATCCGCAAGGCTGCGAGGTGCATTCGTTCAAGGCGCCTAGCGCCGATGAACTGGCGCACGATTTCCTGTGGCGGACCGGCAAGGATGTTCCCGGGCGCGGCCGCATCGGCATCTTCAATCGCTCGCATTACGAGGAGGTGCTGGCAGTACGCGTGCACCCGGAACTGCTGGAACGCCAAAACCTGCCGGCCAGCGTGACCGGCAAGAATCTCTGGAAGCACCGGTTCAAGGAAATTTGCGACTTCGAGCATCATCTCGCGCGCAACGGTATGCTGGTGCTGAAATTCCATCTGCGCATTTCCAAGGAGGAACAGCGCAAACGCTTGCTGGCGCGGCTCGATGAGCCGTTCAAGCGCTGGAAATTCTCCACCAGCGATCTCGCCGAGCGCGGGCATTGGGACGATTACATGGCCGCGTATGAGGACATGATCCGCGAAACCTCGACCGACTATGCGCCGTGGTACGTCGTGCCGGCGGACCACAAGCATGTTGCCTGGCTTGTCGTCTCGGCAGCGATCATCGAGGCGCTGGACGGGCTGAAGCTCAAATATCCCAAGGTCACGGGGAAAGCGCTCAAGGAGTTGAAGAAGGCCGAGCGCGCGCTCAGGGCCGAGTAGCCTTGCGCGGCCGGCGGCTTGCGTCGGCGCCTCCTCTTCCGCTACAAGGGGCCGGTTTCCCGTGAGGCTAACGCGGAATTCACCTTAATCCGCGAGTTTTGGGCCGCAACGAGGGTTTGGCAATGTCGACGCGCCGCGATTTCCGCGCGATGACCCGGACGGCCGCACTGGCCGCCTCCGGCGCTGCCCTCATTCTCGGCGGGCTCCTGCTCCTTATCGCCCCCTGAGGGCCGGCCGGGCGTTTGCGCCTGGGCACTCAGGGGTCGGCTTAAAGCAGCGGAACCCAACAGATCGCACAGATCTAGCGCCCAGACCCTTAAGCGGCGGGCGCAAACGAGAAGGACCTCAATCATGACCACGCCAGCTAAATCCGAGCCGGTCGAATCTGCACCAGCCAAATCTGCACCAGCCAAGTCCGAGAAGGACCGCGTCGTCATCTTCGACACCACGTTGCGCGACGGCGAGCAGTGCCCCGGCGCCACCATGACCCATGAGGAGAAGCTCGAAGTCGCCGAGCTGCTCGACGAGATGGGCGTCGACATCATCGAGGCCGGCTTTCCGATCGCGTCCGACGGCGACTTCGCAGCCGTCAACGAAATCGCCAAGCGCACCAAGAACGCCGTTGTGTGCGGTCTGGCGCGCGCGGGCTTGAAAGACATCGACCGCGCCGGCGAGGCGGTCAAGCCGGCGCGGCAGTCGCGCATCCACACCTTCATCTCCACTTCGCCGGTCCACATGAAGTGGAAGCTCCAGCTCGAGCCGGAGAAGGTTTACGAGATGGTGATCGGCTCGGTGGCACGCGCGCGGGGCTACACAGACGATGTCGAATGGTCGAGCGAGGACGGCACCCGCACCGAGCACGATTTCCTCTGCCGCTGCGTCGAGGCCGCGATCAAGGCCGGCGCCACGACCATCAATATTCCAGACACCGTCGGCTACACGGTGCCGGAGGAATATTTCGCGCTCATCAAGATGGTGCGCGAGCGGGTGCCAAATTCCGACATGGCGCGTTTCTCCGTGCATTGCCACGACGATCTCGGCATGGCGGTCGCGAATTCGCTCGCCGGCGTGCGCGCCGGCGCCCGCCAGATCGAATGCACCATCAACGGCATCGGCGAGCGCGCCGGCAACGCCTCGCTCGAAGAAGCGGTGATGGCGATGCGGGTGCGCAACGACGTGATGCCCTATTGGACCAACGTCGACGCGAGGATGCTGACGCGGGCGTCGAAGCTCGTTGCCGCCGTCACCTCGTTCCCGGTGCAATACAACAAGGCGATCGTCGGCCGGAACGCGTTCGCGCATGAAAGCGGCATCCACCAGGACGGCATGCTCAAGCACACCCAGACCTACGAGATCATGATGCCCGCGGACGTCGGCGTGAAGCAGACCTCGCTGGTCATGGGCAAGCATTCCGGACGTCATGCCTTCGTGCACAAGCTCGAAGAGCTCGGCTACCGCCTCGGCGACAATCAGCTCGAAGAGGCTTTCGTGCGCTTCAAGACGCTGGCCGACCGCAAGAAGCACGTCTATGACGAGGATATCGAAGCGCTGGTCGACGAGGAGATCGCGACCGCGCAGGATCGCATCAAGCTCGTCTCGCTGTCGGTGATCGCCGGCACGCGCGGGCCGCAGCGCGCCACCATGAAGCTCGATATCGACGGAAAATCCCTCATTGAGGAATGCGAAGGCAACGGCCCGGTGGATGCCGTGTTCAACTGCATCAAGGCGATGGTGCCGCATGAGGCGACACTGGAGCTTTATCAGGTCCACGCCGTGACCGAAGGCACCGACGCGCAGGCCGAAGTCTCGGTGCGCTTGTCGGAGCAGGGCAGGGCGGTGACCGCCAAGGGTGCCGATCTCGATACGCTGGTCGCCTCGGCAAGGGCCTACCTCGCGGCGCTCAACAAGCTGGTGGCGCGGCGGCTGCGCGGCCAGCCCGAAGAGCGCCGCCTGCATTCGACAGATGTTGGGTGAGGGACACGCCTTGCCCCTGGGGGGGAGGGCCGCTATATCGAACGGAAGATTGCCGCCTTGATTGGCGGCTTTCTTTTCCGGGCGTTCCAGCGCTGACCCGGCGAAATGGTGGAAGTTCCTAACCCCACCCTACCTCCCCGCACGCGGGGGAGGGTAGGGTGGAGGCGGTTAGGGCGCATAGCTCAGTTGGTAGAGCAGCTGACTCTTAATCAGCGGGTCCCAGGTTCGAGCCCTGGTGCGCCCACCAACCTTCGCAAGCGAAGCGAGCGAAGGTTGCCCTCCGAAGCTCGCTTGAGCGAAGGTGGGCGCGTCCCGCTTGCTTCTGTTGGCACGCCATCTTCGCTGCTTCGCAGCTACGGCTCGATCTCGATCTTCCTCAGCTACGAGCGCTGGTGAATGGCGCTCCAGATGCGGTCGGCGGTGTAGGGCATATCGAGCGCGAAGATCTGCAACGGCTTGAGCGCGTCGAGCACCGCATTGGCAAGCGCGGGCACCGATCCGGTGGCGCCGGCTTCGCCCGCGCCCTTGGCGCCGAGCGGATTGGCCGGCGAAGGAACACCGCAATCGATCAGCGTGGTGGGCGCTGCGTCCTCCGCCCGCGGCATAAAATAATCCATGAAGCTGCCCGACAGCAGCTGGCCGGTGTCGGGATCGTAGGCAATGTGCTCGCCGAGCACCTGGCCAAAACCCTGCATCAGCCCGCCGTGGAGCTGGCCCTCGACAAGCGTGTGGTTGTAAATCGTGCCGCAGTCGTCGGCGGCGATGTAATTGATGACCTCGATCTTGCCGCTGCCCGGATCGATCTCGACTTCGGCGACATGCGCGCCGCTGGGAAAGGCGGTGGCGAGATCGATCGTCACATTGGTATTGAGCGGATGGGCCGGCTCACTCCATTTTCTCTCGATCAGCGATTGGATGCCGATCGTGAGGTCGGTGCCGGCGACTTTGTACTCGCCCTTGTCGAACACGACGTCGGCCGCCGCAACCTCCAGTTCGCTGGCCGCCAGCTTGCGGCCTTTCTCGACAATCTCCTTTGCCGCAGCTTGTAGCGCGCTGCCGTGGCTGATCAGCGAACGCGAACCGAATGTGCCGGTGCCGGCGAGCTTCGGGGCCGCCATGTCGTTGTAGCGCAGCTCGATCTTGTCCTCGGGATAACCGAGAACACCGGCCACCAGCGCGGGAAACACGGTCTCCAGTCCCTGTCCTGACGGGCCGGCATTGGAATACATCGCCAATCGCCCGCCGGATTCGACGCGGATTTCGACCTGCTCTTTGCCCGCGCCGCCGGAGGGCTCGAGAAACATGGCGAGCCCGATGCCGCGCAGCTTGCCGCGCCTTTTTGCTTCGCGCCGGCGCGCGGCGAAACCGTCCCAATGCGATGCCTGCAACGCCGTCTTCAGAAGGCGATCCGGGTCGGCGCTGTCATAATTCGAATTTGTCGGCGTGCGCATCGGGAACATCGATTTGCGCAGAAAATTCTTGCGGCGAAGTTTTACGGAATCGACGCCGGTCACGCGTGCGGCTTCTTCGACCAGACGTTCCCAGAGGTAGGAAACATTCGGCCGTCCGGCGCCGCGATAGGCCGTGGTCGGCGTCGTATTGGTGAAGATCAGGCGGTGCCGGCCGTACACCGCGGCGACGTTGTAGAGACTGATCGCCGAGCTGGTCGGCGATGCGATGGTGTTGATAAGCGGACCGGCATTGGAGCAGAAGGCCCCGAGATTGACTAGCCATTGCACGCGCAAGGCGACGAAACGGCCGTCGCCGTCGAGGCCGAGTTCGCCGATCAGATCCGCGCCCCGCCCGTGGTGGTCGCCGGATAGCGTTTCCGCGCGGGTCCCGGTCCACTTGACTGTCCGGCCGGTCTTCTTGGCGGCAAGCATGACGGCCAAAAATTCGGGATAGACTTCGTTGCGCACGCCGAACGCGCCGCCGACATCGGCGGAGCGGATGCGCACGCGGCCCGGGTCGAGACCGGTAATCTGAGCCAGCGACGATTTCAGATCCGCGGTGCCTTGGGTCGGAGCGGACAGTTCGAACGCGCCGGCCGCCGCGTCATAGCGCGCGATACACGACTTCGGCTCCATCGGATTGCCGGAAATCCGCTGCGCCCGAAGCTGAACGCGAATGACATGGGCCGCGGCGGCAAATGCCTGGTCCGCCGCCTGCTGGTTACCGTACTCGTACTCGAACGCCAGATTGCCGGGCACGTCGTCATGCACACGGACGGCGCCTGCTGCGGTTGCGTTGCCGGCCTCTACGAGCACCGGCAAATCCTGGTATTCGATCTCGACACGTTCGGCGGCGTCCTGCGCGATGTGCTCGGTTTCCGCCACGACCAGCGCAACGGGCTCGCCGACAAAGCGGACACGCTCGTGCGCCAGCCCGGACCGAAACGGCACGCGCAGCGTGCTGCCGCCGACCCCCTTGAAGAACGCGGCCGCCGGCAGGCCCTTCCAGCCCTCGGCGACGAGATCGGCGCCGGTGATGATGCCGATCACTCCCGGCATCGCTCGCGCCTGATCCGTGCTGATCCGCACTATTTTCGCATGGGCACGGTCGCTGCGGACAAAATAGCCCGCCGCCTGTCCGGCGTTGCTGTAATCGGCCGTGTACTGTCCCCGGCCGGTGACGAGGCGGAGGTCTTCGCGGCGGCCATGGAACTGATGCTCGGGCAAATTCGTCTCCAACATTTCACCAGCGAATGTGTTCGCGTTCTTACATGACTGGGCCGGTCCGCGAAAGCATGGTCAGCGCAGCACCCGGCGGCGGATTTCCTCGATGATGACGCTGTTGTCGAGATCGCCTTCGCCGTGGTCCATGCAGGCTTCGAGCGCGTCGGCGTGCACTTCAAGGAGCGGCAATTTTTGCCCGATGCGGTGCGCCTGTTCGAGCATCAGATGCACGTCTTTCAGATGCTGCTTCACATAGCCCTGCGGCGAAAAATCCCCGCTGACCATTTTCTGCCCCTTGGTGTCCATGACCTGCGAGGCCGCGGCCGACTCGCGTGCGACTTTCAGGAACGCCGCCGGATCGAGGCCGACGCGCTCGGCGAATACCAATCCTTCGGCGAGCGCCATGCGGTTCAAGCCGAGAATGAGATTGACCGCGAGCTTGGCGCGGCCGCCGTCGCCGACCTTGCCGATGTGGAAGCGCCTCGGGAACAGCGCATCGAGTATTGGCGCGGCATCCGCAGCGATTTTTTGATCGCCGCCGATCAGGCCGACGCCGTCGCCTTGGCGAACCTGCTCGCTGGTGCCCGACACCGGCGTTTCGAGAAAGCGGAGCTTGCCCGCTATGCGCGTGCCGAGCGCCGCGATGCGGTCCGGGTCGCAGGTCGAGGTGCACAGCACGATTTTTCCCACGGCGGCGGGCACGAGCGCGCGCTCGACCACGTCCTCGACCTGGTCGGTATTGAACACCGCGAGCACGATCGGATCGCAATCGCGCGCGATGTCGGCGAGCGATCCGGCGCGTGCGCCAAGTTGTGCCAGGCGCTTGTTCTTTTCCGCATCGACGTCGAAGCCGATCACGGCAAATCCCGCCGCGACAAGGCGCTGCGTATAGACCTCGCCCATCAATCCGATGCCGATGACGCCGACGGGAATGTTGCTGGGCATGCCACTCATTCCAGCGGCGCGATGTTGAGATCGCGCGCCACGGCATCGAGACTGTCGCGCAACGTTTTCGGTATCGGCACGCCATGGACGCGGCGATCGACAAATTTGCCGTGGCTCTGCTCGCCCGGCAGCCAGATGCGCTCGACGCCGGGCAGCCGCCGCGAATTGCGGATATCGCGGATCACCTGATCGACCGCGCGCTTGAATTCGCCGGCCGGCATGAACGCGTCGATCGAGATCGCCGCGATCGCCTGGCCGGTATTGGTGGCCTTGCCGGTCTCCTTGACGAAGTCGATCACGTCGCGGCCGAGCGCGGCGCGGTTAAGCGCGCCGGCGAGCAAGCCGATGATCAGGCTTAAGCCCGAACCCTTGTATTCGCCGATCGGCAGAAGATGGCCCTCATCCATACGTTTCGGATCGGTCAGCGGCTTGCCCTCGCCGTCGATCATCCAGCCGACCGGCATCTGCTCACCGCGCTGGGCCTTGAGCCTGACTTTGCCGAAGGCGGCGACGGTCGGCGACATGTCGAGCACAATCGCCGGCTCGTCCTGGGCCGGGACGGCAACGGCCATCGGATTAGTGCCAAGAAGGCTCTCGCTGCCGCCCCAAGGCGGTAGGTGATTGCTGCTGCCGACCGCGAAATAGAGCCCGATCATGTCGTGCTTAAGCGGCATGGTGACATAAAGCGCCGCCGGGCCGGCATGGTTGCTCATGCGCGCACCGACCCAGCCGATGCCGGTGACTTTCGCCTTTTCGATCGCGAGGTGTGCCGCCCGCCGCATCACCAGATGGCCCATGGCGTTGTCGCCGTCGATCAGCGCCGCCGAGGCGCGGTCGCTGACGACGCGGATATCGGGCTTGGCATTGATGCCGCCGGCGCGGATGCGGCGCACGTAGAGCGGCAGCCGGATCACGCCATGGGTATCGCTGCCGCGCAGATCGGCTTCGGCCATGAGCCCGGCGAGGATTTCGGCATCCTGCGCCGGCAGGCCGGCCGCGCCGAAAGCGCGCACGATAAAGGCCGCCAGCCGGTCGGCCGGAACGCGCGTATCGTCTGTGGGCATAGTTCTGTTCCGCGATGAAAAATTACCTCTCCCCGCGCGCGGGGAGAGGTCGACGAGCGAAGCGAGGAGGGTGAGGGGGCCTCTCC
>Ga0207416_1005185_pt1 | contig 10545 bp, 7 predicted proteins | sample PaiPotPPM11metaG_FD_184107 | JGI IMG/M metagenome (GOLD analysis project Ga0207416, IMG submission 184107) | Iron sulfur acid spring bacterial and archeal communities from Banff, Canada, to study Microbial Dark Matter (Phase II) - Paint Pots PPM... ...
ACTCCAAGCCGCCAGAGCCAGGGGCAGGAAAGGCGGACGACCACCGCTGAGCAAAGACCCCAGCAAGCGCAAGAAGATCGAGATGGCAAACGCCTTACATGCCGACCCGACCAATAGTATCGAGGATATTTGCAGGACGTTACATATATCCCGGAGTACGTTGTATAGGTGGATGGGGAAAACAAGGTAGTGTAGGGCAGGTAGACAGTTCAATGTATCCGGTGCTTTATATATTGAGGTGAAATATGGCAGACCTTTCTAAATATGCCGCGAAGATTCTCACGGAAGATGATCGACCTTTGTTTCAAGAAGCTGTAGCAGCAGCGCTTCATGGTGCGCCACGAGGTGCATACATATTGGTTTGGATTGCTTGTGCAGAAGGATTAAAGCGTAAATTTCACGAAGCTGTTGTTCGCGACAGCAATGCCAATAAAGCTATTAAGAGAATTGAACAAGCAGAGAGCAACCACAATAGCGCAGATATGGTGATTCTGGATGAGGCAAAGAATTATGGCTTCATCGATGATCTTGTTTATCAGAAGCTTGAAAATGTCTATAAAATGAGGTGTGTCTATGGACATCCCTATGGAGCTGCTCCAAGTGACGAAGAGCTTGCCGGTGCCGCCGCAGTCGTTGTAAGTGAAGTTCTTGGGAAACCAACCTTATTAAAACATGGGTTTGTGCAATCCCTTATAGATAAGTTATTTTCTGATATTAATTATCTTGAGCACAGCGAAGCAAGCGTGAGGTTATTCGCCAGAGAAATGAGCACCCGCATTGCTTCAGTAGTCTATGGGTACTTACTAGAAAAGTATGTAGAGAAACTCGAACCCTCGTATGATGCTTCATTGGAAGTAATACTAGAAAGAGGCTTATGGTTCTTAAATGAGTTTTTGCTGAGCGTGGGATGTGACTTCTACTCTGCTGAACAATGGCATAATTTTATAGCAAAATACCCAATAACGACACAACACATTATTCTTTCAAGTGAGAGTTTATTTGAATCGGTCGGGGAAAGAGCAAAAGATTATATTGTTTCGTACACCATCAGGTATGCAAGTGACCGGCCTTCTCGCCTGAAACGAGTCGAAGAATTTTTGGACTACGGACTATTATCCGACGAACAGAAAAGTAAACTGCGAAACGTGGATATTGCGACTATCAAGGCGGCGAACCTTAAGCTCAGTACCTGTTACGACACCATCATAGCGGCCCTAGAGTCTCATAACTGGTACAAACAAAATCGGGCTGTTAAGCTTATAACAGCAAAAAGTAAAAGTGAGATAGCCGCACTTTCGCCAGAACAACAAGAAGAGCTAGGCCGTAATATATTGCAGGTTGCAGAGGGTGGATCGGGTTCAGCCTGGGCCTATCTCTCAGCACTTCGTAAAGACCCAAGTGGTTTGACCCCTCCTTTTTTAAAAGGACTCATTTTTGAAACCTTTGTGAATGAAAAATTAGAGTTCAGGCTGAAAGAAGAATGCATGACTATGGTTCTAGGCTTGCTGACGAGCCAGAAAGACATCGAGGCTGAATTAGCAGAGGCAATCGACACGTCGAAGCCGAAAAGTTGGATATCTGAAAAAGCCTACCAGCGCATACTCGATCTGGTCAAGGAAAAACTCGAATTAAACTTACTAGCTGAGGCACTTGAGCGAAATAAGGAAAAGCTTACCAATACAGATACAGATGCTTGGTAGGATAAGCACTTCTTATGTTTATGTTGACCTCCGATAATAAGTACTTATCGAGGGTGTGTCAATGAGTGCCAGAAGCCGCTTTTATTGGTTAGAGCAATGAGTTTACTTTCTTTCAAAGGCAGTTTCTTCAGGTTTTCCCACATCTCCTGTCAACGTAAAATGCATTCCTGTGAGTACTATGCCGTCTTCACCACGTATATCTCTCACATTTCCCACTTGCTCAAAGCCAAACTGCTGGAGATCCCTTACGAAATGTACTATCCCTTCAGGCGTGAATGATGATCCTGGCTCGACAATAAACAGATGTCCGCCTCCCCGTAAGATACGTTTCGCGTGGGTAAAGTACGCTCTCAGATCGTCACCAGTGCCATACAGAGAGAGGCTATAGATCAGAACGTCAGTCGAGGCATCAGGCAACGGCGGATTCTCCATTTTTCCTTTGACCTGGCCAGGCAGTCCATGCCGATCCAGACCTGTCACATGGCAGGAAAGTTCGGCAAATGGATTGAGACCACAGCCCATATCAACGATACGGAGATCTGGACGGAGCAGGGACTCAAGTTTGGCGCAAAGCCACTGGTATGCCAGTTGGGACGCTGAAGAGGTGCACAAGTGGTCGAGAAATGCGCTCGTATACTCAGTGCTAGCAAAGAGTTCATCAGCCTTGGCTGCGCTCATCCCCCGAAGACGGGCAATCTCCCCACGCCACTTTTGAGCAGCACTCAGTTCCGCAGGCCGAGGCTTCGCAACCAATGGCTCAACGCCAGTTTCTCTGATCTGTTTGAGCCAGCGATGCAAGGCTTTTCGCACCTTCGTTGCTGCATCGATTGCTGAGTACATACCATCAATGGCAACATCAGAGAGTTCACGTTTGCCGAGGATAAGATCCCAGATGCGCTGGTCAATGGTACGCAGCGGCGATCCATCATGCAAAAGCTCGTTTGTCGTTGTGAGCAGGACATCCACAACGACACGGTGTTTTTGTCCCTCACGGTGCAGGCGGGCGATACCCTGATCAAACTCAGCTGCTGTATAGGGAAGGTCAGCGACAATAATCTCATGAGCCGTCTGCTCCTGGGCCGGATCAAACAGGGTTAATCCCACTCCAATGGTTCCAATCGTTCCTACCAGTATACGTAACCCATCTGGAGCGCGAAAAGCATCAAGAATTTCTTTTCGCTGCTCTTTCGGGATAGTGCCATTGATCTGGCCGACTTGCTCTGGAAAGAAATCTTGTAGATCGGCATATATGGCTTCTGCTACTTCATCTCGGAGGTAGGTTAGGACGAGCAGTTTTTTGGCTGACCTAGCACGTTTGCGAATAAACGGAAGTTTAGCCTCCAGCGCTATCTTTCTCAATCCAGTAAGTGCATTGTTCGCTTTTGCCCTTGGCCACATTCCAATGGTGTGCGTCTGTTCCAGGAGATCGTCTTGTACTTGTAATGGAATTTCAACTGGCCGCACATCACAGAGAGGCAAGTGGAGTAGGACATCTTTTTTACGACGCCGCACAATATGTGGCAGTACCGCTTCAAACACGTCAGCGATGTCGCTCATGCGGCGGTTATTAAGCCTCGTGTAGTGAAACTGGGGATCGTTATTGCTCAGTATCTGCAAGAGAGACAAGGGTTCGGCCAGTTCATTGACAAGGGGCGTGCCGGTGAGACCGATAGAACTCTGAGCCGCAGCTCGTATCTTTTCCAGTGCTTCTCGTCGGTAAGTCTCTTTTTGGCCCCCACGTTGCTTTACAAAATGCACTTCGTCAATGCAAAGGCAGTCGAACTCCTTTTTAATAAGGCGGTCTACCATTTCGTCGTTGAGCAATTCTTCATAGTGCAGGACGAAGAAAGTAGGGGATACTCCAGAGGATAAAGTGGCGGTATCCAGTGTCTCTCGAAGCCCTCTCACAATGAAGGCATGACTCAGACATTTACGAATTTCACCACGGGTATCAGCCCAGGTATCATCTGCCACTGTTTTAGGAGCAAGTAAAACAATGCGACGAATCCCTGAAGCTGCGACTGCTGCAAGAAATGAGGCAGATTTCCCCATTCCTGGGTCATCAGCATCGAGAAGAAATGCTGAGTGCCCTTTTTTTATCAAGATGTCTGCCATTCGGCGAGCCGCATCTGCCTGATGCAAGCGCAAATGCGGTCCTGTCCACCCATATTGGGTAAGCTTTGTAGCAAAATTGACGGCTTGTTCCACCTCCTGAGTGAACTTTGCTGCCGCCTGGACGACAAACTCGTTGTCCATCTGCCCTGCATACGCGCTCAAAATAGCGGCCTGCACATCGTCGGTGGTCACCGTTTGTGTACTGTGCAGCGATCCATACCAGATATAGAGTCGCTTGTAGAAAGCTTCCCAGAGAATTTTGGAGGAAAGAAGCCCAAGTATCTCATCAAGTGGAAGCCGGATAGCACCAAGGGCCGAAAGCCCCCGAATAGCCACTTGTTCTTGGTGAAGATCGGGCACGGTCTCAGTTGAGCCAGCAGGTGAAAGTGGACTCTCTTCCTCGATTGGCAGATCACTTCCCACGACGGACTCAAGTTCTGCTTCTTCCAGATCCTGCTGGATTGTTTCTTCATCTTCTAAGGAGTCTGCTGTTTCCTCTTCTGGGGCTTTTCTCAGTTGCGTTAAAGCTAATTCAATAGCGTCATGATTTCCATGAGCGAGACTGGCGTTAAGCCGCGTAATACGTGCATTGCGATAGTCAAGCATACCAGCACGCCGCTGAATGATCATGACTTGTGCTCCACTCAGGAGGTTGGACTCGGCTAGTGGTTGAATAGAACGGGCCAAGCGCTCTACTATTTCTGCGGTATGGGAAGTGATGTGCTCGTTACCTGTATAGCGGAGGCCAAGGCGACGGGCGACCGCTAAGAGACCTCCATGTCGATCAAGGGCAGCGTGTAATGCTCCTTGGCCTGCCTCTCGTAACTCACGCTGGGTTGGCATCACGCCAGGAGTTCCTTGTTCTTCGATAAACCGAAGCAGTGCTTCTTTGATATTGGCAAAGTCGTCCCAATACCCGTCTGGTTTCGCCGTATAAGCAAATCCAATGCGTTCGGCAACAGCCACTACGCCACCATGATCATCAATAGCACTAATGAGATCGCCGCGGCCAGCTGCTTGTAATTCACTGCGTGTTGGCATCCTGTTTGGGGTTCCATATGCTTCAACGAAGTCAAAAAGTGCCTGCCTGACATTAGCAAAGTCGTTCCAGTATCCAGGTGGTTTTCTCACATAGGAGAGGTCTAAACCCAAACGTTCGGCAACAGCTAAGAGACCTCCATGCTTATTTAAAGCACTATCGAGATCACTTCTCCCAGCCTCTTGTAACTCAGTACGAGTTGGCATCACGCCGGGAGTTCTGCGCTCATCGATAAATTGAAGCAGCGCCTCTTTAAGGTTTTCAAAGTCGTTCCAGTAGCCTGGTAGTTTTTTTTCGTAGGAAAGCTGCAAGTTTAACAGCCCCGCAACTTTGGACATTCCCCCATGCTTATTGATAGCAAAGACCAAATTTGATCGTCCTGCCTCCTCTAGAGCGTTGACCGTCGGCATCACGCCAGGAGTTCCTTGTTCCTGGATAAAGGCCAGAAGCTCTCGCTCCACATTGGCAAAATCGTCCCAATATCCATTTGGCTTTGTCTTAGCAACGAGTCCAAGTCGCTTTGCTACCGCAGGAAATCCTCCATGAGCATTGATAGCTACCGCGAGACTATGTTTACCTGCATCGCGTAGCTCGATTGTTGTCGGCATTCTGCCTGATATTCCCTGAGCCTGGTTGAAGTCTAGAATCTCACGTTGCACATTGGCGAAATCTTCCCAATAGCGATCCCGCTTCGCTGAGTAGGTGTAAAGTAAGCCGAATTGTTCTGCTAAAGCTGGAAAACCTCCGTGGTTAGAAATGGCACTGGCAAGATCTGTTCTCCCTGCCTTTTTCAGTTCGCTGACTGTTGGCATAACGCCGGGTGTTTCACGCATTTCGTTAAACTCATAAATGGCGAGCTTAATGTGCTCAGTGTTATCCCAATAGCTAGGAGGCTTCGCTGTAGACGAAAGCTGAAGTTCCAATCGCTCAGCAACGCGAGCAATCCCTCCATACTTCTTGGTAATAGCAATGACCAGGCTATTCTGTCCAGCCCTTTGTAACTCAGAGAGGGATGGCATTATCCCAGCCACCCCCTGCTCTTCGATGTAGGTACAAAGAGTAGCTTTGACATTCTCAAAATTATCCCAATATCCCATGGGCCGAATAGTTATTTGCAATTCCAAACGCTCTGCAACAGCGGTCAGTCCTCCATATTTATTAAGAGCACTATCAAGATCGGACCGATTTGCCGCACGTAGTTCAGCACGAGTCGGCATCTTCCCAGATATGCCGTGTTCTTTGATAAAAGCTACAAGTTCTTGCTCTACATTAGCAAAGTCATCCCAATATGCCTCCCTTTTTTTGGCGTAAGAGAGGTGCAACTCCAGTTGCTCGGCAACTGCTGAAAAGCCACCATGAAGATCAACCGCGTAGGCAAGACTATCTCGCCCTGCCTGTACTAATTGTTGTTGAGTCGGCATGAATCCAGGAACTCCATTTTCTTCTATAAAATGGAGTAATTCGCCCTTAACATTTGCAAATTCTTCCCAATATCCGCGCTGTTTGCGTTTATAGGAAGGAAGCTGAAGCTTGAGTTGTTGGGCAACTGATTCAATCCCTCCATGGTTTTTGATTGCTTTGGCAAGATCACCGCGCCCTGCTTTGAGCAATTCTGCTTTGATCGGCATCACGCCAGGAGTGCCATATTCGGCGATGAAGTCCAGAAGCTCTTTCTCAACGTGACTAAAATTCTTCCAGTAATTTCCTGGTTTCCGCGTGTACTTGGGAGTAAGGCCCCATTGTTTTGCGACCCGGTCGTATCCTCCTAACTGGTTAATTGCCCTATCAAGATCCCTGCGATCAGCCTGTCGCAATTCAGTAGAGGTTGGCATCACGCCAGGAGTGCCGTGCGTCTGAATGAAGTCGTAAAGGGCCTGCTTCGTTGAAATCAGTTCACTGTCAGAGGCCGATGCGAAATAATCCTTCTGATCCATTCAACTATGTCCTCTTCCTTCGCTTACATGGATATCAACGACGTTCTGTGTTGTAGTGCAGGCATACTATAACATCAACCATAAGGTTGGGCCATAGTTGCTTGATTTATTGATCTCACTCTAAATTGCTAAAGGGGGAAGCCCGCATGGGCAACACACTGGACCAGCGTGGTTTTGCGATGCCTGAGCCGTTCTTTGGCGCGCACCAACTCGGTGCGGAGTTGAGCGAGGTTCGCAGCACAAAGGTTTTTGAGTTCGCGTCGCTTGAGCAGATTCCACACTCCTTCTTGCGGATTGAGCGCTGGGGCATAGCCAGGCAGTCGCTCCAAATGAATGCGCTTGGCTCCCCCTGCCGCCAGAAAATCTTTGACCACGTGAGAGCGATGAATGGTGGCTCCATCCCAAATGACCAGCAGCTTGCCGGGGATCTTGCGCTCAAGCATCTGCAAAAAGCGCACGACATCTGGCCCTTTGTACGAGTGGTTCTGCATCTGCATGAACAGTCGTCCATCCATCGTCAGACCCCCGATAGCGGACAGATGATCACGAGTCAGCGGAACCGTCAAGATGGGCGTCTGGCCCACCGGCGCATAGGTCCGAACGGCCATTGGCAAGAGATAAAACGCCGACTCGTCTATAAAGACGATGGTACGCTCTTCCTCTTCGGCCTTTTTTTTAACGCTGCCATCCGTTGCTCTCGCCAGGTTTGGATCGCCTGCGCATCTTGTTGGCTCGCTCGGCTCTCTGGCTTCTGGACGCTGTGCTTGATCGCTTTGAGGAGGCGACTACAATGGGTCGGATGATAGCTCACGCCAAACTCCCGTTTGATCACGATCGCGACGCGCTCGGCAGTCCACACCTGGCCCCGGAACCCATAGGCTTCGGCTCCCTTGGCCAACAGGGCGGGCAACTGGGCACGCTGTTCCGGTCTCAGTTTTGGCGGCGCGCCCGGCGATGGGTGATGGCGCAACGCTTGCGGACCATAGGTCTTGCCCTTGCTGATCCATTGACTGACGGCTCCTTCCGTGACTCCCAGAGCCTCCGCAATCTTTTTCTGGGGCCATCCCTGTTCGTACAATTCCCAGGCGCGCAGCCGTCGGCCTTCGCGCCAATCTTTTGGCTGAGGTGTGCTTGTTTTCATACCTCCTTTCATCGGCTCTTGGGCCGCAAACTTTAGTCCTTTCGAGCGAGATCAATAGCCCTCTTCTGTCAGACCGGGGTACACTAAAAGAGAGAGAAGATGTACTGATGAAGTCGAGAAGAGGGGTGAGAAGTCATGACTCAGCCAAGAACGGCCACCCCGACGGTGGCCTTTGTCGATGAATATTGTCAACTCTATCAGGATCTCTTCCCTGACGTGCGCAGCTTTGAACATTTCAAGCAACTCCATGTCGGGATGCTTGCAGAAATCAAACGCAAGACCTTACCAGCGATCGCCAAAGCGACGGGGGAGAACGACCCGCAAGCACTGCACCATTTTGTGGCGTATGCTCCCTAGAGCGTCGCAAAGCTGCGGGAGAGACGCCTGACCAAGCTGAAACAGGCACTCGCAGGAAGAGTATTCACGCTGTGTATTGATGAGACAGGAGATAGGAAAAAAGGGAAGACGACCGATTATGTCGCGCGCCAGTACATCGGCAATCTCGGCAAGCTGGACAATGGCATCGTGTCGGTTAACGCCTATGGAGTGCTGGACCCGCTCACCTTCCCGTTGCTTTTTCACGTCTTCAAACCACAAACACGTTTAAAGCCAGATGATACCTACAAAACCAAACCGGCGTTGGCAGTGGAGATCATCAAGGAACTGCTCGCCTGGGGGTTCCAGTTCGATGTCGTCCTGGCAGATTGTTTGTATGGAGAGAGCACAGAATTCCTTGAAGCCTTGGAGGAACTGCACCTCAAATACGTGCTGGCAATCCGCTCCAATCACGGGGTCTGGCTTCCTCCAGGGCAACGCGTCCACATGACCAGTTGGCGTTTATTTGAACGCCTCTTTTCTGATGGCGCACAGCAGACCCGAGCGCTTCGCGAGATCGTTTATGGCCAACGCGGTCGCATCCGCTATTACCTGCTCACGACTGACCCCACCACCCTGCCAAAGGATGGAACCTGGTACCTCATGACGAATCTGGAAGGCAAGATCGAGAAAACGATCGGCAACACGTATGGCCTGCGAACCTGGATTGAATATGGCTTGAAACACGCCAAAAATGAATTGGGCTGGGCCGATTATCGCGTCACAGACTATGCCGAGATCGAGCGCTGGTGGGAGATCGTCTTTAGCGCCTATCAGCTCGTGAGTTTCCAGTGTCCTGCTTTCCATCTTTTCGATCAGGAAGCTTCGTCAGAGCAGACATCTCCGACCACACCGGTCGAACATTTTGCCGAGCATCCCTGGTGGGATTCGGGACATGGCTGGAAAAATACCTTGAACAACCTCCGATTGATTCTCCAACCCTATGTCTTTTATTGCTTACTCTTCCCCTGGCTGTTGGTCTTCGACCTTCCCCGCCTCCATACAGGCTTTACGGAACTCACCACCCTGATGAACTTTTTTCATGCCGCTCTCCCAACTTGACAGAAGAGGGATAGCACGTCGCGAAGAGATTCTGCATGCGTATCAGGAACGCAGCAGTCTGCGTGGCCTCACCCGCACGTTTGGCGTTTCTCGCACCACGGTCACTGCCTGGATCAAAAAAAAGTGGCGCACCTCCCTGCCTTAAGCACGACTGTGGTTGCTCCCGACCTGGAAGATGCTACTTCCACCATCCTGGAACTTGACGAACTCTGGTCATTTGTCCTGAAAAAAGCCAACGAGATCTGGATCTGGATTGCCTTGTGCCGCAAAACACGACAGGTGGTCGCCTATGCATTGGGTGATCGAAGCAAAAAGACCTGTCTCCGCTTATGGCAGTCCATCCCATTACTCTACCGCAAGGGGCATTGCTTTACGGATTTTTGGGTGACGTATCAAGCGGTGGTTCCCGAGGCACAGCACACCGCAGTGGGCAAAGAAACCGGAGAAACTGCCCATGTCGAGCGCTGGAATAATGCCTTACGCCGACGGCTGGCCCGCTTTGTCCGCATGACGTTGTCGTTCTCCCGCATCAGTGATGATGCATGAAGCATGTCTGCTTCTTTTTCTTCATCGCTATAATAAAGATCAGGTTATCCTTCTCACTTGAGCCACTACCGTCTTTTTCAAAGGGCTGAAAACGACCGGTTGCGAGCATTTCCCCTAAGGCCCGCATGGATTGCGCCTGGTCTTCTGGGGCCGTCATCGTTACCCAGTTCATCCGCCCTGCTGCCAGATCCTCACAGGTATAGCCCACAAGCGAGAGAAAGGCGTCGTTGGCCTCATAAATGGTTCCCTCCGGGTCAGACACGATGATCCCAATGATATTGGACTCCACCAGCCCGTGAAACCGCATCTCGCTCTCCCGCAAAGCTTCCGCCGCTTGTTTGCGCTCGGTGATATCTTGGGTGTACAGCGAGAGTCCGTCCTGCGCCGGATAGGCATGGGTCTCCAGCCAGCGCTGCCAGCGCGGATGCCAGGCTTCAAAATGCCTCGCCTGTTGCGTCGCCATCGCCTCCCGCAGCTTTTGCTCAACCGGCGTGCCGAGCAGCTCGGGGTTAATTTCCCAGAATGACTTCCCCAGCAACGCTTCCTGGCTGAGGCCCGCATACTCCTCCACGCGTCGATTCACATAGGTGTAGCGCCACTGCGCATCGACATGCGCGAAGAAGTTGGTAATAC
>Ga0207416_1005188_pt1 | contig 10539 bp, 11 predicted proteins | sample PaiPotPPM11metaG_FD_184107 | JGI IMG/M metagenome (GOLD analysis project Ga0207416, IMG submission 184107) | Iron sulfur acid spring bacterial and archeal communities from Banff, Canada, to study Microbial Dark Matter (Phase II) - Paint Pots PPM... ...
TATCCGCCGACGTAGAGGCGTGTGTTGTCGAGCCATTTGAGCGGAGTATATATTTCCGTTTGCAGGGGATGCGGACCTGTCGGCCCCTGTTGAAGCTGGCTGAACGAGCTGGCTATTTCAAGCTGGGCGTGGCCGTGCTTGAGATCGACAAGGTAAATGGCGGGTAGATCGAATGGGCCTGAGAAGCCTTGCACGGCGACCGAGGCGAGATCGGGCGACCAGACGAATTGACCGAGTTCGGAGGCATAGGGTGTGGTGGCGGCTGGCAGGCAAAACAGCGTTTGCTGGTACTGGCCGTCGACGCGCACCATGCGCAGTTCTATATGCTGGTGAGGGTAGTTGATGACGATGACAAAGAGCAGCCATTGCCCGTCTGCTGAAACCTGCGCTTCCGTGATGTGGGCATTTGCCAGGCCGAGCATCTCTGTAGTGGCGTTGGTAGCCACGTTGATGCGTTGAAGAAAGCTATCACCCTGGCTGTCTCCGCTATAGTAGATGAGTTCGGGCTGTTCGCCCATGCGCAGCGATGGCATCACGGCGGCGCGCGCTGTGCCAAAGCGGGGGCAAATGGTGGCTGCCGGGTCAAGTGCGGTGAGTACGGGCGTTGGGCTTCCCTTCGTATTCAGGGGCGGCCTGGCTGGTGCGCTTGAACATGCGGCCAGCAGGAGAGACAGGGCCGAAACGAAGAGGGCGCAGAGTAAGAACGAATTTTTGAAGAGATGTTTGCGCATAAGAAAAATCTCCCGATGGAATAGACAGGGTTAAAAAGTTGTCCAGCCTGCGAGGTAGACATCAGAGCCAGGAGAGACCAGGCCGACGTAGGCGCTGGCGAAGGTATGCAGCACGCCGTCGCTGAACGCGCCATAGGCGAGGCTTGAGGTATGCGTATCAACGCCTGCCTGGATCGCTTGCAGGGCAAACAGAGCGCCGTCGCGCGAGACATTTGACCACGAGCTTTGCGAATAGGGCGCGAATGATTGGAAGTTGCGCTGGTACAGCGGGCCATTGGTGGCGAAGATGCGCCTGAGTCCTGAGCCGTCTGCGTTGATTGTCCAGAGTCCGGTGGTGGCGAGCAGGAGCAGGGTACGCGGTTGCTGGAAGCGTATCTGTTGCACGATGAGCGTGGAGGAGTGGTAGATGGTTCTGGGTGTACCACCGTTGATGGGTTGTACCGTAATGGCGCTGCTGCCCGTTTCTCCCTGTTGGCTGTCTTTCAACGTACACGAACTCATGAACAACTGCGTCCCATCGCTGTTCGTGTCGAAATCTTTGCATTGCAGCGAGCCGCTATAGACTTGCCGCGGCTGGCTGGCGGCTTTGCTGATATCGAGGATGTAGATGTTTTGCATCGGGCCGTTGGGATTTTGAGCGCTTACCAGGGCAACCTGTGTGGCATTCAACCACTTGCGCGGCGCGTAGGCGGGCGTGTCGGGTCCATTGCCAGAGGTCAGTAATGTGCGGAGCTGCACGTGCTGGATGTCGAGCAGGTAGGTGATGGTGGGGCCGGACTCGGGCGGCTGCTGATCAAACACGATGAAACGCTGATCGGGCGACCACTGCGCGCTGTTTAATCCGGCGTAGGGAGGCGCGGCGAGCAGTGTTTGCAGGTGCTGCCCATCGATACGCACCAGCCGCAGCTCGTCATGATCGGTGACATAGGCGATGAAGAGAATCCATTGCCCATCGCTTGAAAGCTGCGCCTCTTCGATCTTGACGCCAGGCATACGAATCACGTCCGCGCTTTTCTGTGTCACCCTATCATAGCGTTCGAGCAAGCCGGACAGGCTCGCCTGGTTGCTGTTGCTATTGGTAAAAAAGACAACATTCGGATGGGTTCCCAGCGCGAGCGGGGGCATTGTGACCGCCAGAGGTGTATCTGATACAGGCGCGGGAGTGCCGGTTGCCGGGCCGGGCTGCGGGTGTGGCGAGCCGGGCGGTGTTTGCGAACAGGCAGCCAGGGAGATAGCCAGCAGGCTGAGCAGGCTCCATGCCAACAAGAGTTTTTTCAACATACCTTTTCCCTATAGTGCATAACTATTGATGTAGAAAAGTGTTTCATGAGGTAACACTGGTGTAGGAACGCTGCTTCTTTTACATTTGTTCCCGGCTGCAAGGGGAAAACGTGGCAGCGGGCGGTTTTTGTGAGGAAGTTCACAATTTTTGCAATGTTTCTGCGGATTTGTTCATCCATCACGTTTTTTTACTACAATACGGTTTGTTGAGATGCGGATTTTTACGTCTATGAAGGTAATGTTACTATATGATTCTAAAAGGAAGGAGCGGGATCGTGCAATTTCACTTTGTGCTGATGGAAGAGGCAGATGCGCGCGAGGTGCTGGCGTGGCGCTACGAGGGCCAGTATGCTATTTATAACGGGGAAGAAGAGGATGACCCGGCGGAAATGCTGGACCGGCGCAGCCCACACTATACTGTCAAAGATGAGCGTGGTGAGCTGGTTGGTTTCTTTGCCTACGGGTCTTCAGCGCAGGTGTGGGATAGCGGCGAACCTCACTTATATAGCGAGCAGAATACGATTACGATTGGTCTGGGCATGCGGCCAGATTTGACGGGCAAAGGGCTGGGCCTGGCCTTCACGCAGGCGGGGATGGACTTTGCCAGGGAACACTTTCGGCCCGATTATTTCCGCCTGTATGTCCTGGCGTTCAACGAACGCGCCATACGTGTCTATGAACGTGCGGGTTTTGAGCGCACCGGAATATACGCGCAGCTCAGCGCTGAGTACGGGAAGCGCGATTTTGTAGAGATGAGGCGAAGAGCGTGAGCCACGTTTCTTTGCTTAGCCTCTGCTCTGCGTTACTTCTTTTATAAGTACTGCGTTTCATGAGTACTACTCCTGAGATGAGTTTCTAGCAAGTGACCCGGATTGTCAACTTGCAGCGTCAGTGTCTTTATATTGGCAATTGTTGGTTGTGACTTTTTTTACTGAGTATTGTCTCCTGCCGGGTACTACTCAGCTAGCACGCCAACCTGCACAAAAGTTTAGGAGGTGTCCCCCAATGGTTGAAACAATGGAAGAATTATTGACTGTACAGGAGGTCGCGGCTCGTTTGCGCGTCAACGAGGCTACCGTGCGGCGCTGGATCAAGAACGGCGCGTTGGAAGCCATCAAGCTTCCGCATCGCGGCAAACGGGAGATCTACCGAGTTCGGCGCTCAACTCTCAGTTCGGTCCTCAAAGACTTTGATGCGCCCAGGTCGTAAGTAGCTCGCTTCTGGAGCGGGTGTAGATAACCCCCCCCATCTATGCCCGCGATGTTTCCTCTTCTTCCTGCCTCATCTGCTTTGCTTCGCTTACCGTTCGGGAGGTAGCTCTGACCAGATATTTTTCGTGATGTCCGGCTGGTGCATGGAGAGCCGGTCTAGCAAGGTCGCTGGCGATTGCTCGTGTATGACGATGCCGGTGTGCATAGCCGGGATGAAACCCTCCGTTGAAGCGTGGGTGATAAGCGCTAGCAGCGGCGCGAAATACCCAGCTACATCCAGCAAGCCGATCGGTTTGGTGTGCAGGCCAAGCTGTGCCCAGGTGATGATCTCGAAAAGTTCGTCGAAGGTGCCGTAGCCGCCGGGGAGTGCGATAAAGCCATCGGCAAGGTCGGCCATCAATGCTTTGCGCTCGTGCATACTGTTGACTTCGTGAAGTTGCGTCAATCCCTGGTGTCCAATCTCGCGACGGAAAAGGCCACGCGGGATAACGCCGATTGCTTCACCACCGCCTGCCAGCACGGTATCTGCAATGACCCCCATCAGGCCAACGCTTGCTCCGCCATAGACCAGGCCCACCCCGCGCGCCGCCATTGCCTGCCCCAACGCCTGCGCCGCCTCCCCGTATGCTGATCGATTGCCGAGATTCGAGCCGCTGAAAACGCAGATTCTGCGCATTGATGTCTCCTTACTGATGCTACACTCGATATGTATCATGAAAAATAACCATAGGCCAGAGTTCATTTTAACAGGTCTGTCCACACTGATGAGGCGGCGATACCAGGGCGGGGGCCAGCCCGGCCCGTACCCTATACGAAACAGGCACCCGCTCCGTAGCAGGGTACGGGCCGGGCTGGCCCCCGCCCTGGTCATGCGCGCGCAATAATTGACACTTTAGTAGAGTTTTCTTGTATATAAGCTCAAGTATAGCATAATTTTATGCGATATTCATTTACATTTGCATCAATTCATTGTATTTTATAGACAGGTGGAGGATTACGATGGTGAAGTACAAGGAGGTTATGGCAATGGTGAAACGTTCTTTCTTACGTTTGGCGCGCAGCATTTCACTTCTCTCTGGCGTACTTGCTCTTCTCGCTACCCTTTCTCTACAGGCGAGTCCTGTCTCTGCTGAAAGTCCGTCGTTTGTGCGTATCATCCACGCCGCGCCTGGTATCGGAACGGCGGATGTCTTTGTGGATGGCGCGGTGTTGCTCAGCAGTTTCCAGTTCGCGTCGGTGACGGGGTATGCGACCGTACCGCCCGGCCCTCATAAGGTGCAGATTGCCCTGGTGGGGAAGGGTTCTGGCGCGGCGGTGATTACCGAGACCTTATCGGTCAGCCCTGGCGCTGCTTTCACGGTAGCGGCGCTGGGCACGCAGTCCACCGGTTTTTCGCTGCAAGTCTTCGTTGATAACAACCAGCTGGCGAGCGGCCAGGCAAAGGTACGCTTCTATCACCTCTCGCCGGGTATTGGCTCCGTGAATGTCACCAATGGGGGGAACACCGTCGTGAGCGGATTGGCCTACTCTCAGGCCAGCAATTATCTCAGGATGCCCACAGGCGCGTATACATTCAACGTGAGCGGAACTCAGGCCAACGTGACTGTCCCTGTTTCGACGACGCTGCAGGCAAATATGGTGACGAGCGTCTTTGCGGTCGGCATGGCGAATGGAACGCCGCCCCTGCAAATCGTCACCGCTCAAGCGACTGGCCTGCCAGGATCACCCAATACCGGCAGCGATCCAAACCCGTCTGCCGCACCGGGCAGTTCACAGGCGCCCATGCTCTGGCTGTTTGGAGCGTTAGCCCTGTTCGTGTGCGGCTCAGGCGCGCTCACGCGCCGCCTGGCAAGCGCTCGCCGCAAAGCGAAAACGCATGCGTAAAGAAACGCGGAGGGAAGAGAGTGCGAGGAATGCGTCCGGTTAAGCTGGTGATGGGTTTACTGGCATTCACCCTCACTCTTGCCCTGGCAGGCTGCGGGCAAGGACTCACTTCTCAACCTGCTCCGAAACCGGAGATGAGTCCGCAGACAGCCTCGACTCCGCCTGCGCATCACACGACGAATGCGGTGGTGATAGCGGCAACACCGGTTCGTGCGAATCCGGCGCGCTTGCTGATTCCCTCCATCGGGGTCAATGCCTTGATTGAAAGGGTAGGAGTGACGCCCGGCGGCGACCTGGCGGTACCACAGCAGGATCGGTGGGACGACGTAGGATGGTATGCAGGGGGCGCGCGTCCGGGCGAGCGGGGCAGCGCCGTGATCGATGGACATCTCGATCGTCCGGGTGGCTCTCCCGCCGTCTTCTGGCGCTTGCGGGATATGCGCGTGGGAGACGAAGTGATGGTGGTTGATGCAGCCGGGAAAACGTTGAAATTTCATGTGAAAGAAATAGGCTTCTACCCACCCCAGGACGCGCCCATACAGCAGATTTTCGGCAACAACAGCGGTACCTACCTCAATTTGATTACCTGCGCCGGCGACTGGATTCCCAGCCAGCAGCAGACCACCCTGCGGCTGGTCGTGTATGCTGCTTTGGATTGAGTACTTGTGAATGATTGCCAGGGCGATCCTCGCGATCGCCCTGGACTCTCCATCCATCCGGGTGAGGGTAGGGACGCGATGAATCGCGTCCTCCACCGCCGCAGGAAGCCCGACACGGACGCGATGAATCGCGTCCTCCACCGCCGCACGAAGCCCGACACGGACGCGATGAATCGCGTCCCTACAGCTCATCCACGTTTTTCACCCGAAAGGACGGAGACCCTCGCCCTGGCATGTCTTCCCCTATCATCTCCATTCTGCTATACTCATGCATAGAAATACTGCCCCATAACGCTCGTAAACACGAATAATGCGTCTCACAATAGTAGAATGGGCAGTGTTCAGCGGAAAGGATGGCGGTTATGCCCACGCTGGTGATCCGGTTTATGCTCTTTCTCAGTTCGTATTTTCCACTGGCGCTGATCTTTTTCGTGCTTTATATCGTGCAGTATCCGGTGTGGGCCATCGTCATTCTGGCGCTTGGGCTGGCAGGACTGGCCGTTTTGCTGCTCTATTTCTTTCGCTTCGCGCCCCGCCTGGGGTCGTTTCAGGAGAAGGTGACGGGAATGCAAAGGCGCGATGGTGACGTGATGAGTTATGTCGCCAGTTACCTTATTCCGTTTGTGGCGATCCCTTTTGGTGGCTGGCAGCAAACGGTCGCATTACTGGTTTTTATCGGGGTATTAGGAATAGTATATGTGAACTCGAATATGATCCAGGTGAATCCTATGCTGAACTTGTTCGGCTATCACCTCTACGAGATCACGGTAGAGAAGAGCCAGGTACCACATGCGTTTATCACTCACAACCGGGTCGCGCTCGGTTCGGTCATTCATATTATAGATATCGGTGATGGCATTTTTCTGGAGAAGAGGGTAGCTGCGCAATGACAACTGCAAAGACCATTTTTGAAAATATCCTCTCGCTCGATTTGAGCGAATGCGAAGTGACGGTCTGCCTGGCCTCGGCGCTGAAGGATGAGTCCGTGCCGCGTTTTGAGCGCCTGCTGATCTCAGCGCAGCTGACCGAGACGTTTCGCAGCATTGCCAGTTTTACGCAGACGCGCTATAAGCGGGATTTCAGCAATGGCGACCTGCTCCTGCACCGTTACACCTTTCAAAGCAAGCCCGATACGCACGAGGTTGAGTACCTGGATGTTTCAACGTATGAGAGCATCGCGGAGCAGGTAGAGCCGCTGTCAACGCTGGCGGACATCGAGGTATTCGAGGCCGAAGAGAAGTTTACCGCCGGTATGCGCTTCTATGTGATCGTGGCTCAACCCCCGCAGGGCGATGCCGTGTACTTCTTTCGCGCCTATTCGCACCGGAAGATGCTCAGCCGCTCGCGCTCCTTTGCCATGATCTTCAATAGTGGCGTCTATGATCGCGTGACCGATCCGATGTTTCTCTTTGATTCCACGGTGGATTGTGTGAGCCGGGGCGGCATGATGTTCCTTTTCAAGAAGGAGCATTTTCACGAGATGTTCCGCTTCTTTGAGATGACGCGCAAAGTTGCCAGCGAGACGCTCGAGACGATTCGCGCCGCTGTGCCCATCCACAATTTCGAGGCCTTCGTCAAGGACTGCGAAGCGAACATGTCGAAGCAGGTGAAGCTCAACCACATCGCCTCGAAACCCTACCTGGCGCGGCTGACCATTGACAATATCAAGAAGGTCATTGCCAGGAATAAACTGGCCGTGCCGGTTATCAAAGTGGGCGATAAAGAGATGATCGTCTATGAACACGCCGATAAATGGGTGCTGCTCAAACTGCTGGACGACGACTACCTGTGGTCGCTGATGACGGAGCAGAGCTATGAGGTGTCAGGCAAACGCGAAGTGACAGAACATGATAGATAAGAAAGTAAGGTTATCTCAGCCAGCAACAAAACGATTGACAGTATGGGTGACAAAAGGGGAGCATTTGATTCATTGGTTCCAAAGGAGTACAGTACTCTTGTCTATTCATTTACGGAGGTGAAGGCTACGATGCACTCCTGCTCATCCTTTCCCCGACCAACTCCGCTCGTGTCTACACGCTCGCCGGGTTGCTTTTAGGCATCTATGCCCTTGGCCTGACGCGTGCCTGGCAATTGCTTGGTGGTCGCGGTCATGGGCTTGGCGAGTGGCTCTCTCCATTACACACCAGTGATAGCAGACAGCCTGAACCCACCACGGATCAAACTCGCTCAGCAACCAGTGTCAGGAAAGACGAAGCCAGATGAGAAAAAACTTGGACAGCGGGTTAGTCAGTCCACCTTTCTATGCCTTCCTGCTTCTCGTCATTACACCACATTCGGGATGGCATCTATTTCTGAACCTAAAACGTTGGGAAAAGAAAAGCGGTTTGTTTACCGGATTTACCGTAAGAACTGAGAATACTATCCCATGATTATCTCAGCGAGCTACAAAACCGACATACCAACATTTTACGGCGAATGGTTCATGAACCGTTTGCAAGCAGGCTATTGCAAAATGATCAACCCCTATGGGCGGCAGATTTATACCATTGATTTGTCACCCGACGCGGTGGATGGCATTGTGTTCTGGACCAAGAATATCGGGCCTTTCATTAAATACCTGCCTGAAATTCAGAGAAGGGGCTATCCTTTTATCGTCCAGCATACTATCAACGGCTATCCTCGCGAGCTTGAGTTCAGGGTTATTAACTACACGCAGAGCGTCGAGCATATGAAGAAGCTGGCGGGCGAGTATGGGCCTGATGCGGCTCTCTGGCGGTATGACCCCATCATCATCTCGTCTTTGACGCCGGTGAACTGGCACCGGCGCAACTTTGAGACGCTGGCGCAATCCTTAGAGGGAACGACCAATGAAGTCGTGGTCTCGTTCGGGCAGGTGTATAAGAAGACGCGGCGCAACATGGAATGGGCAGCGCGCGAATTTGGGTTTAAGTGGAGCGAACACGAGGCGATGACGTGGGATGCTGTGCGCAATCTTGTGGCTGAACTGGCCCAGATTGCCAGCGCGCATGGAATGCAACTGCGCGTGTGTTCGCAGCAGGCGCTGCTCATGCCGGGAATCATCGAGGAGGCGCGCTGCGTGGATGCCGACCGCCTTGAGCGCGTTTCCGGGAAAGCCATTCTGGGGAAGACACGGCAAAAGGGCAACCGCAAAGAGTGCGGCTGTTTCGCCTCAAGAGATATTGGCGAGTATGATACCTGCCCGCACGGCTGCGTTTATTGCTATGCGGTGCAGAATCGCGAGCTGGCTTTGCAACGTTACCGGGCGCATGATCCTGCGAGCGAGTTTTTGTTTGCGCCTGAACATGCTCAGGCCGATGAGAACGGTGGAGGCGAGAATCCTGGCACGATTCCTATGGCTCACATTGGAAAGAAGCATTGGCTGGCTGAACAGGCGGAGCGAGAGGCTATACTTATTCAAGAGCAGTTGTTTGACTTCTGATCCAGCATGAAGGAAGCGAGGATACATTTCATGGCACAGACGATCTATCAAGTCGATTCATTCACCAACAGGCCGTTCGCGGGCAATCCGGCGGCGGTGTGCATCTTACCTGCTGAGCGGGATGAGCGCTGGATGCAGGATGTTGCGAAAGAGATGAACTTATCGGAGACGGCCTTTCTGGTCAAGGGGCCCGATGGCTATAACCTGCGCTGGTTCACGCCCGTTGTCGAAGTAGCGCTGTGTGGACATGCCACGCTTGCCAGCGCGCATATTTTGTGGGAGACGGACCTGTTGAAACCGGGCGAGCAGGCGCGTTTTCACACGCTGAGCGGGCTGCTCACGGCTGAGCGGCGGGGTGACTGGTACGAGATGGATTTTCCTGCCAAGTCGGAAACCCCCGTTGAGATTCCAGCCAGTCTAATTGAAGCTCTGGGCGCGGGAGCGAAGGCGATAAATGTTACCGCGAATGAGTTTGATTTTCTGGTTGAGGTCGCATCCGAGGCAATCGTGCGCGAGATGCAGCCTGATTTCACGAGCCTGAGCAAGATTCCGGTGCGCGGCGTGATAGTCACCAGCCGTGCCGATGGTGGCGAGTATGATTTCGTGTCGCGTTTCTTTGCTCCGGCGGCAGGCATCAACGAGGACCCGGTGACGGGATCGGCGCATTGCTTTCTGAGTCCCTACTGGAGCGAGCGGCTGGGGAGAAACGAGCTGGTTGGCTACCAGGCGTCGGCGCGCGGCGGCGTGGTGAAGGTGCGCCTGGATGGAGACCGCGTGCATCTCGGCGGGCAGGCGGTGACGGTGCTGCGGGCAGAATTGATTTAAGGAAAGCGAGCCGAAGCATGGACAAGTTCCAGATACTTGCAGAGATGCAGGCTAGCCGCGCCGAATTTGATGCGCTGCTGGCGCAGTTGAGCGAGGAGCAGATGCGCGATGTGACACTGGATGGTGGGCGATCAGTCAAAGATGTGCTTTCACATATCGCGGTCTGGGAGCGGCGCTGTGTGGGATGGATTGAGGCAACAATACGCGGTGAAACTCCAGAACGACCCGAGCCAGGTGTGACATGGGAGCAGATGGATGATCTCAACGAACGCGACTTCCTGCGCACTCGTGATGATACATTGCAGGAGGCGCGGGACGATTATCGCCGGTCGTACCAGCAATTGCTCTCGCTGGTGAAGTCGATGCCCGAAGAAGATTTTGGCGAATCTCACCGATTCTCGTGGTGGGAAGGCCAGCCGATCAGCATGGTTATCGCCGCTAACTCCTTTGAGCATTACCGCGAACATGAAGAACAGATTCGGGCTTGGCTCGCCAAAGCTTGACGCATAGCTCATGGGTATGTTACC
>Ga0207416_1005189_pt1 | contig 10539 bp, 9 predicted proteins | sample PaiPotPPM11metaG_FD_184107 | JGI IMG/M metagenome (GOLD analysis project Ga0207416, IMG submission 184107) | Iron sulfur acid spring bacterial and archeal communities from Banff, Canada, to study Microbial Dark Matter (Phase II) - Paint Pots PPM... ...
TATTCGCGTAATAGCGCGCCGCCGTGCCGGGGCCGCCGTTCGCCAGCCACGGATGCCACTCCGCCGCGAGAAACGGCTTGAGTTCCTGCATGCTCGGCAGATCATTATGGATATCGGTGTCTATGAGGCGCAACGCCGCTGCTTTGTCGGCAGCAGTTTCGGAACGAGGTTCAATCGCGACCGCCATGTTCAGACCCTCCTTATGGAAACAATTACCGGCCAATACTGTCACTACCGTCGAATATCAGACAATGTCGCAAATCTTCAGCCATCCGCAGCGACGTGATCCTGCAGCGTCCCAGTCGGGGTGCCAGCGAAGATATTGGTCAACTCCTCCGGCTTAATTGCCGGAGCATCACGATAAAGGTAACACGCGGAGACACGCCGCGGGTCGGTGCGGAAGAGCGCCGGCTGCTGCTCGACGCACATCGGCATCGCGTACGGGCAGCGATCCGTGAATTTGCAACTCTCGGCCGTCGGTGTGCCGATCCCCGCCGGTGCCTTCGCCTCCGCCCAGGGATGATGCGGATCCGGCAGGGGGATCGAACCGACGAGCAGTTGCGTGTACGGGTGCTGAGGATCCTGCACGACCTGCTCGACATCTCCCGCCTCGGCCACCGCGCCGCGATAGAGCACGATGATGTTCTCGCTCACCTGATATGCGGTTGTCAGATCGTGCGTGATGTAGATGAACGAGATACCGAACTGTTGATTGAGGTTTGAGAGGCTCTTCAAGATCGTGGCGCGCAGCGAGGCATCAACCATCGAGACTGGTTCATCAGCGATGATGATCCGCGGTCGGAGCAGCAACGCGCGCGCGACCATGATGCGTTGGCGCTGGCCACCGCTCAGTTGATGTGGGAAGCGGCCCAATGTCTCTTCCGGGCGAAGACCAACAGCCTGAAGCGCTTCCTCAATCAGCGCCCGACGTTCTTTGTGCGAGTGGGCAAGGCCGAATTTCGCGATCGGTGTCTCCAGAACATGATCGACGTTGTAGAACGGGTTGTACACCTCGTAGGGGTCCTGAAAGACCACCTGCACCTCGCGCAAGTATGTCCGGTGCTCCGCACGGGACATGTGCCGAACATCTTTCCCTTGATAGAGCACTTCGCCACTCGTTGGCGCCGTCAGGCCGAGCAGAATGCGCGCGAGCGTCGTCTTGCCGCTGCCGCTCTCGCCGACGACCGCCGTGAACGACGGCGGGCTGTTCCCGATGGCGAGTGAGAAATTCTCCAGTGCCACGGTGCGCGTTTTCGTCAACAACCCGCCGCCGAATACTTTGGTGACATTCCGGGCTTCAAGTAGCGCAGTCATCGGTGCTCCTCGCTCCTCGCTCCTCAGTACAGGTGGCAAGAAACCCAATGGCCGGGATGCACTTCCCGCAACAATGGCTCTTCGCTCGCGCAGCGGTCGAACGCGTGCGGGCAGCGGGTCCGGAAGGGGCACCCCGATGGTCGGTCAAGGAGCGAGGGTGGAACGCCGGGGATGCCCTCGAACGCGCCCTTATGTTCGAGCGACGGTAGGCTGCCAATCAGGAGTTGCGCGTATGGATGGAGCGGTTCGTCGAAGAGGTTGGTGACGCTGCCAAGTTCGACAAGCTTCCCGGCGTACATCACCCCGAGCCGGGTCACGAACTGCGCCATCAGGCCCATATCGTGACCGATGAGGATGACCGACGCGCCGAGATCGTCCTGGACCTCACGCAATGTCTCCATGATCTGCCGCTGCACGACGACATCCAAGGCGCTTGTCGGCTCGTCGGCAATAATCACTCTCGGGCGCAGACTGATCGCGATTGCGATCACGACGCGCTGCTTCATGCCGCCCGAGAGTTCGTGCGGAAACATATTCGCGACTTCCGTCTTCAGCCCGACGCGCCGGAGGAGTTCGGCAATTCGCGTCTCCATCTCCCGCCGAGAGATACGCGTGCCATGATCAATCAGCGCGTCCGCGATCTGATCGCGGACCCTTCTCACCGGGTTGAGGGAGTTCATCGCGCCCTGCGCGACCATCGCGATGTCCGCGAGCCGTAACTGCCGCATCTGCTCGTCCGAGAGTGCCAGCACGTCCGTCTCCTCGAGCAACACACGCCCGCCCTCGATCTTGCCCGGCGGTTTGATGAGGCGGATGAGGGCCATGGCGATCGTCGTCTTACCAGAGCCGGACTCACCGACGAAACCGAGGCGTTCGTGGGGCTTCAGGTCGAACGTGACCCCATCAACTGCTCGCACCGCGCCGCGCGGTGTATGGTAGTAGACGCGCAATTCCTCAACACGCAGGGCATCGGTCTGTTGCGTTGAGGTGAGCGGACGCATCTCTGCCGTCACGCCGTCCTCCTCAAGCGTGGATTCGCGATCTCATCCAACCCGATCGTGAGCAGGAGCAAACCGAAGAAGAGGACGACCAGCATGATGATCGGCGGGAGCCACCACCACCACATGCCGCGCAAGAGCGCATTGAACCTGATCCCCCAGTAAATCGTCATGCCGAGGGTCGGTTGGTTCTGGGGGCCGAGCCCGAGCGCCTCGAGGCCGATCGAGAAAAGGATCGCGCCGAATACCGCACCGACGAAACTCGCGGCGAGGAAGGGGAACAGGTTCGGGAGCATCTCCCGCACCATGATTTCCGGTGTGTTCATACCGGAGCGTCGGGCCACCTGCACGTAGGCCCGCTCGCGCATCGTCAGCACCTGGGCGCGAATGATCCGTGTCGGTTGGCGCCAAGCGAGCGACGCGATGACCAGTGCCATGATATTGACGCTGATGAACGTCCTGATCGAGGCGGCGACCGTGATCAGGATGAGAATGCCGGGCAGCGTCAGGAGCGTATCAACGGCGATCCGGATGACCGCGTCCACCACGCCGCCGAGGTAACCGGAAACGAAGCCGAGAATGATGCCGACGCCGAGACCGATAGCGCCGGCGAGGAAGCCGATCCGCAAGGTGTCGGGCAGGCCGGCGATCATCACCGCGAGCAAATTGCGCCCCTGGTCATCCGTGCCAAGCAGATAGTGCCGGGAGGGCGATTGCGCCGGCAAGGCACTCAGCGGGTCGGCCTGCGTCGTGTCGACGAAGAGGGGGCCAACGGCGCTAATCAGCAGCAGCGTCACGATCATTGACAAACCGATCACCACGTTTGGATTGCGTCGGCAATACGCGACGATCGCCTCCATGGGCGTCCGGTCACGGAATGTTATCCGCTCCTCGATGGGAGCGCTCGGCGTCGCAGCGATATCAATGGGCATCTCAGCCACGTCACGCCCTCCTGTAACTGATCCGCGGATCGAGGATCGGGTAGAGCAGATCAACGGCCAACGTCGCCAACCCGATGACAAGAACCGTGATGTAGACGATACCATAAATGAGGAAGTAGTCGGAGCCGTTGATCGCGTTGAAAAGCAACGATCCCATCCCCGGATAGCCAAAGATCACCTCGACGATCACAAGGCCGGAGATGATCGTGCCAAGATTGATCGCGTAGTTCGTGACCTGCGGGAGCACGGCGTTGCGCATGGCATAGGAGAAGAAGATGCGCCGATCCTTGAGCCCCTTCGCCTCCGCGAAGTTGATGTAGTCCTCCCCCTTGGTAGTGATCATCATCCCGCGCATCCCGAGCGCCCAGAAGCCGACACCGGCGAGCACGATCGAGAGGCCGGGCAAGAACGCATGGCGGAGGATATCGAGAAGAAAGGAGACATCCAGGTGCGGGATCTGACCGATCGAGTAGCCGCCGGACAACGGGAAGATCGGAAACAGGATTGCGAGCAAGTACACCAGCATGATCCCGAGCAGATAATAGGGGATCGCTGAGAGCGCCATCGCGGGGCCGATGAGCAATTGAAAGACCTTCGGCGCGCGCGACCATGTGACGAGCGCGCCGAGGAACGTACCGAGCGTAAACGCGATGGCGGACGAGATGAGCAGCAAGCCGACCGTCCAGGGCAAGGCTCCGCGGATCAAGCCCATCACCCGGTTCGGGTAGCTCGCGATGGAATAGCCGAAATCCAACCGGGCGACGTGTTTGAGGTACAGCCCGTACTGGACGTACAAGGGTTTGTCCAGCCCGAACTCCTTATTGTACGAGCGCACCATCTGCTCGATGCCCTCCTGCAGCGGCCCGCCCTGCGATGCCTGACTGACGAGGCGATCTCGAACGGGATTACCGGGCGCCAGCCGCGGCAAGATGAAGTTGATCGTCGCCGCCGCCCAGAGGACGATGAGGAACTGGAGGACTCTCCGCACGACATACCCGGTATTCATCCGCGCTTACTCCTTTGTCGCATGACCCCGGCACGCGCCTCACGGCAGTAGCGTGAGGTGCGTACACACTTCCCGCGCCGCTACGCCGGTTTCAGGCTGCCGATGAACAGCCCGGCGGCGCCGCGGTGCCACGAGGCGGGCGTCGTGTACGGGCTATCCGCGTTCGGCCATCCCTTCCAGTACTGGGTATTGACCGGGCAAATCTGATACCACTGCACATTCGGGATGGTCGGTAGGTTCGGGATCCAGATCTCCATCGCCTTGTGCCAGAGGTCCATATACTGCGGTGTGGCTGGCGCGATCGTCGCCATCTGGTCGAGAATCTTGTCGTAGTCGGCGTTCTTCCAACGGTATGGATAGAGCGCGGTCTGACCGATCGGGAGCGCGTAGCGGCTATGATATTGCCGCATGCTGAGATAGGGATCGCGCACCGACGCCGATTGGCCGTCAATCCAGACCTCGATGTCTCCCGTTGCCTGGAGCGTGCCCGCATTCGTCGGGAACTTGAACGACGCATCGAAGCCCGCCTGCTTGAATTGCTGCGCGATGACGGGCGCGAAGGTTTCAAAGAATCCCGAAGCATTGTTCATGACAAATCCGAAACGCTTGCCATCCTTTGCCCAGATACCGTCCGAGCCTTTCGCGTACCCCTTGCGCGTCATGATCTCCGCCGACTTCTTCGGATCATAGGCGTCGATCGGGTACTTCTTCAGGATGTCCTGGACCGCGTCGAAGTACGGCTTCATCACCGGATAGGCCGGGAGCGGCAGCACGGTGATATCCCCCGAGCCCGCGAAGCCGACGTCAATGATCTGCTTGCGGTTGATCGCGTAATTGAGCGCCCAACGGATCTCGGGGTCATCGTAGGGCGGCTTCGCGCAGTTGATCTTGATGCAGTTCGTCCAGCCGTCAATCGCGCCGTAGGGCGGTTTCTTATCCGGCTGGAAGACAGCCACCTTCGCATTGCGTGACAGGACGACCTTGGTGTCCGCCGGAAGCAGGTTGTGCGAGGAATCAATCTCGCCCGCCGACAGCAGTTGGGCCAGTTTCGGGTCCTCGTAATGGGGCAGGATGATGACGCGCTTCATCGTGGGAAGTGGCCGGAAGCCCGTCTTGGCGCCCCACCAATCGTCGCGCCGGTCCCAGATCTTCTGCGTCGGCGACGAGAAGACCAGTTTCCACGGGCCGGTCACGATCGGCCAGCCCTTCGAGATGTCGTGATTGGTGAACTTTGTGAGATCCGGCTGCCCCTTGAAGATATGCTCGGGCACGATCGGGAACCCCTGATCCTGCACCCATTGGAAGTACTGGAGCATGAAGTTCGGGTTCGGCGCGTTGAGCGTGAATTTCACATTGAGCGGGTCAATCGCCACAATATCCTTGACCGCGTTCTTCATATCGAAGGCAAAGTTGAGGGTGGACGCGCTCGCGCCGTTGTCGCGCAGCATGTTAATGGTGTAGACGACATCGCTCGTGGTGAACGGCATGCCGTCGCTCCAGGTGATGTTGGGCCGCAGTTTGACCGTCAGTTCGGTGTAGTCGGCGTTGAAAGCGTAGCTCTCCGCCTGATACGGGATCTCCCCTTTGCTGCCGGTCAGGCCGGGCGGGGCGCTCGCCTTCTCGTTCCAGACCGAATCATAGAAATAGAATGGCTCGAAGGCGAAATGCCAGCCCGTGCGCTGCGCAACGGTCGGGAGGAAGGGATTATGGATCTCCGCGTCGTTAAACTGTTCCAACGTGTCCGAGACGCTCATGATCAGCGTCTGGTTGCGGGGTACCTGCGGGACACCGGACGGGGCGGCGGCGGGTGATGCCTGACCGGCGACTGTCGGCTGTCCGGCCGCCGGGGATGCCTGTCCCGTCGTGGCCGGTGCGGACCCGCCGGGTGCGGGAGTTTTCGTTGGCAGGACCACTTCCTGGCTGTTGCCACCCCCACACGCTGCCAGGAGGCTCGCCGCGGCGGCGGCGCTCGCGGCGACAAGGAACTCACGTCGGTGCAGACGGCGCAGTGTCATAGCGTGTAGCCCTCCCTGATGCTCACGGGACCCACAATCCACAAACTTCACGCACGGCCCGCAAGAGCTGCACGACAGTACCCAACAGCATAGGCCATGGCGATCTCGTTCTTCCGCTCGCCGAAGACTTTCGGTAGATGCTCCGGCGCGATCGCGCCCCGATAACCGAGTTCATGGAGGAGCGCGATCGCGGTGTCCGGCCGCACGTCGCCGTGGCCGGGGAAGACCTCGTCCACCTGCCCATCCGCGTGGATGACGACATCGCGCACATGGACCATGAAGGTGCGGTCGATGAAGCGGGGGAGCACCGCGCGCACGTCGTCTCCGCTCATCGCCATGCAGCCGAAGCAGAAGATCATCCCATTCTCGGGAGTGGGTACGGCATCGAAGAGCGAGTCGTATTCCCGCGCGCCCCAAAGTCCCTTCGCGGGTGGCCACGGTGAGTGCGTCGCCAATCTCGTCCCAGCCTGCCGCGCGTGCTCCGAAGCGCGGGCATAAAAGTCGCAGTTGCGCGCGAACTGATCCGCCGCTTCCGCCGCCGTCGCGCCATCGAGCGGTGGGTGGAGTGTGACGCAGGGGACACCCGCCTCGCCGGCGGCGTCGAGATGGCGCGCAAAGGCCGCGAAAGTTTCCTTGCCTGCTACCGTATCGTCGGCCCATTCGCGCACCGGTTCCTTGACCGGTTCGAGGCCGACGATCTCGATCCCGGCATCGTCGAACGCCCGACGATAGGCTCGGAGTTCAGTGCCAGTGGGCCAGCCCCGCGCGACCGCGTCCGGGATAGACTTCGCGGATTCCTGCACGGCGGTAATCCCTAGTTGGCGGCAGTAATCGATGCGCTCGGCGGGGTCATCGGAGACCATGTGGGTGCGTAGGCAGATTTTCACTGTGCCCCTCCTCCGCGATTCGGCACCGTCACGGATTGGAGCGGCAGGCGCACCGCACGGCCTTCGGTGATCGCGTGATAGGCCGCCTCGACCAATTCCAGCGACGCCCGTGCGTCCTCCCCGTGCGTGAGCGGCTGCGTGCCGTTGAGGACGCAATCGAGCAGGTGCTCGATCGCACCGGCCATCCCCTCCTCCGGCAAACGCGGCGCACCGACGGCTGGCCGCGTCTGGACCTGGAAGACGCCGGGGCCCACATCGCCCGCGATACTCCCGGAGGTGACCGTGATGACGTCGTGTTCGTCCATCCGAAGTGAGCCATCGCGACCGTAGATCTCGATCGGCATCACATCCCAACTGGCTCCCAGGTATGGGTGCTTCAGGACGTACGATACGGTCACTTGGCCGATGCAACCGTTCGCAAACTTAAGCAGGACGAGGCCGCTGTCTTCCGTCCGGCGCATCGGGTCGATCATGTCGCTCGTCGAAGCGACCGCCTGCACCTCGACCGCCTCGCCGATCAGCCAGCGGAGTAGGTCGAGCGCGTGGATGCCGATACCGGAGATGACACCGTCGTGCTTCCAGTACCCCTTGAGGCGTGCGGCGTCCATGTGCTGCCAAGCGTAGGTGATGTCCTGCAAATACGCACCGCGCACGAGGATCGGATCGCCGACGTAGCCGGCATCCAGCAACTCCTTCAACGTACGGTGGCGATTCTGATAGCGTTTCGTCTGATCCACCATCAGGAGCACGTTGTTCTCACGGCAGGCGGCGATCATCGCGTCCGCTTCATCGAGCGTATTGGCGATCGGCTTCTCGACGAAGACATGCCTGCCGGCGTTAGCCGCCTCGATTGCCACCGGCGCGTGCAGATGATGGGGCAAGCAAAGATCGGCGATCTGTACATCGGGGTCCGCGAGGGCCTCGGCGGTGGAGGTGTACCAGTGTTCGGCGCCCCATTTCTTCGCGGCCGCTTCGGCGAGCTCGGGGCGGACATCAACCGCCGCGACCAGCCGCGCCTTCGGATTCGCCGCGTACGCACTGAAGTGCCCGGCGGAAACACCGCCACAACCGAAAAGCGCAACACCGAGTGGCTCGGACATCGTCACCGGTCTCCTTCATGGCTCGTGCCGTAAACGACAGCACGTCACGATGCTACAGGGGCGGGGTCATCGACTTCCGGCCACTATCTTTGCCGGGGAGGGAGGGATAGCGCGGATGCGGTAGGGGTGTTCAAATGCCCAAAAGCGGCACGCCATCGCTGTCGAAATCGTCGTATGGGAACGATAACATTCGTACTTGGGGGCTGTCAAGGACAATCTGTGTAAATGCAGGGCTTATGCGTTCTCCCTGAGGGGAATGCCGAGGAAGGCGAGTGCGGCGTGTGCATTCCCACTGTAGAAGCGTAAGCGCTCGGCAATCGTGCGCCATCCCGCTCGGTGCAACAGACTGACGACGGTCTCGCGCAGCATCGCCATGATGCTCGGCCCGTTTCCTGTGTGGATCAAACTGCGATCCTCGCCCAACGTCACGCCTTTGACATAATGGAGCCCGTTCTCGACCTGCCAGTGTCCACGCACCAAGGCCAGCAACCGCGGCGCGTCCGCTACGTCGGCAGGCAGGCTCGTGACCGCATAGCGCACCGCTTCGTGGCGCCCTCCACGCTCCCACCAGACCCGCTCAATCATGATGACCTGTGCGAGGCCAGGCCAATCAAGGTAGTCATTGAGCGCCGTCGAGGCGATGAGGTGGCGGACCTCAACGCGCCCGTGCCCCTTGTCCACCGTGGTCGTCATGCGCATGTCCCACGCAGGCAGGCTCGCCGCACGCAACGCGGCATCGGCACGAGACGCGAACAGCGTGGTGATCGCCCGCAGCAGCGTTGCTTGATTCTCCTTGACAATCACGAGGTAATCACCGCCCGCCTCCCTGAGCGTCGCGCACAGATCGGTGTCACAGTAGAGGGCATCCCCCGTCAGCACGCGTCCCTGCCAATCCACACCGCCGATCAATGCGAGGGCGGCAGTCAGTTCGGCTTCCACCTTCTCCCCGCTGTGGTCGAGCGGCAGTTGGGCGGCGACGATGCCGAGTCGGTGGAGTACGGCACTGAGCATGTAGACGGGATACTCCGGTTGGTCGGCACAGGCGAGGCGACCCCGCTGCGCTTTGCCGTCGAACGCCACGCCTGGAGTTGCCCCGGATTGGTGGATAGTGAAAGGCTACGCTACCTGCCCATCTCTTGTCCACCTCCTTTCGCAGGCCATCGGCGACAGATGGCCGAGTGCGGAATGCCGACGGTGGGTGTTATAGAAGCCTTCGATATAGTCGAAGACAGCGAGTCGCGCGGCACTCTTTGTCGGGAAGCGGTGGCGCGCCAACAACTCGCATTCGAGCGTGGCGAAGAAACTCTCCGCCAGCGCGTTAGCGAAACAATCACCGCGACTGCCCATCGAGGCGACCAAGCCAGCGTCGCGCAAGAGCCGCCCGAAGGCGAGGCTCGTGTCTTGGCTGCCCTGATCTGAGTGATGGATGACCCCGGCAGGTTGGCGCCGCCAGACGGCCATTTCGACGGCTTCGATCACCAACTCGGTGCGCAGATGATCGGCCATCGCCCAACCGACGATCCGGTGGCTATAGACGTCAAGGACGATGGCCAGATAGAGGAAGCCCGTCCACGTCGGGATATAGGTGATGTCCGCCACCCACAGGTGATCCGGCGCTGGGGCGGTAAAATCCCGGCGCACGAGGTCCGGCGCCGGTGCAGCATCCGGCGCGCGCCGCGTCGTTCGTGGGCCTTTGCGCCGGTGACAGCCGTGCAAACCGGCGATCCGCAGCAACCGGGCGACCCGTTTACGCGAGCAATCCACCCCTTCCTCGCGCAGTTCGGCGTGAATACGCGGCGCCCCATATCTGCCCAGAGGGCACCCGCGCGGCTGCGCGCATGGATCGCGCGAATCGATGCACCGAGGGCCGCGTCGCTGACCGCTCGCGCCGACGGCGGTCGTTTCACCCAGGCATAGTACCCGCTGGGGGAGACACCCAGCAGTCGGCACCTCCGGGTGATCGCATGGTTGGCCTTCTCCGTCTCGATAAACCAAAACACCGCTCGCGGATCGCGTTGCTCTCCCGGGCGAAGAAGGCCGCGGCTTTTTTCAGGATCTCCCGTTCCTCTTTGAGGATGCGGTTCTCGCGGCGTAACTGGCGCAGTTCCTCGAGTTCGCCGCTGGTCAGCCCGTCACGCTGGCCGGTATCGATTTCCGCTTGCCGGACCCAGCCGCGTAACGCCTGATCCGAGATGCCGAGGTCGTTTGCGATCACCGGGATCGACTTGCCGCTACTCTGGACCAGCCGCACGGCTTCAGCCCGGAACGCGGGGGGATA
>Ga0207416_1005190_pt1 | contig 10538 bp, 10 predicted proteins | sample PaiPotPPM11metaG_FD_184107 | JGI IMG/M metagenome (GOLD analysis project Ga0207416, IMG submission 184107) | Iron sulfur acid spring bacterial and archeal communities from Banff, Canada, to study Microbial Dark Matter (Phase II) - Paint Pots PPM... ...
GGGCGAAGGCGTGTGGCTGACGTCGACCGACGGCGAGCGCTATCTCGATTTCACCTCCGGCGTCTCGGTGAACTCGCTCGGCCACGCCCATCCGCATCTGGTCGCGGCGCTCACGGCGCAGGCGCAAAAGCTGTGGCACGTCTCCAATCACTACGAGATCCCGGAGGCCGCGCGCGTCGCGGAGCGGCTGTGCGACGCCTGCTTTGCCGACTACGTCTTCTTCTGCAATTCCGGCGCCGAGGCGATGGAAGGCTGCATCAAGATGGCGCGCAAATACCACGCGGTGAGCGGCGCGCCGCAGCGCTATCGCATCATCACCTTCGAAGGCGCATTCCACGGCCGGACGCTGGCGACGCTCGCGGCCGGCGGCCAAAAGAAATATCTCGAAGGCTTCGGTCCGGTGGTCGAGGGCTTCGATCAGGTTCCGTTCGGCGACCTTGAGGCCGTCAAGCGCGCCATCGGCCCCGATACGGCCGCGATCCTGATCGAGCCGATCATGGGCGAGGGCGGCGTGCGCGTGGTCGCGCCATCGTTCCTCAGGGCGCTGCGCGAGCTCTGCGACCAGCACGGCCTGCTTCTGGTGTTCGACGAAGTGCAAAGCGGCATGGGCCGCACCGGCCATCTGTTCGCGCATCAAGGCGTCGGCGTCACGCCCGATATCATGGGCCTCGCCAAGGCGCTGGGCAGCGGTTTCCCGGTCGGCGCTTTCCTGGGCACTGCCGAGGCGGCCAAGGGCATGACGGCCGGGACCCACGGTTCCACCTTCGGCGGCAATCCGCTGGCGATGAGTGCCGCCAATGCGACGCTCGACGTCATGCTGGAGCCGGGCTTCCTCGAGCGGGTGCAGCGTACGGCACTGGTGCTCAAGCAGAAGCTTGCCGAGATCAAGGATCGTTACCCTTCGATCGTCGCCGAAGTGCGCGGCGAAGGCCTGCTCATGGGGATCAAGGCCGCCGTTCCGCTCGCGGAACTCATCGATGCCTGCCGCGCTGAGAAGATGATCACGCTTCCGGCCGGCGATAACGTCATGCGCCTCGTACCGCCGCTCATCATCAGCGAGCAGGAAATCGCCGAAGGCGTGACGCGGCTCGACCGCGCCTGCGCCAAGCTCGTGCGCGCCCATGCCGACAAGCACAAGGAACAGGCGGCGGGATGAGCGACGTGCGTCATTTCCTCGATCTCATCGACATACCGGCTGCCGATCTGCGCCGGATGATCGAGGACGCGCGCCTCATGAAGTCGAAGCCGGCGCGCACCGATCGGCCGCTCGCCGGCAAGACGCTGGCGATGATCTTCGAGAAGCCGTCGACGCGGACGCGGGTGTCGTTCGAAGTGGCGATGCGCCAGCTCGGCGGCGACGTGCTGTTGCTCACCGCCGAGGAAATGCAGCTGGGCCGCGGCGAAACCCTGGCCGACACCGCGCGCGTCCTGTCGCGCTATATCGACGCCATCATGATCCGCACGCTCAATCCCGATGACGTCGTCGAGCTCGCGCGGCATGCCACCGTGCCGGTGATCAACGGGCTCACCCGCCGCTCGCATCCGTGCCAGGTCATGGCCGATGTCATGACCTACGAGGAAAAACGCGGCCCGATCCGCGGCCGCACCGTGGCCTGGACCGGCGACGCCAATAACGTGCTGACGTCGTGGATGCATGCCGCCGAGCGCTTCGACTTTCGCCTGCGCGTGGCGTCGCCGCCGGAACTGGCGCCGAAAAAGCCGCTGCTGCAATGGGTCAAGTCGTCCGGCGCCGACATCAAGGTCGGCTCCGATCCTGAGGAAGCGGTCAAGGATGCCGATTGCATCGTGACCGACACCTGGGTGTCGATGGGCGACCGCAACGGCGCGCGTCGGCACAATCTGCTCAAACGCTACCAGGTCAATGCCCGGCTGATGGCACGCGCCAAGCCGGATGCGGTATTCATGCACTGCCTGCCGGCGCATCGCGGCGAAGAAGTCACCGACGATGTCATGGACGGGCCGCAATCGGTGGTGTTCGACGAGGCGGAGAACCGCCTGCATGCGCAAAAGGGCATTTTGACCTGGTGCTTGCATGCGGGCGTCCGGTAACGCGGGTCGCCTGTCACCTGGGTTCCGCGCAGGTCTGCCATAGTGGGTGCGTCGACGCCCGCAGACCAGGGCTCACAAACCAATCACAGACGCCTATATAGGTCGCGATGAACAAGCCCGATGTCGCCGTTCCTGTTCGCGAGCCCGCCCAGACCGGTCTCGACGACACCATCCTGCCATTCGCCGTCAAGGCGCTCGATGTGCGCGGCCGCATCGTGCGGCTGGGGCCGGCTGTCGACACCATTCTGAGCAGCCACGATTATCCGCCGCCGGTTGCCAAGCTTCTCGGCGAGGCGATCGTGCTCACCGTCATGCTCGGCTCGAGCCTGAAATTCGAAGGCCGCTTCATCCTGCAGACGCAAGGCGACGGTCCGGTGCGGATGCTGGTCGTCGACTTCACGTCGCCCGGCACTGTGCGCGCCTGCGCTCGCTTTGACGCCAAGCGCGTCGCCGCCGCGATTGCCGCCGGCGAAGCGGAGCCCGGCAGGCTTCTGGGCCGCGGCCATCTCGCCATGACCATCGATCAGGGCGGGGACATGAGCCGTTATCAGGGGCTGGTGGCGCTCGAAGGCGGCGGCCTCGAACAGGCCGCGCACGAATATTTCCTGCGCTCGGAGCAGATCCCGACGCGGGTACGGCTCGCCGTCGCCGAGGAATTTCGCGCCAGCGAAAACGGCGCGCGCCATCATTGGCGCGCCGGCGGCATCATGCTGCAGTTCCTGCCCAATTCTAGCGAGCGCATGCGCCAGGCCGATCTCGATCCCGGCGACGCGCCGCCCGGCACCGCCGCCCATGTCGTCGCCGAGGACGATGCCTGGGTCGAAGGCCGGTCGCTGGTCGAGACCGTGGACGATATCGAACTGCTCGATCCCGATCTGTCGAGCGAGCGGCTGGCCTACCGGCTGTTCCATGAGCGCGGCGTGCGCGTCTTCCGCGCCGCGCCGGTCAGCGCGCAATGCTCGTGCTCGCGCGACAGCGTCGAAAACATGCTCAAGAGCTTCTCGCGGGAAGATCGCGACGACATGGTCGAGAACGGCATGATCACCGTCACCTGCGAGTTCTGCAGCTCGACCTATGTCTTTGCGCCGGACGAGGTGACGCCGCCGCCGGCGTCCTAGAATTCCTTCTTACTGGATCGTGCCGAGCGGGTGCGCGCGGTCATAGCGGCCGCGGACCCGTTCCAGGAGTTTGTGCTGAAATGTCGGATCGAGTTCCGCCGGACCGACCGCGGGGGCGGTATTGATCGAGCCGGTTATTTCCGCGCCGAGGGCGTGCGACGCTGCGCGCACATATTCAGCCCCGACCATCACCGTCAAACCTGCCAAAACCGCCGCAATGGCTTGCGAACGCATTGAAATCTTTCGTCGAATCATAGCCCCTCCAATCAAGTTCCGTTCTTTGCCGGACAATTTAGTCGGATTTGTGCACTGCAATATGACTATTCGATAATTTAGATCAAGTTTTAATTAACACATTGTAATACCTAAGAATTATCTTTCACCGCGCTGCGGTAAAAACGTCCTCGGGGGAACCGATCGGCGGTTCCAGTCCGAGGCTGGCGCTGGGAACCAGCGGCGGCCCGCGAAATTGGTTTGGTGGGACAAGGCCGCGGCCAAGCGGTCAAGCCACCGCCGCCCGGGAGGCGTTCATGGGCAGCATTGCTGACAGTATCGTCGTCAAGATTTTGCTCGGCGTTGCCACCGCCGCCGTATGGTTTGTGCTCTCACGCGCCGCCAGCGCCGATCAGCAGTTCGCCGGAACACTTGCGGCAGAGCGCACGGTCGCGCAGCAGGCGTCGGTTCAAGCACTGGCGATCGGCCGCTGACGGCAACGGCCTCGGCGCAAGTCAGACCGCAAGTCAGACCGCAACCGGAGCCCAAGTCCGGCTCCCGCAACCGATGTCAGTTCAAGGTGCGCTTGGTCGCGACGCTATCCAGCGAGAAGGCCGGCACCTCGATGTCGAAATGCTCGCCGCTCGCGCTGACCATGCCATAGCTGCCGACCATGAAACCCGACGGCGTCTGCAGCGGCACGCCGCTGGTATATTCGAATGCTTCGCCGGCTTTGAGTGTCGGTTCTTCGCCGACGACGCCGGCGCCGCGGACCTCCTGCTTACGACCGTGCGCGTCGGTGATGCGCCAATGGCGCGTCTTCAGCTGCACCGTCTCGGTCCCGTTATTGGTGATCGAGATCGTGTAAGCCCAGAAGAAATAATTGTTCTCAGGCGACGACCGGTCGGCGACGAAGCGCGGCGTCACCACCACCTCGATGTCGCGGGTTACCGCCCGATACATGCCAGAGCTCCAAGGGCAGTTTCAAGGGCAGCTCGATGCGCGCCGGCACGCGCGGAGCGCGCCGCGCCGCCGCTCGCCATCCGCCCCGGCATTTCGGGTGCTTTGAAGTTCCGCATCCGCTCCCGCTCGCCCATCGGTTTTGACGTGACATCGGCGCTTGCCGCACTATCGGCGCAAAGCTCGACCAGCCCTATTAGCCAATGATTCCACGGAAAAGTGAATAACACCGCGGTCGTCGTTGCAATAACCATTGCAATACCCACGCAGACCGGCTTTCTCCAGCTTGGGGGCCGGATTCAAAGACTGCGGGGACGGGCCGTGCTGCCGCATTCGGGCCGGCGGACATGAGCGCAACGCCTATGCTGGTCACGCCTATAGCGACGGCTCCTGCGCTTCCGGTGATCGCGACCGAACGCGACCTGCGGCTCGATCTGTTCCGCGGCGTGGCGCTGTGGCTGATTTTTCTCGACCACATTCCTGGCAACATTCTCAACTGGTTCACCATCCGCAATTACGGCTTCTCGGACGCCACCGAGATCTTCATTTTCATTTCCGGCTATACCGCCGCTTTCGTCTATGGCCGCGCCATGCACGAGCGCGGCCTGGTGATCGCGAGTGCGCGCATCTTGCGGCGCGCCTGGCAGATCTATGTCGCGCATATTTTTCTGTTCACGATCTTCATGGCCGAGATCGCCTATGTCGCGGCGACCTTCGACAACCCGCTCTATGCCGAGGAAATGAACATCCTCGATTTCCTCAAGCAGCCGGACGTCACGATCTTTCAGGCGCTGCTGCTGAAATTCAAGCCGGTCAATATGGACGTGCTGCCGCTCTACATCGTGCTGCTGCTGTTGTTCCCGCCGATGCTGTGGATGCTGTTGCGGCAGCCGGGCTTTGCGCTCGCAGGTTCGGCGCTGGTCTATGTGCTGGCGTGGAATTTCGACTGGAATTTGCCGGCCTATCCGAACGGTGTCTGGTTCTTCAATCCGTTCGCTTGGCAATTGCTGTTCGTGTTCGGCGCCTGGTGCGCGCTCGGCGGCGCGCAGCGGCTGTCTTATCTGCTGCGCTCGCGCTACGTGATGGCGCTCGCGATTGGTTATCTGATCTTTGCCTTCGCCATCACGCTGACCTGGTATATCGAGCCGCTGGCGCGTTTCGTGCCGCAGTGGTTAAGCGATTGGATGTATCCGATCGACAAGACCAATCTGGACGTGCTGCGCTTCGCGCATTTTCTGGCTCTGGCCGCGGTGACGGTGCGCTTCATCCCGCGCGATTGGCCCGGCCTGAAATCGCCGTTCCTGCAGCCGGCGATCGTCTGCGGCCAGCATTCATTGGAAATTTTCTGTCTTGGCGTATTCTTGGCCTTTGCCGGACAATTCATCATCAGTGAGTGGTCCGGCGGGCCGGTCGTTCAGAGTCTCATTAGCCTTGCCGGCATACTGATCATGGTTGCGACAGCGAAGCTGATATCGTGGTACAAATACATAGAAGGGCGAAGCCCCACATCGCGCGTCAAGACACCGGACGCCGACCTCGCGGGAGGCGGGGCATGAGATTTGTTGTTGCAATTTTCGCTGCGAGCGCGCTCGCCGGTCTTGCCTTGGCCGCTGCGTCGGGCGGCGCCGCGCGCGCCGATCCGCCGCCGGAGGAATGCGACGTGCCGCAGTCCTTCCTCGAAAGCGATATCGAATTGCCGCGCGTCACCGCAGAGGTGAAGACCAAGCATCGTCTTGATATCAGCGTGATCGGCACCGGCTCATCCTCGATTGCCGGGCCCGACGGCACGCGTTTGGCTTATCCGGCGCAACTCGAAGAAGCACTGAAAAGCAAGCTTACGGGCGTCGAAATCAAGCTCACGGCGCATGTGCAGCCGCGCGCCACAACGGCGGCTATGGTGCAGGGATTGGTGAAGATTCTCGCCGACGACAAGCCATCGCTCGTGATCTGGCAGGCCGGCACGTCGGATGCGCTGAGCGGCATCGAGCCCGAGGATTTTCGCAACAGTCTCGACCAGGGTGTCGCGCAGATTCAAGCCGCCGATGCCGACGTGATCCTGATGAACATGCAATACAGCCCGCGCACCGAATCCATGCTCGACGTTTCCACCTACGCCGATGTCATGCGCTGGGTCGCGCAGCAGCGCAGCGCGCTGTTGTTCGACCGCCTCGCGATCATGCATTACTGGAATGATGCCGGGACCTTCGACCTCTATACCGCTACCAAGAAGTATGATATGGCCCGACGTGTACATGAATGCATTGCCCGGGCCTTGGCGTCGCAAATTATAAATTCTGCCCATCTCGACGCCGTGAGAATGCAAACAACGCGTTGATGTCCCCTGACAAACAAACAATGTTCTTGGCGCGTGCCGCGGCTATGACCGCGTTTGTTGCATTGCACTCTGTTGCGCTGCACACAGGCGCTGCCGCGCAGGTGCAGACGCCTGCGCATTTTGTCGCACCTCAAATCGTTACGGGGATCACAGAAACCGCCGCGTCTGCAGCAGCGCCCACCGCCGTTCCGGCTGTCGCGATCGAGCGCTCCAATCCGCTAAAACCCGTGGAGATGCCGTCGCCGGCACCTGTCGCGGCGACACCGCCGGCGAAGTGCAAGGCACCGGCTGCGATGACGCATCTGGATCGTCCGCTGCCGCACACGATGCGCCGTCTCGCAAACGGCGCGCCGATCACCATCGTCGCCATCGGTTCGTCCTCGACCGCGGGTGCCGGCGCGAGTTCGGCCGCAGCGAGCTATCCGAGCCAACTGGCGGCCGATCTGCGCGAGAGGTTCCCCGGCCACGACATCACGGTGCTCAATCGCGGCGTCAACGGCGAAGAGACCGACAACATGATGGCGCGGTTCGCGTCGGATGTTGTTGCCGAGCATCCACAGCTCGTGATCTGGCAGGTCGGCACCAATTCGGTGTTGCGCGACCGGTCGCTCGAGCAGCACGCGGTGCTGCTGCATGATGGCATCGCCCAGCTCAAAGCCATCAATGCCGATGTCGTGCTGATGGATCTGCAATATGCGCCGGCAGTGATCGCCAAGTCCGAGACCGACGACATGGTCGATCAGATCGTGCTCACGGCCAAGGCCGAGAACGTCGATCTGTTCGACCGCTTCGCGGTCATGCGCGATTGGAGTGAAGTGCAGCATCTGTCCTTCGATACGTTCACTGCGCCCGATCATCTGCACATGAACGACTGGGGCTATGGCTGCGTGGCCAAGCTGCTCACCGCCGCCATCGCCGAAGCCGCGACGCGTCCGATCACCTCGGCCGCGGCGCCGGCGCGCTGACGATCACACCGCCTTCAGCGCTGCGAGCACGTCTTCCACGATATCGTCGGGATGTTCGAGGCCGACGGAGACGCGCACCAGCCCGTCGCTGATGCCGAGCTCGGCGCGTTGCTCGGGCTTGAGGCGCTGATGCGTGGTCGTCGCCGGATGCGTGATCAGGCTCTTGGCGTCGCCGAGATTGTTGCTGATGCGGATCAGCTTCAGCGCATCCTGGAAGCGGAACGCCCCGGCTTTGCCGCCGTCGATCTCGAAAGCGACCAGGGTCGAACCGCCCTTCATCTGCTTTTGCGCCACCGCGGCCTGCGGGTGATCGGGGCGGCCCGGATAGATCAGCCGTGAAATCTTCGGATGCTCGGCGAGCGCGACGGCGAGTGTCGCCGCGCTGTCGGTCTGCCGCCGCACCCGCACCGCAAGCGTCTCAAGTCCCTTCAGCAGCACCCAGGCATTGAACGGCGACATCGACGGGCCGGTCTGCCGCAACAGCGTATGGATATTGTCCAGGATGAATTTCTCCGAGCCGAGCACGATGCCGCCGAGGCAGCGGCCTTGGCCGTCGATATGTTTGGTGGCCGAATAAACCACGCAGTCGGCGCCAAGCTCGAGCGGCGACTGAAATAGCGGTGTCGCGAACACATTGTCGACGACCAGCGTCGCGCCGGCCGCATGCGCGATCTTGGCCACCTCGGCGATGTCGATAATTTCCAGCGCCGGATTGGTCGGGCTCTCCAGAAAGAAAGTCTTGGTGTTCGGCCTAACCGCCGCGCGCCAGGCGTCGAGATTGCAGCCGTCGACCAGCGTCGACGTGACGCCGAAGCGCGGCAGATAATCCTCGATGACATAGCGGCAGGAACCGAACATCGCCTTCGAGGCGACGACGTGATCGCCGGCCTTCACCTGGCCGACCACGGCTAGCGTCACCGCCGCCATGCCGGTCGCGGTCGCGCGTGCGGCTTCCGCGCCTTCGAAGGCGGCCATGCGGCGCTCGAACATGTCGACGGTCGGATTGGCGAAACGCGAATATTGATAGCCCGGGTCTTCGTTCTTGAAGCGCGCCTCCGCCTGGGCGGAGGTGTCGTAGACGTAACCTTGGGTGAGGAACAGCGCTTCCGAGGTCTCGCCGAACGGCGAGCGCAATGTTCCCGATTGAACCAGGCGGGTTTCCGGGCGGTAGTTTTTTGGTGCGGACGCGGACATGTGTTGCTCCATGGCCGAGTGCGATATCGGCCTAAAAACAAAAACCCGGCCAGGAGGAAAATCCTCGGCCGGGCACACGTGTCCCCGGCCTTTTAGCAACTTATTTTACGTGGCTTGCAAGCCGGCCGGCTCAAATGACCACGGGATAAGCCGCTGTATAGACCCCACGCTCCTTGGCGTCAAACCGGGTGTCGGGTTAGATCGCTCCCTGTGGCGCCCGCAGCGAACCCTGCCTCCGAAGGCATCCTTCCCGACCGCATGATCGCGGCGCTGGCGGAGGCAGGCGGGATTCGTCCGCTTTATCCGTTCGCGCCCGATCAAATCCAGCCGGCGAGCCTCGATTTGCGGCTCGGCGCTATTGCCTACCGCGTGCGCGCGAGCTTCCTGCCGGGTCCCGGCACCACGGTCGCGCAACGCATCGCTGAACTGAAGCTGCACGAATTCTCGCTCGCGGGCGGCGCGGTGCTGGAGACCAGCTGCGTCTATATCGTGCCTTTGATCGAAAGCCTCGCTTTGCCCGCTGACATCGCCGCTGCCGCCAATCCGAAAAGCTCGACCGGCCGGCTCGACGTCTTCACCCGCGTCATCGCCGACGAGACGCGCGGTTTCGATCGCATCGCCGGCGGCTATCATGGGCCGCTTTACGCGGAGATCAGCCCGAAGACATTTCCGGTTCTGGTGCGCGAGGGCTCGCGGCTGTCGCAATTGCGGCTGCGCCGCGGCGCGGCGTCGCTCAGCGCCGATGCGTTGCGCGCGTTGCACGCCAGCGAACGGCTGGTCGATCGCACCGAAGCGGTGATGGGCGACGGCGTCGCCGTCAGCATCGACCTGTGGGGCGTGCCGCATCAGCGCACGAACGGTCATGGTAACGGCCGTGGTGCCGGTCATGCCGACGGCATTGTCGGCTATCGCGCCAAGCGTCACACGGCTGTCATCGAACTCGAGCGCCGGGGCGCTTACGAGGTCGCCGATTTCTGGGAGCCGATCGCCGCGCGCGCCGACAAGAGCCTGATCCTCGATCCCGACGAATTTTATATCCTGGCATCGAACGAGGCCGTGCAGGTGCCGCCGGATTATGCCGCCGAAATGGTGCCGTTCGATCCTCTGGTCGGGGAATTCCGCGTTCATTATGCCGGGTTCTTCGATCCCGGTTTTGGTTATGCCGGTGCCGGCGGCACCGGCGCGCGTGCCGTTCTTGAAGTGCGTTCGCGCGAAGTGCCGTTCATTCTCGAGCACGGCCAGATCGTCGGCCGGCTGGTCTATGAGAAGATGCTGGCGCGCCCCGATCAGCTCTATGGCCAGGGCATCGGCTCGAACTATCAGGCCCAAGGCCTCAAATTATCGAAGCATTTTCGCAGTTGAGATGTCGCGCAGGCCACGAAATAGCAGTGGCCTTTTGCGCGAGGACGCGTTCTTCTGTGCGGGGGACTGCTGAGGATAAGAGCGTGGCGCGATGACGCGGACGCTGATCGTGGGCTTTGCCACATTGCTTGCGGCGTTTGCAGGCAGTGTCGGGTCGGCTTTGCCGCAGGTCGGCTACGATCGGCCGGGCGGCGACTATGCCAGCGCTTCGGTGATGGGCGGCGATCCTGCGGTCTGCGCGGCACGCTGCGAGCGCGACAAGAATTGCAAGTCCTGGAGCTTCTCCTATCCCGCCTCCGGCACGCCGGCGATGTGCTATCT
>Ga0207416_1005191_pt1 | contig 10536 bp, 14 predicted proteins | sample PaiPotPPM11metaG_FD_184107 | JGI IMG/M metagenome (GOLD analysis project Ga0207416, IMG submission 184107) | Iron sulfur acid spring bacterial and archeal communities from Banff, Canada, to study Microbial Dark Matter (Phase II) - Paint Pots PPM... ...
TTTCAATCCCAAGCACACCGTGACTTATGCCTGGACATCCAGCAGCGGCCAGGTGACCGGCAAAGACACTACCGCACAAATCGACACCAGCAACATGGCTCCCGGCAGCTACACCGTCACCGCGCGCGTGACCGATGCCCGGGAGAAGAAGAACAATGAGGCGAGTTGCACCGCGAACTTCACCGTAAAGCCTCTGCCGCCTAAGAATCCGCCGGCCATCTCCATTTCCGCCAGCCCCACCAGCCTGCCTCCCGGTGGGACGGTGAATCTCTCGGCTAACTGCACCAGCCCGGATAGCGTTTCGGTGTCAGTGGCCAGTTGGACGGCTACTGGCGGCGCGGTTTCCGGCAACGGCAGTTCGGCCACGCTGGATACCACCGGCACATCGCCCGGAGCGATCACAGTCGGCGCCACCTGCACCGACGCTCGCGGTCTGACCGCCCAGGCCAACACGCAGGTTATGATCGAGAATCCGCCGCCACCGCCGCCGAATCCTGAAATCGTGCGGCTCGAGGCGCGGCTCGCATTGCACAGCATCTACTTCCCGACGGCCATGCCGCCGCCCACCAGACCCAATGCCGGCCTGCTGCCCATGCAGCAAAAGACGCTGATCGGGCTGGCCACCGACTTCAAACAGTATCTGCAAAGCAAGCCCGATGCCCACCTGATCCTTGGCGGCCACGCCGACCATCGCGGGACCGTCGAATACAACCAGGCTCTATCGGAGCGCCGCGTCAATCGCGTCAAGGCGTTCCTCGTCGAGCAGGGCGTACCTGAAGACCACATCGACGTCAAAGCCTTTGGCAAGGAAGACAATCTCACCACCGATCAGGTGAAGGGCGAGATTGAGTCCAACCCTGACCTGAGTCCGGAAGAGCGCCACCGCGCTCTCAGCAACATCGTCGTCATCCGCATGGCCAGCAATCGCCGCGTGGATGTCACCTTGAGCACGACCGGACAGACCTCAGTGCGGCAGTTCCCGTTCAACTCCTCCGATGCCATGTCGCTTATCGGAGGCCGAGAAGGCGAGGTCAAGAAGAAGTCAGCCAGGCCAGCGCCAAGAAAGAAGAAGACCACAACCAAGCCGCAGTAAGCGGACAATCAGCCAGAGGTCGCAGATTGCAACCTCACACAAACCAATCGCGGAGGACGCCAGGTCCTCCGCGATTCTTTCTGCTTCAATCTGGAAATCTCGTCGGACGCTCGCAGGGCGTCATTCCGCAGTCCCGCGTTTTCACCAGCGGACGAGGAATCTCGCGTGCCGCATGCATCACTTTCCGGCCAGACTCTAAGTGATCGAGAACGCCTTCGACTTGAAATCCAGCCAGCTGCGGTCGACCACGGAGTTCGCCGCCGAATCCAGCGACGTCCGCAGTCGCCTGTCGTCGTCATCCTCGAGCGCGACGAAACGAAACGGCTGCAGCACTCCCTCGTTAGTCTTGCGCACGGGGCTCAGGATTTCCACCATCCCATGCACCGGCCCCGACTTCATCTCAAAGTCGAGTTCGACCAGGTCTCCCTGGGCCAGCGACCGCGGCAACTGCAGCAGCCCGCCGGTGGTTGAAATGCTCTGTAATTTAGCTTTAGCGTGCCGGCCATTTTCGAGTCGAATCGCAGCCAGGACGGAATCTCCAAGCTGGACCCGGGCCGCGCGCCGCGAAGAGTGCGGTTGGGGGAAGTGGGTCATACTGCAATCACTATGACACCGTTACCGCACCCCGAACAGGTTACGGAAGCCGCAGTCCGGATTCCCGCGCCAGACACGGGTTTCGAGGCGAATTTCCCCGGGGGTGCCCCATCCTTGCCGCGTTCTTCGGAGCAATATCTCTTCTCGACGCCAAGGCGGCAAGGGTGGGGGTTTTGACTTCCCGTCCCACCGGAGATACCGCGAAACCAGAAAAACGGTGTTTACCATTTGCACGAATGCTGGACCATTAATTCGGGGACAGACGGGACATTCCCCATTTTTCTTGCCGGGCGTTTCCGCGCTGGGTAACATGATGGGGAACATCGACCACGACGACGCGAGGGAAGCGGCCCATGGGCAGAAAATATCAGAAACGGCTCACATCGCAGCAAGATGGAGGGCAATTTCTTGGAAGCGGGGCCGGTCAATTCCCACATTGGGCGGGAAAAATGGGGAATGTCCCGTCTGTCCCCGAATTTTTCCGCTCGGACAAACTCCGAATATGACTTTTAATGGAACCGGACCCGTTAACGCTGTTGTTCAGCTGACGAATATTAATGGCGAGCCGACTGTTAATGGGATTAATTGCGACAGCCACAATTTTGGCTGCGAAGGTACCGGACCAAACGGCGTGCTTCAAGGCATTCAGTCCGATTGCACAGGAGACGGGAACGATGCCACAGGCGGGTCGTCTAATGTCGGCGATCTTCTTGACCCGGACGAGAAGCGAACGGATCCGGTCTTGACAGAAGACGAAGAGCCCGACAAGACTGCGTCCGGCGCAGTAAGCGTTGCATGGGCAGGGACAAGTCTTGTGGGCCCTGAGGGAATTGTTTCGTACTCGCGCGGCATCGCGGGTCGGTGCGATAGTTCCGAATGACTACACGCGCGACTACGACCAAATCAATAGGTACGGAGATTCTGGCTCTTTTCCTTCACGTGCCCCTGGCCATGGCGGTTGGCACGTTGATTGGCGTCGTGCTTAGGCTGATCGTTGGGGGGCTGCTTGGGTTTCGTACTCAGTTGCCAGATCTAGGAGTTTTTAACCCGCTTCTCTGGGGCAGCAGCCTCTTCTTGGGAGCGTTAATAAACCGTCGCACCCATCATCGTTCCGCATATTGGGTCGCTGGAGTGGGCTGTTCCTATCTCCTGGCTGTCTTTCTATCCGACGTCTCTGGGTTCGCGCACTCAGAGTACTATCGGGGTGTATCAAGCGGACATTACCTGCGTTATGAATATCACTTACTGTTTTCGCCCGCCTGCGATGGCGATAAATGTTTAGGTCAAATTCTAGTGACGCTGCCTTTCCTGAATTCAATTGCGTACTCAGTCGGGGCTTGGCTTGGGCTTAGGGTTGCGCAAGCTCCAGAAAATACCCCGGATACGCGTCTGCCGCCCTCCGGTAAAGGAGAGTGACTTACCACGCGTCGCGATGTGTATCCGGCTCAGATTCGCCCAATTGAGTTAGTCTGCAACTCTGGACATAATTCGGGGACAGACGGGACATTCCCCATTTTTCTTGCCGGGCGTTTCCGCGCTGGGTAACATGATGGGGAACATCGACCACGACGACGCGAGGGAAGCGGCCCATGGGCAGAAAATATCAGAAACGGCTCACATCGCAGCAAGATGGAGGGCAATTTCTTGGAAGCGGGGCCGGTCAATTCCCACATTGGGCGGGAAAAATGGGGAATGTCCCGTCTGTCCCCGAATTTTTTACCGGTTGCGGCGGATGCACTATCGATGGCTGCGGCAGCGATATGAGTGGTGCGGGCGGCGGCGGCGCCGGGGACAGTGCAGATTGCTCGGCGGAATTTTCCGATTGTAGTGGGTACTACTACGAAGGTCTTTCAATCGCAGGAAGCACTGCTGGGCAGCTCCTGTCACTGGGCGCATTCACGGTTGCGGGAGCCGGGAGTTCGGCATCCATCAATGGCCAGCTGTGGGTTTTCCTCGCCTGGGGTAGTACTAGTACGAACATTCTGTACGGCGGAGCCTCCTTGGGCGGAAGGTCAGCCGATTGGGGTGACTGGGTCGATTTCGGAGGCGCATCGATTCCCGGCTCCATGACAACCCAAATTCCGGGTTATGGTTTTATTTCGCCGGGTCTCGGACAGGGCGGCGCCGCAAACAACGGGAACGTGTCTTGCAACTCGACCACCGGTATTTGCGTTCCTTCGACGATGATGAAGCCGCGCCCAGCTGGCTGCGGTGCAGCTATAGCCCAGGGTGCAATCTCATTTGGACTTGACGTTGTTGGTGCAATACCTGGATTTGGAAACGCGGTTTCGGCGACTGCCGCTGGTGCTAGGGCAGTTAACGGCATCGTCGCATATGGCGGTGCGGCCTATGGGATAGCAACAGGACTTCCCGATGAATCTCCCGTCGGAGCAGCCGGCGCTGGTGCAGGTTTGGGCCTTACGCTTGCAGATGCGGCCTTAGAAGGAGGCAAGGTAATACCCGTCCTCGGCAATGCTCTCTCGGCAACCATTGGACTATACGACGGTTATCAATTGGCCAAGACGATTGGAAGATGCTGGTGAGGAGTTGAGGAGGCCAGCGGTTCACCGATGGTGAAGACAGATGTTTGATTACGAAACGCCCAAGGAGAAAGAACCTGTCGACTACACAGGCCTCAAGATTGCGGCTGCGACAGCGCCGGTATTCTTTCTCGTTACTTACCTGTATAACGCCGATGCAGGCCTGGCCGCCTGCATTGTGTTAGACGTGATAATTTTCGCCATCAAGCTCCGTTGGCATTTAAGGAAGCACGCCTGGTTCTGGGCGATCATTGCTGTTATCTTGGCGCTCCACGTCCCGCTAGTGTTCATGGTTCAATGGCCCAAAAATGCGCCCACGATTTTTTACGCGATGCCGATCGGAATCGCGGACTTTCTGATCATCTCGGGAGCTCTGAAGCTTGCAGAAAGTCTTATGTCGAGCGGTTCTCCTTCTTCCAACGATGAGAACGAATGATTGGACTACCGAGCAGGACACCGTCCCGCTAGCGTTTCTCGGCTGCTGGGAGCTGCGATCCGCGAGCGGGTGAGGTTAGGGGTGGGAGTTTTTTCCTTTAGCCGCCGATCCGCCGCCTGTCCGGGGTGACGTTGTGGTGATCCGAGAGGCTGGTTTCCGGGGTTAGGTTTTTAGCCATGCCTTCGGCATGGACATAATTCGGGACATAATTCGGGGACAGACGGGACATTCCCCATTTTTCTTGCCGGGCGTTTCCGCGCTGGGTAACATGATGGGGAACATCGACCACGACGACGCGAGGGAAGCGGCCCATGGGCAGAAAATATCAGAAACGGCTCACATCGCAGCAAGATGGAGGGCAATTTCTTGGAAGCGGGGCCGGTCAATTCCCACATTGGGCGGGAAAAATGGGGAATGTCCCGTCTGTCCCCGAATTTTCCGAGTGGGTTGGCATGTTCGCACTTACAGGCTTTCGGCAGTTTTTATCGCTTCCGAAGCTCTTTTCAAAAGCGGCGACAACCTAGGTATGTGGCCCAAACGTAGACGAGGGAATACTAGAATGGCAAACATAGATTTCGGTCGAAGCTATTTTTCGAAACCACCACAAAAATCCTTCTACTTCTGGTCAACCACGCTTTGGCTGCTGGTCGTCCTCAGCATGGCTCTGGTTTTCGGAAGACACTTTTATGCTCGGCTGAGCGCCGACGGGCTGTGGTGGTTATGCTTGTCTGTTGCTGCCCCTATTATCTTGTGGCTTCGAGCATGGCAATCCCATGCCAAGCTGTCTGAGATGAGTCTCAAGAGTCGGGGTTCTAACACGGAAGATCAGGCGAGCCTTGATACGGTCCTTACTGAAGCTGCCTACCTTGAGAACACTGGACTCGGCATAGCTCTGTTTGTGCTCACGACGGCTCTCATCGGGTTCTCCAAGGTTCTCGGAAAATGAATGGCGGCGGTTAAGGCGCGTCCCGAGTTGAGCCCTTGGGATCAAGTCAAAGGCGCGCCGCCTACGGCGTCGGGTGGAGGGGTGACACCACCCCCCAGAACTGCGCCACAGCTGGGGGCGTTCCTTGCTACGATGGCAACGGCAATCTCTTGAACGACACCTTCAACACCTACGCCTGGGACGTATACGGCGACATGGCCTCGGTAAACGGAGCCACTGCGACCTACGACGCGTTTGGCAGAATGGTTGAGCTTCAGGGTGGGCCGAACGGATCAACTACGCAGTTTGTCCGTTCGCCTGCGGGCGGAGCGGTCGCGGAGACGGTTGGGCAAAATCTCCTTCAAGCCTTACTGCCACTGCCGGGTGGGGGATACACAATGAGCTACAACAGTTCCAATGTGACCTACTACGCCCATGCGGACTGGCTCGGCTCGACACGTCTGCTCTCGACGCCGAGCCAAGGTGCGCTACCCACGATGGCGTATGCGCCTTTCGGGGAGGGGTACGCGGGAGGGCTTCCCCAATATGTAACCTTCACGAGCGAGGGCTACGCATTTACAGTGAACCCTGGCGAAAACCAGAGCGGCAGCCTGGAAGACTTTACGTTTCGGCGCTACGACATAATTCGGGGACGGACATAATTCGGGGACAGACGGGACATTCCCCATTTTTCTTGCCGGGCGTTTCCGCGCTGGGTAACATGATGGGGAACATCGACCACGACGACGCGAGGGAAGCGGCCCATGGGCAGAAAATATCAGAAACGGCTCACATCGCAGCAAGATGGAGGGCAATTTCTTGGAAGCGGGGCCGGTCAATTCCCACATTGGGCGGGAAAAATGGGGAATGTCCCGTCTGTCCCCGAATTTTTTGAGATTGGCCGTCACCCACAGCTTGCGCTGTGGGCTGCGTTCTTTCGAGGCTATTGCTGGCACACTTTAGGGCCATATCGGTAAAGTGGTGGCATGGTATCATTTCCGCCATCGTGCCGCGTGTCGTCTCTCTGGCTGCTTACGCTGTAAAGGTTTGGAACCCGAGCGATCGGGAACACGAGGCTGTTTCTGATTTTGATGGAGACGGTGCCGATCTGTTTGAGTTCTTGCACGGGGTGCTCAATGGCATCAAGACAAAAACCTTGGATCAAGAAAAGCTGCAGCAAGCTCTCTCCGTTGCGAAACTTGAGAAGAATGAGCGCACGTTGACAGGGATTATCGGGACGGGGCAGTACGGTTATGAGAGCGAGCTTATCGACGTAAAGACTGCAAAGGTGGTTTATAAACGCAAGAGAAACGATGCGGAAATGCTGCCGTTTTATTTCCGTTTTGAGATTCCCGAAGGGGTGGAGGACGGGATTCTGATTTTGCAACGGACGGCGGCGTTTGGAATCAGGAAGGTACTGCATTGGGTGCTGCAAACGGCATTCGAGGAGAAGTATCCAGAGTTCAAACTGAAACTGTCTCCGCTTGTAGCGGAAACAGAGGTTGACAGATACATGAAAGGAAAAATCCAAAAAATTCACTTCATCAAGAAGGATATTCCTGCCGATGTAGTGGATGCTTGGGACAAGGGCCACCAGGAGGTTCGCGGCACGGTCGAGCTAGTAATCCGCGCCAATAAAGGTAGCGTCCTCCCCATGAACAATTGGCTTGCCAAGGCATTTAAGAGGGGGAACGTTGGCGGCCTATTTGCTTTCGACGACGAACAGGAGTTCTCGTATGACAATGTGAAGGCTCAGGTAAAACTTGGACACGCAACACGCACTATCAACGCCGCCAATCCTGGTCGGATCAGATCGTATTTCGACATAACGGACGAAGTAAAAATGGGGCGCGACGGCTTCCCGCAGTACAATTCTATACAGGAGCAAGCTGACAAATTGGTCACGCAGCTCCGGGCCTTGCTTTACGGAGCAGCATGAAAATCGACGTTACGCGGATCATCGTCGCTCAGGTTCGCACCATGAGGGACAACTCTACGCAGAGATATAGCCCTGCGGATTTGCTGCTGTTCTATGGCCTTCCAGTTCTGCTGGGGGCGGGAGGCGCCTACTACGGATGGAAGTTCAACGCAGACGTGTTGAATGCTCTCCTTGCGGCATTTTCCATTTTCGCCGGTCTACTCTTAAACCTCTTGATTTTGGTCTACACGTTCTCTTCTCAACAAGAACATCCCGCGGCATTGACCAGGAACAGGATGACGCTGATAAAGGAGCTGCACGACAACATCGCCTATTCTATACTCGTGTCAATTGTCATCGTTGTTGTGACGATGATAACGGTTGCTTATCTAAAGATGCACGAGAAGCCGCCTGGCGCGGCATTCACGGGGCGATGGGTTACTGCTAGCGTCATCTTCTTGACGATCAATTTTGTCCTCGCACTCCTGATGATCCTGAAGCGCATCTACATCATGCTGAATCAGACCATCGACAAGCCGTTCATAAAGAGAGTGGCCTGACTCGTTTGATTAATTCACTTAAGTGCGTCGATGTGATAGTATCGGGACGCGTTTCCCCTCCAATCTCATATGCTGACTAGCCGTCGGCTGGAAGGAAACGTATGCCTAAGCGTGAAATATTCTATGTTCCCATCCTGAAAACTAAAGGCGGGGAGCGTTGGGCGCTTTCACACCTCACACCGGAGCGGAAAGAAAAATTACGCCCCCTACTGGAATTTCATCCGCCCAAGGCAAAGAGCCTCGAAGACCACGTCGAAAGCGTCTGTGAATCGTTGCAAGTTGCGTGGGGAGTAGATCGTAGATTCTACGTCGACACGATATTTCTCAACGGTACCGCCGGCTCCCCCGCCATCATTTCGAACGTGTTTACGGCCGCTGAGAGCGCCGATCTCCGGGCGGTGCCTGTTGTCCGGCCCACCTACGACGATGCCAGTCTTGAGCAATTGCGTGCCATCGTCTCCGAAAACGAAAGGGGATGCCTGCTCCGGATCACTCCGCAAACCCTCAATGCGCCCGCGATGATTGATTCTGTGCTGGAAGCTCTTGAAGTCTCTCCTGACAAGGTCGATCTCCTGCTCGATTATCGCCAACATGCCATGTTGCTACCGACTCACGTTCCACTGATACCGCACCTTGCTGACTGGCGTCGACTCATAGCGGCATCTGGTGTCTTTCCAATCAGCCTGGCGAACCTTCCGCTTCATCAATGGCACGAATTGCCGCGGCATGATTTTTCGTCTTGGCAAACCGGGCTGGCGTCGCGACTGGGCCGGAGCCCAACATTTTCGGATTACACAATGCGGCCGCCGGGCGCACCAGCCGACTTTGGAGACCCAAGCGTCAATCTGCGATATGCGTTAGAAGATCATTGGCGCGTACAAATGGGGGGGAAGCACAAGGAAGGCGCGGCTCCCGAGATACACGCGATGTGCCGTCAGTTGAGGGATTCTCCAGAGTATTCGGGGGAGGATTTCAGTAGTGGCGACGAAGCAATCGACCGCATTGCGGATGCGGACGATGAGACTGGGGGGCCTACTCAGTGGCTACAGTGGTGCGTAAGCCATCATATAGAGTTTGTTGTAGAACAACTCTCACCTGACGGCGCTTGAGGGCGCCCCTTACTTCGTCGCATAGTTGCTGCGTGTTTACCGTCTCCAGGAGCGTCCACAACTTGGAAACTGGCATGTGGTGACGTGTGTCGATACCAATTCTTCGAAGAATCGGAAGGCATTCATTTTTCCAAAGCAGGCGAGCCAGAGCGTAGTTGCTCATCTTGTAATTGCGCTGTGGCGCCCGCTTCGGATGCAGCTCGGTCTCGCCATTGACTCGTACAACTTCTACAATCCCCCAACTCAGGGGGATTTTTTTCATTGCTAGATTGAGATGTTTGCTGGCGGCAACGATAGTATTAAATTCAAAAACGCTCTCGTAATTGCCTGCCTGAACGCCCAGCCGGACGAGCGAGTCGGCTTCGCTCTTAATCTCATAACCACACAGTTCCCCGTTCACAAATGCAAGATCGGCCCTTCCACGACCGCGTAGCAGCGGCAATTCATCGATGATTGCGGCGCTGCTGTCCTGTTGCCTCAGGGCTTTCCTGAGGGCTAGGCGGATGGGTTGATCTAGTAAACAGGGGGCGGATTGCATGGGACACAATTCCATTATATGATTTGAGTGCCCCCTCAAACCCGCCAATAATCAAGATGCCCTACAAGGCCCGACGTGGGAATCGGGTCTTGTGCCCTTTATAGCACGTTCTCCAAGCGGTCCCCCTATAATTCGCGGGTGGCCGACCCTTTGCGCCCTGTGCAAAGGGTGGGAACGGCAAATGTGAGCAGCCTGGCGGTTTTTCCCTTGACCCCCTCCCGAAGCTACAGGCCAGAGATTTCCACGGGGATAATTCGGGGGATAATTCGGGATAATTCGGGGACAGACGGGACATTCCCTATTTTTCCAGGCTACGCAGCAAAGACCAAGCCGTCTTGCCTGGGTAATTCGGGGACAGACGGGACATTCCCCATTTTTCTTGCCGGGCGTTTCCGCGCTGGGTAACATGATGGGGAACATCGACCACGACGACGCGAGCGAAGGCGGCCCATGGGCAGAAAATATCACAAACGGCCGGGTGCCCCATCCTTGCCGCGTTCCCCGGAGCAACGTCTCTTCTCGCCGTTAGGGCGACAAGGGTGGGCAATCCCAATGTGAAAAGCTTGGCGTTCTTACCCTCGGTCCCTCCCTGAAGCTACAGCCCAAAGATTTCCACAGCATGACCGTGTGACATCTGACCTTGCACACAGCCCATGGCTTGCGCGATCATGGCCGAGGCGGTCACGGTAGGGCGAGCCCAAATCGTGGTGTTCTAAGTGATTGGTACTAAAGAGCTTAGTATCTAAGTTCTTTAGACTCCCGATCTTGCGGGGAATTTCCCGCTAACCCGATGATTCCAGAGTTTTTGCAAAAAGGGGGGGAG
>Ga0207416_1005192_pt1 | contig 10536 bp, 8 predicted proteins | sample PaiPotPPM11metaG_FD_184107 | JGI IMG/M metagenome (GOLD analysis project Ga0207416, IMG submission 184107) | Iron sulfur acid spring bacterial and archeal communities from Banff, Canada, to study Microbial Dark Matter (Phase II) - Paint Pots PPM... ...
GTGCCGCGCGGCGCCGTGAGTGTCAGCTTTCCACCGATAGCGGTTCAGCAGCTTGCGGGCGCGGCAGGTCCGCCAAGGGCCGTTTTCCTTGTGAGGAGGCGGCCGGCGTCCTTTCGTCACCGGCTTCCCGACGCCGGTTGATCGGGGAGCTATGACCACACTGGCTGGCGCCGACAGAGGCAAAATACACTAATTCCGGTGGTAACAAAATTGGCTATGCTCGCTGTCATCCGCTTGCAGAGGGCCGTCCTTCTCAGCGGTAGGGCCGTCCCGTCTGGGCCCCCTCAATTGTCCGCGGGACGGCCCGCTTTCGAAGCATGGCGCATTATTTCCAAGGTAGCGTGCGATGCCATCAGCGGCCGACGAGTGTTGGAGACTATCGGGAGACTGCAGCCGGTGGGCGGAAGAATGCAGCGACAATGCAGCTCGTCTAGCGTTCCGTCAGATGGCAAAGGTATGGGCACAGCTTGCGTTCAGCCATCATTTCACAATGCCTAGCGACGACGCGTCGGCGGACACTGAAAAAAGCACCGAAAGCTCGGAACGGTCCGAAGCGGCTCCGACAAGTACGGTGTTCCGGGCCCGTTTTCCGTGATGCCGTCGCGGCACGCCAAGGGGTTTCCGGCAGGTCAAATGACTACCGTCGATGGCGATGCCATCGTCGGTCGTGGCGGTAGGTTCGCTTTCCAACCAGCTTTCAAGTGCCAAGCGGATCGACCGTGATCTCGCGCTCTTTTACCGGCGCCCCCCGTTCGAGCCCGAGAACCGGGTTACCGGCTTCGACCGGATGCGGCTGCACTACGTTGCGTTTTCGCGTCCGCAGAAGATGCTCGTCCTTATGGCGCACACCCCGCCGAAAGACCACTTCGCGCCGATCTGGCAGGTGCTGCCGCAATGGCCCGTACATCGAGAAAAACCTGCTTGCTGCCCAGAGCTTCGCGCTGCGCGAGCGGATGCCGGTCAAGCGGTCGTATAGCTTCACCGGCGACCTCCGCATCTACGAGACCTGCCCGCGGCAATATCAGTTCTTCCGCGAATATAACTTCACGCCATCGCGCTCGGCGGTGATCTTCTTCCGCCCGGACGTTCCGGTTCCTGTGCTTGAGCGATGTTCGCCCCATCGGCGAGACCGCGAAAGAGGCAGCATTCCAACAGGTCCTGAACTACTTCGGCCAGAACCAGGTCGAGATGCGCCGCGTCATACAGACCGAAGTCGACGCTCACTGGAGAACGACGGTTACATCTTGACCGGAAAGGTCGATCTTCTCCTCGGCGGCGACGGCAAGCTGGAACTGCTGGATTTCAAGACATCACCGCGGCCCTAAGGAAAGTCCCGAACTGATTTCCGCGTACGAGCGGCAGCTCTGTACCTATGCCCACATCCTCGAGCGTCGGCACAATCGGCACGTGGATAGGCTGCTCTTGTACTGGACCTCGGAGCCGAAGAAGGAGGATGCCCTGATGGTCCTCCCGTACGACCAGAGCACCAATGATGGCTTCGCAATCTCGTGCGCAAGTTCTCGAGATAGGTTTGACCGCAGATCGCCGGGAAGACGCTCGAGATGAGAAATCACAGCGTCTAGATCGTTCAGTAGGGTGCGCAACGGAGCCGTCCGCTCGGCACGCGTCGAGCCAAACTCATCTTGATGAAGATTAGCATGATAACGTGCCCCAAAATCGCACAACTCCGATACAATGCTGTCCACACCTGATCGCCTTTGCGGCAGAAGAGCAATCGCCGACCTTAGTCTATCCTTTCAACCAAACAGGCGGACGCAGTTCCGCGACACCACTCCAGCCCCAGCGCGGGGCGGCAGTGCTGCGTGCTCTTTTATCTCTTCTTTTGCGCGTCATTGTTGGGGTTCAATTCAAGCCGTCTCGCGAGTCGAATCGTAAGGATATCTCTAGCGGCCGAGCGGGACGAAAATTCCCTGTTCCTTGTCGAATTTGCGCGATGAATTCCCTGATACGTAAATGCAAATTCCCTGTTAGGTCGAATAGGGAATCTCATCTGTAAGCCGTTGAATTAACTCATTGATTGTGGCCAAGAATAGCCCGAAACAACCCGAATTCGCGAAATTCCCTGTAAATTTCCCTGTTATGGCGGAATCGACTGCTGGAGACCGGTGCGCATCGGACTGCATCCTCAGCCAGCCGGTGCGGTCTCTCCAAGTCGATTTCCGGGTGTTCTCTAATTCCGGGCGTGGGGGTCAAGCTCTCCATGAACATCCTTGCCGGGTGCAGGGTTCTCTCCGCCGGTAGGGCGTGCCCTCCGCATGATGGCGTAAGATGACGCTGGTGGATCAATGTGTGAGTCGCGTTGCTCTCTTGAGCATCGCAACAGCCGGAGCGATCTCACCAACGCCAGCGTCCCGGCAGGGACATTCTCTCCCGCTGGTCGGCGGGAAGTCGTTGTCCTGTTATGCAGCCTGATTGGTAGCCTCCTTCGATGACCATTTGAATTCGGTGCCTTCGATCCACATTCGGTGCAGAATGACGGCAAGCTTTCGAGCGACGGCGACCGTTGCCTTGCGGAGCCCGCTTCGCTTTGCAAGCCGGATGCCCCAGGCTTTCAGCGTCGACCACTTTGCGACGCGGGTGAGCAGGACATTGGCGGCCTCGTAGAGGTAAGTTCGCAGCATCTTATCGCCGCATTTCGAGATTCGACCGGTCCAGTCGATCTCGCCGGATGCGTATCGTCGGGTCGTCAGTCCGACGTAGGCTCCGACGCTTCTCGATCTCTTGAATCGAGTGGGGTCATCGACCGTTGCAAGAAAGCAAAGAGCCGTGATTGGACCGATGCCAGGTGCTGTCATGAACCGTCGAACTTGCGCATCATTGCGTGCCAGCCGCATCACCTTGCGGTCAAGGTCCGCAATCTGCCGCTCGACAGCCTCGCGGGCCTTGAGCAGCGGCTCTACCGCGGCAGCAAGTTCTGGTCGAGCCTCGGCCAGCTCCGCGGCGCGCATGGCAAACACGTTCATTTTTGCTCGGCCGATAACCAGCCCAAGATTCTTGAGGAGCCCGCGGATCTGGTTCTCAATATCCCGCTTGATCTTGACGAGTAGAGCTCGGCTGATAAGAATGGCTTTGATCGCGTGACTGCTGAGATCTTTGACGCGGACCTCCTTGTACCAGCCACACTGCATGATGCGTGCGATGCCCAGGGCGTCGTTACGGTCGCTCTTGTTGATCTGCATCTTCAGGGCCGCTTTTGCATGCCTGGCATCGATGCAGATGACCGGCAGCTCCATCTTGTTCAGCTTTGCCGGGACGTTGGCATAGTGGCGACACTGTACCGGCCAGGATGAGATGTGGCTGCGACTGAAGGATGTCCGTGGTTGTGTGACAATGCCATCGCTGGGTTTCTCGCCGCGGCCTCCACATGGCGTCTTTGCTCAGGCGTTGCCGGAACATGGCGTTCCCGCGCGATTGCGAGCTGCGCCGAAGTTGGTCTCGCCCTCACTCCCCCAGGGCCGCCGTTGTAGCTGATCCTCGTCCTGTTCCTGTCGACGACAGTCTTGTGATAAACGTTGGTGATCTCCGGCTTCCAGGGCGCGGACAACAACGAGGGGGATCGCTGTGCATGCTTAAAACAAGAATACGCGCGTGTAGGTCGTGCTCACTGATGCGGCGAATCAGCGACAGGCCGCCCAGCGTGTCTCCTTGCATAGCAAGATCGATAATCACCACATCGGGACGATGGTCGCGATAGAGTTCGTAGCCGGATACGGCATCCCGCGCTTCAAGCAGGTCGACGATGCCCGCGTCTTCAAGGATGCGGCGGCAACCTTGCAAGACGATCGGATGATCGTCGACAATAAGGACACCACTCATTAAGACCATGCCTCAACAGCGAGACTTAAGAATCCTTTGTTCTTTAGTTGAGACAGATGCACTCCTGTCCGCAGACCATCACGGCAAGACCGGGGTAGAGTATGTGGCTCTCGTTGCCGATCGATTTTTGCACTCCTCCTCGCCCGGAGCGTCGACGCTTGGCCGTGGGACTACGTGCCGAATCGGTAATTAACACCGGCCCGAACAATGCTTTCGTTGAACTTGACCGCGATGTTGGGAATCAGCGCTGGCCCATTGGCATTTGCGATGGCGCAATCCGTCGTGCACGAGCCGTTGGCAAGATCGACAAAAAGGTATTCGACCTTCGCGGTCCAATTGCGAGCAAACGAACCTTCGATGCCGGCGCCGACCGTCCAGCCCCGCTCGACGGCGTTGCTTGTGGAATGCGTGGAGTAGCTCGCCGCGATATTTCCCAAGGCGGCGCCGGCGGTGCCATAAACGAGGTAGCGATCGAAAGCATAACCCACCCGACCGCGCAGCGTAGCCAGCCAGTTGTTCGCGGTTATGCAACCGCCCACGCATAAGGGCGATTCGGTAACAGTGCCGCGGCCAAACAGGTCAGTCCAGGCGCCGTCGCCCTCAACGCCGAAAACAACCGAACCAACTTGGTAGTTCGCGCCGAGCGTGCCGCCAGCCAGAAAGCCCGAGACGCCGAAATTGCCGGTCGAGCCGACGGTCACGCTGTCCTTCCATGCGCTGGCGCCGAAGCCGTAGCCGGCGTTGACGCCGAGATAGATCCCAGTCCAATTCACGACCGACGGCGGAGGAACACTGGACGGCACCTTAGTAATAACGGGCGAAACCGCCCCGCGCGTTGTCGGCATGGTACCGCGCAACCCGATATAGGCCGCGAAGGGCATGCCGGGAACGAAGGTGCGTGGGTCCGTGAGATTCAAATAGGGGTATGAGGTCACGTCAAAGAAGGTGCCGAGCACGTAGTAGTGCTGGTCGAACACATTACGGACAATACCGAACACCTCAAGGTTGTCGGTAATCTTGTAGCTGGAGTGGAGATTCACCACCCAAGAGATGGGGATTTTCGGGTTTTGGTTGGATCCATCGCCGACGAGCCATTGACTACCAATAACGACGAGGTCCGCACCAAACTTCCAGGGCTTGGTAATCTGATACTCGGCACCGGCCTTGAAGCGGAAGTTGGGAATGCCGGGCAGGTGATCGCCCGAAACGACAAAGATGTTGCCATGGGCGTCGGCGAAGGGGTTAAACGGCGATGACAATGTCAGCGCGTTTCGGAAGGTGGCATCGACGTAGGTGAAATTGCCGTAAATGTTCCAGCGATCCCAGGTGTAGTTCAGATTGGCCTCGATGCCCTGCCGGAGCGTGTTGCCGGCGTTCTGGAAGAATACACGGCCAAGGATCGGACTGGCGACGCTGATAATGTCGTTGGTGTTGAGCGCGTGAAAGCCGCCCACGGTCCAGTTCATCTGCCCTTTGCCGATGGCATAATGCCCGCGCAATCCCCCCTCGAAAGTATAGGTGACAACTTGTTGCAGATCGGGGTCGCCGACCAGCGCGTTGTCAATCAGGCAGGGCTTTGTAGGGTTGGCGCATTCGAGTTCAAGCGGCGTCGGTGCGCGGTTTGCTACGGAGAAATCGCCGTAGACAGTGAGATTGGGCGTGAGCTTATAGGTCGCACCGATCGTGGGATTGAAGTGGCTGTATTCGTGGTTGCCGCTAAGCTGCGGGGCGTTGCCGAGTTCGTCCGCCAAGTTGATCTGGGCGAAGTTGAAGCGCGCCCCGGCCGTCACGGAGAGCCGGGGGCTGACATCGAAAGTGTCGGTGGCGTAGATGCCGGTATAGAGCGTCGTCGCGCCCAATCCAACCGGCGCATTGTCCCCTGAGGGCATGTCGATTAAAAGACCAGAGCCTTGCGTGAATGGAAACTGATTGGCATTGAGCGTGCCCAACTCGCTCGTTTCAGCGAATTGCACCAGCCCACGGTCGACGCTCAGGCCGACGACGAAATTGTTGCCATGACCCAATATCTTCTCGGAGGAGGCGACCTGCGCCGAGCCGCCGAAACTGTTGGTCGTCGTCCAGGTTCGGTCGATCTCGCCCAAGAAGCTTGTGCCGAGTGGGCCGCTCGCCGGGACGGTCTGGCCCGTTGTCGTGATCAGGTTGGACACGGTGCCATCGAGATTTGGATAGCAGAGAACGGTCGGGTCGGGGCATCCCGAGTTCATCGCATTCGTTGGGTTGCCGTCGACGTGGGTCTGCTGGAAATTGCGAAAATAGGCAACTGCCTGATAGGTCCACGTGTCGCTCGGCTTCCAGGTCGCACTTGCTGTCAGGAAAGCAAGTTGATTTTGCGTCGTTTGTGGCAGCGTGTACGTGCTCGTCCAATTCTGCGCGAGCATTTGCACGGGGGTGGCCGGGTTCGCGCTGAAGGTGTTGTTTGCCCCGGTGAAGCTGATGTGGAATTCGGTCTGGTCGCCGCGTGCGCCGACATCGGCATAGACGCGGCGCACCGATGACGGCGTGTCCATACGCCAGCCGGCGTCATTGATGGCATCAGCGGCAAAATAGCCGGATAGGTTCCCGACCTCTCCGCCGGCTTGCACCGAGCTGCCAAAGCGCCCGTAGGAACCCCCGTTCACTTCGCCTTCGACGTTGTGGTAAGTGAAGCCGTTTTTCATTTGCATCGAAATCGCGCCGCCGATGGCATTGAGGCCGTAGACCGGATTGCTCGGAACAAGCGTCATGCCATTAATGGCCTTCTCCGGGATCAAGTCCCAATTGACGATGTCGCCGAAGACCTCATTGATGCGCACGCCGTTCTGATAGATGGCGAGACCCTGAGGTGTGCCGATGACCGGCCCGGCCACGAAGCCCCGGTAATTGATGTCGCGCTGAAACTCGTTTCCTGTCTGATTGCTTATTGACACCCCAGGCAAGCTTCGTTCCATGGCCTGCAGCAACTCGGCAGTCGTCGTATAGCTAAAAGCGTCAGCCGAAACCGACTGCGCGTTCGAAGGAATCTTGTCCAGTTCGACCACGCCCGGTTGAGCAACAGCTGTGGCGGTTTGCGCGGGAGCTCGGGCGGGTGCGGAAGTCGTGCGAGCGGGTGCTCTGCGAACGGGCGGCGCCACGGGGGTGGTAGGCACGACCTTGATTTCCGGCAGCGCTACCCCGCCGGAAGTGCCCCCTTGGCTTTCCTGCGCCGCGGCCAGGCCGGGGACCATCAGCGCGGCGGTCGCGACGCCACCGAGCAAGGCTCGACGATACGCTCCGGCCGCCAGCCCGCGCGGGCACCGGCCGTCACCAACCCCCCGAACTCTACGCATTTCCCCCCTCCAAACACGCCGAACCGCGGATTGTGGCATGAGGAACGGCCGCGGCGTTAGGGAAGTTTTTCCGAATCCGGCCGGGAAGTTTTGGCAATCTGACCGGGAACTTTTGGCAAACGAGGAGGCCAATTTGAGCCTGATGGTGGCTCTCGAGCGTTTGTTCGCCCCTCTATCTACATCGGCAGCCGAGGACACACGTTATCGCGAGTCGGTTTAGGAGATGGAGAAGCAGCCGGAAATGCTTCACCTGTAGGCCGCCCTATGTCCGTTGTGGGGTCAAAAGCGGTATTCAGGCGACGTCAGAAATATGTCCGTTCACACCCATTTTCGGACTCATGCGCGGCAAGAAAGTTGGTTAGGGGCGGTGCTCGTTCAGGCAGAAGCGCTGCTGATCAACCACATCGCACCGGGCAGACGCACGCCGCATCCCCGTCAATGTAATCGCACGCTGCCTCCATTAGAATGAATGTCGCTTGTCATCGAAACTTATGCCAGCCTTCATCTGTACCGCCTGCGGTACGCAATATCCGCCAAGCGACGTACCGCCATCAGGCTGCGTCATCTGTGAGGAAGAGCGCCAGTTCGTGCCCCTGGCTGGGCAAGGCTGGACAACGCTCGAGGCACTGCGTGTCAGGAATTTCAATGCCTGGCGTCAGCACGAGCCCGGCGTGATCGGCATCGGCACGCAGCCGACCTTCGCCATCGGACAGCGCGCGCTTCTCATCCAGACGCCGCACGGTAATGTGCTGTGGGACTGCATCTCCCTCATCGACGACGCCACCGTCACCCTGATCAATGGCCTCGGCGGCCTCAAGGCGATCGCCATCTCGCATCCGCACTTCTACACGACGATGGCCGAGTAGTGGGGGCTTGTCGTCGAAAGATTCTGTTACTCGCACTCGCTGATGCCGCAATCTTGTCCCTGATCCGCTCCGAGGTGACCTCGCGCTCGAATTGGGCGAACGACAACAGCACGTTCAGCGTAAGCCGTCCCATCGAGGTGGTGGTGTTGAACTGCTGGGTGACCGAGACGAATGACACGTTGTGAGCATCGAACAGCTCGACCAGTTTGGCGAAATCGGCCAGCGACCGGGTCAGGCGGTCCACTTTATAGACGACGATGACGTCGACCTTACCGGTTCGCACGTCTGCAAGAAGCTGCTGCAGGGCAGGGCGGTCGGTGTTGCCGCCGGAAAAGCCGCCGTCGTCGTACTTAGCCCGCAGCAGCGTCCAGCCGGAATGGGCTTGGCTGCGGATGTAGGCCTGCGAGGCCTCGTATTGGGCGTCCAGCGAATTGAAATCCTGCTCCAGCCCCTGGTCGGTCGAGACCCGGGTATAGATGGCGCAGCGAATATGTTTGGAAGATCCGGCCTTCATGATGCTGATGATCGCCCTGCTGACTTGTCCCGCAGGCCGAAAAACCTTGGCCCGTTCCAGCGCGTGCCCGTGATCGTACAGGCGATCTTGGACAAGCTGGAATAGGTCTTGCCATCATAGGCAAAGCCGTCGGCAATCACCGAAACCCGGTGCATCCGCCCGTTCCACTCACGGCCGAGAATCGTACCGGCCTTCAGTTCTGTTTGGCGCTCAGCCAGAGTTGTTGCGTTCTGTCGGGCCTTCTTTGCCTTCCTGGCGGGCCTTGTCTTTGGCTTTAATCCGGCCGCCCTGGCGTCCATCAAAAGCTCATTGTGGCCGGCCCGGGAGCACGACAAGTGTTGTCGCGATACCGATCAGGGTACCTTCCGATCGAAAGAACATTGTAGACCGCCTACAAGGTTCGAGCATATGCATCGCCGCCGTCCTACCAAAAAGCGAGGCAAGCATAATTCGGACGCGCAAATTCACGAGCTGCGGAGGCCTTCGACTTCTTTCGAACTTTCAATATCGGAAATGCCCGATTGGCGCGCAGTATCTCGGATGGCAAAACCCTTGATCACCGCGTAGATTGCCGGAATGACGATAAGCGTGAGCAGCGTCGAGGAGATCATTCCCCCGACCATCGGCACGGCGATCCGCTGCATCACCTCGGAACCCGTCCCTGTGCTCCAGAGAATAGGCAGCAGGCCAGCCATGATCGCCGACACCGTCATCATCTTGGGTCGAACGCGTTCAACCGCGCCCTCCATGATTGCGTCGTAGAGATCAAGCATCGTGACCCGGCAGCCCTCCAACTGGCGGCGCTCGACCATCGCAGTAAGAGCATGATCGAGGTAGATAAGCATGACGACCCCGGTTTCGGCCGCCACTCCGGCAAGTGCGATGAAGCCTACCGCAACGGCGACGCTCATGTTGAATCCCATGAGGTACATGAGCCAAAGGCCACCGGTCAGCGCAAAAGGCACGGAGAGCATCACAATGAGTGTCTCCGTCAGCCGGCGGAAGTTCAGGTAGAGCAGGATGAAGATAAGAAACAGCGTCAGCGGTACGACGGTCTGGAGCCGCGCCTTAGCTCGCTGCAGGTATTCGAACTGCCCACTCCATTCGATGTGATAGCCCGGCGGAAATTTGACTTGGTCTCGCACCGCCCGCTGGGCGTCGCTTACATATCCCCCGAGATCGCGGCCCTGCATGTCGACGTAGATATAGTCCACCAGCTGGGCATTTTCGGTGCGGATCGAGGGCGGCCCCTGTCCAACACTGATCGAAGCCACCTCGCCCAACGGGATGGCGGTGCCGTCGCTTGCGTTCACGAGTACCTGACTGGCAATCGCTTGCGGATCGTCGCGCAGGCCCCGAGGATAGCGGACGTTGACGCTGAAGCGCTCTCTGCCCTCAACCGTATTGGTGACCATCTCGCCGCCGAGCGCAGTCTGGACGACTTCCTGCACGTCGTTGACCCTCAGCCCATATCTGGCGAGCGCGGTTCGGTTGGGATCGATGTTAATATAGTAGCCGCCTAGCACGCGTTCGGCGAAAGCGCTTGTGGTCCCCGGCACGACGCGCACGACCGCTTCGATCTGCTTAGCCAACCGATCGAGCTCGCTTAGATCGTCGCCGAACACTTTGACGCCGACCGGAGTGCGGATGCCGGTCGAGAGCATGTCGATCCTAGCTTTGATCGGCATGGTCCAGGCATTGCTGACGCCGGGAAACTGCAGCGCGTCGTTCATCTCCGCGATGAGCTTGTCGGTTGTCATCCCGGCCCGCCATTCCCTCTCCGGTTTTAAATTGATGATCGTTTCGAACATCTCGGTCGGCGCTGGATCGGTGGCGGTGTTGGCACGCCCCGCCTTGCCAAAAACGGACTCGACTTCGGGAAAGCTCTTGATGATCTTGTCCTGAGTTTGAAGCAGTTCACTGGCCTTGGTGATCGACATACTCGGCAGGCTCACCGGCATGTAGAACAGCGTTCCCTCATTTAACGTTGGCA
>Ga0207416_1005194_pt1 | contig 10535 bp, 10 predicted proteins | sample PaiPotPPM11metaG_FD_184107 | JGI IMG/M metagenome (GOLD analysis project Ga0207416, IMG submission 184107) | Iron sulfur acid spring bacterial and archeal communities from Banff, Canada, to study Microbial Dark Matter (Phase II) - Paint Pots PPM... ...
GTGCCGGGGGGGTTTGGGGGGGTCGTCCCCCCGGGGGATAGCGCCGTAGACGGCGGCGAGGCAGTCCTCGATGCTGTGGCAGATCGTCGACCTGGGGACCTCGGCGCCGAGGCCGGTCACGATCTCCTTGAAGCGCTCGCGGTCCTCGCAGGCCTCGATGGCGTTGATGTCGGCCCCGATGAGCTCGACGTCGTACTTCTTCAGGGTGCCGTTCTGGTGCAGTGCGACGGCGGCGTTCAGCGCGGTCTGGCCGCCCAGGGTGGGTAGCAGGGCGTCCGGGCGTTCCTTGGCGATCACCTTGGCGAGCACGTCGGGTGTGATCGGCTCGACGTAGGTGGCGTCGGCGAACTCCGGGTCGGTCATGATCGTGGCCGGGTTGGAGTTGACCAGGGAGACCCTGATCCCCTCCTGCTTCAGCACGCGGCAGGCCTGGGTGCCCGAGTAGTCAAACTCGCACCCCTGCCCGATCACGATCGGCCCGGACCCGATGACGAGTACGGACTTCAGGTCTTCACGGCGCGGCATGGCTTACTTCTTTCCCCCGTGCGTCAAGCCCCGGTCCATTAGTACTGCGAACTGGTCGAACAGGTCCACCGCGTCGTGCGGCCCCGGGGCGGCCTCCGGGTGGTACTGGACGGCGAAGGCGGGCCGGTCGAGCAGGCGGATGCCCTCGACCACGCCGTCGTTCAGGTTCACGTGGGTCACGGTCGCCGCACCGAACGGAGTGTCGAATGGCTCCCGGGCCCCCGGCGGCACGTGGGCCCAGTCGTCACCCGTCCTGCTTGTGTCTGCCTCGGGCGGCAAGGCGGCCGCGAAGCCGTGATTGTGGCTCGTGATGTAGACGCGGCCCGTGGCCAGGTCCATGACCGGCTGGTTCACGCCGCGGTGGCCGTAGCGGAGCTTGTAGGTGTCGAGTCCGACGGCCCTCGACAGGATCTGGCTGCCGAAGCAGATCCCGAACAGCGGCACCCCGGCCTCCAGGACGCCGCGCATCGCGGCGACCGCGTACCCCGCGGCGGCCGGGTCCCCGGGGCCGTTGGAGAAGAACACGCCGTCCGGGTCGGTGGCGAGGATATCCGCGGCGCTGGAGGTGGCGGGCAGCACCCGCACCTCCATGCCGCGGTCCGCCATGTTGCGCGGTGTGGCGTTCTTGATCCCGAGGTCGACGGCCGCGACGCGGTACCGCGTCGCGACGCCGCTCGGCGGCGTGACCGTGTAAGGGTGCGGCGTGGTCACGATCCGCGCCAGGTCGGCACCGGTCATGCCCGGGCTGGCGAGGACGCGCTCGAGCAAGCGCTCGGGGCTGTCCTCGACCGTGGAGACGGCGGCCCGCATCGCGCCGTGCTCCCGCAGCCGCATGGTCAGGGCGCGGGTGCCCGGCACCGCGATGCCGGTGATGCCCTGGGCCTTCAGCTCGGCGTCCAGGCTCCGCTGCGCCCGCCAGCTCGACGCGATCCGCGACGGCTCGCGGACGACGTACCCGCTGACCCAGATGCGGTGGCTCTCCGGGTCTTCGTCGTTGATGCCCGTGTTGCCGATATGCGGCGCGGTCATCGCCACGATCTGGCCGCAGTACGACGGGTCGGTGAGCGTCTCCTGGTAGCCGGTCATGCCGGTGTTGAACACCATCTCGCCGAACGACTCGCCGTAGGCGCCGAATCCCTTCCCGCGCAGCGTCGTGCCGTCCTCGAGGAGAAGCATGGCGTCGGGGTCGCGCGCGGTCATCGGGTCACCTTTCCGTCAAGGACCGTCGCCGTGCCGCGCAGGAAGGTCGCGGCGACACCGCCCGGCAGTGCCATCCCGGCGAACGGGCTGTTGCGGCTCTTGGACGCGTGCGCCGTCGGGTCCACCGGAGTGGCGGCGGCGCGCGCGTCGTAGAGCGTGATATTGGCCGGGCTGCCCGGTGCGACGGGCAGGCCGTGTCCTGGCACGCGGCCGATGGCCGCAGGCCGCGCCGACATCCGGTCGGCCACGCCGGCCCAGTCAAGCAGGCCGGTCTCGACCATGGCCTTGTGCACCACCCGCAGCGCGGTTTCCAGGCCGGTCATGCCGTTGGCGGCGGCGGCCCACTCGGTTTCCTTGGCCTCGACCGGGTGCGGCGCGTGGTCGGTCGCCACGCAGTCGATGGTGCCGTCGGCAAGCGCCTCCCGCAGCGCGTCGACGTCGGCCTTGGTGCGCAGCGGCGGGTTGACCTTGAATACCGGGTTATAGTCCCCGGCCAGGTCGTCGGTGAGCAGCAAGTGGTGCGGAGTGACCTCGGCGGTGACTTGGACGCCCCGGCCCTTGGCCCAGCGGATGATCTCCACGGAGCCCGCCGTGGACACGTGGCAGACGTGCAGCGCGGCGTCCACGTGGGCGGCGAGCAGGCAGTCGCGCGCGATGATGGCCTCTTCCGCCGCGGCCGGCCAGCCGGCCAGTCCGAGCCTCGACGCGACCTCGCCCTCGTTGAGCTGCGCGCCCTCGGTCAGCCGCGGCTCCTGGGCGTGCTGCGCGATCACCCCGTCGAACGCCTTGACGTACTCCAGCGCACGCCTCATCAGCAGCGGGTCGGCGACGCAGAAGCCGTCGTCGGAGAAGACGCGGACGCGGGCGGCGGAGTCGGCCATCGCGCCGAGCTCGGCCAGCTGCCTGCCGTTCAGTCCGACCGTGACGGCGCCGACCGGGCGCACGTCGACGTACCCGGCCTGCTCGCCGAGCCGCCAGACCTGCTCCACCACGCCTGCCGTGTCCGCGACCGGCTCGGTGTTGGCCATCGCGTGCACCGCCGTGAAGCCGCCGAGTGCGGCGGCCCTCGTGCCGGTCTCGACGGTCTCCGCGTCCTCCCGGCCCGGTTCGCGCAGGTGCGTGTGGAGGTCGACGAGGCCGGGCAGCGCGATCAGGCCGCGCGCGTCGAGTACGGTCGCGCCCGGCGCGGCGAGATTGTCGCCTATTTCCGAGATGACGCCGTCCTTGAGGTGGATGTCCGTCGGCGTGCCGCCGAGGATGGAGGCTCCGGCGATCAGCCACTCCTCACTCATGAGGTCTCCTCTCCCGCGCCGCCGAGCATCAGGTACAGGACCGCCATGCGGACCGTCACGCCGTTGGCGACCTGCGCGACGATCGTCGAGCGGTCGGAGTCGGCCACCTCGGCGGCGATCTCCACGCCGCGGTTCATCGGGCCCGGGTGCATGACGATGGCGTGCTCGGGCATGAGGGCCATCCGGCCGGCGTCGAGGCCATAGCGGCGCCGGTACTCGCGCACGGTCGGGAAGTAGGCCGCGTTCATCCGCTCCTGCTGCACGCGCAGCATCATCACCACATCGCTCTTGCGCAGCTCAGCGTCGAGGTCGTAGCTGGCGCGGCCCGGCCACGTCTCCACCGCGTGCGGCATCAGGGTCGGCGGGGCGACCAGCGTCACCTGAGCGCCGAGCGTGGAGAGCAGCAGCACGTTGGAGCGCGCCACCCGGGAGTGGAGCACGTCGCCGACGATCGTCACCCGGAGCCCGTCGAGCCCCTGGCCGCGCCGGTCAGCGCCGCTGCCGCTCAGCGTGTTCCCTTCACCGCCCACGAGGCGCTGGCGGATGGTGAACGCGTCGAGCAACGCCTGCGTGGGGTGCTCGTGCGTGCCGTCGCCCGCGTTGACCACGCGGCCGCTGACCCAGTCCGTCAGGCGGCGCGGCGCGCCGGAAGCCTCGTGCCTGATCACCACGGCGTCGGCCCCCATCGCCTCCAGGGTCAGCGCCGTGTCCTTAAGCGACTCGCCCTTGGCGACGCTCGACCCCTTGGCGGAGAAGTTGATCACGTCGGCGGACAGCCGCTTGGCCGCCGCCTCGAACGAGGTCCTCGTCCGCGTGGAGTCCTCATAGAAGAGGTTGACGACCGTCAGGCCGCGCAGCGTCGGCAGCTTCCTGATCGCCCGCCCCTCGACGCTCGCGAGCTCCTCGGCCGTGTCGAGGATCAAGATGGCGTCGTCGCGGCTCAGGTCGCCCGCCGAGATCAGGTGCCGGTTCACTGGTCGACCTCCCCGAGCAGCACGGAGTCCTCGCCGTCGATCTCGGCGAGCTGCACGCGCACCTTCTCGCGGTGCGCGGTCGGCAGGTTCTTGCCCACGTAGTCCGCGCGGATGGGCAGTTCCCGGTGGCCGCGGTCGACGAGGACCGCGAGCTGGACCGCCCGCGGCCGGCCCAGGTCGTTGAGCGCGTCCAGCGCGGCGCGGATCGTCCGGCCGGAGAAGAGCACGTCGTCGACGAGGACGACCGTCTTGCCGTCTACCCCGTCCGGCGGCACCTGGGTGCGCTGCAGCGCCCGCGCCGGGCGCAGCCGCAGGTCGTCGCGGTGGAGCGTGACGTCGAGCGAGCCGACCGGCGCGGTCGTGCCCTCGAACTCTCCGATCCGCGTGGCTAGGCGGCGGGCCAGGTAGACGCCGCGGGTGGGGATGCCGAGCAGGACCACCCCTTCGCCGCCGTGCGTGCGCTCGAGGATCTCGTGCGCGATACGCGTCAGCGCGCGCCTGATCTCTTCCGGGGTGAGTACCGCTTTCCAGCCGCCGCCCTCCGGGCGGGGCGCCGCGGGCCTGCCGAGAACGCCGGGATCGCTGTGATTACTACCACGGGGATCACTACCACGGGGATCACTACCACGGGGATCATTACCGCGGGATTCCTCTCCACGAGGTTCCTGATCACGCGCGCCCGGCTCGTGAACTGGTTCAGGTCGCATAGCGCACACCAGTCACGACCTCCTTCCCCGTCTCACGGGACGGTCCTTAAAGGATGCCTACGCTAGGCAGTCTACCTGCGAAGAGACGCTCTCACCGCGCCGAGAGCACTCTGCAACCGTTCGCAACACGACCAACACAGAAAGTCACCAGGCTGCTGGCTTCTCCTCACGCAGAACATCCCCCTGCGTAACTTTCCGGTCCCTCGCCACGGCGACCCGGCGTTCCCGCCGCCCCGCGCCACCCTTGCGCCCGCCGGCGGTCCCGGGCTAACGATCATGAAAGATGTGATTTACATCACATTAGATATCGGCTGCCATAACGTTCCGAGAGCGGGGATGAGCCCCGCTTTGCCCGCTCTGTGCACGGGAAAGCCGATTACAGCGGGGGTTGTCGCCTTCTGACGGAGGGTAGATATGGGCTGGGAACGGCGATGCCGGTTAGTGGTCGACTTCGACCGGTTTTTGCCATTCGGCTTGACCTTGTCGCTCTCGCCGCCTACCGTCACTGTGCGTAACCGTTACCGTAAGCGACGACTGGCCGGGAAACCGAGGAAAAATGCCATCTGAGTACGCCAAGACCCTGGGCGCGCGACTGCGCGCCATCCGAACCCAGCAGGGGCTCTCTCTGCACGGCGTTGAGGAGAAGTCCCGCGGCCGGTGGAAGGCCGTCGTTGTCGGCTCCTACGAGCGCGGCGACCGGTCGGTCACGGTCCAGAAGCTCGCCGAGCTTGCCGAGTTCTACGGCGTGCCGGTCTCCGAGCTGCTGCCGGGCGACGCGGCGCCGACTCCGATCGCGTCCGCGCCGAAGCTCGTCATCGACCTTGAGCGGATGAACCAGCTCCCCAAGGAGAAGGTCGGCCCGCTCGCCCGCTACGTGGCCACCATCCAGGCCCAGCGGGGCGACTACAACGGCCGGGTGCTCTCCGTGCGGCACGAGGACCTGCGCTCGCTCGCGGTCATCTACGACAAGTCGCCTGCCGACCTCACCGAAGAGCTCATCAGCTGGGGCGTCCTCGACGCGGACGCGCGCAGCAACTCGATCGAGTCCTTCTAGGTACCGGGGTCGCGAGAGCTTCGACCCAAAGCAGTGCCCCATCCGGCGTGACCCCGGCGATCGCCGGGTGGGGCGGCCCCCTGCGGCCGGCTCAGCTCGCGTGCCGCAGCGACAGCGGCAGCATCGGCTCGCCCTCAAGCCCGAGCGCCCGCTCGGCCACCATCAGGAACGTGCTCGCGTCGCGCAGCAGGTCATCTGCCTCCAGCGCGGTCGCCGCCCTCGGCAGCCCCGCCTCCGCCGCGGCCCGCTTGGCCGCGCTCGCCGCGAAGAACGCCGCCCACTCCGCGAGTGCGGGCTCAACCTGCGGCAGCAGTTCCCAGACCGAGCGCGGACGACGTCGCCGCGCCCCCGTTCCCGGCTCGCCGCGCGCCGCGACGATCGCGGCCGCCGCGCGCAGCGCGGCAAGGTGCGCCCCGATGTAACGGGTGCCCGCGTCCGTTTCCGCTTCCGCCTCCGCCAGGCCCTGCCTGGCGGTGCGCAGCAGGCTCAGCGCCGCTCCGGGCACCGAGCGCGGCACCGGGAGCGCCGCGCCCGGCCCCGTGGTTGGTGGCAGAGCGTTGCGGGCGGGGGTGCCCGTCGCCGCCAGCGTGCTGGTCATGGTCATCACTCCTTCAGGTGGTGATGCGCCGAAGTTCGTCGTCAGCCCGGTACGGTGACTGGCCCGGCACGGGGACCTCGATGGTCCGCCGGCCGGGCGAAGCGCTTCCCCACGCCCCGCCCGGCCGGCACCGGCCGCCAGGGGTCGCGGCGACCGGAGCCAAGCCCCGTTATTCGAACACACTCTCATTCGAACACAGGTTCGCGCCAAAGTCCAGTTCATTTGCTGACGAGTTCGAAGTTACCCACCACGTCTGACATTCCAGGGTCGCGCGGACAGCACCGCCGCCGACGGTGCGGCCGGCGCGACGCCGCGCCGAGGTCTTGGACCCGACCCTCACTCCGTTCATCTAACCTTTGCCCATGAGGGTCACCTACCGCGAGCTGGGGCCACGAGAGTTCCGTGCGTCGATCCGGGCGCTTGTCGGCGTGTACGCGGGCGCGATGAACCCGCCGGACCGGACGCTGGCCGGCCGGGAAGCCATCATGGACCGGCACGCGGCGAGCCCGGGGTTCCGCGGGCTGACCGCGCACGTCGACGGCCGGCTCGCCGGGTTCACCTACGGGTTCCACGGGCAGAGCGGCCAGTGGTGGCACGACATGGTCGCCGCCGCGCTCGCCACCCGCTCCGCCGCGGTGCCCACGGCCGGGGACTACTCGGGCGATGCCCCGCCCGGCGCCTGGCTCGACGACTCCTTCGAGGTCGCCGAGCTGCACGTCCTCCCGCCGTGGCAGGGTCGGGGCATCGGGCGGTCGCTGCTGCTCTCGCTCGCTTCCGGGCGTCAGGAGCGTACCGCCGTGCTCTCCACCGCCGACGCGCCCACCCGGGCGCGCCGCCTTTACCGTGGGCTCGGGTTCACCGACCTGCTGACGGACTTCCGGTTTTCCGGCAGCGAGCCGCCCTACGCGGTGATGGGCGCGCTGCTGCCCCTGGCGGCGACCGTGACGGTCCCCTGATCGCCCAGCCCGAGCAGCTCGTAGATCTCCATCGTGGCGCGCGACGCGTTGAGCGTGATGAAGTGCAGGCCGGGTACCTGCTCGTCAAGCAGCCTCGCGCACAGCCCGGCGGCGTAGTCGACACCGATGCGCCTGACCTCCGCCGCGTCACCGCGCGCGTCCGCCGCCCGCAGTTGGTCGAGCAGGCCGACGGGAACCTTGCAGCCGCCGAGTTCAATCGAACGCTCAAGGACGCGGAGGCTGGTGACCGGCATGATCCCCGGGATGATCGGCACGTCGCAGCCCTGTGCGGCGACCCGGTCCCTGAGCCTGAGGTAGTCCTCGGCGTGGAAGAACATCTGGGTGATGGCGAAGTCCGCGCCCGCCCTGACCTTTTCCACGAAGTGCCGGGTGTCGGTCTCTTCGTCCGGCGAGCGCGGGTGGCGCTCGGGGAACGCGGCGACGCCGACGGAGAAGTCACCCGAGGACTTGAGCAGCTCGACGAGCTGCCAAGCGTGGGTGAAGCCTTCTGGATGAGGAACCCACGGCGCATTCGGATCGCCGGGCGGGTCGCCGCGCAGCGCCAGGACGTTGCGGACGCCGACGCTGGCGTAGCTGCCGATGACGTTGCGCAATTCGGCGACCGAATGGTTGACCGCGGTGAGATGCGCCATGGGGTTCAGCTCGGTCTGCTCGGCGATGGCCCCGGTCACCTGGACCGTCCCGTCGCGCGTGGACCCGCCGGCCCCGTACGTCACGGAGACGAACGTCGGCCTGAGCTGCTCGATGCGACGTATGGCGCTCCAGAACTGCCGCTGCCCCTGATCGGTCTTAGGCGTGAAGAACTCGAACGAGAACGACCGGCCGCTCTTGAGCACGTCCGCGATACGCACCCGGGCGCCGTGCTTCCAGGCGCTGCTTGTCTGCTGGGACGCGAGCGACGCCCGTGGCTGTCTCGGTCTTGGCGGCATGTGCTCAAGCATAACCCAGCGGTCAAGTTTCTGTGCTGAGACCACAATCCCAATTTCCGCCGCCCGCCAAATGAAAACGTCGCCGAATACGAGAGAAAACCCTGATCAGACTGCGCGACAGGCCTTACGTCACCAGTTCCAGGGCACGCCAAAGAGAGCCATCCGCTCTTCGGACACCCAAGGACAACCACGGGCTTTAACCGCACCGCGGGGCCTGAACGGCAACCACCGCAGGAAGGGTGCAGGGGGTCGTCCCCCCACGTATTAGAAAGCCAGTGCCTGTGCCCTGCGGTTGACCTCGGTGCCGCGGCGGGCGTAGAGGGCCGCGATCGGGGTCCCGGGGAGCGTCTCGTCCGCGGTGAACAGCCAGCGGAGGGCTTCCTCGTCGTCGAACCCGCAGTCGAAGAGCACCGTCAGCGTTCCCGACAGCCCCTTGACGACCTGGTCGCCGTTGAGGAAGGCGGCGGGGACCGCGCGGTCGCCGCTTGGGCGGGTGACGGCGAGGAGCTTCCGGTCGCGGAGCAGCTGCTTTACCCGGTTGATGGGCAGACTGAGCCGTATGGCCACGTCGGGGAGTGACAGCCATTCGCCAACAAGGGCCTCAGCCGCGGGGTCTATCTGTGTCACGAGTCCAATGTCCCACGTCGATGCCGATTCCAAACAACCGACATTACATCACAATCAGGTATCTATCCCCTGGTCAGGCGGAAAATTCTTGTCCAGGCGGCGCCGTCACCGCTCCGCCAGGGTGCGGAGGCCCGCGAGTTCGAACTGCCAGCCGCCCTTGTTGCCGGTCCACTCGTCCTCGCGGAGGGCCGCCGGCAGGTCGAGCGACGTGAAGCCGCTCTCCACCACCGTCACGTCCGTCTCGTTGCCGACGGGGCGCAGGTAGAACTCGACCAGGGTCGCGTTGCCGGGCTGCGGTTCGGCGCCGCTGAATGCGCTCGCCCAGCGGAACGCGGCGTAACCCTGCGGTTCAACCCGGACGACGTCGATGACGTACGGCCGCGCGTCGCCCCGGTAGGCGACGGCCACCCGGCCGGGGGTGCGGGCGGGCTCGGCGCTGCTGCCGGGCAGCCACCATCCCGGGCGCGTGACAAGGTGCCATACCTCGTCATGAGCCGCGCGGATGGTGATCCGCTCCTCGATACGGTCTTCCACGACTACGCCTCCCTCGTCCCAGGACAACACTGGGGGCCGAGTCTTCCATAGCGCCGTAAATGGGTTCAACTCGACGCTTGCGGATGTAACCGGAACGCGGGCGCCGCCCAGCACCCGGCGAGTTGGCTGGCGGGCGCCGGGAGAAGGCGGAACTCGTTGCCGAATAACCTCTGAATTTTGGTGTCGCCGATCCGCGGTCGGGCACCTTACCGCAGCCCAGCGGGGTGAGAAGGTCTGACAAAGTGATTAACACGGCCGAAGCCGACGGCAGTCGGCCGTAAAATCGCCTTGATGGAATCTGCCCCCGCGGACGTGCTCGTCGGGCGGATGCTCGACCGGCGGTACCACGTCCGCTCCCGCATCGCGCACGGCGGCATGGCCGCCGTGTACCTCGCCACCGACACCCGGCTCGACCGTGAGGTGGCGCTTAAGGTCATGCATGCGGACCTGGCGCGCGACGCCGACTTCGTGGGGCGGTTTATCGGCGAGGCCAAGTCGGTGGCGAGGCTGTCGCATCCGAACATCGTGGGCGTCTACGACCAGGGTGCGGACGGCGAGTACCTGTACCTGGCCATGGAGTACGTGCCGGGAAGGACGCTGCGCGCGCTGCTGCGCGAGCGCGGCTGGCTGCCCTGGCAGGAGGCCCTCGCCGTCATCGACCCGGTGCTCGCCGGGCTTGCGGCCGCCCACCACGCCGGGATCGTGCACCGGGACGTGAAGCCGGAGAACGTGCTGATCACGAGCGACGGCCGGGTCAAGGTCGTGGACTTCGGGCTCGCCCGGGCGTCGGCGGCCGTCGGCAACACGCGCGCGGGCATGATCATCGGGTCGGTCGCCTACATCGCGCCCGAGCAGGTCACCGGGGCGCCCGGCGACGAGCGGAGCGACGTGTACGCGGCGGGCATCGTGCTGTTCGAGATGCTCACCGCGCGGCAGCCCTTCGGCGGCGACACCCCGCTCGAAGTGGCTTACGCGCACGTGAACGCGGACGTGCCCGCGGTGAGTTCGCTCGTCGGCGGCATCCCGCCGGGCGTGGACCAGCTGGTACGGTCCGTGACCAGCCGTGACCCGCAGCAGCGGCCGCCGGACGCCGGCGCGTTCCAGGCGGCGGCGTCCGG
>Ga0207416_1005195_pt1 | contig 10533 bp, 9 predicted proteins | sample PaiPotPPM11metaG_FD_184107 | JGI IMG/M metagenome (GOLD analysis project Ga0207416, IMG submission 184107) | Iron sulfur acid spring bacterial and archeal communities from Banff, Canada, to study Microbial Dark Matter (Phase II) - Paint Pots PPM... ...
CGATCGAGGATGTAGGCAGCAACATCCTGCACGTGTGCCATGGTGCACGCCTCCCTCCTGACGGATCTCCTGCCACTCCGGCTCATCATCAGTCGCGGTCTGTTAGCTGGCAATGTCTGCTCCCGCGAGTCGCATCACATGCTGCTTCCCCATTGTGGCCTCCGCTTCCACCATTCTGACCGATACCCCTGTCAATGCGAGCGCAGGCTGCCCGGTAAGGGGTTGACATGTGGTGGGACCTATCGGCATCAACTAGAACCTAAAATCTAGTAGAAGGTAGTCCTTAGAGTAGCATGATGTCCGACTGGTAGCGCTGATTTTGTCGACGGGCGGAAGGGGCCGGGGGTGACCTGGGTCTGTTCAGCCGCGTTGGTTTCTGGTCTGGTCATGCGGGCGATCGGTGCCCGCCATCCCGTATTTGATTCCTCTTGTTCGCTCGTGCGTACAGTGCCACTCGGCCCCTGTGCGGGCCCGAACTGGAGGAAATCAGCATGTGCCAGGAAATCCTGTGTCAGCACGACGGGGAGCCTCGCCCGCCGTCGAATGGCCAGAACCGGCGGTCGTTCCTGCGCGGCGCCGGGCTGGCCGGCGCGGGCGTGGCCGGCGCGGCGGCGCTCGGCGTCGGGGCCGTGTCGCCGGCGCTCGCGGCCGAGACCACGGCGGCTGGGCAGGCGGCCGCGGCCCGGCCCGGCGGGTGGAACCCCGACCCCGACAGCCCGCGGTTCACCCTGGCGGTGATGCCCGACACGCAGTTCATGTACTGGGGCTCGCAGGGCAGCGTGAACCCGGAGCCGCAGGAAGAGTCCTTCCGTTACGTCATCGCCAACAGCACGAGCGAGTCGAACATCGTCTTCATGGCGCACCTCGGCGACCTGACCGAAGACGCGCAGGCCTCCTCGTTCGGCTACGTCAGCAAGGCGTTCGACATCCTCGACGACCAGCGGGTCGGCTACAGCGTGCTGGCGGGCAACCACGACGTCAGCGGCGACGACACCCGCGGCAGCACGCCCTACCTGCAGAACATGGGGCCGCAGCGGTTCAAGAACTCGGCCACGTTCGCCGGCTCGGACTCGACCGGGTACAACACCGCGCACATCTTCCGCGCGGGCGGCCGGGAATGGCTGCTGCTCGCGATGGACTGGCGGACCTCGTCGGGCGGGTTCACGTGGGCCAACCAGGTCATCGCGGAGAACCCGACCCTGCCGGTCATTCTCACCACGCACGAGATCATCGGGTCGACCTACGACGACAACGTGTACCCGTACCAGGCGGGCGACCCGGCGAACGACGCCGCGTTCTCCAGCTACGGTCAGACCGTCTGGGACAGCCTGATCAACGAGAACGACCAGATCTTCCTCACGCTGAACGGCCATTACTGGCCGCCAGGGCGGATGACGCAGCAGAACGCCCAGGGCAACGACGTTCAGCTGCACATCACGAACTACCAGAACATGTACTTCGGCGGCGGCGCGATGCTGCGGCTGTACCACTTCGACCTCACGAGGAACACCATCGACGTGGAGACGCTGTCGCCGTGGGCCCTGACCAGGCCGCCGGAGCAGCGCAACGTGCTCGCCGCGCAGGAGTCGCGGCTCACCACCGCCGTGGACCGGTTCGCCCTGCCGATCGATTTCGAGACCCGCCTCGCCAAGCCCGCGACGACGATCGGGCTGGCGACCACCACGGCGCTGGTGACGTCGGCCAGGCCCGCCAGCTCGGTGCTGGTCCCCGGCACCCTCGCCTACTGGCGGTTCGACAACGGCGGCGCGAACGGGGCGCCGGTCGCGGCGGGCACCACGATCCGCGACCTCTCCGGGCACGGCAACGACCTGAGCACCCTCGTCACGGTGCCGGGCAGCCCGAACACCGCGCTGACCTGGTCAACCGATCACGCGCCGAGCCAGCCGGGGCAGGGCAGCCTCTACTTCGACGGCGGCCAGAACCCGCTGCAGGGCGCGTACTTCACGACCGGCGCGAACGCGCCGCTGAACACGCAGACCTTCGCGAGCGGTTTCACGATCGAGGTCTACGTGAAGATCCCGCTCGACTGGAACTCGAACAACAACTCGTGGATGGCCGTGCTCAGCCGCTGGGGCGAGAGCGGCCAGGCCGGCAAGCAAGGCCAGAACACCGACCCGAACGAGCCGATCGCGACGTTCAGCTTCTCCGGCGACCGGGAACCGCAGTGGAACGTCTACCCGCTGAACCTCACGTACCCGACGACCAACTGGGGCCAGGGCCTGCCCGAGGACACCTGGTGGCACCTGGCGGTGGTCAACGACGGCAAGCACACCGTCATGTACATCGAGGGCTGCCCGACCGTCGACAACCCGACCCTCGTCCAGTCGGTCGGCATCACGCAGCTCGCGCTCCCGTGGGCGCTCGGCGGCTATGAGTACGGCGGCGCGATCAACCAGATCTTCCACGGTTTTGTCGGCGACGTCCGCATCGTAAACCGCCCGCTCAAGGTCAGCGAGTTCATGCTCTACCAGTAAACCGTCCCCGTGTCCCGTTGGCCGGCCGCGGCCGGCCAACGCGACACGGGGAAACGGACTTCCCGTGCCTAGTGACAGCCGGTCAGACGTCGAAGTACAGCTCGAACTCGTGCGGCGTCGGGCGCAGCCGCACCGCGTCGAGCTCGTTCTCCCGCTTGTAGGCGATCCAGGTCTCGATGAGGTCCTCGGTGAACACCCCGCCCTCGGTCAGGAAGGCGTGGTTGTCCTCGAGGTTGTTGAGTACCGCCTCGAGCGACCCGGGAACCGTCGGGATGGCCGCCGCCTCGTCCGGCGGCAGCTCGTACAGGTCCTTGTCGACCGGCTCCGGCGGCTCGATCTTGTTCTTGATGCCGTCGATGCCCGCCATCAGCATCGCCGAGAAGGCGAGGTACGGGTTGGCGGACGGGTCGGGCACGCGGAACTCGATCCGCTTGGCCTTCGGGTTGGTCCCCGTGATCGGAATGCGGCAGCAGGCCGAACGGTTCCGGGCCGAGTACACCAGGTTCACCGGCGCCTCGAAGCCGGGCACCAGCCGGTGGTAGGAGTTGACCGTCGGGTTGGTGAAGGCGAGCAGCGTGGGCGCGTGCTTGAGCAGCCCGCCGACGTACCAGCGGCCGAGGTCGGACAGTCCGCCGTAGCCCATCTCGTCGTAGAAGAGCGGCGCACCGTCCTTCCACAGCGACTGGTGGCAGTGCATGCCGGAGCCGTTGTCGCCGAACAGCGGCTTCGGCATGAACGTCACGGTCTTGCCGGCCGCGCGGGCGACCGACTTGATGACGTACTTGTAGAGCAGCAGCTTGTCGGCCTGCTTGAGCAGCGTGTCGAAGCGGATGTCGATCTCGGCCTGGCCGGCGGTGCCCACCTCGTGGTGCTGCATCTCGGTCTCGATGCCGACCGCGATGAGCTGCTTGACCATCTCGGACCGCAGGTCGGTGTAGTGGTCCATCGGCGGCACGGGGAAGTAGCCGCCCTTGTACGGCGGCTTGGCGGCGAGGTTGCCGCCGTCCTCGTCGCGGCCGGTGTTCCACGCGCCCTCGACCGAGTCGAGGTGGTAGTAACCCTCGTTCGTGCTGGTGGCGAACCGCGCGGAGTCGAAGATGTAAAACTCCGCCTCCGGGCCGAAGTACGCCGTGTCGGCGATGCCGGTGCCCTTCAGGTACTCCTCCGCCTTGGCGGCCACGTTGCGCGGGTCGCGCGAGTAGGCCGCGCCGGTCAGCGGGTCGAAGACGGAGAAGGTTAGGTTCAGGGTCTTGTGCTGGCGGAACGGGTCCAGCACGGCGGTGGCCGGGTCCGGGATCAGCAGCATGTCGGACTCGTGGATCGCCTGGAAGCCGCGGATCGACGAACCGTCGAACATCCGGCCCTCGGTGAACACGTCCGCGTCGAACGTCTGCACCGGAACGGTGAAGTGCTGGACCGTTCCCGGCAGGTCCGTGAACCTGACGTCAACGAACTCCACGTTCTCCTCAGCGATGAACCTGAGGACTTCTTCAGCACTGCTGAACATCAACCCTCCCTGTACAGGGCGCGCATTAGGTAGCTATATCTCGATTTCGTTGTCGGGATCGCTTCGGACGGTAGCCGTTGGCAATTTCCGAGCGGTATCCCCAATGTTTCGCCGGTGTTACGCGTGACCAGCCGAGGGACGCCAGCCCAGGTGTGCCAGCCAGGAGTCACTGGGCCCGCGCGTCCGGCTAGCGGATACCTTAGACCTGTGTCCCAAGGATCAAAGAATCCACGCAACAGGAACGCGACCAAGGTAGCCGCGTCCCGCGTGGCTGATGATACGCCTGATTACCCGGGCAAGAAGTTCGGCTTGCCGATGACCGGCCCGTCGTCGGTAGCTCCGATGGGCAGGCGGCTGGTGGCGCTGATCGTCGACTGGGTGCTGTGCTACCTGATCGCCTCGAGCATCGTCAGGCACAACGTGTTTACCGTCACCGACGCGCACTACCAGGACGCCCAGTGGGTCGCGCTGCTGCTGTTCGCCGTCGAGGTCTACCTGCTCACCGCGATCAGCGGGCTCACCGTCGGTAAGCGGCTGCTCGGCCTGCGCGTCATCCGCACCAACGGCGGCCGCCCTGGCTTCAAGTGGGCCGCGGTGCGCACCGTGCTCCTGCTGTTCGTCATCCCGGCCTGCCTGACCGACCACGACATGCGCGGCCTGCACGACCGCGCCGCCGACACGATCGTGGTCCGGTTGTAAGACCCTAGCGCTGCTGCTTGGGCATCCGCGGCTGGCGGGCGCCCTTGGGCAGCGGCCCCTTGGGCATCTGCATCGTGGGCTGCAGCGCCTTCAGCCGGTAGTTGAGGTCGGAGACCGCCGCGGGCCGCAGCGTCCGCGGCAGGGTGGTGATCTTCCGCTGCAGCTTGCTGACCGGGATCTGCCCCTCGCCGCCGCCGACCTGGAACTCGTGAATCGGCACGCCGTGCGCGACCCGCTCGGTCTTCTTGCGCTCCGCCGCGAGGAGCCCGGCCACCCGCGAAGGCACGCCCTCGCCGACGAGCACCACGCCCGGCCTGCCGACCGCCCGGTGCACCACGTCCATCGTCCGGTTGCCCGCGACGGCGGGGGTGACCGTCCAGTCGCCGCGCATGTTCTGCAAGACCGCGGCCGCCGCCCCGAGCTGCCCGTCGATCGCCGAGTACTGTGCGCTCTGCGCGAACCGCCCGAAGAGGATCATCGCCGCCATCAGCCCGAGCAGGATGCCGATGGGCAGGAAGAGCGCGAGCGGCCCGACGAGCAGCCCGATCAGCACGAACACGACGATCACGCCGGCCGCCGCGCCGAACGTAATCGGCAGGGCCCGCTTGTTCTGCTCGTTGACCAGCTTGGCGACCATCCGGATCTGCTTGAGCCGTCCGGCGTTCTGTAGGTCCTCAGCGCTGTATTGGTCAACCACCGGCTCAGCCTTTCCTCTTCGCATGCCAACACCAGTGATCCTACGGTTTCCCGCCACCGGGACTGTAACCAAGGCAAGGTCAACGTCCAAACCGATACGCCCGAACGATGGCGTCAGCCTGCTACCGCGCCCGACCTCTGCTCGATCGCCTGGGCGTACAGCTTGCCCGCCCGATATGAGGAGCGGACCAGCGGCCCCGACATGACGCCGGCGAATCCCATCGCCAGCGCCTCCTCGCGCAGCGCGACGAACTCGTCGGGATGCACCCACCGGTCGACCGGATGGTGCCGTGCGGACGGCCGCAGGTACTGGGTGATCGTCAGCAGGTCGACGCCCACGGCCCGCAGGTCGGCCAGCGCGGGCGCGATCTCAGAACGCTCCTCGCCCATGCCCAGGATCAGGTTGGACTTGGTGACCATGCCTGCCTCGTGCGCCTGGCGGAGCACGTCGAGCGACCGCTCGTAGCGGAAGCCGGGGCGGATCCGCTTGAAGATCCGCGGCACGGTCTCCAGGTTGTGCGCGAACACCTCGGGCCTGGCGCTGAACACCTCACCGAGCTGTGCGGGGTCCGCGTTGAAGTCCGGGACGAGCAGTTCGACGCCGCAGCCGGGCACGGCGGCGTGGATCTCCCTGGCGGTCTGCGCGTATAGCCAGGAACCGCCGTCCGGCTGGTCGTCGCGGGCCACCCCCGTCACGGTCGCGTAGCGCAGCCCCATGGTGGCGACGGACTCGGCGACCCGCCGGGGCTCGTCGCGGTCGAGCGGCAGGGGCTTGCCGGTGTCGATCTGGCAGAAGTCGCACCGCCGCGTGCACTGGTCGCCGCCGATGAGGAACGTCGCCTCGCGGTCTTCCCAGCACTCGAAGATGTTCGGGCAGCCTGCCTCCTGGCAGACCGTGTGCAGCCCCTCGGACTTAACCAGATGCTGCAGCGCGGTGTATTCGGGCCCGGTACGCACCCGGGTCTTGATCCACGGCGGCTTCCGCTCGATCGGCGTCTCGGCGTTGCGGGCCTCAAGCCGCAGCAACCGCCGTCCTTCAGGTGCAAACTCCGAAGTACTGACCACGTTTCCACCCTACGTCTCGGGACTGAGGGGTCAGGCCGCCGAGGCGAGTAGGGGCGTCACGGTGTGGATGCGCCGCCAGGTCCGGTAGCCGAGCGCCGCCGCCAGGTGCCGTTCGAGCAGCGGCGTGACGTCGGAAACCGACACGCGGATGCCGGTCTCCGACGTGAGCGAAGTCACGCCCGCGTCTTTGATGCCGCACGGCACGATCCGGTCGTACCAGGACAGGTCGCAGTCGCAGTTCAGCGCCAGCCCGTGCATGGTGACGCCGCGCGCGACCCTGGCGCCGATCGCCCCGACCTTCCGGTCGGGCAGCCCGCGCGACGGCGAGGCCGGGATCCAGGCGCCCGAGCGTCCCTCGACCCGGATCGCCCGCAGCCCGAACTCGGCGCAGACCCGGATCATCGACTCCTCGAGCGCCCGCACGTAGGCGACGACGTCCATCGGCTCGCTCAGCTTGATGATCGGGTAGGCCGTGAGCTGCCCGGGCCCGTGCCAGGTGATCTTGCCCCCCCTGTCGACGTCGATGACGGGCGCGCCCGGGTCGCCGAACGGCCGGTCGGAGACCGCCGTTCGCTTCCCCGCGGTATAGACCGGCATATGCTCAAGGAGCAGGCAGCTATCGGGGACCTCGCCGCTGACTCGCCGACCGTGCACCGTGCGTTGCGCCTCCCAGCCCTGGACGTAGTCCACGGCGTCGGACCCGAAACCTGCGTGCGCGTAAACGAGTTCACCATCCACAACATCGAGATTACGACGCGGGTGAGACCGCCGCGCCGACTGGGAACAGATCAAATTGTGATCAATGAGGCAGAACTGCGGCAGATGAGCCCGGCCGAGCGGCGCAGGCTGGCCCGGTCGCTCACCGCTGTCGACTACCCGCACCCCCTGCTGGGGCTCTACGTGGCGCGCGGCCGCCGGCTCGGCGTCCTCGTGTCGATCGCCGCCTGCACCGTGCTGATCGGCTGGATCATCGTGCTCGCCCTCACCCTGCACCGCGGCTTCCACACCCAGCACTGGAAGGGCGCCTGGGTCGGGTTCGACCTGATCCTGCTCTTCGCGTTCGCCGCGACCGGGTGGGCGTTCTGGCGCGGCAGGCAAATCGTCGTCGCCTGCCTGATCGTGACGGGCACGCTGCTGTGCTGCGACGCCTGGTTCGACGTGATACTCGACGCGGGCACGCCTGACGAATGGCTCAGCGTCGCCTCCGCGCTCGTCGTCGAGTTGCCGCTCGCGTTCCTCATGTTCAACGCGGCCCGCCGCCTGATCCGGCTGTCCGCCGTCGTCGCGGTGCGCGAGTCAGGCGATTCAAGCGACTGCGACGACCTGCCGCCGGACGCGCTGCCGCCGCTGTGGAAGATCCCACTCTTCGGCGACAGCAGGGACCCCGCGGGGAGGGCGTAGGGTACGGCCATGGCTACCGATTTCACCGAGGAAACCGCGGCCGATGCCGTCATTGAGTCGTTCGCGCCCGACACGAGCCCGCGACTGCGCGAGGTCTTGGTCTCGCTGGTCAGGCACCTGCACGCGTTCGCGCGCGACGTCGAGCTGACGATCCCCGAGTGGGAGGCGGCGATCGACTTCCTCACGAGGACCGGGCACAAGAGCGACGACGAGCGGCAGGAGTTCATCCTGCTGTCCGACGTTCTCGGGCTCTCGATGCTGGTGGAGACTATCTCGAACCGGAAGTTCGGCGTCGCGACCGAGTCGACGGTGCTCGGCCCGTTCCACGTCGTCGAGTCGCCGGTGCGCGCGCTCGGCGACAACATCGACCTCGTGGGCACCGGCACGCCGTGCGTGGTCACCGGCCGGGTGGTGTCGACCGACGGCACCCCGCTTCCCGGCGCCCGCATTGACGTATGGCAGGCCAACGACCAGGGCTTCTACGACGTGCAGCAGCCGGACGGGCAGCCGCGCACGAACGGCCGGGGCCTGTTCACGGCGGACGAGAACGGAGCGTTCTGGTTCCGCACGATCGTGCCGAGCTACTACCCCATTCCGACGGACGGCCCGGTCGGCGAGTTGCTGAAGGCGACGGGCAGGCACGCGTTCCGCCCGGCGCACATCCACTTCATCGTGACCGCGCCCGGCCACCGCGCCCTGACCACGCACATCTTCGTGGCGGGCAGCGAGTACATCGAGTCGGACACGGTCTTCGCGGTGAAGAAGTCCCTGGTAGTCGGCTTCGACGAGGTCACGGACCCGGCCCAGGCGGAAACATGGGGAGTTAAGGTCCCCTTCCGGCGAGCTGACTTCGACATCGTCATGCAGCCGGGCAGCTAGCCTCCAGGCCCGGAGGGCTCAGCGGGGCAGCTCCGCCGCCAGTGCGGCGCCGATGGTGGGGTAGCTGAACTCGAAGCCCGCCTCGAGCAGCCGGGCTGGCCGCACGCGGGCGCTGTTCAGCAGCTCGGACGACATCTCGCCGAGCGCGAGCCGCAGCACTGGCGCGGGCACCCGCAGCCACGGGAAGTCCGGCCGCCGGAACCTGGCGTGCAGCGCCGCCGTCAGCTCCCCGTCCGTCACCGGATTGGGCGCGGTCAGGTTGTACGGGCCGGTGCGGGACTCCGCGCCGGGGTCGTCGAGCAGGAAGCGGATGGCGCGGATCTCGTCGGTGAGCGAGATCCAGCTCATCACCTGGTGCCCGTCGCCGAAGCGCGGCAGCACGCCGAGGCGGGCGGGCAGCGCCAGCCGGCCGAGCATGCCGCCGCCCGCGCCGAGCACAAGGCCGCTGCGCAGGTGGGCGACGCGGATGCCCGCCGCGCGGGCCGGGTCGGCGGCGGCCTCCCAGTCGTGCACGACGCGCGCGAGGAACGCCTTGCCCGCGGGCGCGGTCTCGGTGACGTCGCGGCCGTCCGTGTCCCCGTACCAGCCGATCGCCGAGGCGGCGATGAACGTCTTCGGCTGCGGTTCCGTGGCACTGAGCGCGGCGGAGAGTGCCTCGGTGGCGAGGACCCGGCTCGCCCGGATCTCGGCCTTGTAGCTGGCGGTCCAGCGGTGGTCGCCCACGCCGGCGCCCGCCAGGTGCACCACCGCGTCGACGCCGGAAAGCGCCGGGTCGCCCGCGTCGGCGGCGCGCGGGTCCCAGCGCAGTTCGTCCGCCCCTTGCGGCGGCCGCCTGACGAGGCGGACGACCTGGTGGCCGTCCGCCCGCAGGCTCGCCGTCAGCGCGGTTCCGATCAGACCGGACGAGCCGGTGACCGCTATCTTCATGCGCCGGTGTCAGAGGCCGAGGTCGGCATCGAACGCGCCCTCCTCGAGACGGTTCTTCACCGTGACGAGGAACCGGGCGGCGTCCGCGCCGTCCACGAGCCGGTGGTCGTAGGTCAGCGCCAGGTAGACCATGGAGCGGACCGCGATGACCTCGCCGAGCGACGGGTCCTCGACGACGACGGCGCGCTTGACCACGCTGCCCACGCCGAGGATGCCGACCTGCGGCTGGTTGATGATCGGCGTGTCGAAGAGCGCGCCCCTGCTGCCCGTGTTGGTCAGCGTGAACGTGCCCCCGGCGAGCTCGTCGGGACCGACCTGGCCGCCGCGGGTCCGGGCCGCGAGGTCGGCGATCTTACGGGCGAGCCCGCCGATGTTGAGGTCGCCCGCGCTGTGGATCACCGGGACCATCAGGCCGCGCTCGGTGTCCACCGCGATGCCGAGGTGCTCGGCGGCGTGGTAGGTGACCTCCTGCGTCTCGCCGTTGATGACCGCGTTGAGCACCGGGTGCACCTTCAGCGCCTCGACCGTGGCCTGTGCGAAGAACGGCAGGAACGTCAGCTTGACGCCCTCGCGGGCCTCGAATGCGGCCTTGGCGCGGTCGCGCAGCCTGGCGATGTTCGTGACGTCCGCCTCGACCACGGTGGTGAGCTGCGCCGAGGTCTGCAGCGACTCAAGCATCCGCTTGGCGATGACCTGGCGGGGCCTGGACATCCGCTGGGTGGTGCCGCGCAGGGCGGAGGGAACGACCGCCGGGCGCGCGGGGGCGGCCACGGGCGCCGCAGGAGCGGCCGTGACGGCGGGCGCCGCCACGTGAGCGGGTTCTGGGTTGACGGGCACCGCGGCGGCCGCGGTGCCCGTCAACCC
>Ga0207416_1005196_pt1 | contig 10532 bp, 6 predicted proteins | sample PaiPotPPM11metaG_FD_184107 | JGI IMG/M metagenome (GOLD analysis project Ga0207416, IMG submission 184107) | Iron sulfur acid spring bacterial and archeal communities from Banff, Canada, to study Microbial Dark Matter (Phase II) - Paint Pots PPM... ...
GCATCAAGGTGGACATGCGCGTCAATAAAAGGCGGCGAAACCAGCCGACCAGCCGCGTCAATCTCACGCGTTGCGCTATCAGCAATGTCACCTGCGATGCGAGCAAACTTCCCGTCTTTGACAGCGATATCGACAGGCCCTGCGCGGCGATGAAGCCGGGCATGGCGAATGATGAGGTCATACGACATGACATTCCCCTTTGTAAAAATAGCTGCGGACAGATGTGATTGAAAATAGCAAGCAGGCGGTGAATTGCCGCCTGCCTTCACAGTGTTACTCGTGAAACGAGCTTATTTGCCGCCAGCGCCCTCTTCGCCGCGTGGACTGGTATTGATCTCGATGCGCCGCAGGATCAGGTAGACGATACCAGCCAGGAGGACTGAGAACTCGAAGCCCAGGTCTATACCGTTGGGTTGATTGATGTGCCGGGTAATAAAACCCTGGAAGTTGAGTTGATCAGCGCCAAGCAAACCGCCGACCAGACCTGCAATGATGGCCACAATCGCAGCCCATCCTAAGGGTAGCCTGCCTGGAGTGTTCCAGTCATCGACGTTATACTGGCCTCGCCTGAACACAAAGTGTTCAAGAACGAGAATGATGCCATAGCCGCCAAGCCAGTAGGCAACGTCGAGCAGGAAGCTTTGCAACGTAGCGGCAAAATTCTGCGAGCCGATTATGGCGATAACAATGTAGATCACAGCGCCGATCAGCGTCCAGACATAGCGCTTGATCTTCTGAAATGCTTTGCCAAACACCTGTACGGAGAGGCCGAGGCTATAGTCGTTGGGAATGTTGTTGGCAACGATGCTGAGCGCCAGCAATACGAGTAAAAACTTCCCAAAACCACCCAGCGGGCTGACGACCGCAGAAAGCAGACCGCCAACATCGCCGGTAGTACCAAAGCCAGCCTTCCACGCTGGCACATTGGCAATGCCCGTCGTGAATGCCATTCCCAGGGTTTCCAGCAGGACACAGGGGATGAAGACGCCCAGGAATGTTAGCCAGAACACGCGACTGGGTCGTGTATTTTCGGGCTGGTTGACATTGTAGTCGGCAGCATAGGAACTCCACCCGGTTGCGAAACCGTAGACTGCGCCACCGAAGGTGATGAACGAGGCAACCTCGGCCAGGCCGAAGGCGGGCGTTGCCGTCATGGCGAAGTGAGGCGCGCCAACAATGAACATGATCAGGAACATGATTGCCATAGGTATCCAGGCCCAACGCTCATAGCGATGCACGTAGCGATAGCCATAGATACTCACCAGGGTCGTAAGGGCGGCAATCACTATTACACCTGCCCACAGCGGGATTGCGCCGTTACTCAGCGAAACCACCAGCTGGCTGCCAACGATGACGTTTACAGCAGACCACGCGATACAAGCGGCGACGTTGAAGAAAGCCATAATGATGCCACCAACCCAGCCGAAAGAGAAGCGCGTAATAGTCATCTGGCGCAACCCCAACTTTGGACCAAGTGTGGAGAAGAATGCTACGGGGAGTACACCCAGAGCGTTAAAAATAACAATCGACGCCACGCTGTCCCAAAAGCCCAGTCCGAAAGCAAAATTGGCCAGCGTCCCCAACGCAATTGTTGAGATCACCAGATTGGCGCCAAGCCACATGGTGAAGTTGTCGAAAATACGTACATGAGTGCGAGTTGTGGGAGAAACACGTTCAATACCGTGTATTTCTAAGCCACTTTCTTCTGGAATGGCAACAGTGTCAGCAGCCATGCTTTGTCCTCCTAGACTAGAGAAAAAACAATTGCTCGATAAAAAAGGCGACTGAAGTTACCCGCCGGTCGATCCTCATCTCATCGGAGATGCCAGGCCCTCTGAAGGTCTCCACACTTCCGAGGATACAATTCGCTCCTTATTAAGGGATTCAACTTCCAGGGTATACAATTCCATACGGGGCGTGTTACGCTACGCATTCCTGGTCGTAACAGGTAGCCCCACTTTACAGCCAGGGAGTCGAATATTAAGACAAGTATATCACACCTCTTGCCTGAAAAGGAATGGATGACGTTTATTCGATGGAGACGGCGGAAACCAGCATCAAGAGGCCAATCACGCCGGTAATGTCTCCTGGAGCGCGAAACAGGTATTGACTTATTGTAGGAACCACGTATTGTTCCAGCGTGATCACGTAGTCAATGGTAAAGAAGAAAAACGAGGCGCTCATCAGAAAGCTAAAACGCGCTGGCTTGTTGATATACGCGGAGAAGTACGCGCATAGGATGAACATGCAGATAAGCAAGCGGACGAAGCCAAACAGGGTGCGTGTCGAGTTCGTCATATCTGGCAGAGCAGGAGATAAAAACAAAATGATCACGAGGAGGATGAACACCAGGATGTTCAGATTCATCAGGTTGCGAAGATACCTGTCAGAACTCTGCGCCAGGCTGAGCAAAATAAAGAGAAAACCGACTGATTGCCCGATATACAAAAACCAGTCTGTATGTAAGGCAACGACTCGAATATAGCTCGAAGTGAAATCGGCGGCGGCAGAGAGGGAAAGCAGCACCATCGACAATCCCAGAATGAAGAGACGGTACTGGCGAAAGCGCGAAAAAATATCGAACGAGCGCACGGCAATGAAAAGGGCCACAAGACACAGTGACACGTCGAGTAGATTGGGAATGAGCCTGGTATCCATAGAAACGATTTCTCCTTACTACTCCCTCGATAACCGGAGAGGCTTAGTGATTCTTGAACAACAGTGTGGTATCAACCGGCCAGCCCTCCGGTGTGTATATCTCTACACATTGCAAACTCAGAAGTGTCTGCAAAGCCATCTGGGCTTCTTTCAAGGTCATACCGGTGATATCAGATAACCCCACCACAGATTTGCGCCCATCTATGGCTTCATAAAGCCGGAGAGCCTGTTTATCTGTTATGGTGACAGAACTGGCGAACGGATTGCTCGATAACATCAGGCCCGCGTTCTGTTTTTTCCTGATGATGAGAGCCGGCAACGCCGGAGGTGTACCCTGCGCGAGCGCCTCAAGAGGCGCAGATACTTGACCGGAAGCGGCTGTCACAGGTAACAGGAGATGACGGTTTTCAGCAATAGCCAGGGCTTGTTCCAGAATAATATTGACGGCTGAAACAAGGTCCTGCTGCGGGAACTGCGAGAGTAATAGCAGCGTTACGAAAGTAAAACCGGTCGCTACCCTCTCATGAGAGGGTGCGTATACCTCTGGAGTAAAAGCTATATTCTTGTTGTTTATACAATAGACGCAAAACCCCAGGCCATAACGTTTTAAGAGCGAGGCCAGGTAAGCAGGGAACACCCGCTCGACCGGCAGCGGAGAGGCGATGCGTTGGCCCTTCGCAATACGTTCGACTGTGGCTGCCGCCTTCTCGCTCAGTACCTGCAGCGGCTGCGAGGGATTCTGGCAAGCCATCGCCCATAGTTGAGCAGAAGGCTGATCTGTCCAACCATTCTCGCATGTCCACAACTGCACTATTGGTACATCAAAACGCTGCATAATCATGGAGGAAAGCCATTGAAACACCTCCTCAGGATGATGCATAGACTCTATTGCTTGCCGCAGTTGCGTGAAAACGGCCAGCCGGTATCCCCTCATATTCTGTGGAGAAAAAGTATCATCATCCCATCCCATTTCGCCCTCATAGCTCTCTCTAGAATATAACCCTTCGCTCCAAAAAGAATATACAGACCTCGGACGCCAACATTTCATATCAGCATCGAGATATATCAATGTTGGCCCGGCGAAAGTTCAAGTTAAGAATACTCTTTTAATGAAGAGTATTCAATAGCAGTAGGAATATTGTACCGAAGAGTTTTCAACCGGAATAGCATTCACAGGAAGATAAAAATAGGAATAACGTACCAAAAAACATACCAGATGAGCGAAAAGAGAGTATACTCTGGACAAATTATACCCAATTCGTAGTTTCCTGCTCTACGGGCGCCTGGTTCCTGAGCTACATTACTCTGGGAGGGATTGAGGAAAAAATGGCAATTGACATCGCTACCATGCCAGAACTTGAACGAGGTATCGAGGCACGCGGTATTGAACGGGTCTCACCGAGAACGCGCGCGCACATTCGCATTACCGATAACTGTACGATATGGCTCTCTGCCAACATGGTGATCACCACCGTTGCGCTGGGGGCATTGGCCACCAGTGTTTTCGCACTTGGATTCTGGGACAGTGTAATGTCCATCATTATCTTTAACGTGCTGGGTATTTTACCGGTGGCCTTCCTTTCAACGCTGGGGCCGAAACTCGGTCTCCGTACCATGACTATTTCACGCTACTCCTTTGGCTGGGTAGGCGGCTCGATCATGGCGATTTTCAACGTCGCCGCCTGCCTCGGCTGGTCTACGGTAAACGTGATTGTAGGCGGTCAGGTGGTAGCCGCGCTGAGCAGAGGAGCGATACCCCAGCAGGTCGGGATTCTTGTTATTACCATCTTGACGACGCTCGTCAGTATTTATGGATACAAATACATTCACCGCTATGAACGGTATGCCTGGATACCGATGGCGATTATTTTCTTTCTCCTGCTGCTTGTCTCAGGATCAAAGATGTCTATCATTCCTACTCCTCCATTGAATGTTGCCGAGATAGCCTCCTTTGTCTCCTTTGGCGGTGCTGTCTATGGCTTCGCGACCGGGTGGAGTTCCTACGCCTCGGATTATAACGTCAAGCAACCAGAAACATTCTCTGCTAAACGTGTTTTCTGGCTGACCTTTTTGGGCGTCGCCATCCCCTGTATTGTGCTGGAAGTCCTGGGTATGGCCTTGACTACGGCCTTCACGGGAGGATTGGGGATCGGTGATCTGCTCACGGCTGCGGCCAAACCGCTGGGAGGGTTGGGAACCTTCCTGCTGGTGCTGCTGGCTCTGAGCATTGTCGCCAACAATATTCCAAACGACTACAGCCTCGGACTCTCCATGCAGGTGCTGGGCAGGCCCTTCCAGCGTATCAACCGGGCGGTATGGGCGCTCATTGCATCCGTTATTTACGTGCTTGTTGCTGAAGCAGCGGCAACCAACTTCAATCAAACGCTCTCTAATTTCTTGTTGCTCATCGCCTACTGGCTGGGTCCCTGGTCCATCATTCTGATCCTGGAACACTTCGTCTTCCGGCATGGGCGCTACAATATCGAGGATTGGAATACGCGCAGTCGGCTCCCCATCGGGTGGGCGGCCATCGTCTCCACCATCATCGGATTTGGCGGCATCCTGCTTGGAGCCGCGCAGGTGTACTATGTCGGTCCTCTCGCGCACGCCCTGGGCGGCCAATTCGGTATGGACATCGGCTTTGAACTCGGCCTGATCTTTGCGGGCGGCGCCTACTTACTGCTGCGCGGGATGGAACTGGCTCAGACGGGTCGATAGCTGATAAGACGAGCTTTTTCGCGTGAAACAATCCTTCCTTCTCGTGCGTGATACGACTGAAAGCTCTATCTTTGAGAATGAAGGTGCATTATGACAGATACGCATTCGGACAGTCTCGTCTTCTTTGGTATTACCGGGGACCTGGCGTATAAGCAGATATTCCCTGCCCTGTATGCCATGGTCCGGCGCGGTCGTCTTGACATGCCTATCATCGGAGTTGCAGGAAGACCATGGAGCGACCAGCAATTACAAGATCATGTGCATGACAGTCTGAAGGAACATGGGGAAGTAGATTCGTCGGCATTCGCAAAGTTATGCTCTCTACTCAAGTATATCTCTGGCAACTATAATGACGAAGCAACCTATAGCAAACTGCGCAGCGCGCTCGACAATTCCCAACGACCCCTCCACTACCTCGCCATCCCTCCCAGCATGTTCGGTCCCGTTGTTGAGGGACTGGCAAAAGCAGACTGCGCCAAAGACGCCCGTGTGATCGTCGAGAAACCCTTCGGGCGCGACCTCGCCTCTGCGCAGTCGTTGAATGCGATCCTGCACTCTGTCTTTCCTGAATCATCCATCTTCCGCATTGACCACTACCTGGGGAAGGAACCGGTTCAGAACATGCTCTACTTCCGCTTCGCCAACTCGTTTCTCGAGCCGATCTGGAATCGCACCTATGTCGAGAGCGTACAGATCACGATGGCCGAGAACTTCGGCGTGGCGGGACGCGGAAAATTTTACGAAGAGGCCGGGGCCATCCGCGATGTAGTGCAAAATCACCTGCTGCAACTCCTGGCGGTGCTGACGATGGAAGCGCCCTCTGGAGCGGATACCGATGCTATTCGCGACGAAAAGGCACGCATCCTCAAGGCCATACGACCGCTCGAGCCGTCCGATGTGGTGCGTGGCCAATACCAGGGATACCGCCAGGAAGATGGGGTTGCTCCCGATTCACAGGTTGAGACGTTTGCCGCGGTAAAACTTTCTATTGACACGTGGCGCTGGGCGGATGTGCCTTTCTACATCCGGGCTGGCAAGGACCTGCCTGTGACCGCAACAGAGATTATGGTTGAACTCAAGAGCCCACCACAGGTCGTGTTCGGGGAAGTTGAGCCTCCCCGCTCGAATTATTACCGCTTCCGTATCAGCCCTATCGTCAAGATCTCGGTGGGCGCTCGCGCTAAAATCCCAGGAGAGGCTATGCACGGTGAAGAGGTTGAGCTTGTGGCCGTACACCAGACACCCGACGAGATGGCCCCCTATGAGCGCCTGCTTAGCGATGCTATGAAGGGTGACGAAACACTCTTCGTACGCGAAGACTCTGTCGAAGCGCAATGGAAGATTGTAGACCCGATTCTCGGCAACGAAACTCCTGTTTACGAGTATGCGCCTCATAGCTGGGGACCGCAACAGGCAAACCAGCTTATTGAACATGATGGTGGCTGGTACAACCCGGAGCCATCAGGAGACTCAGGAAAGTCCGGGCCGCAGCCTGCCAAAGAGGAAGCTTGAAGCATGTATGTAAAAAGCATACATATTTCAGGCTAACAACTTGTATGCCAGTGATTCGTAAGGAACTCCCCCCGTTTTACGCGAATTTTCTCAGTATTGCCGCAAATATGCGGCAATTTCGCATTTTCTTCTGGAAAATTACGAACAATTAGTAATGAAAACGCAAAACCCCTAGACGTAACCGCTAAAAGTATGTACAATTGTTACCATAGACAAACTATCCATACAATGTCATACATTGTGCTATTTTCATCTTCATCATCAGGCGTCTACCTGGCGATTCGTGGGAAATCAGGAGGTCGGTATGTCATCCAATCGAAGCGCGTCCACCGAAAAGAGAGGGCACCAAGCTATTTCATCCGACCTGGCAACAACAGCTCAAAGTCTTGATGAACTACTTGCGCGCAACGCTGCTTTAGAAGAGGCGCTGGATGCGCGCACGCGCGAAAACATCTTTCTGAACGAGATAATTTCTACGGTTGGCTCGACGCTGAAAGTTGACGAGGTACTGCGCAATCTGGTTGATACCATTGTGCGCGCCATCGCTTGCCATGCCGCGTTTATCTACCTGTACGATAAAGAACGCGAACGCCTGGTACTCGCCAGCACCAGCGAGCAATACCAGCACCTGATGGGGAAAATCGAACTGGCGCTGGGCGAAGGCATTAATGGGTGGGTCGCTATGACATTGCAGCCGGTCTTCTTGAAAGACAACGCCATGAACGACCCACGATTTCGCTATTATCCTGAACTGGAAGATGATAAGTTCCAATCAGTGATGACCATTCCCATTATCGCCAAAGATCGTCACTTGATCGGCGTGATTACCCTGCACACAGTTGCGCCCCACGAATTTACCGAACACGACCAGAATTTCGTGAGTAACACGGCAGCGCTGGTGGCTGGAGCCATCGAAAATGCGCAGCTTTATGAAAATACGCAGAAGAAATTGAACGTTTTAACCACCCTTTCGGTGTTGAGCCAGACGATCAGCTCCGGCCTGTACCTTGACGAAATGCTGCGTTCGCTGGCAACGCTGACCGTTCAGATCATGGAAGCCGATCAATGCGTTATCCTGTTGATGGACCCGGCGCGCGGGCGATTGAGAGTACGCGCATCTGCGCCCACCTTGAACGAACGCGCGCTGAACTTCCAATCGGTTGATATTGATCGCACGACCTGGGAGAAGTTGCGCGATAGTAACGGACGCGAATCATCTCAAGAAATCAGCGCTCATACGCTGGAACGCCTGAATCCACTCAAGGATGCGCATTACAAAACCCTGCTTTCTGTGCCACTGGTGGCTGGAACAGAGAATCTGGGCATGTTGAATCTCTATTCTGTCCGCGCGCGCCGCTATACGAGCGAGGATTCGACGCTGCTGGGAACGATTGCCAATCAGATCGCCATAGCGATCAAGAACAGCCACCTGGTCGATATGCTGGCGCAGAAAAACCTGGTCAAAGGGTTCTTCGATGACTTGATGTACGGCACGTATGACTCGGAGGACACGCTGCGCCAGCGAGCGAACTTCATCGGCTGCGATTTGAGCAAGGCGCACACGGTGGCGATGATTGAAATTATGCACATGGACGAGGAGAACGGCGAAGAAAAAGAGCGCGCCGGGTGGCCTGCTGCCCGGATGCAGGCCGATGGGCCATCTCTCCAGACGGAGGAAGACCGCCTCGCGCTGCATAAGCGTATTACAGGACAGGTGCGGCGACGTATTCAGGATAGCTACCCTGGCTCGGTGCTGTACGAACGAGAGAATGTATTGACCTCTATTATCTGCCTGAGCAAAGACCCGGCAGGCTCGCGCTTGAAATCGTCGCTGCGCGACCTGGCACGCCAGATGCGGGTCGAACACGGCGTGCGCCTGTCGATTGGGATTGGCAACCAGTGCCAGCAAATTAGCGACTTCCGCCGGGGTTTTGCCGAAGCAACCGAGGCGCTGCAAATGGGCCAGAACCTCAATACTGATGGGGGAGTGACGCACTTTAACGACCTGGGTGTGTATCGCTACCTGTATAAAATCGCGCGTATGGACGATCTGCGCGATATGTACCAGGACCAGGTGGCGCACATCGCCACCTATGATCGACGCAAAAGCACCGATCTGCTCGATACGCTGGAGACCTACCTGGAGTGCGCAGGCAACCTCACCAAAACTTCAAACCGCCTGTTTGTGCATCGCAATACCCTGATCCAGCGACTCGAGCGGCTGCAATCGCTCTGCGACATTGATCTCCAGGAACGCAGCAACTGGCTCACGCTGCAGGTCGCCATCAAGGTGTATAAGCTGCGCTCGAACAGGGGATAGCCAAACAGAGAATCAAAACTGGCATCCATTTCGGATGCCAGTTTTGATTCTGATTACTGTTAGATCATGGCTGCCAGGCTGCCTTCGGTCTCGGGAGCTTCCTCGCCGCTTGCTTCAGTAGCAATGGCCTGTTTGCCACGCCCACCGCGCAGGGGAATCTCTCTCAGGAAGAGGACGGCTATGGTGCCGACCAGCATAATCACCACGCTCATAATGAAGACGTTGTGTATGCCAGCCGTCAGGCCGACCTTCACGGACTCGATGACCTGGTTGAACACGGCCAGGCCTGCCGGTCCCTGTTGCGCGGCTCCAGCCTGCAACTGCGTCTCTACACCGGGTTGCAGCAAGACCTGCGGGTTATTGAAGAGGCCCAGGAATTGCGCCACCTTCGGACTCGACACCGCCGCCTGCTTGATAGAATTGGGCAGCGCGCCCCGGAAGGCGGGCAGGTAGGCGGAATTCAAGATTGAACCCATCGCCGCCAGCGCAATCGTACCGCCAATCGAGCGGAAGAAGGTAAGCGCTGCCGTCGACTGACCAATCTTGCCCGGAAGAGCGTTCTGCACGATCAAGGTATACAGCGACATACCGAAGCCCATGCCCAGGCCAAGCACCAGCATAGCGATCAGCACATCGGTGTTACCCGAAGTGACGCTCAGGCGTGCCAGCATCAGGGTGCCACCAACGCTGATAATCATACCCAGGATGGCGAGCCACTTGTATCTGCCCAAACGTGACACCAACTGGCCGGAAACGACGCTGCCGACAATGGAGGTCAGCATCAACGGCGTCAAGACCAGGCCGCTATTGGTGGCCGAGGATCCCACAACACCCTGCACAAACAGGGGGATGAAGAAGATGCTGCCAAACAACCCCATACCAAAGATGGCCGTCACCAGAGCCGAAACAGTGAATATCCTGTTCTTGAACAGGCTCGGTTCAAGAATAGGCTGCCCACCGCGTCGTTCGAGCAGCGCCTCGTAGACGACGAAGCCCACCAGCACAACGACCGAGCCGACAAAGATGCCGATGATTTGTGGCGAATTCCAGGCATACTGCGTCCCCGCCCAGGTGAAGCCGAGCAACAGAGGGACGGTACCGAGTACCAGCAGAGCTGCCCCGATGTAGTCAATCGACACTTTCTGCACTTTCCCGCGCAGGTTAGGCATGAGGAAGATCAGCACCAGCATGGCTGCGATGCCTACCGGCAAGTTGACATAGAAAACCCAGCGCCACGTCGAATACTGAGTAATCGAGCCGCCAAGCGTCGGACCGAGAATGGCCGAGAGGCCCCAGACCGCGCCTGTGACGCCCTGCCATTTGC
>Ga0207416_1005198_pt1 | contig 10529 bp, 7 predicted proteins | sample PaiPotPPM11metaG_FD_184107 | JGI IMG/M metagenome (GOLD analysis project Ga0207416, IMG submission 184107) | Iron sulfur acid spring bacterial and archeal communities from Banff, Canada, to study Microbial Dark Matter (Phase II) - Paint Pots PPM... ...
CCATAATCCCAAACAGCCCGGCGACGCCGAACAGCCCGACGAGCAAGATCAGCCCGTACACGGTGCCAGGCAGCCAGACGTAGCGCTGGTAGTCCCGGATGATCGCGGCGAACGGGTTGACCACCACGGTCTGCGCGTTGCCGCGCGCGTAGTACGCCTCGACCGACGAGTAGCCGTCGTACGGCGAGCCGGAAGGCACGGCGAGCGGCTGCGGGCCGAACAGGTACGCGTCGTACGTCTGCCCGTTGGGGAAGACGGACCGGTTCCACTCGAAGGACCGCACGGTGTCGTCCCATACCGCGCGGGCGTAATCGAGCGGCTGCGCCTCGATGGCCGCGACGGCGAACCGCTCGGCGAGCTTGTTGACCGTGGGCGAGAACATGGGCTCTGGGTACCGCAACAGCGGGCTGACCGGCGTCCAGATGTAGGCCTGCGCGATCGGCCGCTGCGCGGGCGGCACCGAAGTGCACAACGGCAGCAGGTCCGTCGGCAGCGACATGCGGGAGCAGTCGGCGAACGTCATCACCCGCGAGTAGAGGAAGACCCCGGTGGAGTCGGTCATCGCGAACTCGCCGTGCGCGGACTCGTACCAGGCCTCGTAGCCGAGCACGGGCACGGCGAACGCGACGCAGCAGGCCGCCAGCCCGGCCACCAGGGACCGCCAGTAGCGCCAGTGCACGACGATCGCGTAGACGGCGAGCACCGCGAGCAGCGGCAGCCCGGTGGGGCGCACGGTCGAGGACAAGCCGAGCAGCAGGCCGGCCGCGAGGAAGGCCCGCCACGACGGCCGCGGTGACCACAAGACAACGGTGATCGCGGCCATCGCGAGGAAGAGGAACAGCGTGTCCGCCATGATCAGGTGCTCGAGCTGTATCTCGAACCCGTCGTAGAGCACGGGCAGCGTGGCGAGGACGGCGATCCAGGTCGGCGCGCCGAACCGGTGCTTGGCCAGCGCGTAGATCATCACGGCGACCAGGAGCCCCATCAAGTGCTGGGAGGCGGTTACGAGAAGATAGCTATGAGCAGGGGAAAGAAGCCAGAGGTAGAGGGGGTAGCCGGACGGCCGGGTCGTGTTGGGCGTCAGCGTCACCGCGGCACGGACGTAGCTGAACGAGTCGTTGAACCAGGACTGCCAGCGGTAGCCGAGCTCGGCGGCCACGCGCAGCGCGAGCGCGGGCACGAGCACCGCGGCGAACAGACGGTTTCCGGCGATCAGCCGGGTAGACGACCGCCATATCACCGCAGGCATTACCCTCAAGCCCGTATCCTCCTACTTCTGGGGCATCGTGCTTCCTGGCGAACCGGGGCTGATCTCGCGCGCGCCCCATGCCTCACGCCCGAGCAATGTACGTCAAATCGGGCGCTAACGGTTCAAGAGTCACCGTAATACGGCGAATGGAGTCCACGTGGAGCTGACCGTCGTCATGCCCTGTCTCAATGAGGCGGAAACCGTGGCAACATGCGTGCGCAAGGCAGTTCAGTTCATCGCGGACAGCGGGATCAGCGGCGAGGTCGTGGTGGCCGACAACGGCTCGACCGACGGCAGCCGGGAGCTCGCCGAGGCGGCGGGCGCCCGCGTGGTTCCCATATCCGAGCGCGGCTACGGCAACGCGTTGATGGGCGGCATCCTCGCGGCCCGCGGCGAATACGTGATCATGGGCGACGCCGACGACAGCTACGACTTCACGAACCTGATGCCGTTCATCGCCGAGCTGCGCAAGGGTTACGACCTGGTGATGGGCAACCGCTTCAAGGGCGGCATCGCCCCGGGCGCCATGCCGCCGCTGCACCGCTACCTGGGCAACCCGGTGCTCTCCTTCATCGGCCGCCTGTTCTTTCCCTCCGCGATCGGCGACTTCCACTGCGGGCTGCGCGGTTTCCGGCGCGACAGCGCGATCGCGCTCGGCCTGCAGGCCACCGGCATGGAGTTCGCCAGCGAGATGGTCGTGAAGGCCACGCTGGCGAAGCAGAAGGTCACCGAGGTGCCCACGACCCTCGCTAAGGACGGCCGCAGCAGGAAGCCGCACCTGCGCAGCTTCCGTGACGGCTGGCGCCACCTGCGGTTCTTGCTGCTGTTCAGCCCGCGCTGGCTGTTCTTCTACCCCGGTCTCGTGCTGCTGCTGGTCGGCCTCGGCCTCGGCGCGGCGGTCGCGACCGCCAACCCGCTCACCATCGGCGGGGTCTCACTCGACGTGGACACGCTCGTCGCCTGCGGCGCCTGCGTCGACATCGGGTTCCAGGCGATCCTTTTCTCGCTGTTCACCCAGGTCTACGCCGGCTCGGAGGGGTTCCTGCCCACCGAGCCCAAGGTGCAGACCCTGCTCGGCAAGCTGTCGCTCGAACGCGGCCTGCTCACCGGCGCGGCCGTAGGCCTCGCGGGCCTCGTCGGCCTGATCTTCTCCCTCACCTACTGGCAGAGCCACTCGTTCGGTCACCTCAACTACGAGCACGCGCTGCGGCTGATGGTTCCCTCGGTGACCGCCCTGGTGCTCAGCTGCCAGCTGATACTCGGGACGTTCTTCCTGTCGATCCTCGGTATCAAGCAGACCAGGCACGTCCCGGTCGGCGCGAAGGCCGAACTCAAAGTAAGCGACGACCACGCGTCAGCCCGTAGGCTTTAACCATGTCCTCCGCCAATCCAAAGCACATACTGACCGCGCCGGCGTGGCCCTACGCCAACGGCCCGCGGCACATCGGGCATGTCTCCGGCTTCGGGCTGCCGAGCGACATGTTCAGCCGGTACCAGCGGATGGCGGGCAACAAGGTGCTGATGGTCTCCGGCACCGACGAGCACGGCACCCCGATTCAGGTCCAGGCCGACAAGGAGGGCCTGACCGCGCGGGAGCTCGCCGACCGGTACAACGGCGTCATCGGCCATGACCTCGCCAACCTCGGCATGACCTACGACCTGTTCACCAGGACCACGACCCGCAACCACTACGCGGTCGTGCAGGAAATGTTCCTGACCCTGCTCAAGAACGGGTACATCTTCCCGAAGACCACGCTCGGCGCGATCTCCCCGTCCACGGGCCGGACGCTCCCCGACCGGTACATCGAGGGCACCTGCCCGATCTGCGGGTACCCGAGCGCGCGCGGCGACCAGTGCGACAACTGCGGCAACCAGCTCGACCCGACCGACCTGATCAACCCGAAGTCGAAGATCAACGGCGAGACGCCGCTGTTCGTCGAGCAGGAGCACTACTTCCTCGACCTGCCCGCGTTCACCGACGCGCTCGGCGACTGGCTGAAGTCCAAGGAAGGCCTCTGGCGGCCGAACGTACTGAAGTTCTCGCTGAACCTCCTCGACGACTTGCAGCCGCGCGCGATCACCCGCGACCTCGACTGGGGCGTGCCCGTGCCGCTCGACGGCTGGCGGGACCGCAACGACAAGAAGATCTACGTCTGGTTCGACGCGGTGATCGGCTACCTCTCTGCATCGATCGAGTGGGCGCGCCGCACGGGTGATCCGGAGGCCTGGCGCGCCTGGTGGAACGACGAGAACGCCGAGGCCTACTACTTCATGGGCAAGGACAACATCGTCTTCCACGCGGAGATCTGGCCGGCGATGCTGCTCGGCTACGCGGGCCGCGGCGCCAAGGGCGGGACCACGGGACCGCTCGGCGCTCTCGACCTGCCGAGCGAGGTGGTGAGCAGCGAGTTCCTGACGATGGAGGGCAAGAAGTTCTCCTCCTCCCGCCAGGTGGTCATCTACGTCAAGGACTTCCTCGACCGCTACGACGTGGACGCCCTGCGCTACTACGTCGCGGTGGCCGGCCCGGAGACGCACGACACCGACTTCACCTGGAGCGAGTTCGTACGCAGGAACAACGACGAACTGGTCGCCACCTGGGGCAACCTGGTCAACCGGGCCGTTTCGTTTGCCGCCAAGAACGGCGGCTCGATTCCCGCCGCCGGCGAGTTCACCGACGCGGACCGGGCGCTGCTCGAGGTGACCTCCGGTGCCTTCGCCACGGTCGGCGACCACCTGGCGCACTCGCGGTTCAAGTTCGCGATCAACGAGGCGATGCGCGCCGTCGGCGAGGCGAACAAGTACTTCTCCGAGCAGGCGCCGTGGAAGCTGCGCGCGTCGGACCCGGAGCGGATGAAGACGGTGCTGCACGTCACGCTGCAGGCGATCAACGACGCGAAGACCCTGCTCACCCCGTTCCTGCCGCGCTCGTCGCAGTCCGTGCACGAGATGCTCGCCAGTGCCGATTCCGTGGGTAGGGCGGGCGAGTGGTCGGGCATGCCGCGGATCGAGACGGTGGACGAGGAGGGCGGCCCCTCCTACCCGGTGATCACCGGCGACTACGACTCCTCGTTCCGCTGGGAGTCCCGGCCGGTCGCGGTCGGCGCGCCGCTTTCCGTCCCCGCCCCCCTGTTCAAGAAGCTGGACGACTCCGTGGTGGACGAGGAACTCGCCCGGCTCGGTAGTAATGAGTAGTCCGAACGGGAGCATGTCTTCGCCGGTTGCATCCGGTGAATACGCGGGCGTCGCTCTTCCAGATCCCGGCGGCTTCGACGCGCACACGCACATGGACATCGTGGGGCTGCCGGTCGACGGGCTGCTCGCGTCCGCGGCGGCCGCCGGGATCGGCCGCGTGGTCAACGTGGGCTGCGACCTGCCGTCGTCGCGCTGGTCCGCGTCGTGCGCCGAGGAGTACCCGGACGTGTACGCGGCGGTCGCCATCCACCCGAACGAGACGGGCGCGGTCTACCGGGAGCGCGAGCCCGTGCTCGCCGCGATCACGGCCCTCGCCGAGTCGCCGAAGGTCGTGGCCATCGGCGAGACGGGCCTTGACTACTACCGGGATTACTCGGCGCGCGACGTCCAGCAGGCGTGGTTCCGCGCGCACATCGAGCTCGCGCGACGGACCGGCAAGGCGCTGATGATCCACGACCGGAACGCGCACGACGACGTCCTCGCCATCCTGGAGGAGTACGCGCCGTGGCCGCCGTACTCGGTGATCTTTCACTGCTTTTCCGGTGACGCGGCGATGGCGGAGCGCTGCGCCGCGGCGGGCTACCTGATGAGCTTCGCGGGGAATGTGACGTTCAAGAACGCGGTGCCCTTGCAGGAAGCGGCGCGGGTGGCCCCGGCGCAGCTGATGCTGGCCGAGACCGACGCTCCCTACCTCACCCCGGTGCCCCGCCGGGGCAAGCCGAACTCCCCGGCGATGACGGCGTACACGATCCGCTACCTGGCCGGCCTGAAGAACATCGACCTAGCCACCTTCTGCCGCCAGTTGCAGGCGAATGGCGCGGGTGCCTTCGCCTGGTAGCGGTGTCTCGGAAGCTTCCCGGGGCGCCAAGCGCCAGATAGTGGACGTTTGGGCCCCGCCGGGTGGGCCTAAACGTCCACTCAGTTGTGATCCGGGAGCGTGGCGAACGTGACCGGGACCGTGCGGCTGCTTGGCGCGGGGGACATCCGGGGCATAGCGGGCAGGCTCGGGGTGCGGCCGACGAAGAAGCTCGGACAGAACTTCGTCGTCCAGCCGGGCACGGTCCGGCAGATCGCCGCGCTCGCCCAAGCGGGGCCAGGCGACGTCGTCCTCGAGGTCGGCCCCGGCCTTGGGTCGCTCACGCTGGCGTTGCTTGAGGCGATCATCGAGGCTGATGGTCCGGTCGGTGCCAGCGGGATCGGCGGGACCGCGGTCAGGGACGGAGCGCGGGTGGTGCCCCCGGGGCCCCGGCTGACCCCGACGCGGGTGGTGGCGGTCGAGATCGACCCCGTGCTCGCCACGGAACTGCCCAAGACGATCGCGGAGCGCGCGCCGGACGTAGCCGACCGGGTAACGGTCCTCACCGCCGACGCGCTCACCCTGGGCGAGCGGGAGGTCGGCGGACCGGCGCCGACCGTGCTCGCCGCCAACCTGCCCTACAACGTGGCGGTGCCCGTCCTGCTGCGCCTGCTCGCGGCGCTGCCGTCGCTGCTGCGGGGAGTGGTCATGGTGCAGGCCGAGGTCGCGGACCGGATGTGCGCGGGCCCGGGCAGCCGGGTGTACGGCGTGCCGTCGGCCAAGCTTGCCTGGTACGCGGACGCGCGGCTGGCGGGAACGGTGCCGCGCACCGTCTTCTGGCCGGTGCCGAACGTGGACTCCAAGCTCGTGGCCTTCACCCGCCGCGAACCGCCGCCGACGACGGCGAGCCGGGAGGAGGTCTTCGCGGTGATCGACGCGGCCTTCGGCCAGCGCCGCAAGACCCTCCGCGCGGCCCTGGCCGGCTGGGCCGGTTCCCCCGCCAAGGCGGAAGCGGCGCTCCGCGCGGCCGGCGTCGACCCAGGCGCGCGTGGCGAGGCCCTGACGGTGTCCGAATTCGCGCGCATCGCCGCGGCACGGACGAAGTAGGCTTCCGTTTCTGTGACGAGTGTGACGGTCCGGGTCCCCGCGAAGATCAACTTGCAGCTCGCGGTAGGGCCGCTGCGCCCCGACGGCTACCACGGCCTGGTGACGGTGTTCCACGCGGTGTCACTGTTCGACGACGTGACGGTTGCGCCCGCCGATACCGACACCGTGACCGTCACCGGCGAGGGCGCGAGCCTGGTTCCCGAAGACGCGGACAACCTGGCGCTGCGGGCCGTCAAGGCACTCCGAGAGACCATCGCGACGCGCGGAGCGGCCGGCGCTCGTGATGCCGCCGGCGTCTCGGATGGCGATGTCGGAGACGGTGGCCCGGCCGCCGCCGGGTTCGGCGGGGTCGCCGTGACGATCGCGAAGCAAATCCCCGTAGCAGGCGGCATGGCCGGCGGCAGCGCCGACGCCGCCGCCGCCCTTGTAGCGTGCAACGAACTATGGCAGACCGCCCTGTCAACCCAAGAACTGTGCGCGATAGGCAGCCAGGTCGGCAGCGACGTAGCATTCGCCGTCATCGGCGAAACCGCCGTCGGCCAAGGCCGAGGCGAACAGCTAACCCCGGTACACACCGCCGTCCAAGCCACATATCACTGGGTACTTGCCTTGGCCGACGGCCACCTATCCACCCCCAAGGTCTTCCACGAACTAGACCGACAACGTCACGGCCAAAAAGTCCCCGAGCCAGCGCTCTCCACCCAGCTAATGCAGGCGCTCCACGCCGGCGACCCAGCCAGCCTGGGCCAGGCGCTAAGCAACGACCTGCAGGAACCGGCCCTAACGCTTTTCCCGGCCCTGCGCAAAACGTTGGCGGCGGGAATAGAAGCAGGCGCCCAAGGCGCTTTGATTTCGGGCTCAGGCCCAACCTGCTTCTTCCTGGCAGCGAGCGCCAGCGAAGCGACCGCCTTGGCGAACGCGCTGTCAGGCGCAGGAGTCGGCCGAGCGCTAGCGACGGCCACGGGCCCAGCCGCAGGCGCCTCGGTCATAGCGAGCTAGCACCCCGATCGTCTGTCCTGGGTGCCGCGTGCAAGCGGGGCGCGGGGGATCTGACGACGCGCGTTCGGGGCACGCTTTTTGTGCCACGACTGCGCGACGGAGGATCCCCAAGCCCCGCGCGGCACGCGGACACTAAGCAAAACCCAATAGCCTGGAAAACAACATGGCACACCTCCTAGGGGCGGAAGCCCTCCACCTTGAGTTCCCGACGAAAGTCGTATTCGACAACGTCAGCCTGGGCCTAAACGACGGCGACCGGGTCGGCGTGGTCGGCAGGAACGGCGACGGCAAGACCAGCCTCCTGGAAATGCTGGCCGGCAGGCTGCGCCCGGACGCGGGCCGGGTCACCGTCAGGGGCGGCGTAAGGGTAGGCGTCCTGGACCAGGGCGACGCGCTCGCCGACGAGCAGACGGTGGAGCAAGCGGTCGTTGGCGACACGCCCGAGCACGTATGGGCAGGCGACGCACGCATCCGGGACGTGATCCGCGGCCTGCTCACGGACATCCCGTGGGACGCGGCGCTAACCACGCTCAGCGGCGGCCAACTCCGCCGCGTGGCGCTCGCCGCGCTGCTAGCGGGCGAGTGGGAGGTTCTCCTGCTCGACGAGCCGACCAACCACCTCGACGTCGAGGCGATCACCTGGCTCGCCGAGCACCTCAAGCGCCGCTGGCCGGCCAACGCGGGCGGGCTGCTCGTCATCACCCACGACCGCTGGTTTCTCGACGAAGTCTGCACCGCCACCTGGGAGGTGCACGACCGGATCGTCGAACCGTTCGAGGGCGGCTACGCGGCCTACATACTGCAACGGGTCGAGCGGGACCGGATGGCCGCCTCGGCCGAGGCCAAACGGCAGAACCTGGCCCGCAAGGAACTCGCCTGGCTCCGCCGGGGCGCACCCGCCCGCACGTCCAAGCCCAAGTTTCACATCGAGGCCGCCAACGCGCTGATCGCCGACGTGCCGGAGATCAGGGACAAGGTGTCGCTGCAGTCGCTGGCCGTCGCCCGGCTCGGCAAGGACGTCGTCGACCTGCTCGACGTGTCGGCCGGCTACGACGGCCCAGGTCACGAAAACACCGAGGTGCTGCACGACGTCGAGTGGCGGATCGCGCCCGGCGAGCGGACCGGCATCCTCGGCGTCAACGGCGCGGGGAAGTCCACCCTGCTCGCCCTGATCACCGGTGCGCTCCCGCCGACCGCCGGCACCGTCAGGCGCGGCAAGACGGTCAAGATCGCCGCTCTCACCCAGCGCCTCGGCGAACTCGAAGAGCACATGGACGAGCCGGTCCGCGTGCTACTCGGGCGCCTCCGCACCACCTACACGATCGGCACCGGCGCGAAGGCGCAGGAGCTGACGCCGAGCGCGCTGCTCGAGCGACTCGGCTTCTCCGCCGCGCAGTTGTCCACCCCGGTCAGGGACCTGTCCGGCGGGCAGCAGCGCCGGCTGCAACTGCTGCTGATCCTGCTCGAGCAGCCCAACGTGCTCATACTCGACGAGCCGACCAACGACATGGACACCGACATGCTCGCGGTGATCGAGGACCTGCTCGACTCCTGGCCGGGGACGCTCATCGTGGTCTCGCACGACCGGTACTTCCTTGAGCGGGTCACCGACGAGCAGTACGCGATACTCGGCGGGCGGCTCCGGCACCTGCCGGGCGGCATTGACGAGTACCTGCGGCTGCGGTCGGCCGCCCAGACGCCGGCCGGCGGCGCTGTACCCGTTCGCCCCGGGCCCGGACGGACGGCGCCGGCGGGCCCCGTGCCCGCGGCGCCCGCCGATGGCCGGGTCGTGCCTGGGTCCGCGGCGGATCGGGCCGCCAAGAAGGAACTCGACCGGCTCGACCGGCAGATCGCCAGGGCCGGGGAGCGCGAGACGAAACTGCACGCGGAGCTGGCCGCCAACGCGACCGATTACGAGCGCCTGACCGAGCTCGGTGCGCAGCTCACGGCCGTGGAGGCGGAGAAGGCCGACCTCGAGGAGCGCTGGCTGGAGGTCGCGACCGCGCTCGAAGTTTGAAATTCGTGCATTCTCGGGACAAGTGGTGCGTTTTGCCTGGAGAGTTACCCGAAAGTGCTTGACCGCCAAGTTTACTGGGTAGTAACTTTCCGGGCAGTGTCCGGTGTGCCATTGCTCACACCGGCAGGCGCGTGCACCAGCACATCCTCGGGATTGGGGAGCGGCATGTCGGTTGATAGACGCATCAGCAGGTCAGCGGCCCCCGGCCGGGTCAAGTGGCGGCGGTTCGCGATCGTGGCGGTGCCCGCCCTGGTGGTCGCGGGCATCCTCGTCGGACTCACCGCCGAGGGGGCGCTCGCCTCGAGCATCTCGGTCTCCGGCCAGGAATTCACCATTACCGCGACCCAGTTGAACGGCTCCGGTTTCGCGCAGTTCGGCAACCAGCTGCCGAGCACCAAGGGCCAGACGCCGGTCATCGTTTCGACCATGAAGAACGCGACGCTGAGCCACCTGTGCCAGAGCGTGACGGTTCTCGGGCTCACCGTCCGGCTGACCGCCGGCGGCGGCGGCACCCCGGCGAGCGCCACGAACCTGGTCGTCGACGCCAACGACCAGACGGCCAGCTCGGCGGTCTTCAACAACCTTAGCATCGGCCAGGACGCCGGCACGCTCGGCGGGCCCGCGGGCACCTTCGGCGAGGACGCCGGCTCGGTCACGATCAACAACCTGGTCCAGCACACCTGGTACACCACGGCAGGCACGTTCACCCTGCCCGACCTCAGCCTTGGCTTTGGCGGGAGCTGCTGACCCATGACTGGAGACGATGCCGGCGCCGTCCCCGGACGGGGTTACGGCCCGGTTCCGGTTCCCGCGCCCAGACGGCCGCCGACCCGCCTTGAGCGGTGGCAGGTCCGGCGGGAACACTGGCGGGCCTGGCGGCACAGTCGCCCGTTCTGGGGCGGCCTGCTCCTCATCCTGGCCGGCCTTGAGCTGTTCGCCCTCCCGCTGAGCGGCGACCTGATCCACGGTGCGATCAAGCTCGTCATCTACATCGGCATCGCCGGCGTGTTCGGCGTGCTGATCGGGGCGCTGCTGATCGTGGCCGGCCTCGTGACCTGGTTCAACCAGACGAACAAGACCTTCTACGGCATCGCGGGCATCGTGCTCGGCGTCGTCTCGTTCCCGACCTCCAACCTCGGCGGCCTGATCATCGGCATGCTCATGGC
>Ga0207416_1005199_pt1 | contig 10529 bp, 17 predicted proteins | sample PaiPotPPM11metaG_FD_184107 | JGI IMG/M metagenome (GOLD analysis project Ga0207416, IMG submission 184107) | Iron sulfur acid spring bacterial and archeal communities from Banff, Canada, to study Microbial Dark Matter (Phase II) - Paint Pots PPM... ...
GCAAAAGGGACCAGTACCGACCCTGATAATCGGCCACCGAGAAGGTTCTGGGGGCCTAAGCGAGGTCGCAATGAAGACCCCCTTATCGATTGTCCTTGTCGCGGTTGTGCTCGTGGCGGGCGGCAGTCTGACGATCATGAATAGTGCCTGCAAGATCCACTCGTGGTGCGGTCCGATGTCTGACTTCCAGCATCGCGTGAAGACTAGGCACAGCTGATAGCGGCAAGACGTACTGATTTACCCGCGACGAGGCCTGGCGCGTCACTCGCCAACAAGCCATTTGACCTCAATCAAGGCCTGCGATGCGCCTTGTCATAGATTGCGTTCGCCCGCCTAGTGGCGGGAGGGTAAATCAACGTCGCTAAGGGAGTAAGACTCATTGGCTAGTTCGCAAGAATACCCGGCCTCGCGGAAGGCTTGAACGATACGTTCGGCAATCCTTAGGTGTTTCTCGAATTGCCGATCTTGCAGAGTTGATCTAACAACGGCCAGTGGCTTGGACCGCTGCGCCGCCCCGGCGTTCTGATTGAACGTCATTAGCTTTCCCCGCTGGTACAGCGTCGCCCCGCTGGTCGCCTCAAAGGAACACTAGCGGAACATGCGTGTCGGGGACATGACGGTGTCGTACGCGACACGAAAATGTGAAAGTCAACACAGGCCAGTCGAATGCAACCCCGCCTGCAAGAACCGTACGGCGTACACGACGACACAAAATGTGAAAGGCTCGTATGGTTCCTATCCATATAGGACAGCGTTTATCACTGACATAAGTGGCTGAGAGACGCGCCCGCGCTACCGCCGAATGGCAGGCCCCCGGAGAACGCGCTATGTCTCAGGTATTGATTGCGATTGTTGATGACGAGGAATCCGTGCGCGATGCGACGAAAAGGCTCGTGCGATCTCTGGGCTACCACGCTTCCACGTTTGCCTCGGCCGACGAATTTCTCAAATCCGAGCAAATCCACGACACATCGTGCCTTATCAGCGATGTGCAAATGCCGGGGCTGAGCGGCATTGATTTGCAAGAGCACCTAGTCGCCCGAGGTCATTGCATCCCCATTATTTTCATGACGGGCTATCCTAGTGATAGCGTGCGGGCACGCGCCGTGAAGGCGGGAGCGGTTTGCTTCCTAAACAAGCCATTCAGTGAGGACCACTTTATCGGATGTATTGAGAAGGCTTTGAAGGCTGCCTGACGCCAAAACGTGGTTCGGACCCGACGGTGATCGGAGCCCTTTAATGTCTGCTCGGTCCATCAACGTCGTTTCAAGCGCAAGTCGCGCACTTCCGCGTTTCCCCCGATTCCCTACATATCGCTGCTCCTCCTCCTAAAGTTCGCAGAGCAGGCTCGCGCAGGACTGCAGCGCCTTCGATGCCCGCCGCCCGCGCTCTACGATTTTTATCACCAGAGCCAACGGCCACAGCGGCACGCTCATCATGGAGGCGGCGCAAACGGCGAACCAGTCAGTGCCGTTGACCACGGCGCACACGGGATGATGTCACCTACGGCATCGCCGCTCGGTCAGCAAGCTGCTCACCAATGACGAGACGCGGCGGATAGCCGTGAATTTCGCCTTGCTGCCAGAGCTTCGCAGGCCCTCGCCCAGAGCGGCGTCTGATGTTGTTAGCCGCCGCTTAGTCCAACGCCGCGCTCGGCGAGAAGTTGTTGAGCTTTTCTGGTAAGTTTATATTTTGCGGGTGACTCTTGGCCAGCAGCTACGACAAAACCCTTCGCAATGAGCTGATCAAGAACCTTCCTTTTGTTTGCATTCAAATTCGCACCCCCTCCTTCCAATACATCGCAAAGGATTGCAATTTCTTGGTCACTTATGAGGGCTTCTGCCATGACACGGTTCCCTGAAGGAGAAGCATATTCTAGACCCGCGCTTTCCTTCGACACTTGTCAACTCACCAGAGCGGGCAGCACACCGACTTCCCGCCCCCTTGGGTCATCGACGAGCACCCGCCGTGCTTCATCATCTGCGACGCCACCGGGCGACGGTTGCGATCCCCTGGTTCGAGGAGGCTGATCGTGAAACCCGCGAAGCCAATCCCCAATACTACTGGTTTTCACTCCTTCAACGCACCTCCCGAGTTCTGTTGGAACTAACTCTTGGTCTCCGAGGAGGAATTTCGCCACAACGCAGAGCAAGGGCAATTGGAGCTCCTTGGATCAGGCCCTCCGTGTAGCCCCCTATCTTCCTTCGGAACCGAATGCTCATTTGTGCATTGAACGGCCAAACCAGGCGATGCGGAAAGTACGGAGCCGAGTGATCGGCTCTTGTGTTGGGGAACGCCCCGGTCGAAGCGGCCGGGGTGTTCCTATCTAGGAGGAATATTGATGGCGACCAATAAACCGCGGAATGGCTACGAGCGAAAGCGCAGCCAGCTCAAGACCAAGATGATGGGCCAGAAGCACTGGACCAAGCGCAGCCGCGAGACGGGCGAGTTTATGGACCAGAAGAAGACCGGAAAGTTTAAATCTGTGCGCCGCGAAAAGGGCTAAGCGGCGCGCCGGATGAGTAGGCGTTTTTGGAGGTGCGGATTAGTGATCCCGAGATCCTCGACCGCCTTCTTAAACGCTTGCTCTTCGTCCCGTGCGTACACAATCCCGAGAAGCTTAGCCGCCTTGCCCCCGATACGGCTCGCCTCCCACTGGTACTCTTTTTTGCGCACTGCCCGTCTCTGAACCTGACTCACTTCCGGGAAACTCGTTGTACACGGTGAAACCCCCAAGCCGCTCGGTAAATTCATAGCTGTGGGCGAGGAATAACCAACGCCGCTCCATATCGAGAAAGTCCTGCCGCCGCTGAGGATCGACCTCCGCCTTCGCCTTTTCAGCGCACTCGCGCGCCAGTTGGTAGCACTCTTGGATTTCCCTCTTGATGGCTTTGAGCATGACACAACCCAAGAAACTTCGAGGGTGCCTCGCGCTAAAATTTATGCCCCGCTGAAGAGTGTCAACTAGCAGGCAAAGGAAAAGTCCCGCTATGCACACTTAGCGACGCCGGACAGGTGTTGAAGCAGCTTCAGGGGAAAGCGCTTCCCCGTCCGGCCTCTTAACTCTTGGGCCTGACCCGCGTTCCATTGAAGAGCGCCCTGGAGTTCACCCCCGGGAACTTCTCATTTTGTTCCCGGGCCAAGTCGTCAGCCGATTTTCCGTCGGGGTACCTCTCGGGAAGCTTAAGCACGGCCTTAAAATAAAAGGCTCGTAACCGGTGATATGCCGCGGCAGGCTGGCGACGCGATTCTTATCGTTCTTCTGATTCCGGGGGCGCGGAACGATTCTCCTCCGGCTGCCCAGGGACAGCACCCGCCTCTCGCACCTCGGTCGCCTCGAATTCGGTGACGAGCGTTACACCTGGAAGCGGCTCCTCGATCACATCGACAACGACAGTTTCGACCACGGGGGTGCTTGGCGGCTTCACTGCCCGCACTTTTTTCCGCGCCTTCTTTGTCCCACGCTGCTGCTTAGCCTCGGCCGAACGTTTGCGCGGTGTTGCCCTCGCCACGGTCCGTTTCGCCCGTCTTTTCCGCACAGACTTGGAGGCGCTTTACGGCGCGCTATCGACTTTCCTTTTCGCGCAGTTGGTCGCTCCTTCCGTTGAGCCATAATCGCCGCCTGTAATCGGTCAGCCTCTGGAACGAGTCGCTAAATGTAACAGATGTTAGCCTTACGGTCAGGGGGCCGTGTCGCGACCCGGGTCGATATCGGAGCCGTGCGCATAGGAGTTCAGCAGAGACTTCATTTCCTTGCCGCTCCTGAAGAGAGGAACGGCCTTGCTTCCGACCGAAACCAGATCCCCTGTGCGAGGATTTCGTCCGGTCCCGCCTGCCCGGACCCTTACAAAAAATACTCCAAATCCCCGCAGTTCAACCCGATCACCGCGCGCCATCGCGGCGGTAATCTCTGAAAAAATGGCATTGACGATCTTCTCGGCGTCCTGCAGATAGAGATGCGGGTTTTGGACCGATATCCGGTCAACGAGTTCGGATTTGATCACAGCAAAGCCCTCCGCTGTGCGGAAGGTGGCGAGGATCACCCGGCCGGTCAAGCATCCCTCTTTTGCTGCTGGGCGGGCGAGGGACCGGAGACACCCCTAGCGTGCACCTCAAGTCAGCGCGTGGCCGAACGACTGAGCTGCTCTTAACCGAGCGCGTTCAGATCCGCTTTAAGCTGTGCGAGGTTGAAGCCCTCCAGAGTCTTGCCACTTGTGGTCAACGCCTCCTCAGAAACATAGGCTACGACCTCATCGCAGTATTTCTTGTAAAACCGCGGCGTCATAAGCTGGATTTTGCCCCAAGTGACAACGACGAAGTTGCCTTTTGCGTCCCGACCAAGTCCCGGTATGTAATGTCCGCCCTCGATCTTCGCATTCTTGGCGACATCCCATGGCTTGCCAGCATTGAATTGATCCATCGCGGTGTTCGGAAACTTAATTCCGATCCCGATGGCACCAAACAAGTAAATCGCGAGCGCAAGTTGATCTGCGTTTCCGGTTGTAAGCGCTAGATAAGCGATCACCTTGTGACGCTTGCCAGCCGCGTCCCGCACGCCGGTCTTGCGCCGGTATGATGCCGCCACCTGCATGTCTGTGCCTTGATCGGTGTTTGGGTCATTTGGATCGAAACCGGTCACCGCCGAATAGTCCTTAAGCACGCTCTGATTGTTGAACGTGACCGTCCGGGCAGCTTCCTTGTTCCACAGCATCGTCTCGTGCGCAGCGCCCGCCCACACACAATCCCCGTAATGATCGTTACCAAGCATCTCCCAGTTGGCGCCGATGAGGCCTTCGTGTCCGAATACTTTCGGCGGCGTCGGCAACTTAAGCTTTTCAAGATAATTCGCTAGTTTGAACTTCACTGCTCCCGGACGGGCCGGTTTCTTGCCTAGCTTAAGCGCAAGATGTCTGCCAACCGGATCAACTGCCCGCGCCATGCAATCCTCCCTCTTTGTTAGCGGTCGCTTCACTTGCAATAGGATGGCAGATTTGGGGCTAGATTGTGGCCATCAATTGGATCGCCTTTAGATTGCGGTTCCCATTGATGTCGAGGGCGTTATCGGCGAGAAGCGTTCGTCGTTTTCAGGTTGTTTTTAGGAATATCGCGCTGCGCATCGCGCGTTGCAGCTAGAGTGGCTACACGCGGTATTTATGACCGGTAGGCAGATTGCCGTGCTGTCTCAATGCCGAAATACCCTCCCGGGGGACCGTTACCAATCTCGAATTTGCGCGGCTGTTGGTGAGCTGCGCTCGCCATTCGGCATGACAAGAATGTGACTCAAATCGCCATCTGACTGTCGCTTAATCAAGATCGGGCCGCCCTTCGCCTGTTTACTTGACGGCTCGACTATCATCCAGCCCTCGGCCTCAAGCTGTCGGACCGCTTGAGCCTGCGCGAGAGAAACGATGGTCTAGATCCCCATCAAATGCACTGACTTTGTAGCCTCAAATGGTTGAACACTGTACGTGGGTCGTAGTCTCTACATTTCTCAAAGCAGGGGATGCTAAATTTCCATCGGACTTGTGCTCGCGACTCGAACCAACGACATGAGTAGGGCGCCTTGTTTAGCGGCCCACCATGACAAAGCCAGCCCCGGCCGGCCTTTAGCCCGCGTAGGCCACCCGCTGCTGTCCCTCAGATTCGATGACGATCTTTGGCTCAGCCGGTAACTGAAGGACCGTAGCCTGCTGACCCTCGCACAGGAAGGTCAACAGCGCGATCCGGCCGTCCGGAAATTCAAGCGCGTCGTAATGCGCAGCCGCGCTTCGGAATCACTTATGCCCGCCAGGTTCGCCACTAGCTTGGCCGCCCAACCGTTTTAAGCGGCAACCATCCCATGGCAGCCCTCGGCGAAGGTCGGCAAGTTAGCAAAGCCCTATTTTTCTTGGATTCGATTTAGGTAGTCGATAACCGCGAGGAATGCGCATTCGCATCACAGTTTCCGGATCTAAGAAACGACTGAGGACGTTCTCTGATGGCCTCGGAATCAGCGCCTTACTGGGCTCAGGCGCATACCGGTCGCCCCAAAATGGCATATCGCGCGTGCCGTGAGCTTTGTGCGGAATTGCTTGCGCTGCGACGTCTGCGAAGCGGTGGCGTCTAGTCTGGCTCTCAGTGAGGACACGACGTCGGCTGGCCGTCCAGACCTTCCCGCTTGAGGGCAAAGGATGCCGCTCCACCATTCTTGCTGATTGTGACAACATAAATACTATCAAAATCACTGCCGTGCCATTTCGGAACTACCGCTGGGTCACCACCGTGAGCGTCCAAAAGACCCTTTACCAAAGCTTCGATTTGTTTGTGCTCCCAAGCTATCAAAATTAGGGTGTCACGGCGGGCGGTTAGACGTTTTTCAAGTGCAGCCTGAAGATCAATGATGTCCGAAAAGCCAAAGCTCGTATCCACGGGAAGTGTAAAGAATATTGCAGTCGGCTCGACCGTAGCTAGGGGCCGGACATAGTCGTACAACTCGCCTGCGTCCTTTTTTGAAACGGATGGGTCGGGAGCGTAAATATATAATCTGGCCGCCCAAAAGACTTTGCGATTACTGGGGGAAGCGCCAAGGCCCGATTGAGCCCCTGGCAACTAAACTGCCCAAGGCCCTCGTCTGGCTTTTCGCCGTGCCGAATAAACACAAGCGTTTGGGTGGCATCATCACTTCGCGCGCTGCTTCCGGTCGAACACATCAGTGTCAGACCGATGACTGTTTGGACTAAGGTGTTGATGGCCCCGTTCCAGATTTGCAGGGTCGTGTTGCTCGTCATTTCGTCCTCCATTCCAGAATTCCCGCACAGGCTCCTGCCTCAAGTCGTCACGCGAAGATGCTGATTTTGGGTGGGGGAGAGCTGACTATTTCTTGTTGGCAAGACGCGCCTTGGCAGCGTTGCGCCGGTTCGCGATGCGACTGAGGGCGTATTTAATCGGCAGCTCATCGATTGTACTGGGATCGTATTCGTCCGCCCATTCTTTGGCCTCCGCATGGCCCTCGTGGGTGGGGTCTGAAATCGCTGCAAGCCATTCGTAGAAGCCCGGAATTCCACCGCAATCCTCGGGCGGCCCGTTTCTTTCGCCGCCAATGTACCGCGGATGGGAGACCCCCGGATCACCAGCACGGACATCGGTGACCGTGAGCCGATGCTCCCACTGGTCGCCGAAGTCGTATGTGTAGTCGATTACGGTCTTTCGTGGCTGCAGCACGCCGCGCATACGAACCTTGCCTGCCATCAAGCGTTGCCTGCTCCCCCAGTCCTTGTCCATCGGCAGGCCGTATTTTTGTTTGCCGATGGTAAACTCCCAGAGGTGATAGTCAAACCACCCCATGACGGCCTGGATGATGTCGTGAAGGACCTTGAGCGTGATTGAGGTCGGCACCTCGACCTGGCGCCAAATCAGCGGATCAGTGTGCCGCAACTCGATTCGGACGGTTGCGATCTCGCTGACGCTGTCGGACGCAGCGTTCATCCTGGCTGGCCTCATGCGGTCAGTTTGACAGCCTGGCATTGGTAGTTCCAGCGTAGGAGCTGCCGGCCCTTGTGGATATTGTGGGAGCCTCTGGTGCTCGCTGCTCGGGGAAGTTCAAATGCCGTGGCAGCCCACCACCGGAGTCACTAAGCTCATGCGCACGGCTTCAGACGTCGAGGATACCGCACCTATTCGCTCGCCGACGTGCGAGGCCCAAATGGTACGCTCGGCTCGCTATACGCCGAATCTGGACACTCGATAGTGGTGATCACACTATCGTTGATATTCCTATTGTTTTCGCAGACGAAGCAACACGTATCCGTACTTCACGGTGTGAGTTGCGTCGCCCCGGGCTTCTAGCCTAAATTCTCCAGCGGTCTGGAACGCATGGACGCCCGGTCCACTTATGATCGTTGTTCGAGGAAGGTTGTCGTCGAGCGATTTCCAATTAGCCTTGGTGTCGGTATCTGCTTCCCAGATCGTCATGAAAATTGTGTGCCGTTCGTCGTCATCGACAATAGTCTTCGGTGGTGACGCACCTCGTAGCGTCCCCGTCCCCATGGATTCAAAGGCATCGATCTGACTGAAATCAATTACTTGAGCGCAGACATTCCCTGGCAGAACCGAAATCCCTGCGTATAACAGCGCCAAAGTCGTCGCCATGCGCACGAGCGCTTGAAACTTCATCGCTATTCTCTTCTGAATGAGGCGGGGAAATTGTCTTCCTACCATGGAGCTACTCTCTTCCTTGGCGAACGGTTCTCGGGCGTGTTCTCGATTTCAGCCCCCGTCCGCATGTGAGTTCAGCCGAGACTTCATGCCCTTTCCGGTCCTGAAGAAAGGAACGGCCTTTCTTCCGACCGAAACCGCCACCCCTGTGCGAGGATTTCGTCCGGTCCGGCCTTCCCGAAACTTTACAAAAAAAGCCTCAAACCCCCGCAGTTCGACCCGATCACCGCGTGCCATTGCGGCAGTAATCTCTGACAAAATGATATTGACGATCTTCTCGGCGTCGTGCCGACAGAGATGCGGGTTTTGGACCGATATCCGGTCAACAAGTTCGGATTTGATCACAGTAAAGCTTTCCGCTGTGCGGAAGGTGCCGAGGATCGCCAGGCCGGTCAAGCATCCTTCTTTTGCTGCTGGGCAGGCGAGAGATCGGAGACACATTCCCACTAGCGTGCACCGCAACTCAACGTGCGTTTTGAGCGGTGCTGTCAATTCGTGAATGGGTGTTACGGCGGTTCAGTGGGTTGCGTTGGAAGGGAATGACCAGCAGGACGTCGGGCGGCGGACGGCCCCACGCTCACCGGTTTGTGAGAGCAGTCGATACTCCCTCGCGACTGCCGAGGACAGCCCCCGGTTTGGCTTACCGGCATGTCGGCTTGTGCTCGATCCAGTCCCTCAGCGTAAGCAGTTTCTAAGTCACGCCTTCTTTACCCCCGGCGCAACCAATTCAAAAGACGGCGACCGAGGGTAAGGCGAGCAGGCCGCTCCACATCCTCCAAAATGTTCCTGATTGTGATGCGAACCATCTCTCGGTGAGCCTCATTGTTGGTAAGATCCCCTCCCCGGCTTTCACTCATTCTTCCCAAAGTGCGATCCAAGCGATACGAACAGATGCAGCAAATTGCGGATCGCTTTCCTGCAGCTTCACCACGACGAGCCTGAGCAACACCTCGTGCGCACTGATCATTGCGTAGGCGTTTCGAAGCTGCCCGTAGATGATGTCAAAACGATTGTCATTCATCCTTAGCTCCCGACCAAGCAGCCCTTCAATTTGCCATCCAAACGATAATTTGTGTGCACAGTGTCTAGACTTCGAACCGACGCGATTTGGACGCAGGAAACAGCCGGGTAGGCTCGCTACACCACAAGTTGCGGCTGATTTCACCGGCCTCCGTGCCCTGAAGGCTCGTAACGGGCCCTGCCACACCGGGTTGGCGACCCAATTCTATGGTTCTTCCGTTTCCGGAGGCGCGGAAAGACTCTCCTCCGGCGGCTCGAGGCCTCAGGCACCTTGGTCGCCTCGAATTCGGTGACGACAGTTACACGTGCAACCGACCTATTGACCGGTAACGGCGACGATTCGCCAACTGTAGACGTTTCGTTCGAGGTCTATGCAATACTCGCGATGTAGAATACGGCCCGTTTTCATCCCTTCGCCAAATTCAGCCGGGGGTGCAGTCGTCATTGACTGATCGTTCGCACCACGCTCAATATTGGACGCGAGTTGGCTGTGCCGCCACCGAGTTCCTTTTCAAGTAGCTGATCGTATTCGGCTAACGTCTGCACCGGCTCTTTAGCCTTCACCTGCACGATCTTGTATCCGCTGGCTTTGAGTTGGACGAGTAGCTCCGGCACTGCCAGCGACGTCGCGTGCTGGAAGTCGTGCATCAGGACGATGCCCTTACCGTGCTTCTTCAGCCTCGACATAACCGAGTCGACTACCTGCTCCGGCTTGCGCATCTTGAAGTCAAACGAGTCCATATCGGTGGAGAAGATGCCGATGTTTCGTGCGCTGAGATAAGCCAGCAATTCCGGGGTGTGCCGCAAGGCCGGGAAGCGGAAGAATGACGCTTCTGGCTGGCCGAGCGCCACGCGCACCGCGCTGATGCCCTTCTCGATCTCTTCTCTGGCCTGATCAGCTGTCAGTTTCGACAGGTCGGCATGCGACCATGTGTGCGAACCAATCGTATGCCCTGCCGCAGCAACCTGCTTGAGGATTTCAGGATGCCAAATGGCATGCTTGCCTATGGGGAAGAACATGGCCTTGGTGCATTGTTCTGACAACGCCCTGAGTACGGCTGGCGTATTATCGGGCCATGGACCGTCATCGAAGGTGAGCACTACTTCTCCTTCGCGCAGGAAATCGTAGGATTTGAAGTGCTCGAATCCAAAACCTGGTCCTCCAGTGCTGTCGATTTCAACAACTCGGGCGACGCCGAGCGAACCAGGATTCCCAGGGCATGTTCCGGGGTTCGCTGTCTGTGCAAGTGTCCCTAACCGCTCAGAGGGCGTCGCGTTGTTTTGCGCCCACGCGGCGGCTGTCACCAGGGGTATTG
>Ga0207416_1005204_pt1 | contig 10522 bp, 5 predicted proteins | sample PaiPotPPM11metaG_FD_184107 | JGI IMG/M metagenome (GOLD analysis project Ga0207416, IMG submission 184107) | Iron sulfur acid spring bacterial and archeal communities from Banff, Canada, to study Microbial Dark Matter (Phase II) - Paint Pots PPM... ...
GACTCATTCCTCACTACATAATTCACATCGCTCACCATAGAGCGGTACAACTCTCCGGCCAATTCCAGCCTTTTGATGGCGTCACTGTGCTGGTCCCGGCACCACTGCGGGGCGGCTTTGGTGAATTTAGCCAGGTCGCGTGGAAACGATGCCGGGCGTTTCTCTGTCTCGCGTTCAATCTGGCCTACCTTCATCGCGGTAATAGCATTGGCAACCGCCGTCGTTCCCAGCACAAAGACGGGCGCACCCGTCTGTTCCGATAATGTGAAGGCCAGGCGCGTCATACTGTACGCTTCTTCGGGACTGGCCGGCATGAGCAGGGGCAGCGATGCCAGTTGCGCGTAATAGCGGGTGTCCTGTTCAACCATGCCGTAGTACACGCCCACATCATCGACAGCGTAGATTACCAGCGCGCCCCGCACACCGCTATGCGCGATGGAAAGCAGGCTATCCGCCATCACATTCACCCCCGACATCTTCATTGCCACGAAACTGCGCTTGCCCGCCCACGCTGCGCCGGTGGCAACTTCTAGCGCCACCTTCTCATTCACGCTCCACTCGATGGCTATGTCATACTGTTTCGCGATGGGAATGAGGGCGGTAATCGCTTTTGTGCTGGGGTTGCCGGGATACCCTGTGGCGACATCGATTCCACATTCTAATGCTGCACGCGCTACTGCTTCATCACCTGTTAAAAAGAGCCGTTTACCCGGCATGGTCAGAACGTTCACTGCTGAGTCCTCGTTGAATGCTGTGATTATCGATGAGATGGTTGAAAAACCTTACTATAGTTAGTGTATGTTATACATTTGCGGTCTGTCAATAACTGACGTATAACAAAAACGTGTTTTATTTTTTACCTTACGCTTGCAAAAACCAGGGCGGGGCTTGCCCCGCCCGTACCCTACTACGAAGTAGTCGCGAAGCGCGTATAGGGTACGGGCCGGGCTTGCCCCCGCCCTGGAAACTTGTTATGCGTCTGTGACTTTTTTAGTCCGCCAGCGCCTCGGCGCCTTGCTCGCCGCTGCTGATCACCTGGCGGCGTTTGTAGCCGAACCAGTAAATCGCTCCAACTACGAACAGCACAATTAAAGCAAACTCAAACAATGGGAAGTTCCCAAAGAAGTTACTGCCGATACCAGGAAAAGCGGTGTTCAGGTTTGGATTAGTAGCAAACGTATTACGCAGGCCACCAAACCACAGGAAATTGACGATCATCACTCCGCCATAGATCAGTGCCAGCACGTTGACCAGCATCCCCCAGCTTCCCAGGCTAAAGGGTGCTTTGGTGCGCGGCCAACCTCGCAGCCGGGCGCCCAGCGAGGCGATGTTGTTCAAGAAGTACGACACATAAATCAACCCTGTCGCAGCTACCACGATAATGCCAATAGCGGAGGGAAGATTTAACAATGCCACCAGTGGGATGGCGGACAGAATCATCACACCGACGCCAGCCCACAGAGGTGTGCGGAAGGTCGGATTGACCGCACCCCAGACCCTGCCGAAGGGCAAGCGACCATCGCGTCCCATCGAGAACATCAGGCGGATGGTGGCCGACTGGATTGCCAGTGTGCAAACGCATACTGCGATAAACACGACTCCCAGGTAGACATTCCCCCAGGAGGTGCCGAATGCCTGCTGGATGATGGTTGGCAACGCGCTGGTTGGATTTGTCCCACTCGCAATTTTCTCAATCGCCGGGAGATTCTTAATCGAAAGGATTGTGCCACCCAGGAAGAGGAAGCCGGCGATAGCTGATAGTCCGATAGCCCACAGCACACCGCGCGGCGCATTCTTTTGCGGGTCTTTAGTCTCCTCGCCGAGTGTGCCTGCCGTGTCGAAGCCGTAGATCACAAACAGGGACATAAACAGGGCTGCGGCAAAGGCCCCGAAGTAACCGCTGCCCAGGCCGGGTGTCCAATCTCCGCCAAGCGACGCGCTAGAAAGGCTTGAACCGGTGAAGAGAAAACTCGGCGGCTGGTTATGGAAGAAGATGAGCAGCACCAGCGCGAAGCCGATCATACCAATGATCTCGGCTGCCACGCCAATGTTGTTGATGATGGACACCAGCCTCACGCCCATCACGTTAATGAGAGTGCCGACGATAATCGCAACCAGCGCGATGAAGACGTTGTTGGGCATTCCAAGAATTGTCGGTGGAATGCCCGGGAAGATAGCAAGAAGAGGAATAGGGATGGTAATCGCTACTCCTGTGATGGTCAGAACACCGGCGAAGAAGTAAAACCAGCCGGTGAACCAGCCCAGCGAATGGCCCGAAAGCCGCTTGCTCCACTGGTAAATAGAGCCTGCGATGGGGAAGTGCGATGCCAGTTCAGCGAAGTTCAGCGCTACGATGAACTGACCGATTGCGACAATGGGCCATGTCCAGAAGAAGGCTGGCCCACCCGCCACGAGACCAAGAGCGAACAATGAAAAAGTGCCGGTGGAGACGGAGATGTAGGAAAAAGCTACCGCGAAGTTGGAGAGGAATCCCAGCGTGCGCCGCAATTCCTGTTTGTAGCCCAGCTTTTGCAGTAATGCCTCGTCCCGCTGATCCTGGGATGTGTTGATTTCTGCCATGCGAGAACGCCTCCTTGCGGTCGGTACGACCGCTGATAAGAAACGCCAGAGTGAGCTGTTCGCCTCTTCATCCGAGATATGGCGAAGCGCGAGCAAGCTGCAAGAGGATTACATAGTAAAGTCTACCATATCACTCTGCCAATAAGCAATATGACTATAGTGTGAGCAAACAATGTGGATACTATGAGTATACATTGCCAATCCTGCACGCTGCGGAATACAATACTGTAGAACAAACAGGTTCTTTATTTTTCGCCTACAGGGTAGGGGCGGGGCTTGTCCCCGCCCTGGTTGAGTTGTCTACTGAAAGGATAATGCAATGCGAAGCAAAATAACGGTAGTCGGGGCAGGCTTTGTCGGGAGTACACTGACACAGAGGTTGGTCGAGCGCGATTATGCCGGCGTGGTGATGTTTGACATCATCCCAAATATGCCCCAGGGCAAAGCTCTTGATATGCTACAAGCAGGGCCGGTGCTTGGCTATGACTCACTGGTCATTGGCACCAACGACTATGCCGATACCGCTAACTCGGATATTGTGGTGATTACGTCCGGCTTTCCGCGCAAGCCCGGCATGAGCCGCGACGACCTGGTGAAAAAAAATCAAGAGGTCGTCGGCCAGGTCACGCAAGAGGTTGTCAGAAATTCGCCCAACTGCATCATCATCATGGTCACGAATCCCCTCGATGCGATGGCGCAACTGGCGTATCACATCAGCGGCTTTCCGCGCAACCGCGTCGTCGGCATGGCCGGCGTGCTGGACACTGCCCGTTTCCGCACCTTCATCGCGCAGGAAGTGGGCGCGTCGGTGCGCGACGTGCAGGCCTATGTACTCGGTGGGCATGGCGACACGATGGTGCCACTGGCGCGCATGTGTACGGTGGCTGGCGTTCCCATCTCACAATTGATGCCAGCCGAACGCATCGAACAGATCGTGCAGCGCACCCGCGATGGCGGCGCGGAAATCGTCAAGCTGCTCGGCACGGGCAGCGCCTACTTCGCTCCCTCCGCCTCCGTCCTGCAAATGGTCGATTCCATCCTGCTCGACAAGAAAATGATTATGCCCTGCGCCGCCTACCTGCAAGGCGAGTACGGCATCAACGGCCTCTTCGTCGGCGTCCCCGTCAAACTCGGCGCGCAAGGCGTCGAACAAATCGTTGAAGTCGAACTCAGCGAAAGCGAGCGCGCACTCCTCAAAAAGTCCGCCGACGCCGTGAAGGAGCTGGTCGAAGTGATGGGAATTTAACAATCATAATAGAACGACATTGGACACACAGGCGCGCCTGTGTGTCCAATGTCGTTCTATTATGATTATCTTCCTATTACCGCGTACTGTGTGGCCGTGCTGGTCACTATCAGGGCGGTGATGAGTATGGCGCAGATGAACGCGCCCGCGTAAATTCTGCCGGTTTTGCGGAAGAAGTACGTTGTGACTAAACCGATGATGATATACACCGGTATAAACTGGAAGGCCACAATCGACAACAACGGCTGGTCAGAGGTGAAGAGTGTGTTCCCGGCTAAAAGCGGGATGTACTCGACGAGCAGGAATATCACAAATCCGATCACTAAGATCACCGTGTTCCTGATCATCTCTCCACCAATCGAGAGCCGCGTCGAGCGTAACTCGCCGTGCAGGATCACGCCTAACATCAAGAAGTAGAGCGCGAAAGGAATCACATACGAGAGAATGATGGAAAAGTGGTAGGGCGTAATCACCTTCGCGTTGAATATCCAGATGCGGGCATCCGTGTTAAAGGCCCAGTTCAAGAAACCCAGCGCGAGATACGGCGCAACAAGCACCACAATCGCGTACAGCAGCGCCTTGCCAATTTTCGCCCACTCCAGGCGATTGTTTTCGCCCGTAATGCCATAATTGTGAAGCAGCGCCCCCTGTCTCCGGTTGATGCCGAAGTGGAATGCCAGGAACAACACCAGCCCGATCAATGCGCCGCCGATGGCCCACACCATGATGCCGGTCGTGATGGTCTGCGGGAAAAGGGCGCTGGCTGGCAGCAAGTTATTACCAAAGGTCTGGAAGGGATAGAAGCTAAACACCGCGACCGCGATCAGAATGACCACGCCAACCCACCAGCCAATGCCGCGCGCCGGTCGAGGCGCGGGCAATTCCCCGGCCAGCTCGCTAAAGTACCTGCTGCGCAAAAGCAATGCCCCTACCGGGAAGATAAGCATAATCACTCCGATCAAGGCTAAGAACGTTCCAATTTCGTCCCATATCCATACCTGGTCGGACGCCGGAAGCGAACCCACGCCGGTCAACGTCTGCTGCATCCACGAAACGGCGTCTCCGATAGCCTCGTTCGAGAAGGTCAGGCCAGGATGCGTGGTTCCCACAAGATCAAGCACGCGGCCCGTTCCGTTTGCTATCGTCCCGTATACGTGGCCCACTTGAATTGGCTGCGTTACGCCAAACAGGGCCTGCATACGGGGCGAATTGGGAAACTGGCTGCCGGTTGGCTCAACCCACATCAGTTGCGAGAACTCGGAATCCTTCGCCTCAATGACCGCTACATTCTTAGGAAAGGTCGGCGTACCCGGTATTGGCTCAAGTCCTGGCGTGCTGGTCGAAGAACTGATCAGCGCTAATGAACGGTAATCATTGGGATGAGTGCCTGCTGCAACAATGGAAGCCCAGCCACCCATCGAGTGGCCGATGAGGCCGATATCGCCTTTTTGCACGATGTCCAGCGAACTGAGATATGCCAGCGCATCCGGGCCGCCGTAGCCGTTATTGAATGCCGGAGCATCCGAGTTACCATGACCCGTCTGATCGACCGACAGCACCACGCAGCCACGCCGTGCCATCTCGATTGAAAAGCCATCCATCGTATCGGTAGAGTTGATGTATCCATGAATGGCAACAATGCCACAGGCAGGCGTTTTGGATGTAGCCGTGTTCGGGATGTAGAGCAACCCACCCATGATGACGCCATTCGTGCCGGCGAAGCTAATCTGGCGCACCTCAACCTGCCCGCCCAGCGTCTGGGCCACATTGGCGATGATACCACCACCCAGGATGAGAACAATGGATACAAGCAACAAAATATACGGTGTTCGTGATCGCGTGGAACCTGGCTGCGTCAAACTTTCTTCCGGGGGAGCAACTTCGTTCTCTGTCCGCACAACTTCTTCGGTGGACATACGTTTATCCCTTTCATGATAAAGAGGAACATGATCGGACGGTTCACTATTACGTCTGGTTGCTACAAAGCACGCAATACATCCGTAATGAACACGAATAAACGGAAACTGACAGATGTGTCTGGAAAAAGTATAACAGGTAGATTGGTTTAATTCAATGGATTTTATCCTTGCCTGCGATCAGCACAATAAATTCCCCTTTGAGCTTCCCCTGCTGATCAATCCATCGCAGCAGCGACGAGATCGTGCCGCGCTCGATATGTTCGAACAGCTTGGTCAGGTCGTTGGCGAGCGCGGCCTCGCGGTCTCCCAGTACCTCTAGCGCGTCTTTGAGAAAAGCGGCCAGGCGATAGGGGCTTTCGTAATAGATCAACGTGTGCGGCGCGTCCTTATCGATCTCGATGAAGCGGCGGCGCGGACCGGATTTGCGCGGGGGGAAGCCTCTGAAGGTGTGACTATGCACTGGCAGGCCGGAGAGTACCAGCGCCATCACAAAAGCCGCCGGGCCGGGTATCATGGTAACATCAAGCTGTGCGGCAATGGCGCGCTGCACCAGCGTATAGCCCGGATCGGAGATGCCCGGCGTTCCGGCATCCGTCACCAGCGCCACCGCCTTGCCCTGCTTCAACAAATCTTCGATATGCTGACCCGCTCGCTCTTCATTAAACTCGTGAAAGGCAATTTGAGGCTTCGCAATCTCGAAATGTTTGAGCAACAGGCCCGTCTTGCGCGTGTCCTCGCTGGCAACGTAATCCACCTCGCGCAATATGTCCAGCGCGCGCAGCGTGATATCGCCCAGGTTCCCAATAGGTGTCGCAACCAGGTACAACGTAGGTTTTTTCTTTGTAGGGACGCGATTTATCGCGTCCTCCCCCTTTTTCGTAGGGTGGGATGCGTCCTCGAGCGCACCTTTAGATAGTGGTTCTTTCAACGTCACGCTTTCACCGAGTTACGAATCGATTGTAACTTCTCTATCACCTCTGGCCTTTTCACCTTCAGAGTGTGCGTGCGCGGAAAATCTTTCTCCGGCCAGACAGTATAGCCCCGTATTTGCTGGTGGGAGGCGAGTTGCTTATTCGTTTGCGCAATGGCGGCTTTGGCCTGTGCCGGGTCCTCCATTAAAAGAATGCCGTAGACGGTCGGCCCCCCGTCTTTTTCCATCAAACCGATCACAACGGCGTCCTTGATAGCCGGGTTCGTCAGCAGGATATTTTCGATATCTTCGGGGTAGACGTTTAAGCCGTTGGAAAGCACAATCAGGTTTTTCTTGCGCCCCTTCAGATAAAGGCGGCCCTTGTCATCCTTGCTGCCCAGGTCGCCCGTGTAATACCAGCCATCCTGAAAAGTAGCAGCCGTCGCTTCCGGGTTTTTCCAGTATCCCTGCGCCACGTTGGGTCCATGCACCAGCAGTTCGCCATCCTCGGCGATCTTCACTTCCATGCCCGGCAAAGGCTGACCGATGCTCTCATAGGTATGATCCTCGTGGCGCGTTACCGACACGACGGGCGCGCACTCGGTCGCGCCGTAGCCCTGCATGACGCGAAAGCCCATATTTTCCCACCGCTCTGCCAGCTTAGGCGGCAAATGGGCGCCCCCGCTCACAAAGAAGCGGAAATGCCCGCCGAAGCGCTTATGCACCGCTCGGAAGAGGATGCGCCTCACGCTAAAGGGCAGCCAGCGCGCCACACGATGCAGCAGCTCCCACTGCTTCTCTTTCTTCTGTATACGCACCTGCCGCTCGATACCGTTCATGAAGAGTTGCAGCGCCTGTGGCACCAGCACCATACAGGTCACACCCTGCGTGCCCAACAGCTTGAGCAGCGTATCGGGAACCAGCGAACGCGCGTACAATATGCTGGCGCCTCCATGAAACTCGGCGATTTCGATGGTCATCTCGAACATGTGGCTCAAGGGCAGGATAGACAGCGTGCGGTCTTCCTGCGTAATTTTCACCACCTCGAGCGCCGCCAGCGCATCACTCGTAATGTTCCAATGACTGAGCATCACTCCTTTGGGCTGTCCGGTCGTGCCTGACGTGAAGACCAGTTCGGCCAGGTCATCGCCCGTCACCTCCGGCAATGCTCCGGCATTAAACGCGCCCTGCGGCAGGTTATCCAGGTCGATGAACGCTAAAGAGGAATTTTTCAACGTCGCATACTGCTTGCTCGTTGTTATAAGATGCGTCGCCTCGGTCGTCAGGGCAATACGCTCGATGAAATCCTCCTTAGAACCATTATCCAGCGGCACGACCACACCCCCGGCAAGCAACGTTCCCAGAAAAGCAATCATCCAATCGGCCCTGCTGGGAGCCCACAGCATAATACGTTGCCCCTTGACAAACTGCTGTTCCTGTAAATAGCCGGTGAAGGCATACACTTTTTGCTGGAGTTCAGCATACGTATACAACACAATACTGGAATCATCGGTCGGCTCGAGTAGTGCAGTGCGTCCTGGAAATCGTTCTACTGCTGAAGCAAATAAGGCATTGATGGTTTTCATCTGGTCTGACCCCTCTCCTGTTTCTTCATGCGTCGATGCACTGATAAACTGCCCCAGTCTTTATGTGGAAGCTCAAAACCCTGCGCTTATTATAGGAGAGATACTCCCCCTTTGCCAAGCCCCCGGTCACTCAATGACATTACTTTATGAGTGAACTGAGAATATTAGTACATTTTGGCTATAAGTTGGTATTTCGTTAATCAAAAGGATTAAGAAATTGATAGTACAAATATATTGTTGAGTTAAATCCTGGCATGACGATTATTGAGAAAATAGAGCGAAATCATTTCGCTGTATCAGTAGACTAAATAATAGGAGTGATATTGCAATCGGCGTCTGGTATTTTACTACAATAAATGCAATAAAAAAAGGTATTTAATTTCTATTAGTGAGAATGGGCCTCATTCTCTAAATAAAAGCGATGAAAATCGAACACATACATTGTATGATTTGAAGGGTCGAATCCTGGCAAGTATTCTATCTCATGTTTTGATGCTTTATTCAGTATTAGGCTGTTTCCTTTTTTTATTTTTTAATTAAAATCGATATATGAAAATACACTCTGGATTGACTTTTAGCTAAATATATGTTATTTTACTAAAAGGAGGATATCCAGTGCATTATCCTGTCACTGTTTGTAGTGGTAAGACAATGAATGGAGCAGTCTGTAAAGCGAATCGAGAGGATTTTGATCGTTACTCATTTAGCTTTTACAGTAGTATATGGACACACTCGAATTGCGCAAGAATCAATATCGTGACTTCAACGCATCATCATTGCAGTGGTGTGTAACTTTGCGTTGCCTAAAAGGCAAGGCAAGTTTCATATATGGCGAAATTTCGTAAATCGTCTTGTCCGTATCCCCCCACGACAGTAGTTAAAAGAAAGGAAATCCGGTCCAATGGCTTCAATTGAAACCACGAACGTGGGCAAAGCTGTTGCCGCTCGTGTCGGCAGCAACATTCGCGAGGTCCGCACCAAATTATCGTTGACCCAGGCGCAACTGGCAGCACCCGAGTTCTCTATATCGTACATTTCGGCTATCGAGCGAGGCAAGATTCGCCCATCGCTGAAAGCGCTCTCCATCCTGGCGAAGCGCCTTGACGTTCCACTGACCTTCTTGCTCGAGGGATCGCCCGGAGGCGCGGCGGAAGCGCGCGCGGTCGGCTACTCGCCAGCCGATTCAGGCCCCGATCAGCGCATCGATGTCGAATTACTACAGGCATCCGTCTTGCTACAACAGCATCAATATAAGAAGGCAAACGATCTGTTGACCCCCATACAGGCAGATCGTATCACGACCGACCAGGCCTATCAGCTCTTCCTGTTGCGCGGCCAGGTCCATCTGGGCCTGGGCGAATACCAGGAAGCCGTCGTCGATCTGCGCGCCGCCGTCTCACAGGGTGAGAATATGGGTGATGTGGAATATGCCGAACGCGCTCGCAATCTCTTAGGGAAAGCGTACTTCTCCCTGTACAACTATACTCTGGCTTTAGAGAATCATATTCGTTGCGCAAACGCTTTAGAGAGTAACCTTATCAACGACCCCGTTTTTGCTCTTGATGTTTATAGCAACGTCGCCAGCGATTTCTTCCGGCATGGCGATCTTGAGAGAGCCATTTCCTATTACCATAAGGCGATTGCAACTCTTGACGGCATGAAACGCGATAGCAAGAGTTTCGCTGAAAAGTATATGGAGATCGGCCAGCAGTATAAAAACGCAGGCAAGATTCTCATGGCGCGTGAGTATATCATGCGCAGCCTTGCCATTTATGAGATGCGCGATGAGCAGCGCACGGTTGGTCTGACGCACCAGCGTCTGGGGAAGGCTCTCGAAAAGCAGAACGACCTGGACGGCGCGGAGCGTGAATACCGGCAGGCCATCAACATCGAAGAGGAACTCGAAGATGATGTCACGGCTTCCCTCTGTCATACCAGCCTCGCCGAACTCCTCGTCAAGCGCGGCAAAGCTGCCGCTGCCGAGCAGGAGGCTCAGGCCGCTCTCGCCTCTGCCAAACGCAGCGGTGACCCGCAAACGCAGGGCCAGGCGCTGATTGCTCTTGCCCAACTGCGGCACAACGCCAAAGATTACGCTGGCGCCGATGAACTCTTCTCGGAGGCGCTCAATCTGCTGGATGAGTCCAACGCGCACGAGCTGGCAGGGGTGGCCTACTCGCGCTATGCCAACCTGTTGGAGCAGCGTGGGGAAGTCCAGCGCAGCCTGTCCGCCTTTAAGAAAGCCTACCAGCACCAGTTGCAGGGCAATCGCGGCGATATGGAG
>Ga0207416_1005205_pt1 | contig 10518 bp, 6 predicted proteins | sample PaiPotPPM11metaG_FD_184107 | JGI IMG/M metagenome (GOLD analysis project Ga0207416, IMG submission 184107) | Iron sulfur acid spring bacterial and archeal communities from Banff, Canada, to study Microbial Dark Matter (Phase II) - Paint Pots PPM... ...
CACAGCAACACCTGTGATGCCACTAAATGAACATAGTAAGAGTACATAAGAAAGCAAGCCCATCTTGAGAAGCTTGCGAATACTAGCCCATATGTTTTTCTTCACGAATATTGATCTCCTAGCATAATAGAGCTTCGCCACGAAACATATGTGGGTGTCTGCCTCTCGTTTCCCACTGTGGAAAGACGAGATAGAAGACCTGATAAGGCACTATTTATTGTCAAGCAATATCGAGGGTCAGTGTAAGTTTTTATAGCACAAGCTGTCAAGCAAATAGAAAGATGTACTGATATTTATATATAAAGCTCATCAATTACGAAGGGAAATGCAGTTTGTGGAATTGTCCGATACAGCAGAATATAAAGCTCATCAATTGCAAAGGAAAATGTAATTACCAGTACTCAGGTACTCTGCCACTGGACTCTTGCATCGATTTCCGTGCATGCACCGTATTCTATGAAAGAGCGTAGCCTTCTCTTTACTAAATAGTGCTCGTTTTTGGTCATTTGAACTTAGTTGTCAATGGGGTATTCTATTGTAAGGAGAAATGTGGAGTGAAAACGAAATCAAATATGCAACGAGCATCACTCATTCTGCTGTTAGGAGATCGCTATTTATGAAAAAAAACAGGCGGGCTTTTCTATATTTTTTTCTCAAAGTGAGTTTGCTTTTTTATCTACTCTTGCTCTTTGTCTGTGTTGATATCAGAGGAAATATCGTAACTACCTATGCGATGAACTCAAATCATGATCTGACGCTTCCATTACCCCCAATCCCAATCCTGAATCCCACTCCAACTCCTGCGTCTTCACCTCTTTCAACATCCGTAGCTTCACAGCCATCACAAGCGAAACAGACCTCACAAGGACACCCAACACCGACAAAGCGGGTTGTCATGGCCGTCTCCACAGCAACTGGCTCTGCTCCTGCTATAGCAACGAGGCCTCCGGTGAGAGCAACTGCTTCCGCAGGGACAACAACGATGATACCTCCTTTCCTCACTCATCCTTTCCTGCAAGGAGGCAAGGAGATGAATGCATTCACACTGTCCCTTACCCTTGGTGTTGGTGCTCCTTTGCTCCTGATCATCGGAGGAGCGCTCTGGCTCCTGGTGAGGCGGCAGATCAAATTGCTCACTGCACCCTCCAATGTGACTAGCATGTCTACGCTCAAGAGTGATTCGTCGCCCTTGCCAATGGATTCTCCCGAATCCACCAGCACTGAAGAGTCAAACGGCAATGGGCAGATCCCAGTGGCTAGCGACTATACACTCAAGAGTGATTTGTCACTCTTGCCAATGGATTCTACCGAACCCACCAGCATCGAAGAGCCAAACGGCAATGGGCAGATCCCACTCCCTCCCGATTCTCTCAAGACTGTGATGGAGATTCTTCCTACATCCAGGGAATAACGGAGCCGAGCAAAGAGAGACCCGTTGGCCCGGGCGGCACTCTATTGGTCATTGTATTAGCTGTAGTCCATGTTCCACTTGCCTCTCCTCCAGTCTGGCTCGCGCCGTTTCTCGCAACCAAGCCCACACGACTGCTGGTAGGTACAGGAGCGCTAAGGCCACATAGAGCCACATCACTGCTGGTACACCTGAGGATGTTATTGCAGCAACAAGCGTTAATAGGACATTCATGACGATATATAATCCGGTAATTGCCAGATTTTTTTATTTTTTGTGTACAAAGGCATCTACAATGCTATCACCACTTACAGAATGAATTGCGTGTTAAGTATGCCTTTATACATCAGGTGACGAAGACAGATTAATGTGCAGGAATCTCTACGCCTAATTGTGCAAGCAAACCAGGAATACCTGCATCAGGGCGTGCATCGGTGGTGAGAACATGTAGCTTTCCATCTTTCAAGGTATAGGTTTGCACTTCTTCTGGTAGTCTCACCTTTTTACCAGTTGGAGGAATGGGAGGCAATCCAGGCAGAGCAAGGACACCTGTGTGTGTACCGGTAATATGGGACTTTGCGATTACTGTGTCTCCATTTTCTTCATAGCTAGAGATATTGAAGGCAAAATCGGGCAGAGCAGCGACTACAGCATGCATTAAGCCGATAAACTCCTGTTTTCCTACAGGTTGAGGCACAGGACCACTAAGCTTAAAATCATCCGCAACCAGTGCTGTTACTGTTTGCTCATCATTGGACTCCCAAGCCTTCAAGCCCGCTTTTACGATGTCTGTATTACTCATACGGCATGAGCTCCTTTTCTTTTTGAATATCATCCATCTCTGTTACTCACAAAAACGCAACCTGCCAATGGTACGAAGATATTCCTCTTTTGGATTACCGCTAGCTAGTCTATATAAATTTGGTCTCCTCGTCTCATTCAATTTGGAAGAATGAAAAGCTTTAATGGTAATTTTATTATCTTTCTTTTATATTTTTGGTATAATACCAAATTATATTGATGTAATGATAGTTTTTATGATATAATCTTCACAATAGCAGGAGACGTTAGACGAACTTGATACAACTCTCTTACGGACCCTGGTACAGGATTGGCTCTTGTGCCACTCCACAATGTTGAGTATGATAATCTCTAGCAACACAATAAAAAGGTTCCATCCATGAATATCAATGTCTTGCTGGCTGCCGCTGCCTCTTCCACAACTCCACTTGCCGTTGTAGACGAAACGGTGATGTGTGCAAACATTGCTGCCATGCAAGCACTCGCTGACAAAGCAAGAGCTGCCCTGCGCCCTCACGCGAAGACGCACAAGAGCGCCCATGTTGCTCGGCTTCAGCTTCAGGCTGGTGCTCGGGGATTAACGGTTGCAACGCTACGCGAAGCGGAATACTTCGCACAGATGGGTGCTGAGGATCTCTTACTCGTTCATCCGCCTGTCGGAGTTCCCAAGATATCACGCTTGGCTTCTCTCGGCGAGCGGGTTCCACGCCTCACAGTTGCAGTAGACTCTCTTGAGGCTGCCATGCAGGTTCCTCAGACGGTTGGGCTTTTGTGGGAAGTTGATACAGGTCACCATCGACTAGGAACGCTTCCAGGACCCCCTACCGTCGAAGCAGTAAGACGATTAGTAAACCATGTCGGCATTGAGCGCTTCAAAGGCCTTCTCACCTTTCCAGGCCATTCCTACCAAGAACCAGACGTAGAAGGACGACGTGCCATTGCCTACCAGGAAATAGCTCTCCTTCAAGAAACTGCCGATCTGCTCCGAAAGCATCAGATCGAGGTGTATGAACTCAGCATTGGTTCCACTCCTACTGCTGGTTTTGCTCCAGAAGTGCGGCATATGACAGAGATGCGTCCTGGAAGCTACGTCTACGGTGATGCCAATCAGGTCACATTGGAGAGCCAGTCACTCGATGAATGTGCATTAGGCATAGTTGCCACGGTTGTTTCTACTCCTGCCCGTGATCGTGCCGTCATTGATGCCGGAACAAAAGCATTGTCGGTTGACGCACGAGTACCTGGGCTCAGTGGGTTTGGCATTGTCTTGGATCATCCTGGCGTGATTCTCGAACGACTGAGCGAGGAACATGGAATCTTGGTGAGCGAAATGGATACAGGGCTGCACATTGGAGACCGTGTCATCGTTATTCCGGTGCATTGCTGTACAACCATCAATCTCCATGAACAGGTCCTGATGGTTTCCACAGAAGGAACTGCCACCTGGAACGAGGTAGGCGCACGTGGCTGGCAACCTGCGCTCCGGCACAATAGGAGACCTTAGCCATTTACGCGCAATTTCTTAAACGTTGCATCGGCTTGTTGGAGCAATGCTAAGCTGCGCTCTTGGTCACCTGTATAGTTTCTGGCACGAAAGAACAGACCATAAGCCTGCTGAGTGCGAGCGTATTCTACTTCGTCGTTCAGTGCTGCTAGCTCTGCTAGCGATTGTTCGAAGTGGTCATATGCTAGATCGAATTTTTCTTGTGCTTGCAGAATGCGACCTAGTAGGCAGTGTCCAATAGCTGATATTTGTCGGTATTGATTCTGTTGTGCAAGCTGCATGGTCTGATCGAGGTAGTGTTGTGCACTCTCTGTTTTGCCTGCCTGGAAATACGCTTTTGCCGCTTGAAATAGCAGATAGGGGTAGACAAGAGAAACTTCCCCATCACGCTGTGATATTTGCAAAGCTTCCAGACTGTGTTCAATAGCACGTTCCCAATTGCCTTGCCAACCTGCGCAGTTACTACGACCCCAGAACACACGCACAAGTAAGTCAGTTTCGCCCATCATCTCGGCAATAGCTGCCGCTTCATCAGCAAAGTGTTCTGCATCATCCCATTGCTCTTGCTGAACAGAGAGGAAGGAGAGAACGAGATTAGCCCAGCCTTGTGCTCCTACCGCGTTGTGACGTTGCGCTTTTTCTAGAGTCTCACGCGCAATATGCGCTCCCTCTTCCAGTCTTCCCATTAACATGAGTGCCCACGCAGCCGAATAGGTCATCATTGGCTCCCAGGCAAACATACGAATGTCACGACAGAGTTCAGCACTTTGTAATGCATAGTCGAGCATCTGTTGCAGCCTGCCACTGGCAAATGCACACCAACTGCATGCCCATAAAGAAACAACCGCTATGAAGGGATCATTTCCACCAATCTGAGCATGTAACTCATCTGCGAGCCGAAGTTGTTCCAATGCTTGGGGAATATCCCCACTAGCCGTGGCAGACAAGCCCCATTGGACGTGCGCCTTTGCTAACAGACGCGTCTCTTCAGGTGCGGATGCAAGGCAGGATAGAGCACGTTTAATGTAGTCGATAGCATCTGTCTCTCGTCCCATCCAATGGAAAGAAAAGGAGACATCAAGGCGACTCTCGGCCTCTTTCACAGGGTCGCCAAGCTCTTGCCAGAGAGTACAAGCTGCAATACCAGCTTTAATAGCCTTGTCCGGTTTTCCAATATAGAGATAGACATCCACAGAGAGTTTACGCAACAATTCAGCGCGTTGAGGTCGATTCTCCTCACCCAGTAGCAGTTCAACAGCCTTTTCCATAAAGCTCGCCGCTTCAACAAAGGCATAGACACTTGTCGCTCTGTCTGCCGCTTTTAGCAAGTATTCTACGGCCTTTGCTGTCTCCTCCGCCATCTGATGATGATAGGCAAGCTTACTGTAGAAGGTTTCTAAGCGTGATGCATAGCGCGTCTCGATGGCCTGCGCTATCTGACGATGGGTAGTTCTGCGTCGCAGGGGATTGAGCCATAAGGCCAACACTTCGCGTATCTTGTCATGCGTGAATATAAGGTCCGCATCCTGGTTGACTGCATGTTCGTTACCTGCTTCGTCTATATTTCCATCGAGAGCCATCAGGATTTGTGTACGGATCGCATCATCGATATGTTCGGCAACAGTATCATCAGAGAGATTGCGTGCTTGGCAAAGCAGTGCAGAGTTAAACTGCCGTCCTAGTGCTGCAGCATACGCGAGTGTCACACGGCACTCTGGCGACAGGTGTGCCAGACGACGTTCAATTAAGAGATGTATACTCTGTGGCAATCCCAGTTCTTTGAGTGCGACAGTGGTCTGCCAGCGATCTCCTACCTTAGTGAGCTTCCCTTCTTCTATCAATGCACGGATGGATTCACCAATAAAGAAGGGGTTGCCCTCAGTATGCTTATAGATTTCTTCAGAGAAAGTAGCATGCACTGTATGGTCCACCATCTGTATAAGCAATTGTTGGACTTCATCTTTTTTGAGTCGCTTTAAGCGTATCTCTTCCGCCTGACCTGCTCGCATCTGTGAACTCAGCAGACTACGCAACAGGTGTGTTTCGTGAACTTCGTCAGCGCGATAGAGCAAAAGAAAGAAGGGTAACACACTCCATCCTTGGTTTACACTTTGCAGTAGCAAATAATTTAGAAGCTGCATGGTAGCAGTATCAGCCCATTGCAGATCATCCAATATCAAAAGCAAGGAACGTTCTGAGGCAATTGCATTGAAATAGCCAGCGATAGCGTTATAGAGGTTGCGCCGCTCCACCTCTGGTCCAAGTGGCTCTAGGGATGGGAGATCAGGTAATTTTATACGTAATTCAGGTATTATCTTCGCAAGATCAGCCGCACTATTGCCTAGTACAGAGCGTAGTTGCTCAGGACTGCTGCTACGAATATGGCCAGTGAGCATGTCAATGATGGGCTGATAAGGAAGTGCTCCGCCCATCTCATAACAATTGCCCCACAATACTGTTGCCTTCTGTTCCTCCAGCCAGGTGCCAAATTCGCGTGCAAGACGAGTTTTGCCAATACCAGCCTCTCCACTCACAAAGAAGACACGCTGCTGCCCCTCGCGTACCGATGTATACGCCCGTTGCAGCCGTCTTATTTCTTCTGCTCTTCCAACTAGCTCTCCTTGCAAGATATGGTTAGCAGCAATTTGGCTTGCTATAGTTGCAGTTTCGATTTCTGTATCATTTACTTCTATCCTAGGTACAACGGCGATATGTGCTTCATATTTATGCTCATCTGATACAGTATGTACATGTGGAGAAGGATTGAATGTCTCAATAGTTGGCTTACGGCTGGACACCTGCAGTGACTCAGCAAGATCAACAGGAATACGACCAGCCTGGATAGTGTGATACAGTTCTATGGTCTCTGGTAGCGGGTTTGCGCCAAGTTCTTCTTGTAAAGCCTCGCGCAACAGGCTATATTGGTTGAGCGCTTCACTACGTCGTCCCATGCGTGCATAGATTAGCATGAGTTCCCGATGACTTTGCTCATCGGTATTGTTATATTCCAGCAAGGCACGTAAATATTCACAGGCACGTTGTCCTTGCGAGCCTGCTACAGCCACCCTTGCAGCCTGCTCCAGTAACCAAGAGTAGGTTCGGCGTAAGCGATCTCGTCTCCGCTGCGCCCAGTCTTCATAGAGATCATCCGGCAAATAGTCACCACCATAAAGAGCCAGCACGTTATCAAATACATCGAGCGTACTCTGCAATTGCTGTTCTTTTATGGAACCACTATGCATATTGATCTGTACTTGCTTCGCCATTGACTCAAAAAGATCAGCATCAATCTGCATACTACCGGGAACTAGCAACAAGATATCATGATCCAGGGAAACATAGGTTGAGGATTTTCCAGTTGCCAGATCAGGTTCGAGCGCACGACGTAACAAATACAGCGTTTTACCAAAAGAGTTTGCAGCCTGCTCCATAGAAGATGAAGGCCACAGGAGTTCTTGCACCTGTTCACGATGCAGACGGTGTTGTTCCGCTGAGAGCAATAATTTGAAGAGTTCACAGACTCTGCGGCGATTCCAGTTCCCTCCACTTAATACGTCCTGGTCACGGAGGATAGAGAATCGACCAAGGGTGGTGACTATGAGGGAAACAGATCCCCCCATCATTTAGGCCTCCCGAAGTACTAACAAGTTTACGTTATAGTATCTCAAGCCTCTGAGAAATGATGACACAAGCTCTCTTCTCACAGCAAGCCAAATAGGGTGAACTACTGCACCTAAGTACATTCAGGCAACTTCTGTGGCATGAGACCAGCTTACCAGAGGTGCACAATGCCAAAAAGGTTTTTTGATTGTACTTAGTATTCCCTCCCCGACTCCTTTGGGAAATACTTTGCCGTTTGGTGTACTGACTTAATTTCATGGCATGAGTATAGCATATCTGTGCTCATTCATCAATATTTGTCATTATTTTGAAAAATTCCAAAAAGACTTTATATCTAGACTAATACAGTATAATACTATTTATACCATAATTGTCAAGATTTGTATATACCCGAATCTCCATCCTTGAGGGTGAAAGTATAGGTAAGGTTTTCAGGCATGGTTCAAAAGAACTTGATAACTTGGGTTTTAGGCTGCAAAAACCTTCTGTTGAAGTGTGTCAGGAACAAGGCGTCAGATTTCAGGTACAACAGAAGAGGCAGGCAGATAGCTCAAATCAGTCAGCCAATCAGTGGGCTACTAAGTCAAGTCGCTACGCTGCAAGAGACTTTGCCCTTCATGCAAACCTCGTGAGGCGACGCGATGATTGTGCCAAACAGCTAATAAGACCAGCAAAGACGATAAACTGGGTATTCACTTGCAAAAAATCGGCGACCTCATCAATTACGCTCCGTTACGTTTCACAAGACGCTCTACAGCATCTACTATAGCATTGCCAATTTCAGAGGAGGACATACTGCTACCCTCGATGCTATAACGATCAGAGAGAATAGCAGGTACAGGTGCATTGTCGAGACGAACAACAAAAATTGGCAGTTGATTCCCAATAAGTTTCGCAGTCGCAGCACTAAGTTCTTTCTTCACCCAACCAGAATGTACACATGCCTCAGACCAAAAGAGCACAAAATGGGTCATTTGCTCTAGACCACAATTAATCTCATCAATGAGAGAATCTGATGGAATGAGTTTCTCTTTGTCTAACCAGATAGCAATACCTCTCTGTTTAATTTGAGCCGCAATTTGCATTACTAATACATTATCAACTGATCTATGGCTTAAAAACAGTACATGGGGAGATTTAAGATGCGATAGAGTGCGAATACGCTCACGGGCAGCTTCCTCTAACAGAAATTTACCTATATTTGTCAGCCATTTCACATTATCAGGACAACGTGTAAGTATATCGTCATGTGACACATCACCCGTGATAAAAACCGTATAACCGAACCCGAAATTGGCAACCGACGCAAAAACACAACTATCCCGCTCTTCAACCCAAACATCGCCTTGTAAAATGCCTGTACTCGCTCTATCTCCCGACGCTAGAGGATCGTACCAGCTACCCGTTAGTCTAATAGGGTTCTCAACTAAAATTTCTGAGATATTACTATATATCGGACGTAGCCATTCAGACACTCTCATCCGCTCAGGTTTACTAACAAAACTTCTATCACCAGTGATTCGATCTATTCCATAAATCGGTGAGTCTTTCTCTTCCTCACCGTAATCTACAGAAGCTCCGAGAAAATGAGATGCCTTTCTGTAGAAAGCCTTATGACTACGTGGTAGTAATAGATTGTAATCTACATCGGCAATTATCATAACTGCTCCGTTAGCTACTAACTCTTCTGCAAATGTTTGTGGTAGCCTCCATTGGCCCTTCTCAAAATTTGCATCTGCAAATAATCCACGTTCTAGATAGATAAGATTTGGATCCAGAGATTTAACTCGGCTAACGGGGATAACATCATCTGTCACTCGAATAGGTACTAAATTGGGATGCGAATAATTGGCTGCTTCTTGATCTGGTAGAACTATTACGCCTAATAAGCAATCACTCGATATACTACGAAACTGATCATAAAGCTGTCTACCCGCTAAACTATGACGACCACTAACACTCCATCCTCGTTTTAGGTAAAGGGTTCTTAGGTTCATTCGCTCTAACCTTCCATTTAAATCCAAATATTCATGAAAACATTGAAGATCTCTACAATGCATAATCATGCATTGTACTCTTTTTCACTATATATGCCTCCTTCAGTATGTTTATTCTATGCTCAAGCCTATGTAATATGCACTCCAGCTATAACTATAACTATACGTATACATATCTGTTCTGTCAAGACTTGCCCCTGAGACTCTCTGGCATAAATGCACAGGGCTTCCTGGCCCAGTCACTGTAAAACTATGCGGTAATCGTGTGGTAAATCCTCAGTAATAGCTCACCAGTACACTTCCATCAAGCAAGAAAATAGTCTTTCAGCAGGATGGAGAATGATTATGGCTACCGCGACACTCGATTATCCTACTTCTGTGATACAAGTTACTAATAACAAGCAACTTGAAGATGTTACCGATGCATCCCTTATGCAAGCTATCTATTACGACAGGGCAGAATGGGCAATCGAGAAATTATATGAACGATATAAACGCTATGCGTATTCACTCGCCTACTCCATTTTAGGCGATAGTTTTCTAGCAGAGGATGTTGTACAGGATGCATTTTTGACACTGTGGCATAAAGCACATTCTTATCATGAACAGCAGGGAAGTGTAAAAGGCTGGCTGCAAGCCATTGTACGGAATCGCTCTATTGATAAATTACGTTCCTCAACTCACCGCGACTATCAATGCACGAATTTACAAGAAGTGAATGAGCTAGATCTCCCGAGCTCGGAGCCAGAAATGTGGGAGCAGGTATGGGAGTATGAACGATCAGCATCCATTCGCAAAGCTCTGGCGCAGTTGCCTCCAGAGCAATCCCAGGTCATCGAACTGAGTTACTTCTATGGCTATACGCATGTAGAAATAGCCAGGCTACAAAAGATTTCACTTGGTACGGTCAAAGGACGTATGCGGCTAGGTCTAGAGAAAGTAAAACGTCTCTTGCAAGAATCTAGTATTCAGAATTAGAAAGCTTTTTAACGAAAGCGGCACGGGAAGTCCCATCCCCTTGTAGGGGATTGGGATGAAAGTGCCGCCTGTTCGCATATGCTTCGTTGCCATATTTCCGCATTTCATCCTCCAAATAGGAATACTATCATGTTACGTATTCGAATATGCTTCGTTGTAAATAGGAGAAAACAAAAAGAGAAAAGAGCGCGGCTTTATGGAAACAGTCC
>Ga0207416_1005207_pt1 | contig 10513 bp, 7 predicted proteins | sample PaiPotPPM11metaG_FD_184107 | JGI IMG/M metagenome (GOLD analysis project Ga0207416, IMG submission 184107) | Iron sulfur acid spring bacterial and archeal communities from Banff, Canada, to study Microbial Dark Matter (Phase II) - Paint Pots PPM... ...
GCCACGACCATCCTCCTGCGCGCCATGCCGCTCCCCTTTTCCTCAAGGGGACCACAGGGCGCCACTCCGCGTGGCCGGCCTGGCAAATTATGGTGATCAGCGATCCGGTAAATTGACCCGATCAGGATCGCCCGATGCCTGGCAAATTACCGTGATCAGTGACACGTGGAGCACGTGCTGTGTCACCGTCCCAGCGGCGCACGGGTCTAGCGTCCCAGCGGCAGCCAACTGAAGCGGCGCAGCGCGACCACGAGACCGCTGGCTCCCCAGAGTGCCACGACGCCCAGATCCCGCCAGGCGAACCCCGCGCCGCTGGTATGCGGGTTGTACGCCGCCAGCAGCGCCTGGGCGAGATGGCGGACCGGAAACACACTCGCGACGTTCCTCAGCCAGCCGGGGATTTGCGAGGCGGGCACGAACACGCCGGAGATGAAGTACAGCGGCAGCATCACGGCCTGGGTCAGCGGCTGGGCCGCGTCCGCATTCTCGATCAGGCTCGCGACCGCATAGCCAAGACAGCAGAACGCCAGCGCACCCACGATGATAGCCAGGATGAACGCCGGCGCGGTCCGGCTGGGGAGGCTGGCACCATACGCGGGCCAGCCGATGGCCAGCAAGACGGCAGCGATCACGAGCGCCGCCACCACCGCGGTCAGGGCGCGCCCCGCAATGACCACGCTCGCCGGGACCGGCGTGGCCCGCCGCCGCTTGTAGATGCCGGTTTCTCTGGCCGTCGTCACCGAGATAACCAGGTTGATGAACGACGCGGCGACGATGCCGAGCGTCATGATACCGGGCACGTAGTAGACTGAAACCTTCAGCGATCCACCAGCGACAGCCACCGTGCCGCCGCTGAACACCGAGGCGAGGATGACGAGGAAGAGCACGGGCAGCGCCAGGGTGAAGAACTGGCTCTGGCGGTTGCGCAGGAAGATCAGCCCGTCGTAGCGGGTCTCATGCGCAACCAACAGCGGGAACGACGGCTTCACGGCGCACCTCCGTCGGTGAGCTGCAGGTAGATGTCCTCCAGGGTCGGCCGGCTCACGGTCAGGTCCGGGAGGTCGAGCCCCCGTGCAGCGGCCCATGCAGCGAGCAACCCGAGCTGCGGCAGCGGACAGGCTGCACGGAGCTCCACACGTTCCCCGGGGAGCGCGCGGCCCCGCGTGGGGAGCGCCGCGGGCAGGTCGCTCGCGGCCACACCGCTGGGCAGCGTAAACGCGATGACTGCCGCGGCCGCATCCCGCCCACCGAGGCTTGCCGGGGTGCCTTCGGCCACCACACGGCCCGCGGCAATCACGCTGATGCGGTCGGCCAGCTCCTCCGCCTCTTCCATGTAGTGCGTGGTGAGGATAATCGTCTTCCCGAGGCGGCGCAGCCCGCCGATGACCTCCCAGGCAGCATGGCGGGCGGCGGGATCGAACCCCGTGGTGGGCTCGTCGAGGAAGACCAGCTCGGGGTCGCCGATCAGCGCCAGCGCCACGTCCAGACGCCGCCGCTGGCCGCCCGACAGACGACCGCACAACACCGCGCGTTTCTCAGCCAGCCCGACCAACTCCAGCGTCTCGTCGATCGGGCGCGGCCTGGGATAGTAGCCGGCATACAGGGCGAGACACTCGCGCACGGTGAGCTCGGGCTCGGGCTGAGACTCCTGCAGCACAACGCCGATGCGCGCCCGCCATGCCCCGTCAGCTCGGGCCGGGTCTTCCCCGAGGACCGAAACCGCCCCGCCGGTACGCTTGCGGAACCCCTCAAGAATCTCGATGGTGGTGGCCTTGCCGGCGCCGTTCGGCCCCAGCACGGCGAACACCTCACCGCGGCACACCTCCAGGTCGAGACCCTTCACCGCCTCGAAGTCGCCATAGGCCATCCTCAACCCACGCACGCTGATGACGATGTCAGCATTTCCCTGGCTCATCCCTGGTACCCCCGCATACCGAGCAGGCCGTCTGCCCGCTCACCGCTGGCTGTCAGGCCCGTCCGACTGGTCCTCCGCACGTGGGGCAGCGGAAGGGGCACCATTGCGCCCAGAGCCGCAGGGCTCCATAGACGACGAACGGGAAGCGGATTCTGGGCACCTGCTTGGTAGCCTGCACGACGCCGTGCGTGCGACAGCGGCCGGGCTGGACCAGGGTATCGCTGTGGGTGTTGCTCCTTGCGGTCACGGTATCCCCCGTTCGCGGTGGTGAGGGCATGGGATGCGTCCCATGCCCTCGTGGGCCTGCGCCGCTGTACACTGCTGCGTGGGAGCAACGGCAGGCGGCGCACGGCTACTGTAGGCGACTATGCCCCGCGGAAGGCCGCAGGGGCGCCGCATCTCTGCCGCACCTGTGCCGCATGGCAGCGCAGCCGGCTGCACGCTCGGCGAGTACTGGGTCAGAGACGATCGCCGCGGGCGGGCTCTCCTGGCCGGTGCTGGTGCGCGCCCTGCGCGCGGCGGCAGGTTGTTCGCAGGCGGGCTGTGCGGCGCAACTGGGCTATCACCGCGCCACGATTCAGCGCTGGGAACACGGGAGCAGCGTGCCCGACCCGGTCGCCCGGCAGGCGATCAGCACCTGGTGCCAGGAACGCGGGCTGTTCCGCACCTATAGCCGCGGCCCGCTCCGCGGCCTCACCCTCACCCCCGCTCTCCTCAGCGACCTGCTCACGGAGCAGGTCGCGCCTGCGACGGGGGCGCGCTTGCAGGCAGTCCCCGCTGCCCCCGCGCCGCTCCGCCGCGACGTTGATGCGTCCTCGCTGCCGTTGCCGCTGACGCGCTTCGTCGGGCGCGTGCCGGAGCTGGCCGCGCTGACCGCGTTGGTTGCACAGCACCGCCTGGTGACCCTGACCGGCCCGGGAGGCACCGGCAAGACGCGCCTGGCGCTCGAAGTGGCCCGCACGCTGGCGCCCGGCTATCCGGACGGGGTGTTCTTCGTGGACCTGGCGCCCCTGGCGGACCCTGCGCTCATCCCTGCCGCGGTGGCGCAGGTCCTGCGCGTGCGGGAGCAGGTCGGCATCCCGCTGCAGGAGACGCTCGCCGCCACGCTGCGTGAGAGGCACATCTTACTGGTGCTGGATAACTACGAGCATCTCCTCGCCGGCGCAGCCGTCGCGAGTGCCCTGGCGCAGGCGGGACCAGGGATCGTGCTGCTCATCACCAGTCGGGCGCCGCTGCGGCTGCGTGGCGAGCGTGAGGTGGTCGTTCCGCCGCTGCCTCTGCCCGCCGCAGCCAGCAGCGACCTTGCCGCGGTGGCCGAGAATGCCGCGGTCACGCTCTTCGTGTCCCGCGCGCAGGAGATTCGCGCCGACTTCAGTCTGACGGCCGAGAACGCCCCTGCCGTCGCCGCCCTGTGCCGCCGCCTCGACGGCCTGCCCCTGGCCATCGAGCTGGCGGCGGCACGAACACGGCTGCTGCCGCCAGTCGCCCTCCTGGCCGGGTTGGCGGAGCGTCTGCCCAGCCTCGCCGGCGGTGCGCGCGACGCCCCGGCGCGGCAGCAAACACTCTTGAACGCCGTTGCCTGGAGTTACGATCTGTTGGCGCCCGCCGGGCAGCGCCTCTTCCGCCGCCTGGCCATCTGCGCGGGTGACGCCACGCTCGAGCTGGTCAGAGCAGTCTGTGACGTCGAGGGCGCTGGCGGTCCATGCATTGAAGCGGGGCTGAGCACGCTGCTGGAGAACCACCTGCTGACGGCGACGACTGACCCCGCCGGCGAGCCGCGCGTGCGCATGTTGGAGACGATCCGCGCCTGTGCGCTCACCTACCTCGCGGACAGCGGCGAGGCGGCGCCGGTGCACCGACGCCTGGCGGACTACCTCTTGCGGCTGGTACGGCAGTGTGCGGCGGCCGGCGTCTGGGCGCGGCTGGACGGCGAGCTCGATAACCTGCGCGTGGTCCTGGGCTGGTGCGTCGAGCACGGGGAACTGGCACACGGTGCCCGGCTGATCTGGGCGCTGGGCGACTACTGGATCGGCCACCGCGGTGACGACGAGTTTCACGCCTGGCGCGCGCGGCTCCTCGCACTGCCAGCCGCGGCGCCGCCCGGTCAATCGCGCGCCCGGCTCCTCGTCTTCTCGGGGTTTGACGCCGACTGGGGCACGCGAGAGCGGCGGGCGCAGGCGATGGCGGACCTGGAGCAGGTCATCGCGGTCAGTCGCAGCAACGGCGACCGCGCCTGCCTCGCCCTGGGCTTGCGGCTCCTCGCCCGCGTCCACTCCTGCCAGGGCCGCTACGCGGACGCGGTGCCCCTGGCAGAGGAAGCGGTCGCGCTTTGGCGGACCCAGGGGCCGCACGCGGAGGCGCTCCGCACCCGTTTCACCCTGATGACTGCACTGGCGGCAGAGGGGCAGTTTGCCGCAGCCGAGGCGCTGTTGGCCGAGATGGAGGCGCTGGCGCAGTCGGCTCACGACGAAGGCCCCCTGATCGGCGCGGCTACCCTGGCGCTGCTGCGCCGTGACTGGGGCCGCGCACAGGCGCTCTGGGCGGAGACCGCGCGCGCCTTCGCCGGCCTGGGCGAGCTGAATCCGGACCGGCTGATCGCCCTGGAACTGGTCGCATGGGCGGCGCTCCAGCAGGACGACCTGCCGGCGGCCCTGCACGCCTGTGCGGACTGTCTGGCCCTCCATGCGCGCCGCGGTCGTGCCGCCGCTGCCGCGGCCCCGTTAGGCACGCTGGCGCTCGTTGCGCTGCGCGCCGGGCTGCTGCCCGCGAGTGCACGCCTGCTGGCGTTCAGCGGTACGCAATGGCTGGCATTCGGGCCTGCCGACAGCTTCAACCGTCCTGCGGCCCAGCAGGAGGCGGCCGTGGAGGTCCGCACGGCGCTGGGTGAGGGCGCGTTCATGGCGGCGTGGGCAGCGGGCGCGGCGCTGTCCGTGGATGCCGCGATCGACCTCGGGTTAGCGATGGTGGCAGAGCTGCAGCGGCGGCTCGCTGGTACGCCCACCGGGGAAACAGCAGGAGCGCCTACGGCCAGCCCGTGACGCGCACTGCATCGTGCGAATCGTCACGCTGGGGCCTGTGAAGCATCATGAAACTGCGCCGCAGATGAGCCTTTCCGAGGTGCTCTCTAGCCCGACCACCCTGGGGAGCGATGGCGGCGGCATCTTTGAAGCCGACCGGGCGAAGGCCATCTACGCGGCGCTCCACATTACCCACACGCCGATTGAGCGCCGCCAACCGTGGCAGTCGTACATCGAAACGCATTTCGGCGTTCAGCGGCGGCTCAGCGATTACTACTTCGTCAGGGCGACGAGTTGGGAGTAATCAGCGAAGAAACAGAACTGGTATTCCGCAACTTGACTACTCCCGCTGCTGAAGTGGCGTCGCCTGAGGCAGCAGGGTTATCTGTGTACCGTCAGGAAGATCTTTTGTCTGCTGGTAGATGTCGGCGCGCAGCCGCATTCCGGTAACGGCATCCAATGCCAGGAGGTTCTTAATCGTGTACTCCCCGCCCATGAAGAATGGAGTGGCCGGCACAAGCCGCTGACCCGGCGCAAGTGGCCCGTGTGCGACCTGCCACTCATGCGCGAGTGGCCAGCCCGTCTCTGTTCGATGATCGGTTAGGATTCTTTGTGCCCAGTGCTCCAGATCCGAGGCAACAAACTCGAACGATCCAATCTCAGGGTTGAATCTGAAAATACCATTCGACGAAACAGAGAATTGCTCACCAAAGATGTCTTCGGCAAAGAAGACATGACCTTCAACGATATCACCATACTGCGAATGCCATGTGTCTGGGTCGTTCCAGTGAGACAATTCCATACAATGGACAGATGTACTACTCGGCAGTACATGTAAGGCTTGTTCAAAGGCATAGAAGCCGTTGCGAATTGATAGAAACTCGGAGAGTTCGTCGCCATGTAGAAATTCCGTTAGAAGTGGACAGGCTTCGTATCGACTAGCGAGAGGCGAACTCGCGAGCGACAGCAGTTTCAAGAGATGCGGTTTCATACTGTCATATCCCCAGACTGCTCACGCTATGTGACGACACGCGACGCATCCGCCCGCAGCACTTTCCGTCGCTACACCATAGCATAGCACGCCGAGTGGCTGGTGGTGTCGTACTCGCAGCCGGCCACGCCGCCACCGGGGAGCGCCATCGCAGCGTGGTTGCCGTCGGTGTGGTAGCCGTAATCCACCGTGCCCTGAGCCGCCTATTTTCACCTGGTGCACACTTTCCAAAGCGTCGCCCGCTTTGCGCGACAGTTCACAAACTACCCGCCCATGGTGATCGGATGGCGCTTCAACACAGCGGTTGGGCGTTCCGCTCCCGGCCACAGCACGACTCTGTAATGGTCATCGCCTTCGAGACCGAGATCGTCGATCGTATCCAGCCCGCCGTAGTAGATACGGACGGCATAGGTGCCAGGAGTAACCGGAATTCGAGCGGCATCTGGGTACCAGTCGGTGCATCCCCTTACAACAATGCGACCGCTCGCGATCTCCAGGCTGCATTCGACGATATGGTCCCATCCGGAGAAATCGTCCTCGGGCGCGCGATCAAGCACGTCAACGGTGACCGGGACGGTCATATTCCGAGCTGTGCTGATTGATATGCCATGTGGCACAATCGCCAGCCTATCATTGACAGTCTTCTGAGTCCAGGCGTCCTCCATGGCAAGGCCAACACTTTTGTCTCCGTCATCCTCCAACATGACTTGAAAGTAGTTCGCGAATAGCTGGTAGTGATATTTCACTGTTGGAGTCACCTCCAACACTACGGTGGTATGCCGACAACCATCTCAATCACGGTGCCGTCGAGATACGGATCGGTCTGGCGCTGAACTGAAGCCCCCGCACCGCGATTGTCATGGATGCTGACATGTTTGACACTGCATCCTGCTCCTCCTTCTCTGAACATGGCAGGCGGATACTCATCCCGATCCAGACCGGGTTTCGGCTTCTCGCCAGCGCTACGCATGCAAGCGTCCCGTCGTGCCTTGCTTCCAGGACGGTCGATGGTCAGCAGCCTGGGGTGGCCCGCGGCCTGCGCTTCCCGAACGTGCTCAGCGACGGTCAGATATTTGGTGGGATCGATGTAGATCTTCGGCACACCCGGCGGCTGGCCGCCACTGGTGCTCCCAGTGGTGCTGCTGCCCGTTGTGCTGCTGGGGTTCCGGCCGGTGGTGCCCCCAGTATTGCTGCTGGCTGTGCCTCCGGCGGTCCCGCCGCTGCCTGAGCTGCCCGTGCTCCCGCCGGTGGTGGCCCCCGTGCTGCCTCCAGTGGTGCTTCCACTGGTTCCCCCGCTGCCTGAACCGCCCGTGCTCCCGCCACTACTGCCGCTACCGGTGCTGCTGCCACCCGTCGTGCCACCGCTATTGCCGCCGGTACTGCTGCCACCTGTGCTACCGCCGCCCGTCGAGCCACTGCTGCCCCCGCCGGTGCCGCTGCCGGAGCTGCCGCCACCCGTGCCGCTGCCACTGGTACCGCCGTTGCTCCCGCCGTTACTGCCGTTGCCGCCGTCGCCGGTACTGCTGACCGTGAGGATCGGCTCGACGCGGAAACAGAGCGGATCGAGGATGCAGGCCACCAGCGTGAAGATGATGCCCACGCCGCCCGCCACACTGGCGAGGCCACCGGCCAGCAGCAGCTCGCCGTACTCGATCAAGAGATCGCGACACCAGCCGGTGAGGGCGCAGCCCACCAGCACCAGCCCGAGGATCTTCACGCCCAGTTGCTGGAACTCTTGCAGCGAATAGTGCAGATGGATGAGGTTGCCCAGCACCACGTCGAACGAGAGCTGCACGCTCAGCCCGTGGCCGCTGGGGTCGACCCAGGTCGTGGGGTTGTTGGCGGTGTAGGCGTAGAGGTTGTAGCCCTCGTGCCGGCCGCGTTGGGCACGCTGCTGTCGGCCGAGAGGAAGCGGCCGGTGCTCGGGTCGTAGTAGCGCGATCGCAGGTAGCTGAAGCCGGTCTCCGGGTCGGTCTGTTCGCCCACGAAGCCGAAGACACTGCTGGCGCCGTTGCTGTGGCGCACGCTGCCGAACACGCCGTAGTCGGCGCTGCCGGCCAGGCTGCCGCTGCTGTCCGTGACGCCGCGGACCGAGCCCAGGCCGTCGCCGAGCAGGTACTGCGGCTGCCCCGTGCGCGTGACTTGCTCCTGGACGCCGTCGGCGTGCAGGTAGCTCTGGCTGCCGTCGTCCACCAGCTCCGGGTCCGCCGCCGCGCGGTCCCAGAGGTAGGTGCTGGTCGTGGCGCCGCTGTGTTTGCTCGTGCGCAGGTTGTCGCCGTCGTACTGGTAGCTGGTGGCCGTGCCGCTGGTCGTGCTGGTGGCGAGGCGGTTGGCCCAGTCCCAGGTGTAGGTGTTCGCGCCGGCCGCGGTCAGGTTCCCCGCCGCGTCGTAGGTGTAGCTGTTCGTCCCGTCGCCGGTGAGCTGCCCGGCGGCGTCGTAGGTGTAGGTCGTGGTCGCGCCGTTCAACGTCTGGCTGAGGCGGTTGCCGGCGGGGTCGTAGCTGTAGCTGGCCGTGTCGCCGCCCGGGTAGCTCACGCCGGTGAAGCGGTTCAGCGCATCCAGCGTGTAGCTCTCCGTGCCCGCCAGCGAGGTCACGGCCGTGCGGTTGTCCGCCGCATCGTAGGTATAGCTGAAGCTGGCCAGCGTGCCGCCGGGGCCGCTGTGCGTGATGCCGGTGGCGCGGCCGGCGGCATCGTAGGTCGTGGTGCTGGTAATGCCGTTGGGCCGGGCGATCGTGGTGCGCTGGTCGTCTGCGTCGTAGCCGAAGGTCGTGGCCCGCCCCTGCGGGTCGCCGAGTGACGTGAGCCGGCCTGCCCGGTCATACCCGTAGGTCACCGTGCCCGTGGGCAACAGCAGACTGGCGCGGCTGCCGTCGGCGTTGTAGCCGTAGCCGACCGCGCCCTGCGGCGCCGCCAGGCTGGTCACGCGGTCGGCGGCGTCGTAGCTCCAGCTGGTCGTGCCGCCGGGGTCCACCATGCTGGTGCGCCGGCCCGCGTCGTCGTAAGCGTAGCTGATGCTGCCGCCCGGATAGCTGATGCCGGTGAGGTTGCCGCGGCTGTCGTAGCTGAGCCCAACCGCGACGTTGCGCGCGTCCGTGCGCGCGGTGGGCTGCCCGACCGTGTCGTAGCTGAAGCTGGCCGTGCGCCCCAGCGGATCGGTCTGCGTCAGTGGCTTACCCAGCGCGTTGTAGGTGTAGCTGGTGACCTTGCCGCGCCCGTCGGTGACGCTGGTCTGCTGCCCGGCGGCGTCGTAGGCGTACTGCACTACGCCGTTCAGCGCGTCCGTCATGCTGAGCAGCTCGCCCGCCGCGTCGTAGCTGTAGTGCGTCGCGTGGCCCAGCGGATCGGTCTCGCTCAGCCGTTGCCCGGCCGCGTCGTAGCTGTAGCTCGTGACGTGGTTGAGCGGGTCCGTGACCGACAGCAGCAGGCCGCGCACGTCGTAGGCGAAGGTGGTGGCGGCGCCCGACGGCCTGGCGACCCTGGTCGTGTCGCCGTCGGCGTCGTAGCTGTAGCTGGTCGCGTTGCCGAGCGGGTCGGTCTCGCTGACGACCTGGCCGGCCGCGTCGTAGGCCGTCGCCCAGACATGCCCGAGCGGATCGGTGGCGCTGGTCTGCTGCCCGGCGCGGTCGTAGGCGGAGGTCGTGGTCGCGCCGGCGGCGTCGGTGACGCCCGTTTGCCGGCCGGCGCGGTCGTAGCTGTAGCTGGTGCTGTGATTGAGCGGATCGGTGACGCCGGTGAGCCGGCCGACGGCATCGTAGGTATAGGTCGTGGTTTTGCCCGCGGGATCGGTCTCGCTGATGCGGCGTCCGACCTTGTCGTAGCCGTAGCTGCGCGTATGGCCCAACGGATCGGTGACCGCGATTAACCGATGCGCGGCGTCGTAGGTCGAGGTCACCGTGCCGCCGTTCGGCAGCGTCACGCCGGTCAGACGGCCGCCGGCATCGTAGGCGTAGGTGACCGCTCGGCCCAGCGGGTCCGTGCTGCTGATCAGGCGATTGTTCGTATCGTAGGAAAAGCTGGTGGTATGGCCCAGCGGATCGGTCTTACTGGTCTGCCGCCCGGCCGCATCATAGTGGTAGGTCGTCGTTTGGTTGAGCGGGTCGGTCTCGCCGGTCTTGTTGCGGTTGCCGTCGTAGCTGTAGGTCGTCACCTTGCCCGCGGCATCGGTCATGGTCAGGACCAGACCGCGGGCATCGTAGGTGTAGGTCGTCTGGTTGCCCAGGGGGTCGGCGAGGGTCGTCAGGTTGCCGGCGGCATCGTAGATCGACGTGGTGCGGCGATTGAGCGGGTCGGCGGTGACGAGCAGGTGTCCGGCGAGGTCGTAGGTGTAGGTGGTGCTGTTGCCGAGCGGGTCGGTCTCTTTGAGCACCCGGCCTGTCAGATCGTACTGCCAGCTCCAGCTATCGCCCAGGGCATCGGTCTTGCTGGTGCGGTTGTTTTGGGCGTCGTAGGTGTAGGTCGTCGTCGCGCCGGTGGCGTCGGTTTCGGTCAGCGGGTTGCCGTGGCTGTCGTAGGTCCAGGTGGTCGTGTGCCCGAGCGGATCGGTGAGCGTGAGCAGGTTTCCGGCGGCGTCGTAGACGAAGCTGGTGAC
>Ga0207416_1005208_pt1 | contig 10513 bp, 12 predicted proteins | sample PaiPotPPM11metaG_FD_184107 | JGI IMG/M metagenome (GOLD analysis project Ga0207416, IMG submission 184107) | Iron sulfur acid spring bacterial and archeal communities from Banff, Canada, to study Microbial Dark Matter (Phase II) - Paint Pots PPM... ...
AGTTCTTAATGACTTGGGAGAAAAAATACACAGAATGGGTGAGATGGTTATTGAACGGCCAGAGTTAGGAAGGGTAATTACAGATATTCAAGCTGATCGCTGGTCTGTAGAATTACCATTTGCGTACTATGTATTGTACATATGTTCCCACGCTTATGACATGCGTGAAAGGAATGTACTTAATGATAACGAATGGGCTGGCTGGTTACAATGGATGAAAAATTGTTTTCAACAAGGAACGATTAAGGAACATTGGAGAAGAATTGAATCCGAAAAATGGTTTGATCCTTCTTTTCAGAATTTCATAAATAAGGAGGTACTGGCCGCTTCTTGAATAGCGACCAGATTCGACTAACTCCTTATGGATGACGTCTTCAATCATTTGTGAGTACTTCATCACCGAATTCGAATTTGATAGGAGTGATTGTAGTCGCTTCTCCTCCGTAAACCTTTATGAAGATTTCATTCTGAAGTGCTTTTGCCTTCTTTCTGATGTCCTCAAAGTTTTCTCATCTTACACTGAACTTGAATAGGCGTTGCGTTCCTTTCCGTTCAAAATCGAATACTAACGTTGTTTCATAAGTCAAATTACACGAATCTTATCATGCTGCAATAAATTCGTTAGTTAAGGCAATGTACCGCATTGTTGATCTACCATATCCAAAAAAAGAAATTACTGAGTGAAATATACGTATAAGTGAAAATTGGTGAAAATTTTATGTTTACAATATTACCTATTATTACATGATGATTAATTATAAATTGCAAATTGGCCATGAACGCAAGCTTAACCAATTTGCAAGTCGTGTCTATCCTACACACCTATTGGTCAAATTTGGTTCACACACACTTAGTGTTATAGACGATGGCGGTGGTTGGCCAAAGTGTAAAGAGTTGGTGAACTGTGGTAGTAATACTTTCCATGACCTATTATTATCCATCAATAATAGCTTATTAGCACGTATTGCGCACCATAAGACGCTTTAGCTTCCTCTTTATTCGGAGATTAATCCTTTAACAATTTATTCTTCCCAACTGCTATCAAAATGAGAGTCGTTTAGAGAAATGAAACCTTTTCCTCCCTACTCTGCAATGTAGGAGCAACAGGTGTCAATTTTTGCACTCTATGATGTATACGCAGGAAATTCATCCCCTTTTCTGTGGTCTTAAATGTTCTTTCTCCGTCCAAATATTCGATCAGGCCTTTTTCTATTAAAAGTACCAAATATTCCTTAGTTACTGTGTGCGAAAGGTAGCCGTCATACATTATTTTCGTTAGTCGTACTCGGTTGCCATTAGCACTTTCAAGAATCTGTGCAGTAATTTCGTTTCTATCTCGGTACTTCATAACATTGTAACACTAGACTACCCAATAAGAATGTCACTATCATAAAGTGATGACGATTATCGGACTTTTTTTTACTAACCGAATATGCAATTCGCGCTGCTAACATCGGTCCGATTTAAGAAAAATTTTAAGGACGAGAAAATATTGAATTAAGAATTGTCATGAACAACCAGAGAAATCGTCACACGCGAGGAATCTAGTGAAGCCACCCGCGTAGGAAACATTGCAACTCATACTTATAAGCCAATTCTCAATATAGAATTGAAGGCATCTAGGCGCCAGCTGGTTCGTTGTACATCCCAATTGTTATGAGGTTACGCTGCTGGACTAACTTGGGGCATTCGTCGAGACACTAGCGAAACAACTGTGTTTCCCGTGGGAATCAGAATACCATGTGCAGAATACCATGTGCAGGATACCTTCAGCTCCATAGGAATATGCTCAAGCAATCAGAGCCTTAAGGTCGTCATTAGTCAAACCAACAGAGTGGTTATAGAAAGAAATGCCCGTAGTATAACCTGTAATTCTCTCTCCATGTACATCTACTTTCGCAGTTCTTTGCTTCGTACTGTCTCTAACTTCACCATCTCTATCATGACCGGGTAGAGTTTCACATATAGCGTCGCATTTCTCGACATCGAACTCGACCGCAGGGCGCACAATTCTACCTAGAATATCCTCTCGAATTGGTTTACTCAGCATGGTAGATATGGCCGCTCTAATTTGAAACCATAGACTGGAGTAGAGCGCTAGCGAGGGGTTATGGTAAGCGATTTGGAGCAAGCGCACGCCGACTCAGATACCGACCAATAACACTTACAAGTAGGTAAAGATATCAAAAAATACTGACACCATCTACCTGCAAGGTCAAAACCCGCTGGCCACATGTCAATCTTGTCATTTTATTGGGCACCATCGATTCTAATAGAGTGTATACATCCAACAATGACCTACAATAGTGTCGGCAATTTAAGAACCCTTTAGAAAGATGATATTATTCAAATCCCTATTGCTTGTTCAAACAGTCAACGTGTACAGAGATAACAAGAAAATATTGAGAAGAATTAGACAATTTTTTGACTTCAAGATTATTCTTATCTAGAACGGCTCTGTAATGTTTGCAAATAAAGGAAGAATTGATGTCAATTACAAAGCAGTAATTGATGTAATTAAATGCCTTGAAAGAAGTGAGGATAGCGAGTAATAATGTCTAATCTAGATCTAAGGGTTCAATTTTAACTTTAACCATTAATGGAAACGACTTTATAGCATTTTTACCTATCATTAAATGAGCAAACAAACAATACCGAAGGAAAGAAAATGAAAAATAATGAAAGTGGATTATATCAATAGAAGGGAATCGCTCTCAATCCTAAAGACAACAATACCACTTGCATTTAAGATGGTATTTCCAAATCCTGTCTATATTGCCATAGCTGCTGCCGTATTCACCATTTTTTGGATTGCTTTTAATGTATTTGATCAACTGTTGTTCTTTTCACCAGTCGTAACTTTTTATCTTCCTGATGACGCAATAGCTGGATTCATCCTAACAAACGTAACTTCAGTATTGATGGGGGTATTGGTTGCCATGAATGTATATGTAATTAGAAATTCAGAGTTAAAGTTAGACAAATCATTATTCTCAGGCTCAATTCTAGGTATTGCTTCTAGTACTTGTGTCAGCTGTTCTTCAATAGGTTTTCTTGTCATATCTACATTTGGAGGTTTTGGCATCATAGCAACAGATTTTCTTACAAATTATCAGATCCCATTAAGGATAGTATCAATAGGTATACTCCTGTGGGCATTATATTCAGTACATAATAAGATTACAAAGCCGTGCATTTTTGATTCATTCAAGCAACAGAAACAACCGCCAACACCGTAGCAAATGTAACAAACAGGAATCATCTAATAATATTATGAAAAACAATAGAATAAATGCTCTCGTGGTGAGGGTAACTAATGTCATATTTTTCGCAGTACTAGCAACCTCTCTATCTCTTCTCCTTTCATCTTTGCAGCCACACCATAATCCCTTCTATGCTTTTGCTCAAATACAGAAAAATGTTGCTCTATCATTATCTAATCTTATAAAACATGGTGCTTCCTATCAAGGAAGTACCTCAGCTCCCGTCACTTTAATTGATTTTAGTGACCTACAATGTCATTTATGCGATAGATTTGTAACAGCGACAGAGCCGCAAATAAATTCAACTTATGTCCAACCAGGTAAAGTGGCATTTATCTTTTTACACTTACCTAATCGTGGTTTCGATTCTTTTCCTGCTGCCTCGGCAGCTCAATGCACTAGTGATCAAGGAAAGTTTTGGCAATATCACAACTTATTGTATAGCAATCAAGGACCTATTGATTCTGGATGGGCAAATAGAGATAATTTGAAAAAATTTGCATCTCAAATACCTGGCTTGGATATGCTGAAGTTTAATTCATGTTTTGATAGCGAAAAGCAGAAGCCCGTTGTAGAAAGCAATGTTGCACTGGCTCATTCTCTTGGATTTACGCAGACACCCTCATTTATAATAGTTAAAAGTGATGGCTCAAATCCTCAGAAAGTAGAAGGACCGCAGCCGTTTCCAGAATTTAAGTTTTTGATAGATAAAGAGCTTGGAGGGCCATAAGAAGGAAGGAGATAGGATGAGACAGAAGAAGAACTTCCAAATGGGCGCATTTTATTCGTCCATCTCACGGTATATCTTATGGGATTAATGCTTTGATTAAGGCTATCAGAAAACGACGACAAAAAAGGAACCCAGTAAGTATTGTCTTTGTGTAAATACATAAAGCCATCTCCTGCTTTTGATAATCAAGTTCTTCTGATGTATCTAGGCCAAGGAAATAAATTGTAATGGTACCAGAAGCGGTAGGAATACTGCCGTTATGCTTGCGGGGCACATTGAAGTATAACAATAATACAATGATAATGAAGTAGAGTACATATCAAGTCCAAACTAGACCGCCGCTTAGTTACGTCCCCAGTCCCACGGAAATGGGCTAGTACCATACATACGGACTCATTCGAACACCAAGAAACGTCTCACTTATATGGTCGACTTTTTCTTATCATCTTATGAAAACTATAAACTGTCGTGAAGCAGGATTTGACTGCGACTACGTCGTCAAAGGCGAGACAGAAGAAGACGTTATGAAAAATGGGGGAGAACATGCGATGAAAGTACATGGTATGAAAGAGGAAGATATGACTCCAGAAATGAAACAGAAAATACGAGGACTTATTCGCAGTTCTTAATTTTTTTTTGAATCTAACGAAATCATCTGCAAGATCAGATATTGCTTCAGGTTGTATTTGATTTGAAAAAATAGTATCCTCAAGTGCCATTTGGGCTGAATCACTCATTGTAAGGCCTTCGAGGCAGTAGGCATGGATTGATTATATAAGGAATTTCTCAAACTATGCCCAAATTTGTTGTTATTGGTGACATTTGCAAATCCGGACAACTTTATATTCACGATATGATTGTATGACTTATGCCTTCTGAACGAGCATTCTTTCCTTCTCTTCTTGATTTCTCCAGTATAGGATTGATCGGGAAGATCATTTTGGCTTTAGATGATCACAGCAGTAGTGGCGGTCACTATTTTGACCCTCGGTTCAAGCGAGTCTTGTGGTATATAATTGGTAGTACGAAAGGAGGGGTCAATAGGGCAAGAATTCTCGAATTAATTAATTCTCATCCCGCTAATCCTAACCAAATTTCATCTGAATTAAAATTGGATTATAAAACTATTATTCATCATCTTTCCGTCTTGGCAGAAAATGGATTGATTATCACTGACAATAAAGAATCTTATGGTGCAACATACTTTCTAACACCATTAATGGAAAAGAATTACGATTCCTTCGTGGAGATACTGGCTAAAATTGGGAAAAAGTAAATTAAGCATCAACGACGGCGAAATCTTATAGGTATGGCCCTGGATTTTATGCTGGCTGCTGCAGCAGCCGCTCTGCTCAATATAGGCTTGTTAGGTGGCATTATCACCACATACATCCAGAATATGCGATTAATAAAGTCCTACTTTACCATAGGCCTTGTTCTAGTTGCTTCATTGTTTATAGTACAAAATTTAGTCATTGTAATCTTCTGGTCTAAATTATATATCGCAGGACCTTCGATAAAGAATATAGTTGATGCAGCGGCACCGTATCTGTTCTCTATTAATACTGCACAATCTGCAGGTCTTGCGGTGCTGCTCTGGATCACAAGAAGATAATATACTAATTTATTGATTTAACATTCAGAAGAGAAGTAAACGACGATAGTAAACCTCACAAAGTCAAACATTTATTAGATCCTGAATTGAAAAACACAAATTTCATGACAAATTTGGGTGTAATTTGGGCGAATCTTTAAATGTTATGGTATATTTTTGCATTCAATGATAGATGGTGATAAAGGCCATTCTGAGAAGACGATTAATCACGCAAACAGAAAAAAGATACTTCTGAGCACTATTGCAGCTGCTCTGGCTGCTGCGATGGTCGGTGGAGTAACTGCAATGCAGTCTTCTATTGCACAAGTTAACGCAAACGTACCCGCTACTAATCCAACCGGTGGCTACGACATACATGTGACTGTTAACAGACACGATAGTGCGAATCTGAACGCACCAATAGATCACTATTGTAAGCTCGATAAAAGAATAGTAGCTGTTTGTCAGCTTTATGCTAGGGACAGTACCGCTAAACCAGGTACCGGACCACAACTTGCGCAAATAGAGTTCATTATCACAAAACCACAGTATCTTCAACTGCCACCAAGAGAACGTGCGAGTTGGCACAATCATGCAGTAGAATTAACTCCAGAAAGAGGTGCGCCGAGCTGTGTATCTCTTCCAGCAACACTCCAATGTGGTAAATTAGTATCACTCCTGCAGACTACATATGGTAAGGTAATTACCTTATGGGACCCAGCTGATTCTGTGCCTAAATACCCACCGTATGTCTACAATGTAGAGAGTCCATATGCTCTTGGACAGGATTTGAATAACCATCTTCAGAAGCAATGGCCAACAGGCTGCGGAAACACCTCTTCAGCAAACTTGACTTGTGGAAAATAAGGCTACACGCCTCCCTCTTTTTTATTTCACATATTGTCCAGGTTATCATTAACTCCCATAGTGGCCACTCTAGGATGCGCTCTGTTAATGGGTGGGCTGCTGCTCGTAACTACTTTTAGGGATAACAATCCGGATTTACAGAATGCATTAGAAAACAAAGCCTTTGCGTTCGATACTAATGTCGGAAATGAAAGTGTTCCACTCTACAACTCTACACATATTGATACACCATACATAAAGGAGTATTCTATGCCAAATGGTACTTGGCCTAATGGTATATTAGTCGATAAGAGCGGAATAGTTTGGACCGTTGGAACGAAGTCTCATACTCTGATTAGCTTTGATCCAAAACAAGGTAGAGTAATAGCATCATATCCTATTCCACAAGATAGTCAAAAAAATGCTACAAAAAACAACAATGTACAGAGCAGTGTATCGATGGTATGGGCTGTCGTCCAAGATAAAGCTGGTTCAATTTGGTTTTCTCAAGCAGACTCCCCAAATCCCCTTTGGCGCTTTGATCCAGCCACTAAAAAATTTGAATCAAATCATCTGGTAAGTGCAGCTCCCTATCAAATGAGGGTTGACCAAAATACGGGAAATATATGGTATACCACATTCACTGATAACAAACTTGGAGTCATACAGAAGATTGGAAAAAACCAAAACATGGCCGACAATAGCAATAGTAGCATTAGTTCACAGTACAAAGTAACTGAATTTAATTTAGGTAATGAGAGTTTTCCTAGCGGATTATATTTGAAAGGCGATTCAGTATGGGTTACACAGTCGTTAAATAATAAATTGGTACAGTTTAAAGCGATCACAGATCCCAATAACAGGGTTGTTAATGTTGTAAAGATATTGGAGATACCGTCATCCACATCTTCTTCTTCTAATGACCTGAGCTTATTCGACTCACCTTATGATATTGTGCATTTAGGTAACAACTTATGGGTTACTGAACATGACGCTAACTTTATAACAGCATATAATGTGGGTTCCAAAAGTGTGACAAAATTCGCGGATTCCAGTAATCCTCACCAATATGTAACCTTGCCTTTTTGGTTAAGGGAAGGAGTTGGAGGAGGGCTTTGGTTTAATGAACATTACGGAAACAGAATGGCTTTATTCAATACTACTGACTTGACGCTCACCGAGTACGAGATACCGACGCGTGATCCAAATTTAGGTTACATATCCAATGCTCTCAATTTTGCAGTCGATCCAGTTAATAATAGGAACGTATGGTTTTCAGAATACAATCATGACAAGATTGGTCTGCTAAACACCGGTGTTTCTCTTCCGTTTAACATTCTATCATCTGTAAACAAAGTAGTGCTATCGCAAATGACAGCCCACCAAGGAGAACAGCAAAAAAATGCAACGACAACAGTTGTTAACTTCGAGATTTCCAAAAACTCGGACAACAAAAAAGGCAGCAGCGCCGTCCCTCCGCTTTCCAGCAATAATAACAGTCATGAGATTGTTTTTTTCAAAACATCAAGCTCAATGACACATTTTGGGGTACTGAATTCATCTGCGAACTTCTCTTCAAATTTCATTGATTTAGCAAAATTGCAAAATGACACAGCAAAGGTACAGCTCCTTATCCAAAATGACTACAACGTACCGCCTGGAAACTATACTCTTGGAATCAGTGCAACGGATGGAAGAGTAACGAAAACGATTTATCCTGAACTAATAGTGAAGTAGGCTACTATCAAAATTAAAACCAACACTGTTGCATCGGATTATAAAGGCAGTCCCGCATAGTATCGGGAATGTCGAACTGCAGACACGAAATGAATCTGGTCTTGATTTCAACAAAATAAATATCTACCTGTCGCCGCAGTATCTGAGCAATGATCTCTTATCGCAAAGTTGCAGTAGCAAACACTACTCTAAATGGTTGGCTGAAAATTGAAGTCGTGTCATACTTTGTGTTTCCTACTCTGCCTAGGGAATAATTCTGATCTCCCTCACTTCCCTTAAGTAACCCTAAATCTCTCCTATTTTGTATATTACCGGTGCTGGATGCAATGTAAATGTGGAGATCAGGTCCATTTGTTACCTTGAAATGTTCGAAGCGAAGATATTCTGTTCCATTTACTGATAATATCTTTGCAATACCTTCTGCTAAATGTCCATCAACACCAGCAAAAGAACCAGATCTTATGGTACTGACAGACTGATTTTTCATTCCCGGCACAGATTCCTTTAAACCTGTAGTTACTCTAGCAGCTTCTGTCATTATCATACTCTCGTCCTGTGGAGTCATCTGTGCCGCGACACGCATTCTATCCTGCTCACTCATTCCAATATATTTATGGTATACTTGGGATGCCATATCGACAGAAACTGCTGGTTCATTTACTTGTGTTGTCGTAGCAGGTGATTCATTTACCTGCTGCGGAACAATAAGATTTAAAATGAGAAAATAAGTAGCCGCTGCTGCTACAACGACTGCCGCCGCTATAATACCGAGAGTGACGCCTTTGCCCAATAAAAATAAGTAGGAGAAATTGTAAATAAACTTTTTTCACGATTATCCAACAATTCAGGATTTCCTTTCATACATCAGTCGGAACCATATTTGACCAAATATTTTCAGTTGCTCATTTGCATTGTGTGGGACTATTCGTGAAATTGAAGAGCCTTTTCTTGAACTAGACCGATGCAATTTTGCTAGTTTCATGTGGTTTAAGCTTGTCCCAAAATGAACCTAGAGTTATGCCCATTGAAGCCCAGAAAATGCCAATACTGAATGCACCTGCAACTCTAAACGTCATAATTAGATCCATTGATATTGTGATTTTATCAGGATTAGGTGGAAACAAAAGATACGCGCTCCCCATTATAACTAAATACAACAATACTGGAATTGCGATGTTTTCTTTTGATTTAGAAGGCCTGTTAATGTTCTTTGCTAGCTTTTTTGTGTATAGAAGAGCAAGTGCCAAGCTACTAAATCCAGAAATGGCTATAAATCCAACATACAAGCTCTCTCTGTAGTATATTGTATCTGGGCTTCCAACGGCAGGTGGATTGGCTGGATATTTAAGAGAAGGAATCAAGAATAATGCAACGAACATAATACCAGTCAGAACCAGCGCTTTCTTTTTGTTGTTAGAACCAGGCAACGAATTCCTACTATATACAAAGACTATTCCAAATAATGCTGACAGCGATATACCGTATATAGCACTAGCAACTACTTCTCCTCCCTTTTGCCACATTCGATAATGCAATTGTTGTACGGGGTCAATATTTTCACCCGCATCGATAGCCCTCTGCGTCTGAATTGCTATAGCCTTATCAATCAAGGGCTCTACTACAACCTGATTAATTAAGCCAAGGAGAGTACCTGCAATTGCACCAGAAAAAAGAGTTATAGCAATAAAAATTAAGGTCTTCATCTACTATCTTAGTTGAAGCATTCAGCACGCTGTAATAGCTATCCTAATGGCATGGAAATCCTGCAGCATGTCTCAAATCATGATTGAATTCATGGAGAAGCATTAACTGAGCATGATTTGGATGAATTCCAAACGGAGCTGATATCGCCTGTACCAACTGTCCTTGGTCATATCCTACTACGAACATTCCAAATACCAAAATTCCAGCTAGTATGCCTATTCCTATCTTTGGTATACTGCTTATTTCGCAAGTTATTTGTTTGCTAATGATGGACATTATTCATTACCACAATCGTCTATTATATAAACAATAGGATAGTTTATCCAACATGGACTTGATTGCTGTGTATATGCAATCATGTTATAGGATTAAATGCTTGGTGCGTGTGATAACCACCTAGAAAAACACGAGTGAAGATATGCATACGTACGTCAGGCAGCTTCCTCTAGCCCGACAGGCATAACCATATTTGATGATTTGTTGAACCTAGTCACAAACTGGAACCTGTAATTGAGTATAAGAATGAATGGTTCGTAATTTTGGTTTATTATATCTATGAAAAGGGAAAATTCTAGATTTACGCATATAATTGCGGCTATCAGCTGACGACTTTACTAGTTTTGACATGTCCAGAATGTC
>Ga0207416_1005209_pt1 | contig 10511 bp, 10 predicted proteins | sample PaiPotPPM11metaG_FD_184107 | JGI IMG/M metagenome (GOLD analysis project Ga0207416, IMG submission 184107) | Iron sulfur acid spring bacterial and archeal communities from Banff, Canada, to study Microbial Dark Matter (Phase II) - Paint Pots PPM... ...
GTATGAGAGCGGACAAGAGGCGTTCCGAGCGCAGCGCCTCGATCGCTTCCGAGGGAAAGCGTGCCTTTCGATCGACATCGTCGGCGGCCGGACCGGCGACCTCCTGCGCGATGCGCGCGGCCCTGCTTGCGAGATCCGACGATGTAATTGGTGTGGTGGTCACTTCGGCGACCTCAGTTCGCGTCGTTCGCGGACAGCTCGTTGAGTGCTGCGCGGATTGCAGATATCGATTCGAAGGTGCTCTTCTTCAGCATGCTCTCGGGAAATTCGATGTCGAATGCGTCCTCGAGGGCCAGCATGACGCTCACACTGGCGTGCGAGGTCATCCCCGCCTGGTAGAGATCGGCGTCGTCGGCGAGGCCCGCGACGTCGACGGCCAGCCGTCCGTGTTCCTTCAGGATTGCCCGAATCTCGTCGTTCATATTCGCCGTCAGCTCCGTTCAGAAGGCCCGGTGTTGCCAGACCGAGTCTGCCCCCTCGCCGCGCGCTGCCGCGGCCGCGGCGCAAAAGGCACCCGAGCGTACCACAGACAGCGCGAAAGGCTCACCGGCACCGCACGCGAAGAGTACGCGCGAAGGGGCCCTACCAGCCGAACGCGGCGACGTACCGCTTCAGGGCGGGATGCGCCCGCGAGATCGGCGGGAAGAATTCGCCAATCCGACGGCGCTCCCACCACCTCGAGCCGGCACCGCTGCCGGGTGACACGAATCGGTAGCGCCAGATGCCCGCGCGAATCCAGCGCGGGGGGCCGTCCGGGAACGGGTCGTGGGCGAAGAGAGGCTTGGGGGTGGCATCGCCTTGCAGCAATTGCCAGACCAGATGGACCAGCCAGGGCTCGGCGTCGACCGGCAGGCCGCGGGGCGCGCCGTTTCCCACGAACCACATCTGCCAGTCGAGGCGATAGTGGTAGGGGGTGACGACGCAGGGGCGGCGATCGACCGGCCCGGGCATGCAAGGAAGCTCGTACTCCTCCCAGTGAGCGCTGGCGGGGTCTTCGTCGGTGGTCCCTTCGAGGATCACCTCGGAGCGTGTCCGATCGACGCTGCCGAACGCGCCGTAGGTGTTCACCAGATCCAGCGGCTCGAAGCTATGGTTCATCCTCTGGTCGCTCGACGTCATGTTGATGACCGGAAACACGCTGAGGAGGCCCACGACGATGGCGAGCCCCACCGTCGCGTACGCGTGCGCCTTCGAGGGCAGCGCGAGCGCTTCGATGCGCGCGGTGGCCCGGCCCCGGAAGCGGCGAGGCACGAAGCGAAGCCACGCCGTGTCGTCGAAGCAGGCGAGCGCGGGGACGATGGTCAACCAGTTGAGGAACGACAGGTTGCCGCTGACGATGAGCGTCGCTTGAAAGGCCACGAGGAGCGCGCCGGCCGCGTGCCGCCAGCGGCGAGGCGCGAAGACGAACCAGGGAACGACGAACTCGCAGAGGTGGTTGAAGAGGACGCCGAGGGCGTGCGCCCAGTGCGGCGCGGCGTGCAGCCACAACGCCGGGGGGCTGGGGTTCGGCTGCGTCTCGAAGTGGTAGTCGAGGCAGGTGAGGTCGCGCCAGCACGGGTCGCCGCGGAACTTGATGAGCGCTGCGCCGATCATGACGCGAAAGACGAGCCACCGCAGGAGCCAGACGACGATCCGCGGAGTCCGCGAAGGCGGCATCGCGCGGAGACTCGACGCCGGACAGAGAAAGACGGCGAGAAAGCCGGTCTCGAGGAGCTGAATCTCCCAGCCGTAGCCGTAGAAGATTTGCCCTACGTGGACGAACGACATGTAGAAGAGCCAGAGCGCGAGCTGGACGAACGCGTTCGTCGCCCCGACGAGCGCCGCGGCCGAGAGAGCGACGCCCGCCCAGCAGGCCGCATGCATCGCCCCGTCCGACGACGCGACCCAGAGCAGCGTGGGCACCTTCCAGTAGGCGTTCGCGCCGAGGTCGGCGTGCACTTCCCGCAAGAAGCGCGCGACCGGCAGGAGGCCATGGGACCCGAGCAGAGGGTCGAGCTGGAAGGCGAGCGACAGGAACGCGACCAGGTAGACGAGCGCGAGCAGGCGGAGCACCGCAAAGCGGGTGATCTGGTAGGTCGACCGCTCGGCGGTGAGGCGCTGCCACCACGCGGTGCGAAACTCGTTCGAGTTGCGACTACGATCCGTGCCGTCGGCTTCGTCGTCGTGGGGTGCCTTCTCGTCGTGAGAGCCAGGTCCGGCCACGCCGGGATGGTACCCTGCTCGCTGTGATTCGCGTGCTGAGCCGATCGTATGCGTGCCGCTGGGGCGTGCCTGTCGTCGTTCGGGTCGACACGGCCATTTTCGTCCGTCGCTACTTCATGCGCTGCATGGAGTGCTCCTATTGCTTCGACTCGTGCTGCCAGTACGGCGTGGACGTCGACGTGCGGAACGTCGAGCGCCTGCGCGCCCACGCGTCCGAGCTGGAGCGCTTCACCGGCGTGCCCGAGGAGCGGTGGTTCACCGAGGAGGCCACAAACGACCCGGAGTTTCCCGGAGGCAGCTACCGGCGAACGCGCGTCGAGGGCGGCGCCTGCGTGTTCCGCAGCCGCGAGCGCCGGGGGTGCACGATCCACTCGTACGCCCTGGAGCGAGGTATCGACTACCACGAGCTGAAGCCGATGGTGAGCGTCCTCTTTCCGGTCACCTTCGACGAGGGGCTCCTGCATGCGTCGAACGAGATCGAAGATCGTTCGCTGCAGTGCATTGACGACGGGCCGACCGTCTACCGGGGCATCCGGGACGAGATCGCGTGGTACTTCGGCCCGGCCCTCGTGGGCGAGCTGGACGAGCTCGAGCGCGGCACACTTGCCGAGACGGGCGGTTGGAAGTAAGGTCCCTCGCCCTTTCGCCCGTTCCCGAGGGAAAACACCCATGGCACGCGTCACCGTCGAAGATTGCCTCGAGCGCGAAGAGAATCGCTTCGCCCTCGTCGTCCTTGCGTCCCAGCGCACCCGTCAGCTCATGAAGGGCGCGGCGTCCCTGGTTCACTCGAAGAACAAGCCCGCGGTCACCGGCCTGCGCGAGATCGCGGCCGGGAAGGTGCACTACGACCGAGCGAGCCACGACGCGGTGCAGGAGTACATCGAGGATTTGAATCGGCGCGAGTTCGGTTGACGAAGGCCTCGCGGCCGCGCCGTGACCGCGAGCTCGAGGTAGGCTCGCTCGCCCACTACGCGGACCCCGGGTACTACACGGCGACGTACGCCCGGCGCATCGAGGACGTTTCGCTCTACGTCGACCTCGCCCGGCGCGCGCGAGGTCCGGTGCTCGAATACGGCGTCGGGAACGCCCGGGTGGCGCTTCCCATCGCGCGCCACGGCGTGTCCGTCGTGGGCGTGGACCACTCCGCCGCGATGCTCGAGGACGCGCGCGCGCGGCTGCGCGCCGAGCCGCAGGACGTCCGGCGCCTCGTGCGCCTCGTTCGCGGAGACATGCGCAGCGTGCGGCTTCGCGACCGCTTTCCGCTGGTCATCGCGCCGTTCAACGCCGTGCTACATCTCTACGTGCGCCGCGACGTCGAGCGGTTCCTCGCGCGCGTGCGCCAGCACCTGGCGCGGGGCGGTCGTTTCGTGGCCGACCTCTCGACGCCAAGGCTCGAGGACCTGTTGCGCCCGCCCGCCAGGCCCTTCTCCTCGCCCCGATTTCGCCACCCAACCGCGGACGTCGTCGTCAAGAACCGCGAGTTTTTCGACTACGACCCGGTTCGGCAAGTGCTCTTCGTGACGATGGAATTCGAGCCCGTCTCTCCCGGTGTACCCTCCTGGACGACGCCGTTGGCCCACCGGCAGTTCTTCCCCCAGGAATGGGAGGCGCTCTTGCACTACAACGGCTTCGTCGTGGAGCGCGTCGAGGGGGATTTCCACGGCGGGCCGCTCAACCGCGACAGCGACGTGATGGTCTGGTACGCGAGGAGAAGGGACTGAATGGGGGACGGCGTCGCGGAGGGCCTCGCGCGCGTCCGCAGCCGCATCGAGCGTGCGGCGGCGGCGGCGGGGCGCGATCCCGCGGGCGTACGCCTCGTCGCGGTCTCCAAAAAGAAGGGACCGGAGGCCGTCCGCGAGGCCTTCGCCGCCGGGCAGCGCGCGTTCGGCGAGAACTACGCGCAGGAGCTCGCGGTGAAGGCGGAGGCGCTCGCCGATCTGGAGGGTCTCGAGTGGCACTTCATCGGGCACCTGCAGACGAACAAGGCCAGGCTGGTAGCCAGGCACGCCCACGTCGTCCAGACGGTGGACTCGCCCGCGCTCGCGCGCGAGCTGGGCAAGCGCGCGGCGCGCGAGGGGCGCCGGGCGCCGATGCCGGTGCTCATCGAAGTGAACGTGGCGCGCGAACCGCAGAAGCCGGGGGCCGCTCCGAGCGACATCGAAGACGTGATTCGCGCGGTGCGTTCGGAGGAGTCGCTGGCGTTGCGCGGGCTGATGACGATGCCTCCGCCCGGGGACCTCGACGGGGCGCGCCGCTGCTTCGAGACGCTGGTGTCGCTGCGCAACCTCCACGGGGGGCGGTCGCTGTTGCCCGAGCTCTCGATGGGCATGAGCGACGACCTCGAGATCGCCGTCTCTTGCGGTGCGACGATCGTCCGCGTCGGGACCGCGATCTTCGGAAGACGCTCGTAGTCGCCGTCAGGTCGCCGGTCGACGAAAAGGCGGGGCGCTCAGGGTACGGTGCCCCACAGGACCGTGCCGCCCTGGAGCAAGACGACGTGGTCCCAGCTCGCCAGCGACGTCTTCGTCGCGTCGAAGGAGTAGTCGTTGGTCTGCGTGTACATGTCGTGCGCCGGGTCGGGTCCCTGCATTTGCCACGCGAACACGGCCGACTCCCCCATGCCGAGCGCGGGGTGGCTGCCGCTGGAGAACGTGAACTCGACGTAGCTGTCGGCGTTGGTCGCGGCAGGAACGACCGTCCCGAACGAGGAGCTCACGCTCACGTCCGCGTTGGCGCCCGTCGTGGAGATGTGAGACCAGTTGATGGTCATCTGAAGAGTCATGTGGACCTCGTCCGTGTAGTAATAACGGAGCGAAAGTCCGGAGAGCGTCGCCGAAGTCGTAGCGGAGTTGAGAATCGACAGCGTGGCGCCGATATACGCGCTCATCGCGGTCGGATCGGCGACCTGGTATTCGACGGAGAGTCCTGTGGGCGGCGGCCCGCTGGGCGCGTCCCGCGGCGCGGTGCTGTCGACGCCGCCGCCGCCCGCCTCGAGCGGCGATTCCGAGTCGGGCGATACTCCCGATTCGAGGGGGGCTTCCGAGTCGTCTCCGCTCGACGAGCCGAAACCGGTATCGGGTGATTGCCCGGAGTCTTGCCCGCCTTGGTACCAGCTATCGTAGTAACTGGAAGTGCCGGTGTCGTATCCGGTAGTCCCCGAGTCGTAATCGCTTGCACCGCTACCGCCGTCGTCGTCGGGATTCGTCCATTGAGCACCACTCGCACAAGCGGATAGCGCCGCGGTGAGAGTCACGACGGCGCAGCGACGACCAAGATCGGAACGACGACAAGGCATGATGCCCCCAAGAGCTACTGCGCGCGTGCGCCACGATTCGCGTGGGCGCAGCCACGCCTGACCGTCCAGTGCAACGCTACCGGACGGTTTCTATTTTGTGTCCTGTGGGGGGTCATCGCCACAAAGAACGTAGTCATCCCCGCATCTTTACCGTCGGCGTCCGACGGTAAAAAAAGGACCTTTACCGAGGCCGCTGGACGAGATCTTGCTAACTTTGCGGGAGACGCGGACACGCGCCGCCGCAGTGCTCGGGGCGAGGCCGGTACGTGCGCATTGGAGATCACGCGAATCGATGAAGCGCGAATTCGTTCTCGCGCTCGCAATGGCTGCGAGCGCGCCTGCCTGTGAAAGCTACTACTCGTCAGCTACCGGAGACGGAGGGATCGCCTCGGGCGACGGCGGCCCTACGGGCGACGACACTGGCGCCGTGGCGTCGGACGCCGCACCGGTTCCGCACTGCGCCGCCGCCGGGACGCCGGCGCGCGGAGCCAACGTCCCGTACCAGGAATACGAAGCAGAAGCCGGCATGACGAACGGCGCCGTCATCGGCCCGGCGCGCGGCTCCAACGCGAGCGACGTTTTCCAGAGCATCGCGGCGGAGTCGTCCGGACGGACCGCGGTGAAGCTCGCCGGTGTCGGACAATACGTGAGTTTCACCACGATATGTCAGGCCAATTCGATCGTCGTTCGGTACGTCCTGCCCGACTCGTCCGACGGGAGTGGAATCAGCGCCACCCTCGGTGTCTACGTCAACGGGTCGCGGGTCCAGAGCCTCAACCTGACGTCGCATTACGCCTGGGCGTACGGCAATCCGCAGACGAACCCGACGACCAACAACCCCGGCGACGGCTTCGCGCGACACTTTTACGACGAGGCGCGTGCCCTCTTGCCGGCGGACGTCGCCGCAGGCTCGACGATTTCGCTCCAGCAGGACAGCGGCGACTCCGCGCCTTATTACGTCATCGACCTCGTCGACCTGGAGGAGGTCGCGCCGGCGCTCGAGCAGCCGCCGAACTCGGTGTCCGTGACGCAGTGCGGGGCCACTCCGGACGACGGCACCGACGACGGTCCGGCCATCCAGCGGTGCATCCTCGCCGCGGAGTCGGCGTCGAGCGTCGTCTGGGTGCCGCCGGGCGAGTTCGACGACCCTTCGACGCCGCTCCTCGTGAACGATGTCACGATCCATGGGGCCGGAATGTGGCGCTCGACGCTTCGCGGGGCGCAGGCCGTGCTCAACTGCGCCGCCGGCGGCTGCCAGTTCCGGGACTTCTCCATGTTCGGCGAGGTCACGGTGCGGGACGACTTGAACAGCGTTCACGCGATGGGCGGCCCATTCGGTCCGGGATGCCGGATCGAGAACGTCTGGGTCGAGCACTACACGACGGGGCCGTGGGTGGGGATCGCCGGCCAGCCCCCGTCCGACGGGCTCGAGGTGAACGGGTGCCGCTTCCGCGACCTCTTCGCGGACGGGATCAACCTCACCGACGGGGCGAAGAATGCCGTGGTCGAGCAGACGCAGATCCGCAACACGGGCGACGACGCGTTCGCGTCCTGGGCGGTCGCGACGTCGCCGCCGAACTCGAACAACGTGTTCCGATTCGATACGGCGCAGATCCCGTGGCTGGCGAACTGCTTCGCTATCTACGGCGGGAACGACAACTCGATCCAGGACAGCGTCTGCACCGACGTGGTCACGTACAACGGCATCTTCGTCGACCAGGGATTCCAGTCGAACGCGTTCGGGGGCACGACGACCGTGGCGCGCGACACCATCCTGCGCGCCGGCGGCGCGATGTACGGCAAGACGTGGGGGTCGTTGACGATCAGCGGCGCGCAGGCCGCGGCGCCGATCACCGGCATTCAGGTTCAGGAGGTGGACATCGAGGACTCCACCTTCTCGGGCATCTTCGTGATCGGTCCGAAGGACCCCATCACGGGGCTCACGTTCGACAGCGTGACCATCACCAACCCGGGGACCTACGGCATCCAGGTGGACCCGTCCGCGATGGGCTCGGCGAACGCGAGCAACGTCGTGGTCAACGGCGCGGCCTCGGGCGGGCTGAACAACCAGGCCTCAGGCTGGACGTTCAACCGCGGCTCGGGCAATAGCGGCTGGTAGCGTCGCCGCCGACTTCGCGCCGCACGCCCGCGCGCGACGAGAGGGAGCGCTGACTACTTCGCTTGCGAATCTCGAATGATCCGCATGAAGTGATCCGGCTCGAGCCAGCGACCGCCCGAGTAGTAGTCGTAGTTTCGGTTGACCCCCGTGCCCTCACCGAGGTCGTTCCAGGTAGCCAGCACGAGGATGTCGGAGTCGTGAGAGGAGTCCAGGACGCGCTTGAGCAGCGCCGAGTCCTTGATTACGCGATCCTTGCTGGTGGCGATTTCGCCCGGTTTGTCGCGCCCCACGGCGTCCCACTTGACCATCGCGTGGTCGATGATGTGACCGTTCATCTGCGACCGATAGAGCTTGTCCGGCAGGTTGAACGTCACCCACGTGTACCGCGCGTCCGCCACGCCGGGCATATCGCTATCCGCGAAGTACGCGTTGTCGACGTCCACGAACGGCTCTTCGCCGAAGTCGGCCTTGAACCGCGCCTTCATCTTCGCGAGCACTTTGGCCGATCGCTCGCGAGGCTCGAGAGTGCCGGCGTTGTAGAAGTAGATGAAAGGTCGCCCCTGGAACCGATACCAGTAGCGCTTGTCGATCTGCGAGAAGAAGGGCTTCCACTTCGCCTCGTACAGCGTCTTTGCCGCCTCGTCGGAGTCGCGCAGATTGGGCTTCTTCTTCCAGAAATCCCCGAAGTAAGGCTCTCCCCAGGCCCAGGTATCGTCGAAGAGAGCGATCTGGACGGGCTGGTCCAGGCCGCTCAGCGCCTTCGCCAGGGGGGCGAGCTTTCCGTCGGCGATGTCGGGACCGTACGTGTTCAAGAGCAGAAACTGCAATCCTGCGTATTTGGCGTCGAGCAGTTCGCGTCGCCAGAAGCCGGGCTGCTCGGGGGTATAGAAGCCGCTCTCGCCCGGTTTCCCCCCGAGAAGCGGGTGCGTCTTCTCCATCCCCAGAGCGTGGGTGTTCGCCCAGTCCATCCCGCAGTTCGTCCCGCCCGGGCAGCTGAAGAAGAACATGCAGATCGCCCCGATGTCCCGCTTGGCCTTGTGGACCGGCGGGTCGAGGAGCTCGGGCTGTTCCACCCAGGGGTCCGAGTAGGCGAGCTTGATGGTCCGCTTCTGATCGGCCGCCAGGGAGCGTACGACGTCCACGCGGCGCACGTGCGCGTCCGTCTTCAGCCGCTCGCTCCACTGCGCCACGACGTTGGGCGGCGCGGCCTGTCCGGTGATCTGACAGTACGCCGCGCGGACGAACGCCTCAGGAGAGTTCCCGAGGTTGACGTCGACGGTGTCGGTCTTCGCGCAGGGACCCTGCCACTCCGGCTTGAGATGGAACGGGCTCGGAGTCTGGGCGGTCGCTTCGGCGGGTGCCGCTGCGGCGACGACGGGCGATGCGTTCGCCGGGCTCACCCCGGTCGGCGGGTCCACCGGATGCACGATGATGCACCCGCTAAGGCCGGCCATGGCTGCCATCACGGCGGCGTGCAATCGGGTCAAACGGCGCTTGGGTGCGATCTTCATGTCGAATCTCCCGCGGTGATATAGGCTTGCAGGAACACCTTGGAGTAGGTCGATGCCGTCTCGGAAGGCTGAGCGGATCACGCAAATACTGCGGCACGAGATCTTGTCGGGGGAGCGCGTACATGGGGAGAAGCTCCCCACCTACGACGCGCTGATCGAGCGGTTCGGCGTGACGCGCCCGACCGTGGCGAGGGTCCTCCGCGCGCTGCGCGAAGAGGGGCTGGTTCAGGTCAACGGGACGCGCGGAGTCTTCGTCGCCGGCCGGTTCCCCCACGACAACCGTTACTTGTGGGTCACCAGCGAGCAGCCGGGATCTCTCGAGTGGACGAGCTTTCTCGCCACGTTCCTCGATCTCATCGAACGCGGGGAGACCGGCATCGCCGGCGAGGTGATCCCCCTCGTCGGCGTAGACGGCCGGGCGAACAACCCCGAGTACCAGCGCCTCTGCGAGGCCGTCGAGCACGGGTCGGTGGCCGGCCTCCTCTTGATGAACTCCGCCACCGTGTACCTTCTCCCCGTCCTGCAGAAGCCCGGGCTGCCGCGCGTCGCCATCTGGGCTCCCCTGCCGCACGCGGCGCTGCTCAGCCTCGACTTCAACGGCCTCATCGAACGAGCGTGCGATCGGCTCGTTCGCAAGGGTCGGCGCGTCGCCGTCATCTCGCCGCACGCGCCGAACCTCGCCCGGACAGAGGAGTGCCTGCTGAAGAGGGGGATCGAGAAGCGCAACTTGTGGGCGTTGCACGTCGCGCCCGTAGGATGCGAACGCATCACCGAGCTCCTGTTCGATCGGATCGATCGGCCGGACGCGGTGTTCGTGACCGACGACAACCTCGTCGAGCCGCTGCTCGTGGGGCTCAAGCGCGCCAAGCGCCGCCCGGGCAAGAACGTCTACGTCCTGGCGCACTGCAACTGGCCCCGGCCCATCGGACTGGCCGAAGGTGTGGAGCACATCGGCTTCGACGTGAGAGAGGTGCTGTGCGCCGCGAAGGACAGCATCGACGCCCAGCGCGCCGACCGAACGGACGTCACCCGGACCATTCCTCCTCGCTTCGCGAGCGAGCTCACGTCTCCCATCACCACGCGCGCGGCCTCCGAGTAGCGCGGTCATTGCGCCGCCCCTCGGCTCTCGAGGGAGAACGAGAGCTCGAAGGGCTCTCCGTGGTTGTCGATGTCGACGCGAGCCCCTCGAGTCCCGCTCTCGACGCCGCGGACTTCGAGCGACTCGCCGGACCAGCCGTGGACGACGATCCGCAAGGCACGCCGCCGGAACTCCGGAAAGCCGGCGCCGGCGACGCGAGACGACAGGCGAATCCGTTCGCGTCGGCGAGTGACTCGCAGGCTCGTCCGAAGGTACGCGCCCTTGAGGTACGCATCGGAGACCCCG
>Ga0207416_1005210_pt1 | contig 10511 bp, 11 predicted proteins | sample PaiPotPPM11metaG_FD_184107 | JGI IMG/M metagenome (GOLD analysis project Ga0207416, IMG submission 184107) | Iron sulfur acid spring bacterial and archeal communities from Banff, Canada, to study Microbial Dark Matter (Phase II) - Paint Pots PPM... ...
ACCCGGGCGCCTTCTTCAAGCTTGGAGAGTCGATCGTGAGTCGGATCGCGAAGAAACAATTGCAGGCTCAACTCGAGACGGTCAAAGAACTCCTGGAGGCGGCTGTGCCAGCGCAGCGTTAGGTGCCGTGAAGAGGGGCGCCCGCGGCGCCCCTTAGATTCGTCCGCGGATCTTCCAGTTCACCTTTCTGGCTGCCGGCACAGCCTCGATCACGGCATCTTCGACCCGTCGTCCAGCGGCATCGGCATCCATTAGCGAAGCGGATGCCGGCAACGCCCCTTCGACCTCGACGATCAGCGAGCGACCCATCCAACGCCCTCGAACGCTCACCTGGCTGAGTTCCGTGACCCCGGCCGCCGCCGTTCGCGCTGCGTCAAGATCGGCCGGATCCACGCCATCCATTAGATGGTGCAGTATCTCCCTGGTCACCGTGTATCCCACGTGGACGATGAAAAGGGTTACCGCAAAGCCGGCGATCGGATCGCCCCAACGGCGCCCGGTTGCCACGATCGCCAGCCCGATCAGGGCGCCAAGCGAAGAGAGGGCGTCGAGCCAGGAATGCTTGGCATCGGCCTGCAGCGTCGCTGATTGGATCCGACGCCCGACTCGGGCCTTGTAGCGTGCCACCGCCTGATTGCCGACTATCCCGAATACGGCGCCCGCCATCCCGATTGCCAGGTGATCTGTCCCCGAGTTTCGGACAAACTTCAAATAACTTTGGTAACCAGCGAAGGCTGCACTGAGCCAGATGACCAGGGCCACCCCCAGCCCGGCCAGGTCCTCGGCGCGCTCGTAGCCATAGGGGTAGGCATCGGTCGGCTGTCGCTTTGATATGCGAAAGCCAAGAAAGACGACCAGCGAGGTCGAAACGTCGGACAGGTTGTGGAGGGCATCGCCCAGGAGTGCCACTGATCCGGTGAAGACTGCCAGTACGAGCTCGAGGCCGCCGGTGAGGGCGAGCCCGATGGCGGAAACAGCCACCGCCCGGTTTGCGTCACGTCGGTGGCCCTGCTCATCGTGGCGTGGCCGAGCGTTTGCGATCAGGCTGTGGTGCGAATCCTGCCCAGTGGGATGACGCGCGAGGTCTTCTTCTCGTAGTTGGCGTAGTTTGGCATCGTGGTTACCACTTTTTTCCAGAGCGCGGCACGCTCGGTTGCGTCCGCCACCCACTCGACGCGTCCCTTGACGACCTTGTCGCCGTCCTGCACCGTCACGTCCGGGTTGGCGAGCATGTTCAGCCACCACTGGGGATCGAAGGGTGCCCCTCCCATCGAGCCGATCACGACGTAGTCCTGTCCCTCACGGAGCGTACCCAGCGGAACGGTGATCGGCTTACCGCTCTTACGGCCCTTGACCGTCACCAGGATCGCGGTCGATGACCCCATCTTGCGGGCCACTCCGCGCTTGTAGAGGAAGGAATGGACGCGCACACCTCTGGCGGTCATCCATCGAACGGCCCCATTGGGGCGTTTGGGTGCCGGTTTCATGGTATTCGTAGGTTCACTCACCCTCCGAATCTAACAGGTTACGGGCGCGTATCATCCGGTGGAGATGGCGGCGGGGCAAGTCCTTCTGGTCGAGGATGACCAGCCGCTGCGTGATGCGATCGCCCGCGCGCTCAGGGCAGCCGCCCGTAATCATGATCAGCGCGCGTCCGGCCCGCTCGTTCATACGCCCGAATCCTAAAACTCCCGCCTCCTCGTAGGCCGGACCGGGCTGTTACTGGTCGCCCTTAACCGTTTATGCCTGGTTGGTGCTTTCACCGCTAAACTTGGCCGGGAAAGCATGGCCGATGAAGTGGGTGTCGCGCCCAGTGAGCTTCGACGCGACGTCAGCGTCTGGGGCTCCTATATGTGGGGCTACGCCGACGTCGGCGCGGACATCTATACCGCGCTGGGAATCGTGGCCCTCGCCGCCCTCGGATTCACGCCGCTGGCCTTTCTATTCGCGGGTCTCGTCTACGCGATGGTCGGCCTTGGCTACGCCGAGCTGGCCTCGGCCTACCCCGTGGCCGGCGGTGGACAGTACTACACGCTCCGCGGCATCGGCGACCTGGCCGGCTTCGTGGCGGGCGCGGCTCTTTTACTCGATTACACCATCGATATCTCGCTCTTCATGGTCGTCTCCTTTGGCTATTTCAATTATTTTTTGCCCTTCCTTACCTTCGGTCATCACATCTCCGATTACACCGTCACCCTCGGGCCGATCCACCTGGCCTGGCTATGGCTGGTTGAAACCCTGGTCGGCATCCTGATCCTGATCTGGCTCAACATCAGGGGCATCCGGCTGTCCTCTGCCTTCAACGAGATCCTGGGCGTGGTTGCCATCATCGGCCAGTCGATCATCGTGGTCGCCGGCTTCGTGCTGGTCTGGCAGCCGAGCCTGGTGGCGCAACAGTTCGCCTTCAACCGACCCACCCTGGCGCAGTTCGCCTTCGGCTCCTCGCTCGCGATCATCTCCTTTGTCGGCCTGGAGTCGATCTCACAGGTGGCCCAGGAGACCCGGCGCCCCGCCACCATCATTCCAAGGACATCGATCGGCCTGATCCTGTCGGTGTTGATCTTCGCGATGGCATTCGCCGTGCTGGCGATGGGAATGATCCCGGCGCAGGGCTTCCGGGGCCACGAGGGTGATCCTGTCGCCCTGATCGCGGGCAATATCCCGATTATCGGCATCGTCGCCGCGCCGCTGACGGCATTGATCGGCGGCATGATCGTCTTCATCTCGGCCAACTCCGGGGTGGTTAGCGCCTCGCGCCTGACCTACTCGATGAGCCAGTTCCAGCTGCTGCCGCGCTGGTTCAACGCCGTCAACAAGAAGCGCGGGACGCCGATGCGGACTATCGTCGTCTTCAGCGGCGTCGCAATCGTCCAGACTCTTTTCGCCTTTTTCACGCCAGGGAAACCGGGAAGTAACGCGGCGATCGACCTGCTCACCAACCTGTACGCGTTTGGCGCAACCAGCGGCTATCTACTCGTATTCGCCTCGCTGATGGTGCTCCGCTTCCGCGACCCCTACACTCCGCGGCCGTACAAGATGCCCTTCAATATCTCCTTGCACGTCGCCGGCCGTGACGTCGAATTTCCCGTACTTGGCGTGGTTGGGATGCTGGGCGTCGGGACCATTCTCTTCGAAGTCATCCTCACCCACGATGTCGGCCGCATCGCCGGCCCGGGCTGGATCATCCTGGCCGTGATCCTCTACGTCCTGCACCGGCGTAAGCAACGCCTGCCCAGCTTCGGCAATATCCCCCGCGACTGGGAAGCGACGCAGAAGCGCGTCCTCCGCGAAGCCGAGGAGTTCGAGTCCCTCGAGGAGTACGAAGCGACCCTGGCGGCCCACCGCCAGCCGATTAACTAACGACTGAGCGGCTTGAGTTTGACGATCCGACCGCCGATTAACCACTCGGTGATATAGATGTTGCCCTCCCGGTCGAGAGCCAGGCTGTGCGGGCTGTTCAGCTTTCCGGGCTCGAGGGCGGTGGTCCGCTGCGGTGAGCCATCGCCATTGAGCTCGTTGGGCCAGCCCTCGCGCGTGGGCGCCTGGGGGTCTTCTGCCAGGTAGCCGATCAGCCGGTCGGCGCCGTCGAGAACGGTCAGGCGCGGCGGCCGAAACTCGAGCACAAGCAATCGGTCGCCGTCGACGGCGAACCAGGTGGGACGCGAGAGGAAGTCGGTTCCGACGACGCGCTTGAAGCGTCCCTCGAGGTCGTACACCTGGATCCGGCCATTGTTGCGGTCGGCGACGTACAGCTCGGGCTCGCCCCGGCGCCGATCGATGAAGAGAGCATGTGGGCCCTTGAAGCGGCCGGCCCCCTCCTCGCCGGACAGGCTACGCAGGTAGCGGCCGCTGGCGTCGAATCGATGGACATAGCTCTCGCCGTAGCCGTCTGCGACCCAGATATCGCCGCTCCCCCCGCTGCGTGTCTCGTTGACCGCGACGCAGGTCGGCCGGTACTCGCCCTGGCCGTATACCGCCAGCTCAGGTTTCGGCAGGCGCGTTAGGACCCGGCCACTCAAGGCCAGCTTGGCGACGCCCGACCCCTTGCTGCTCGCGGGCGGCTCGTAGCCCGACTCCTGGGCCTGCTTCATCGCCGCGTCGGCGGTCCAGAGATAGGCGACATCGCCTTCACGGACAACCGTGATACCGTGCGCGTCGGCGATCTCGGTCTCGACCGAGCGGTGCATTGAGCCGTCTTTCTCGAACAGGAGCAGCGCTGCCTTCGACGGATGCATGGTGACGATCTCGCCACTCGGCAGGGCTGCGATGCCATGGTGGGGCCAGGCGGTCTCGAGGCCGGCGTCAGACGGGATCCTCGCCCAGCTATCGATCCATTCGTAATTAAGATCACCAGCGCTGACCGTGACCGGTGCCAGGTCACGCATGGGCAGTCACCAGGACCGCGGCTGCCGCGACCAGCGCAGCATTGTTCTTTGCCGGCGAGCCGTCGGGCATCACCAGCGTGTCCTCCAGTCCGATCCGGACATCATAACCATGGGCGATTGCATCTTCCAGCAGCGGCCACGCGTTTGCGCCGTAGCCGTGCTGCACCACGGGCCGGTGGATGCCGTCTCCTTCCAGCACCCGGCCGATTGCCGCGGCAGCATCCGATGGTTGCGAGGTGCCCGGGTCATCGATCTCGATCAGGATGCGCAGGCATTTATCGACAAGGGCGCTGGTCGCGAACAGGCGCGCGTCAGCCACTGAACGGAGGCCGGCCTCGATGCCGATGCCCTTTCGCAGCAAAAGCTGGCACAGTTGATCGGCGCCGCCTTCGGAGAAGTTGACCGAGCAGAAATCGGGGACACGCGTCCAGCCGTCTATCAGGGCGAACCGCCGGTCGGGGTCCTTGACGATCCAGAGCCCGGTCGTCAGTCCGATGGGTAGACCCGGACATGCAGCCCTGATGGCATCGAGGGTATCGGCGCAGTGTTCGGCTTCGAGCGTCTCCCGCCCGAAGCGATCGCGGGCATGGACGTGAACCGCGCCGGCGCCCGCGGCTCGGACCGCCACGGCATCCTGTGCCAGCGCGGCAGGGGAGAGGGGAATGGCCTCATGTTCGTGCCGCGCCCGGGATCCGTTGAGGGCCGCCTTGATCAACAACCTCGCGATTGTAGGACGATAGACGGGTGAAGACAGCTGAGAAGAGCCGGCTTACGCCCGAGCTGGTGGCCAGATATCCCCGGCCCGGGATGGCGACCCCGGGGAAAATCCGCTACTCGCCCGATTCGAAATCGATCACTTACCTCTTCAGCGAGCGCGGAGATCTGAGCCGCGACCTCTGGCGCCTGGACCTTGCCAGCGGCAAGCCGGAGCACTGGCTCTCGCCGCCGGGTGAAGCTGTCACGGAGGAGAACATCTCGCGCGACGAGATGCTCCGTCGCGAACGGCAACGCCTCCGCGAGATCGGCATCACCGACTACATCTGGGCGGAGAAGGCGAATGTCATGTTGCTGCCGCTGCGCGGGGACCTCTACCAGCTGAAGGATGGCGCGACGGCGAAGCTCGCCGGAGGCGGCATCATCGATCCGCAGGTAACCGCCGACGGCCGGCACGTTTTCTTCGTCAGGGAGGGCGAGGTCTGGTGCGTCGACGAGGCGGGCGAGAGGAAGCTGACCAGCGGGTCATCGCCTGGGATCACCAATGGCCTTGCCGAGTTCGTAGCGCAGGAGGAACTCGATAGGAACCACGGCTACTGGCCCTCGCCCAACGGCGAGCTGGTCGCCTTCGAGCAGGTCGACGAGCGGCACATTCCCGTCTATCCGATCGTGCACCAGGGCAAGCCGGTGCTGGAGATCGAGGAACACCGCTATCCCTTCGCCGGCATGGCGAACGCGCGGGTCAAGCTGGCGGTGGTCAGCACCAGCGGAGCTCGCCCAACCTTCATGGACCTGGGCATCGAAGAGGGCTACATCGCCCGCGTCGACTGGCACCCGGACGGGCGCCTCCTGGTCCAGTGGCTCTCTCGCGACTGGCAGCAGCTCGAGTTGCTGGCCTACGATGTCTCGACCGGCGCCGGCAAAGGAATTCTCGTCGACGAGGTCAAGCCCTGGGTCAACCTGCACGATGATCTGCGATTCGTCCGAGCAACCGGCGAGTTCACCTGGTCGTCGGAGCGGAGCGGCTTCCGACATTTGTATCTCTATCGGCCCGACGGCACGCTTGAACGCCAGCTCACCAGTGGCGAGTGGGTCGTCGACGCAACGGTTGCCCTGGATGAGGAGCGGCGCCACCTCTATTTCGTTGGTTGGCGCGAGACCCCGCTCGAGCGGCAGCTCTACCGCGTCTCACTGGATGGCGGCGAGGCCGAGCGGCTGACACGAGATGGCGGTACGCACGGGGCTGCCGTCGCGCCGGACTTCACGACCTTCGTGGAGCTTGCCGAAGACCGTATGACCCCACCTGGCATCACCGTTCGGGCGATCAGCGGAGCCGTCCGCCACACGCTCCACAAGCCGGCTCGCATCGATCTCGAGCTGAGGCCGCCGGAGCTGCATACATTCCGAACTTCGGACGGCGTCGAGCTTCACGCCGCCGTCTACCGGCCGGAAGAATCGGGCAAGGCGCCGGTGATCGTCTCGGTCTACGGCGGTCCGGGGCCCCAGATGGTCAATGACAGCTGGGCTCAGACGGTGGACCTGCGGGCGCAGATGCTCGCCGAATACGGCTTCATCGTGCTCAAGGTGGATAACCGTGGTTCGGCGCGTCGCGGACTGAAGTTCGAGGCTCCCATCTCGCGACATATGGGCGGGATCGAGGTCCAGGACCAGGTCGAGGGCGTCCGCTGGCTCGGCACCCTCGGCTTTGCCGACCTGTCTCGGGTGGGCATCTACGGCTGGAGCTACGGCGGGTACATGACGCTGATGGCGATGCTGCGGGCGCCTGAGCTTTTCAAAGTCGGCATAGCCGGCGCGCCGGTCACCGACCAGGCCGGCTACGACACGGCATATACGGAGAAATACATGGGGACGCCTCTAGACAACCCGGATGGCTACCGGGAATCGTCGGTGCTCACCCACGTCGACCGCTTGCAGGGCAAGCTGCTTGTGATCCACGGCATGATCGATGAGAACGTCCATTTCCGGCACACGGCGCGCCTGATGCAGGCTTTCATCGATGCGGGCAAGCAGTTCGACACCTTGCTCTACCCCAACGAACGGCACATGCCGCGCGCGGAGCGTGATCGCACCGACATGGAGCGCAGGGTGCTCGAGTACTTCGAGCGCCACCTGCGATGAAAGTCCTTTTCGTGGCCGGCTTCGGGCCGATCGCCACGGACATCGGTGGATCGCGGCGCTTTTACGAGCAGGCGCTCGGGATTTCCTTCCAGGAGGAGGCGGGCGAGTACCTGCATACGGAGAAACTTGAGGGCGTAAAGACCTTCGCCATCTGGCCCTTGAACCAGGCTGCCGAGTCGTGCTTCGGCGGGCCGGACTGGCCCGCCGATATTCCAGTGCCCCAAGCATGGCTGGAGTTCGACGTCGAGGACATCGCCGCGGCGACGCAGGAGCTCGAGGAGCGCGGCTACCGGGTGCTGGTCAAGACTCGCACCGAGCCCTGGGGCCAGGTGGTCAGCCGCTTGCTGGGCCCCGAAGGAATTCTGGTCGGAGTGACGATGACGCCCTGGATGCGGAGCTCTCCTGCGCTCTAAGCCGTGATCCGGGCGATCATCTTCGATTTCGACGGCTTAATGGTCGACACGGAAGGACCGATCTTTCGTGTCTGGCAGCGCATCTACCGGGAGCACGGCCACGAGCTTCCGCTCGAGCAGTGGCTCACCATCATCGGCGGCACAGGCACGAACGGCGCTATCTTCGATCCAGTCGATGACCTAGGGAGCCGGGCGGGAAAGACGCTCGACCGCGGCGAGCTTAAGGCGCTCGAGCGTCTCTACTACCGGGAGACCGCGGCAATGCAGCAGCTGTTGCCGGGCGTGCGCAATTACCTCAACGAGGCGCCGCGTCTCGGCCTGGCGACGGCCATCGCATCCAGTTCGAGTAAACGCTGGATCGATGAGCACCTGACCCGGATTGGGATCAAAAACAATTTCGATGCCATCGTGTGCCGCGAGGACGTGGCGAAGACGAAGCCAGATCCGGAGCTATACCGGACGGCGCTCGACCGGCTGCGGGTCGAGCCCGACCAGGCGATCGCGCTCGAGGACTCGAGTAATGGCCTCGCCGCCGCGAAGGGCGCCGGTCTCTACTGCGTTGCGGTGCCCAACGCCATGACCGCATCGATGGACCTGAGCGGCGCGGATCTCACCTTGACTTCGCTCGAGGCGATGCCGCTCGAGGAGCTCATTCGTCAGCCGAGCCTGGCGCGATTGCGGCGACCAGGGCCAGGTCACCCGGGCGGACAGACTTCGGATTGAACTTGCGCACGCTGGCCGCCATTCTGGTCAGCGCCTCGGCCATCGACATCGACGGAGCGGCATCTTTCTTTCGCGAGGGCGGCGTGAAACGAACCGGGTTGATGCGGGCGACGACGACGGCGCGCAGGTAGGGGCTCTTCATCCCCATCTCCTGCATCGTCTTGACATGCTGAGCGACGCGATCATCGATGTCCATGATTCGCACCGCCCATTGATCGCGTTGGCGCAGGGCGGCCGGCAGCGTGCTGTCGAGAAACCGATCGACCTTGCGCAGCACCGGCTGGTATGAGGACCCGGCGAAGCGCGTGCGCTGCGCGTAGACGCAGCCCAGGGTAAGAAACAGCGCCGAGTCGAACGTCACCGAGTGCTCGCTCTCTTTACTGCGCGGCTGCTCCTTCGCCAGTTGTCTCGCCATGCGGATGACTTCGAGGCTGCGATCGCGGAGGTTGTGCGCCTTCTCGGTGTTCAGGGCGAGAATTCGAAAGGCGAGCCTGTCGTCCGGCACAAGGAGCACTGTCACGGCGCGCATTCCCAGGCGGCGCGCCGCCTCCAGCCGGTGGCGCCCGTTCGGTGACCAGAAGCCGTCCGGTGAGGCGACCGCGATCACCGGGTCCAGGAAGAGCCCTGCAGCGCCAATTGCTTCCGCCAGCCGGTCAGCGTGGGTCTTCGACAGATCGCGCTGGAAAGGGGTCGCAACCACTCTCTTCAGAGGCAGCGACGCGATGACCAGCGGCTGCCCGGCAAACGGGTCCCGGTAGGCGCCCAGAACCGACCCGCCCTGTTGCTCGACTCGGGCGGTGAGTTCCGCAACCGACTTGTCGTCGGCCTGCAGGCGGCTCTCCCGGGGCTCCGGGCCGCGCGCTTCCTCTGGCTTCCGCGACCGCCGGGCCGGGGCCTTGGTCGGATTCTTCTTCGCAGCCGGCATGGCTCAAGACTACGGGACATACTTGGTCTGGTGAAGCGCTGGACGAACCTCGCGCTACTCGTATTGCTCGGGACGGCGTTCACGACCGGCTGGGTAGCGTTTTTCTACGGCACGGCGCCTTCACGGTGGTCGCTGGTGATCCACGCCGGCAGCGGCTTTGCCATTGTTGCCCTGACGCCCTGGAAATCCGTGATCGCCCGAAACGGCATCCGGCGCCGGCGTAAAGGCTGGGTCGATTCGCTGGTGTTCACCGTCCTCGTGGTCGTCTCTGTTCTTGCCGGCCTGCTGCACTCCAGCGGGCTGCTGGTCCAGGCCGGACCGATCAGCGCCATGGAAATCCACGTCGGCGCCGCCCTGGTCGCCATCCCGTTCGCCGTCTGGCATGTCATCGCCCGCCGGATCCCATTGCGAGGCACCGACCTGTCGCGGCGTAGCCTGCTGCGCGGCGGCGTCCTGCTCGGTGGGGCGGGGCTTGCTTACGCCGCTTCAGAGGGAGTGGTCCGGGTGATCAACCTTGCGGGGGCGCAGCGCCGCTTCACAGGCTCCTATGCCGTCGGTTCGCTGCAGCCAGGGCAACTTCCCGTGACCCAGTGGATGTTCGACAACGTGGCGGCGATCGACGCCGCTGGCTGGCGCCTGGTGATTGCTGCGGGCGGGTCCGTTCGGCAGTGGGCGCTGGATGACCTGATGAAATTCGATGACCGGGTGCGGGCAACACTTGATTGCACCGGCGGTTTTTACTCCGAGCAGGACTGGTCCGGCGTATGGCTCAATCGCTTGCTACCCGAGACGCAGGGTGCGCTCAGCCTGTTGGTCCGCTCGTCGACGGGATACACGCGCCGTTTCCCAATCGAGGAAGCCGCCCGCTTGCTGCTTGCCACACGCGTGGGCGGCATGGCGCTGGACGCCGGCCACGGCTTCCCGGTCCGGCTGGTCGCCCCCAACAGGCGCGGCTTCTGGTGGGTCAAATGGGTCACTGACATCCGTGCCGAGCAGCTGCCGTCCTGGTGGCAGGTGCCCTTCCCAACCCAGTAGCGGCAGCCCCTTGCGCGCCGGAACTCCGTTTTGCTAGTAGTTAGATATGGCAAAAATCAGTTCGAAAAAACAGAACGACCTCCCGGCCGAAAAGTTCGCCTTTCCGAAAGAACGCAAGGAGCCGCTGACCGACGCCAGTCACGTCCGTAACGCCTCGGCGCGCTTCAACCAGGTCGA
>Ga0207416_1005211_pt1 | contig 10511 bp, 9 predicted proteins | sample PaiPotPPM11metaG_FD_184107 | JGI IMG/M metagenome (GOLD analysis project Ga0207416, IMG submission 184107) | Iron sulfur acid spring bacterial and archeal communities from Banff, Canada, to study Microbial Dark Matter (Phase II) - Paint Pots PPM... ...
CCCGCCTGGTCCGCGTCGACTGGGAGACGGTCGGGCGGATCTGCGCCCGTGTGGTCGCCGACGAGCTCGATCCGGGACGTCTCGATGATCTCTTCGAGATCGGCGTCGACGAGATCAGCTGGCGCAAGCATCACCGCTACTTGACCCTGGTCACCGACCACGCTCGGCGCAAGGTGGTCTGGGGGGCGCCAGGCAAGGACACCGCCACCCTCGACGGCTTCTTCGACGAGCTCGGTCCAGAACGGTCCGCCGCGATCGAGGCGGTGTCGATGGACATGGGGCCCGCCTTCGCCAAGAGCGTGCGCGCCGAGGGCCATGCCCCGACAGCGGTGATCTGCTTCGACCCTTTTCACGTCATAAAGGCCGCCACCGACGCCCTCGAAGAGATCCGGCGTTCCATCTGGCAGGAGCTGCGTCAGCTCCCGGACCCGGCGATGGCCAGACGGTTCAAAGGAGCCCGGTGGGCGCTGCTCAAGAACCCTGGCGATCTGAGCGGACCCCAAGCCGAAACCCTCGAGCGGATCCGCAGGACCGGGGGGGCGATGTGGCGGGCCTATCAGCTCAAAGAAGCGCTGCGGGCGATCTTCGCCGGTGACCTCAACGCAGCCACGACCATGGAGCTGTTGGACCGCTGGTGCTCGCGCGCTCAACGGTCCCGCCTCGAGCCGTTCGTCAAGGCCGCGGCCACGGTCCGCAAACATCGAGACGGGATCGCCGCCGCGATCGAACGGGGCCTTTCGAACGAGAGCGCTTCATACTGCGCCTCCTGTTGAGGATGTGGTGGCGGTTCGCTCGGCGGTCGGTGTGATCCCATTATGAGCGGCGGGGGTGACAGTCTCCCGGCGTGGTTGCCAGCGGGTGCTCCGCCCGTCAAGGGGCCGGCTCTGCCCGGGGTGGTAGAGGTGGGCGCGGCGTCCGTCGACCCGCCGGCCGGTGATCTTGCCGCGACGCTGCTAGATCTTGATGGTCTGGGTCGTGACCCCGAGGTCGGCGGCGGTCTCGTCGAGGGTGAGCATGCCGGCGGCGCGCAGCCGCTCCCGCAGGTTCGGGATGTTGTGGGCGCGGCACAGGGCGGTGAGCGAGGGAACGGTGAACGGCTTGCCCCACCCGCCGGTGACCCCCTGTTCGTTGAGGATCTTCGCGGCTTCGTCGTAGGTGTGGTCGGCGAGCAGCTCATCGATAAGGGCGAGCGTGGCCTCGGGCGTGGTGTGGGCTTCCCAGGCGGTGAGTGGTCGGGGAACCGACAGGCTGTGGGCCACTCCGCCGGGCAGACGGACGTGGGCGCTGATGTGATCGTCGTCCTTGAGCAGCGTGACGTCGGTGACGAGGAGGCGGATGAGCCGCTTTCGTTCGCGCATCGGGGTGGCGGGGTCGGCCCAGAAGGCGGGCAGGTCCGTGGTCAGGGCGCGGATGCGGGCCTGTTGGGCGTCGCTGAGCGCCCCGGCGGCCGCTTCGCCCGCCCGGTCGTAGTGGTCTTGGGCGTCGGCAAGGTCGCGCAGCTTGTGGTTCCAGTCCGCCTCCAGGGCGTCGGCGACCAGGCGGTTGGCGGGATCGACGGCGAGGTAGCGGCGCCGGGCGGCGTCGGCTGTGTAGCGGGCCCGCTCGACGGCGGCCGCCCGGATGCGGTCTGCCTCAGCGGCTCGGCTTTTGAGCTCGGCGCTGACGGCGAGGGCGGCCTCGATGGCGAGTGGGGTGAGTTCGGCGAGGACCAGGGCGACGACGGCGGCGTCGATGCCGGAGCCGCAGATCCGCTGGCACGGCGGTGTCCCGGTGGCGATCCCCTCGGTCTGGCAGGCGTAGTCGGGCACCAGGCTCCCGTCGCAGCGGGTGTGGTAGCCGACGGTCATCCTGCGGCCGCAGCGGCCGCAGACGACGAGGCCCTGGAGGAGGGCGGGTCCCTCCCGCGCTGGCCCGGCTCGGCGGTCGTCACCGTGGGCTGCCGCGTTGGCGGCCAGGCGGGCCTGGTTGGCCTCGAACTGGGGGAGGGTGAGGTAGCCGTCGTGGGCGCCGGGGATGAACACCGTCCACTCCTCGCGGGGTTTGATCACGGTGTGGTGGCGGCCCTCGACGTCGCGCACGTCTCGGCGCCGCCCGTAGAAGTAGGCGCCGGCGTAGCGGGGGTTATGCAGCACGAACAGGACGTGATCGTGGCGCAGCGGCACGAGGTAGAGCTCTCCGGCGTGAGGGCCGGTGAGGTGACGGGCGGGGAAGGCGAGCCCCTCGGCGGCGAAGGCCCTGACCACCGCGGTTGCCGAGCCGGTGGCCTCGAAGGTGGCGAAGAGATGCGCGATCGCCTGGCGGACGCCGGTGTCGGGGTCCAGCACGACCCTCCCGCAGCCGTCGTACACCAGACCGATCGGCAGGCGAAGGGCAAGCTCGCCCCTCCTCGCCTTGGCCAGGATCCCGCCTTGAAGTCGGGCTCGGATGAAGTGCAGCTCGGCCTCGGACATCGTGCCCTTGAGCCCCAGCAGCAGGCGGTCGTTGATCGTGGCCGGGTCATAGAGCCCGTCCTCGTCGCAGATCAGGGTGTTCGTTAGCGCGCACAGCTCCAAGAGCCGGTGCCAGTCGGCGTTGTTGCGGGCCAGGCGGGAGCACTCCAGGCCCAACACGATGCCCGCCTTGGCGAGCGAGACCTCCGCCACCAGGCGCTGAAAGCCCTCTCGGTCGGCGGCCGAGGCACCGGAGTGGCCCTGGTCGACGTCGATGACCACGACCCGCTCGGCCGGCCAGCCGAGCGCGACCGCCCGGCCCCGCAGGTCGTATTGGCGGCGGGAGGACTCGGTGTTGTTGGCGACCTGGTAGAGGGTCGACTGGCGGACGTAGAGGTAGGGGTCGCGGCGCAGGTGATCCGCTGTCACCTTGGTGGAGGCGTCGGTCATCTTCTGGGCTCCTTTCGAGCGAGGGCGTGGCGGGGCGCGGCTGGTCAGGTGTGGGCGAGTGCCATCTGCGCGAGCACGGCGACGGCGGCGGCGGGCAGGGACGACAGCGCATGTGCAGCTGGACGGCGAGTCGAGGTGGGCGGCGATGGGATCGAATGGGCGGATGGGGCATCGGGCGCTGGCGTCCCTGGCGCTGGCGCCAGGGCGGACCACGTGGCCATCCAGGCCGCCATCCCTCGACCGGCCAGCAGCCCGTGGCCGAGCCTCCACCCCTCCGGCCGCCCGGACAGCACTGCCGTTCGCAGACCTTCGTAGCCGGCGACCAGGGCGGTGGGATCACGGTCGTGGTCGGCGGGCTCAGCCACTTTTGGGGCTCCGGGTGGCCTCCCGGCGGGCGAGGGCGCGCTCGACCGAACGGGCATGCACGGTCACCCCGAAACGCTCGGCCACCGCGGCGGCGAGCTCGGCCGGGCGCAACCCGGGATCGGCGGCGCGCAGCCCCTCGAGGTGATCGAGCACCTCGGCGGTCAGCTTGTGCGCCCCCCGGGGACCGGGCTTGGCCGGCAGCAGACCCCCAAGCCCGCCATCGGCCAGCGCTGCCGCCGCGCTGTAGTAGGACTGCCGTGACAGCCCGAACGCGCCCGCGGCGGAGGCCACCGAGGCACCCTGGGTCTCCACTTTGCGCACCATCTCGTACTTGACCTGCACCATGTCTCGGGCGTCGAAGAACCGCGAGGCGGCGAACCCCTCGTCTCTGACCTTCTCCGGGTGCGGGTTGAGCGTGCGCGACCGGGCCAGCTCTTCGGCCTTGGGATCCACTGTTCGTCTGGCCACAGCGCCTCCAGGGAAATAGTGTTCATATGATTATGCTCCATACCAGGGCGAGGTTCGTGGATCCTGACCTTCCTGAGCACCATGCCTCTTCTGCTATCGCACTATTGTCAACAGCGGTGTTCGGGCTGGGATCGCCACACCTCCAAGAGGCCGGCATAATCCGCCGGACACTCACGGCGTAGTCCGCTTGACAGCCCGGGCCCGGCTGGTTGTCAGCCGGGCCACCAGCTCGGATAGCTCGAGCAGGCCAGCGATGTGGAACGGGGAACGGCCGTCGGACACGACGACGAACGGGTCCGGCGCCACCGCATCGGTCCATTCCGCAGGCAGGCTGACCAGCCTGCCTGCGTGGTCGTAGACGTAGACGCGGTCAGCCGCCCAGTTCTTGCGACGCTTCACGAACTCGAACTCCTGGCCGGCCAACGGATGAAACGGGTGCGTCACCCGCACCCGGGCCAGATCGCTCAGATCACCGTTATCGGGTGCACTCGACGGATGGGTCCAATGGCCTCATCGAGGGCCTGAACAACAAGGTGCGCTTGATCATCCGCCGGGCCTACGGGTTCCACTCGGCAGAGGCCGCGCTCGCCCTGGTCATGCTGTGCTGCGGGCCCGTCAACCTGCTCCTACCTCATGAACGCGTCCACCTACGCAACGCCCGGAGCCGCAAACGAACACGGGTTCACCCACTCTGATGCCCGGAGAGCCCCAAATCCTGCCCCTTCCTTGCGCGTCCGTGAGTACGAGCCTCGTCGGCCCAGAAAGGATTCGCGTCGATCGCGCCGGGTCCGGAGCGGCGCGTTGGGTGCTCGGCCGGGATCCGGCGCCCGCTCTCGAAGGACGCAAAGCCTGCTTGGCCAGAGGTCAGTCATTCGGGAACCGCCATCTCACCGGCTTGGGTCACGCCGAGTAGGCCAGCAACGACGAGCAGCGCAGCGCCGATGGTGTAGACGGCGGTGATCCCCAGCTGGTCGGCGAGGATGCCGCCCGCCGCGATGCTGGCGAGGCGGCCGGTCTGCCAGACGATGTCGTAGAAGGCGAAGACGCGCCCGCGCAGGCGGTCGGGGACGGTGGTCTGCAGGACGGAGTTGTAGATGACGTTGCCGGTTGAGGTCCCGATCCCGTAGACAGCAAGGGCGCCGAGGGCGACACCGAAGCTGGTCGTGGAGGCGAGGGTGACATCGACGGCGCCGCGCACCAGGTAGGGGCCGAACAGCCAGCCGGGGCGGCGGACGTCGCGCACGAGGCGGCCGAGGACGAGGGGTCCGAACCCGGCGCCGACGCCGATGGCCCCCAGGAGCAGCCCGAAGCGGCCGGCACCGACGTGGAGGTGGCGTTCGGCGAGCACGACGAGCAGCGCCGAGGTGGCACCGGCGGAGAACGCGGCGAGAAGCTGGACTTCGGCCAGGGTGCGCAGGAACCGGCTTCGGCGAATGGTGTGCAGCCCTTCGGCTATCTCGTGGAGCCGGCGGACGGGGCCGGGCGGGTGTCCTGCCGGGAGCGGGAGGCGGGTGAGGAGGGCGGCGGAGGCGGCGAAGGAAGCGGCGTTGAGGGCGAACGCTGGCCCCGCTCCGGCGAGGGCGACCAGCCCACCGGCGGCGGGCGCAAGGGCGATCTGGGAGAGCACCGCGGCCGACCAGATCGCCGAGTTGGCGCCCACCACGTTGTCTTTGCCGGCCAGGGCGGGCACGACGCTGGCCGCGGCCGGGTTGAAGAACACGCTCAGCGCGGAGAGGCCGAAGGCGGCGGCGTAGATAACGGCCAGGTCGGTGTGCGACACGGCGAGGGCGGCGGCGATGAGCGCCCGGCCGACGTCGGCGGCGATCAGGACTCGCCGGCGCGGGAGCCGGTCGACCAGGGCGCCGGCCAGGAACCCGAGGGCCAGGACGGGGACGATCTCGAAGACGACGGTGGCGCCGACCTTGAGCCCGGACCCGGTGAGCCGGTAGACGACGATGACCAGGGCGACCGAGTTGAACGTGTCTCCCCACTGGCTGATGGTCCGCGCCGCGAAGAACCGGCGGAACCCTGGCGTGGCCAGTGCCTCGCGCAGCGCCGAACGTTTGTGGTCGGCATGAGACTGCGGTGTGGCGCTCAACGGCCGCCTGCTGTCTCGGTGCGAAACAGGGGGACAGCGGCCGCGGCGGCTAGCAGCCCCGCCATCCCGAACACGGTCAGGGCGGTGCTGAAGCCGCGGTGCAGCAGTCCTTGGAAGACGAGGCTGCCGAGGCCGAAGCCCACGAACAGCGTGAACACGTTGAGGCCCATGGCCTGGCCGCGTGGCGCGGAGAAGTGGGTGACGATGCCGGCCAGCAGCGGCTGGGTCAGGTCGTACCCCAACGACAGCACGGCCACGGTCACCACGGGGACGGCGAGCGGCAGGTGGGGGGCGAGCAGCAGCGCCGAGACGGCGGCGCCGACCCCGACCGGGACGAGCGTCGCCCGTCCGCGACGGTCGGCGAGGCGGCCGGTCACCGGCCCGAGCACGAAGCCCGGGACGCCGTAGCCCAGCAACGCCAGGCCGATGCCGGCCTCGCCGAGGCCGAACCGGCGCCCGAAGTACAGGCCGAGCCAGGTGTAGATGCCCGAGTGGAGGATGGCGTTGACCAGCACATAGCCATAGGTGCGCCGGGCGCGGCCATCGGCGAGGAGCCGCAGGTAGTTGCGGGCCACGACCGCGGGCGGCGGGGCCGGCCCGGGTGGGCGGCGGCCGAGGATGTGGCGTTCGTGGACGAGGGCGGCGAAGCCGACGGCGGCGAGGATGGCGACGCCGAGGAACAGGCCGCGCCAGCCGATGACGGGCTCGAGGAGCGCTCCGGCGCTGCAGCCGAACGCGATGCCGCCGGCCATCGCCCCGAAGAACGTTCCCAGCACCCGGCCCCGCTCGGCGTAGGGGACGAGGTCGCCAATCATTGCCAAGGCGATGGGCACAATCCCGCTAGCGCCCACCGCGGTGACTAGGCGGGCCGCCACGAACACCTCAGCCGTGGACGCGGCGGCGGTGAGCGCGGTAAGGACGACGAAGGCGCCGAGCGAGCCGAGGATGACCGGGACGCGACCGATCCGGTCCGATAGCGGACCCCACACCAGCGTCATGACGCCGTAGGGGATGAGGTAGGCGGGTACGGCCAGGCCGACCGCGCCCGTGCTCGACGCGAAGACCTGGGCCAGCCGGGAGGATCAAAGGCGCCACCATGAAGGCCTGGAAGAACACCAGGAACGTGACCGCCGCCAACAGCCACACCAACCGGCGGGGCGCCGACGCCGGATCGTTCGAAGTGGCAGACGCGTCAGGCGCCATCAACGTCTCGGTGGCCGCCACGCAGCCCTGTGGGTATCACGGCTCGTCCGATGCCAGCGACGTTAGAAGCTTGACCCTGGGATAAGGTCAAGCCGGTTGAGGAGGTCAGCGTGGACGACAACAGGGTGACCATCGGCGAAGCCGCCAAGCTGTCCGGGGTGAGCGCCAAGGCCATCCGGCTCTACGAACGCCGCGGGCTGCTCGCGCCAACCGAGCGCACCCCGGCCGGCTACCGAACCTACGGACCCAACGACGTCGCCTTGCTGTGCTTTATCCGTCAGGCCCGGGCCGTAGGCCTGCACCTCGACGAGATCCGCCGAATCATCAACCTCCAACGCCAAGGCACCCAGCCGTGCGCCACCGTGATCGGCCTGCTCGACCGCCGGCTCGCCGACATCGACCAAACCATGGCCGACCTCAAAGCGCTGCGCGCCACACTGATCGCCGCCCGAAACCGCGCCCGCGAGGCGGCCCGCTCAGGCCAGGACGCCCTCATCTGTCGACTCATCGAGACCCACGTCGCCTGACGCACGTCTCTCGCGGACTCCGGACGGGTTCGGGGGCGTGCGGAACATCCTGATCTGCTCCACCGGCGGCGACGTCACGGACGATCGGGACCCGCAGGAAACGACGGTTCTTCGGGCGGCCGACAGGGGAGGAAACCCCGCACAGAACACGTGGAGCGAGGCGGACATATCGTTCCGTGACCTCGACAAGGTCCGGACGCTGGGGATCCGCGCCCGCTCCGGGTGCGACCGCTGCCGCGTCGAAACTGGGGGGGTCATTCTCTTTGCGGTAGCCTGACCCGGCCGGGCTGAATTGCCTGCGGGAGTTGCCTGTGTCCGTCCCGTACTTCGGGGGACCCGCCTTGCCGGTCGAGCGCGGCACCACCGCGCTGAGACTCGGCCGGCGCCGGGTCTGTGGGTCGGCGGTCGCGGCACCTGACGATCGGCGAGGATGGTGTGGTGGATCCCGAGGTCACCACCCCGAGCCTGGCGGAGCTGGTCTCGACGCTGTCCATCGCTTCGGACCTCGGAATGGGCCGCCCGGTCGAGCGGGTGCTGCGCCAGACCGTGATCGCCATGCGCTTGGCCGACGCTGCGAGTGTGGATCCGGGGGTCCGGGCCGCGACGTACTACACGTCGCTGCTCACCTGGGTCGGCTGCGCCACCGACACGAGCGACCTCACGGTTCTCTTCGGAGAGGAACAGGGGCTCTACGCCGACACCCACGAAGGCGACCTCACGCCGATGGCGATGGGCATCTTCGTGGCCCGGCACCTCGGGCGGGGTGGCCCGGCGCTGCGACGCGTCGGGCTGGTCGGTGGTTTCCTCGCGACCGCCGGCCGGTCGGTGCAGAAGGTGATGGAGGCGCACTGCCAGATCACCGGTGATTTCGCCGACCGCCTCGGGCTGGGTGACGACGTGCGCACCCCCCTCCTCCAGGCCTTCGAGCGCTGGGACGGCAAGGGCGTGCCCGGCAACGTCGCCAGCGACCGGGTCGCCTCGGCCAGCCGACTGGTCCATCTCGCCGACAACGTCGAGGCCTTCCACCACGCCGGCGGCGCCGAGGCGGCCATCGCCGTGGCGCGCGAACGGCGGGGCACGCAGTTCGACCCTGAGCTGGTCGACTGCTTCTGCGACCACGCCGGTGAGATCCTGGCCGACCTCGGCAACCTGTCGGCGTGGGACGAGGTCATCGCCCTCGACCCGTCGCTGCGCGCACCGATGAACGACGACCTCTTCGACGAGGCGCTGGCCACCTTCGGCGATTTCGCCGACCTCAAGGACCCGACGCGTACCGGCCACAGCCGAGGTGTCACCTCCCTCGCCGGCGGCGCCGCGTCGTTCCTCGGTCTGTCCAACGTCGAAGTGACCAACGTCCGCCGGGCCGGGTGGCTCCACGACGTCGGCGTCATCGGCGTGTCCAGCACGGTCTGGACCGAGCCCGGGCCCTGGTCGCTTGTCCAGCGCGAGCGAGCGCGCATGCACCCCTACCTGACCGAGCGGATGCTGGCTCGCACGCCGACGCTGCGTCGTATCGGGCAATGCGCGGCTCTGCACCACGAACGCCTCGACGGCTCGGGCTACCCGAAGGGGCTTACCGCCGACGCCATCCCGGTCAGTGCCCGCATCCTGGCCGCGGCCGACGTCTACGACGCGCTGCGCCAGCCCCGGCCGCACCGGCCGGCCGTCGGCACGGCGGCGGCCGAGAGGGTGCTGCGCGACGAGGTGGCCGCGGGCCGCATCGACGGCGACGCCGCGAACGCCGTGCTGGCCGCCGCCGGGCACCGGGTGCGGCGACGGGCCGGCCTGCCCGGCGGGCTCACGCGGCGCGAGGTCGACGTCGTCGTGCAGCTGGCGCGGGGGCGATCGAACCCCGAGATTGCGGAGAGGTTGGGCGTGTCGCGGCGGACGGTGACCTCCCACCTCGAGCACGTGTACACGAAGCTCGGCGTGTCGGGCCGCACGGAGGCTGCGCTGTTCGCCATGCGCCACGGCCTCGTCGAGGAGCCGGCCACCGACTGACCGGAGTTCCGAACTTCCGGCAGGAACATCGGTCAGCTGACCGATTCGTCGATCGGCCGTCGTCCGTACAACGGACGCATGACCTCCACCGCCAGCACCCACGCCGACCAGCCGGCCACCGACGAGGCGCTCAGCCTCGCCGTCGCCGCCCGATTCATCGATGGGCTCGCCACACGTGACTTCGACACCGTCGTCGGTGCCCTCGCGGACGACGTGGTCTTCCGGGCCCTTCTCCCCAGCCGAGTGCTCGACCTGCAGGGCAGCGACGCCGTGCGCTCCACCTTCGACACCTGGTTCGGCGGTGCCGAGCGCTGGGAGCTGGTCGAGGCGGTCGTGGGGGAGGTCGGGGGCCGCATCTACCTGCGCTGGCGGCTCCGGCTGACCAACCCGGACGTCGGTTCGGGCACCTTCCTCGTCGAGCAACAGGTCTACGCGGACGCCGGCGCCGACGGCCGCCTGCGAGACGTCGCGTTGCTCTGCACCGGCTACCGCCCGGAGAATTTGTGACCGAGGTCGTGTGGGGCGCGTGGGACGACACCGTCCGTGACGACCCGTTCCCGACCTTCGCCGAGGCGCGGCGCCGCTGCCCAGTGCAGCACGTCCGGCTGCCCGATGGCCACGGCGCCTGGGTGGTGCTCGGCTACGACGCCGCCCGACAGGCGCTCGGCGACGAGCGCCTGTCCAAGGACATGGTCGCCGCGCTGGACCAGGATCCCGACCTGGTGTCCGAGGGACTGCCCGGCCCCGAGTTCGCCCACCACATGCTGGCCATGGACGCACCCGACCATGGGCGTCTCCGCGGGCTGGTGGCGGCGGCATTCCGGCCGTCGCGGGTGGCGGCTACGCGACCGTCGGTCGAGCGTCTCGCTGACGAGCTCCTCGATCGCCTCGCCGCCCAGGGGCCCGACGCTGTCGTTGACCTGCGCGCCGGCTTCGCCCACCCGCTGCCGTTCGCTGTCATCTGCGAGC